>Ga0209162_1003037_pt1 | contig 13980 bp, 21 predicted proteins | sample YNPNPMetaG_FD_187121 | JGI IMG/M metagenome (GOLD analysis project Ga0209162, IMG submission 187121) | Anoxygenic and chlorotrophic microbial mat microbial communities from Yellowstone National Park, USA - YNP NP MetaG (SPAdes) (version 2) ...
CCAGCGGCAACACCGTGATCCCGCCGATGAGCGGCGCGTCGGCCAGCCGTGGGTCACGGGGCAACTGCGCGGCCAGCGCCCGAAAGGACTGTTTCAGGCGGCGTTGGGTCTGGACCGCCCAGCGCAAGGTGGGGCCGTCCGCCGGCAGGGGCGGCAGGTGTTCGTTCCACAGGTGCAGCTCGATGGCCGGCGTGCCGGCCGGATAGGTTATCCCGTCCAGCACTAGCGGCCTGGATAGGGTGATTCGCCGCACGCGCAACAGGCAATCGGGCTCCGTGCAGAATTCGAACACACCCAGGGCCCGGCGCAGGAAGCAGTCGAAACCCCGTATCAAGCGTTTCATATTTGGCCTGCGGCGCTATGGCGCCGCCTTTCGATCTAAAGCGGCGTTTTGGATTGCGGCGCTCCGGCGCCGCTTTTTGGAACAAAGCGGCGTCGTGCTGCCGCAAGCCAAGGCGGCGCCGTGCCGTCGCAAGCCAAGGCGGCGCCGTGCCGTCGCAAGCCAAAGCGGCCTCATGCCGCCGCAAGCCAGAGCCTCAGTGCAGACGGCGCCACCAGCCGACCAGGCGGGCATTCCAGCGCGGCGGGGCCGGCGCCATGCGGCCATGCGCGGTCAAGACGAACCGCTCCCCGCGCCAGACGATCTCTCGCCCCAGTCCGCCCGCGATCCACGTCAGCGCGCTCAGCACATCGCGCACCGGCAGCCAGAGCAGCCAGCGCCGCGCTTCCAGGTCGCCGGTCGCGCCGCTGACCAGCCACGCCACGACCCAGCGCAGCAACAGCGAACCGAGCAGAAGCTGCACGCTCGCCGGCGTGGGGCCGGTGAGCAGCACCAGCGCCAGGGCCAGCGGCGTGGCATAGCTGATCAGCAGGCCGGGATACTGGGTGGGCCGGCTGACGCTGGCGCAGCGCATCCAGCGCACTTCGCGCTCCCATTGATCCCGGAAGCGATCGGCGCCCAACACGCACCTCATCACGTAGTCCGAAAGCTGGACCTTGAGCCCGAGCGCGGCGATGCGCGCGCCGAGCTGATAATCGTCGGCCAGGTAGTCGGCCAGCGCGGCAAACCCGCCGATGGCCTCCAGATCGCGGCGGCGCACCGTGACGCTGGCGCCCATCGCGAAGCGCATGCCGATCACCTTGCGCGCGACTGTGATCGAGGGCAGGAACGTCACCCCCATGTGCAACGCCTCCAGGCCGGCCGTCAGGTTGAGCGCGTGCACGCCGAGGTAGGGGCAGGTGACCAGGCCCACGGCCGGGTCGGCCAGCGGCGCGACGACCCGACGCAGGTAATCGGGCGTCACCCGCATGTCGCTGTCGCTGATCACCAGGATCTCGTGGCGGGCCTGTCCGGCCAGGTGATGGAGCAGGCTGGCCTTGCGGTTGGCGCCCGCGGGCCGGACGACGAACAGCCGGATGCTGACGTGCGGGAATTCCCGTTTCAGCCGCTCGATGAGCGGGATCACGGGATCGTCGGCGTCGGCCACGCCGAAAAGCAGCTCGTACTCGGGGTAGTCCTGCCGGCAGAAGCTGGCGAAGTTCTGGTAGGCCTCGAAGTCCAGCCCCTTGACGGGCTTGAGAACAGAGACGGCGACCTCACCCCCCGGCCCCCCTCTCCTGAGCGGAGAGGGGGAGGCGCGATCGCCCCCTCCCGCACAAGGAGGGGGTTGGGAGGCAGGTTTTCCCGGCCGGAAGAAGTCAAGCACCAGCCATAGCGCCACCAGCCAATAAAGCCAACTGATCAAAATAAGTGCGGTCAGCAAGGTCGCGATCATGGCGCACCTCCGACTCTCGCGACTGGCTGCGGATGAATTCGGTGCTATTATATCACATTCCCTGATGACGTGCCTGGCACTTCCAATGGTGCCAGGCACGTAAAGGCACGTGTGTCTTTCTTATCCCCTGGACACCAGCACGATCCCGATGACGACGAGCAACGTACCCAGCCACTGGCCGGACGAGATCGGCTCGCCGAACAGCCAGCGCGCCGCCATCACCTGGACGCCGATCACGGCCAAGCCGGCGGTGATCGGATAGGCGACGTGCAGCGGCAGGTAGCGCAGCAGGCCGGTCAGGGTCAACACGGTGATGAAGCCGGCCAGGTTGCCGACGACCTGCCACGCCAGGAAGCTGCGCCAACCGGAGCTGGCCACCGACAGCTTGAAGCCGGCGTTGGCGACGATGTTGAAGAGAAGGTTGCCGGCGAGCAAGGCAACGGGGACCACGGCATGGCCCGCCAGTCATCTCTGCCCCTGCGACGTGTTTGGATGCCACATCGAATTACCTCCTTCACCGGTCAAGCTCCTGTACCAGGCGAAATGTCACAAACGGATATTGTCCATCGGCTAATGCGCCCCGGGCAGCCGGCCCACCTGTCTTAAGCAACCATACCGGATGCGCCACGCAGTGTAATACGTTGTCCTTGCCAGTCTGCGTACAATCAAGCCACTCGAATGGACAACGGGGGCCATCGGGCAGAATGCCCCATTGCTTTCTGGTCTGGCAAGGCCAAATGCGAAGCATTTCCTGTGCTTGCCAGGCCAGGGCAAGCATCTCGTTCAGCCGCGGCAACCGATAGGATCGGCCCTCGCGCTGGGATAGCCACCGGGCAAACGCTGTGGCGTCGGCTGCACTTACGCCCGTCACCGGGTCGGTCGCACGTACAGGATATCGGAGAATCGGCCTGCCGTTCTCCCTGGCAAAAGACGCGTACTCCGCCCAGGGAACAGGCGAGATGCTGATGGCGAGCCGCAGATCGGATAATTGAATGAACAACATCTCATTTTTCGCGAGCGACATGGCCTTCCGCGCTCAAGCGCGACTCTGGCGCTTTTCGCCCCAGTGATCCCCGACGCCTAGCACGTGGCCTGCGGCTTCCAACCGCTTTCTCCAGTGCAGACACCACTCCTGAAAAGTAGCGATTATCTGCTTTTCCGGCTCACGATCCGTTAGCCGATAGAAAATCTCTTTGGCCACAGGAATCTCCAGCGAAACGACGATGCCCTGTCTCAACAAGCAAGACAGCGACCTTTTAACCTCATCTTCGTGGCCAATATAGCCAGTGTAAGCGACCAGGTCAGAAAAAGCCAGCCAGTGATGCGGCGAGGAGGCCAGAAAATGGATCAGTTGCAGACAACAAGGCTCTTCCAGCCACTGTTCTACCAACTGCCACAGCGTGGGATATTCCCGGCGCAGGTCGTCCAACATCTCCCGGATAACCGGATTGCCCTCGATCTCCATCGGCCCTTCCTTGCCGGTCAACCACCGGCTCCTGTCATAGACTGTTACATCATAGACACCGCCCTCCTGATCTCCTCGCCAGCGATCATGTAGCCGCGCTCGATGAGCTCGTCGGTGTGGCTGAAATCCCAGATCGGCACCGGTTGTTCGCCCTGCAGCGCGATGCGCCAGGCTGGTACATCGCGCGCCTCTGCCAAAGCAAGCTCCATTTCCTGCTGACGCCGCTCGATTGTGTTCATCAGCTTGCCCAGGAACGGGCCAAAGCCGTGCGCCTCAACAGGCACTTCGCGTGGATCCGCCAGATCGAGCGCAATGATCTCTCGCGCGCCCTGCACCAGCGCCGGTTCGATCGGCAGTGTGCTGACCACCCCGCCGTCAACCAGGAATTGCCCATCCTTTTCCAGTGGACGCACCCACGGCGGCAGTGCGGTAGAGGCGAGCAGGCCCTCCAGCACCGATTGTTGTGGGTCCGCGCCGTACAGGACCGAGCGTCCGGTGTTGAGATCGGCGGCCACCAGGATCAGCCGCGTGCCCAGGTCGCCGAACCGCAAGTCCGGCGTTGCGCCGTGGGCGATGAAAAAGTCGCGCATGCGATGATAAGGCCGCCACCTGGCACGGTTGAACAGCACCCGCACGGTCAGCCAAAGATAGTTCGCGGGCAACAGGTCGGCGGCCGCCGCGTCATGCCAGGCCTCGATCAAGCCGGGCAGGCTGGTCAGGGTTGGCCCGTGCAACGCCAGGTAGGTGGCGTTGACCGCGCCGATCGAGGTGCCGACCAGCAAGTCCGGCTGGTAGCCGGCTTCCAGCAGGGCGCGTACGGCACCCACCTGCAGTGCGCCCCGCGCCCCGCCGCCGCCCAGGGCAAAAGCCAGCGGTTTGTTCACTATCTTCGCGAGCATGAAATGATCTCCTGCGCTTGCGAACTGTCGGCTCAGGCCGCTGGCACCGGTCCCCTGGCACCCCAAATTACGGGGGAATGGAGGAAAGGGGAGGCCTTTCAGCGGCCCCGCCCACTCATTTACAGGACTTACGCACTTCTTGCTCGCAGGGGATCTGCGACCCCCGTCTGGCCTTAAGCCGAGGACGCCGGTCGCAGACCGGCTGGGAGCCTCTACTGCGTAATTTCTGTCATTTAGCTGCGGGCGGTGTCAGACCCACCTCTTGCGCGATCTGGTCGGCGATGCGCGCCACGTCAGCTTCGCCGAAATCGAGCGTGGGCACCTTGCTCACCCCCATCCTGGCGATCACATACTCGTGATCTATCTTGACCCCGCGCTGCTCCATGATCTTGCTCGCGCAGCGGTTGGCGCAACCGTTGATCACGATCACGCGGCGGGCGCGCTTGCCGATGCCGACGTGCTGCTCCGAACCGGCGCCCACAGCGGTCGTGCAGCACATGCGGGCACTGCCGCCGGCGTTGGTCAACTCGATGGCCACGCGGTTGCCCACCTGGCCCACGCTGGCCGCCCCATCGCAAGGGAAGATGATGTCCAGCTTCTCGGCATCCACCGCGCAGACCGGCAGACGCCGAAACTCCTCGTTTACAGAATCAACAGCCATTGTAATCTCCTTTGAAAAGAATGTGGGTACGTGCTAATGCAAACGTTCGACGTGATCCGTCAACGTGCCGGCGAGATAGGCGAGCACCGCATCGTCAATCCTGGCAATGTCAGTGATGACGGGGCGGATGCCGGCCTCAGCCATGCTCTGATAGGCTCCCGCGCCCATACCGCGCGCCAGGAGCACCTGGCAATCGGCGATGGCGGCAGCCATGCGGGCGTGGCGGGACTGGGCGGCCGGATCGAAGCCGTGCCCGCGCGGGTCGGCGCCGTGCGCTTCCTCCGCGTGTGGCTCGGCCGCAAACTGGGCGTGGCCCATCTTGTCACGGACCTCCCGCGAGACGATCTTGCCGCCTTCGACCGTGACGACGACGTAAAACGGGGCGCGGCCAAAATGCTGACTGATGGTCACGCCGTCTTCGGATACTGCTGCGATCTTCATTTTGCTCCTCCATTTATTCCATCCCGGCATGTAGCCGGCTTTTAGATGGCACCTTCGATGAACTCGATGCTGGCATCGCCCGGCAAGAAGATGCCGGCCGTCACCTCCAGCGTTTTCAGGATGGCGGCGGGCACGATGCAACTGTTGCGGCACATGTGCCCCGTCGCCAACGTATAGACCCGCGTCTCGATCAGCGGGCACGACATCTCGTGCGCCACGTCCACTTCGCCCAGCTCATCGGCCAGCGCCTGAACACGCTCGCAGGTGGTGGTGATGTCGAACACAACTTTGGTAGGACCGACTTTGCGGGCTGCGAGGCTCGACTCCTTGCCGCACTCGCCCGCCTTAACCCAGGTCATTGCCATGGCTCAACCTCACTTCTTGTCGGGTTCACTGCCGGTCGCGCCGTCCCCTTGCACCGCGGCGAGGAGCGCCGCCACCGCCAGATCCAGATCTTCCTGGGAGTAGGCCAACGGCTTGAACGGGCCGATCTTCTTGATCTTCAGGTCTTTGCCCAGGTTGATGTAGACGTCCATCCGGGCGCCCGTCTTTTTTTACGATCTTGCGCGCACAGGCGTTGGGGCAGCCGTCTATGACGACTACGCGCTCCAGCCCTTGCATGGTGCGAAAGTGCTTGGGCACACCAGCGGCCAGCGCCGACACACAGCCCATGCCGACTTCCTGCGGTCCCAAGCGGTCCAGCACTTCAAAAGCGGCCACGCCGGTCAGCTCGCCGGCGCTGGACATCGCCCCGCCGCAGTAGAAGATGCCGACGCGGGGTTTCTCTTCATTCTCGTGTTCTTCGCTCATGAGCGTCCCTCATTTGCCCGAGCCGCCGGCCAGTTTCTCCAGGGCGGCCTCAAGCGCTTGATTCACGTGCAACAGCGCCTCGGCGGCCGCTTCGATGTCTGCCGCGGCCGTGCCGGCCTGGCCGGCCCAGCGCCGGAACTCGGCGGCGTGTTCGAGGTTGTGTTCGATCCAGTGGGGTATCAACACCCGCAGCTTCTCCGCTTCTGCAGTCATCTCTTTTCCTCCGGCAACGATTCCAGGATCACCCGATGCTTGAGCAAGTCTATTTCGCGGATGATAGCCGGGACCACCTTGGGAGGCTCGAAGAAGGTGGTCAGTTGCACTCCCTCCGGCGCCGGCTCCACCCGGATGACATCGCGCATGATCTCCTGGCCGTTCAGGTAGACCGTCGCCTGACACATACTGACCTCCCACTCACTCAACTCTGCTGGGCCTGCCGCCAGGCCCCCAGGAACACCGCGAAGGATGGCATGCCGGCCACCGGAATGATGGTAAAGGCCGTCTCCAGCAGTTCCTGCTCGCTGGCGCCGGCGTGCAGCGCGCCGGTGATGTGCATGGCGGTCGCCTCGCGGTCGTGCTGCGCCGCGGTGATGGCGGCGTGAATCAGGAACTTGTGCTTTTTCGACACCGCACCGTCGTTCAGCGTCAGTTCGTGCAGCCGCAGGAAGGCGGCGCACAACTCAGGGTTCCTCTCGTTCAAGAAGGCCACGGGGTCCAAGCACCTTGCCGAACTCGGCCCCGAAGGCGGCCAGGGCCTCATCGGGCTGATGGGCGTGCAGATCTTCAGCCATGATAGCTCTCCTTCATGAGCAGACTCAGCGAATGATCATCACCGGGCAGGTCGCGTGTTTGGTGACGTTCTCCACGGTGTTGCCCAACAGCAACGTCTTCCAGGCGTGCTTGCCGTGCGCGCCCAGCACGATCATGTTGACCTCCAGCTCCTCGGCCGCGGCCACGATCTGCTGCCACGGGACGCCGAGGCGCACCACCGGTTCGACCTCCACGCGGGCGGCCATGATCTCGGCCACCTCACGCGCCAACCGCTCCGTCACCACTCGCGCCAGCTCCGCTTCGGTCCACGCCTCGGCCCGCGCCAGGTTCGCCTGGCTGACCTCCGGCGTCACCACGTCGGCCAGCACGGGCACATCGGCCACATCTACCACGGCCAGGGCGAACAACTTGCCGCCGCTGCACTGCGCACAGTGGATCGCCCAGTCTCGGGCATGGCTCGCATGTTCGGAAAAGTCGGTTGCCCACAGGATACGCTTGAACATCGTCCACCTCCGTGTTTCACCACGACGTGCCAGGCACTTCGCAAGTGCCTGGCACGTTCACGCTGCCTCTTCGTGCGGCCTGACCACGGCGGCCGGCGCGGTCTGGCGGCTGAGATAACGATAGAACAGGCTGGCCGTGAGCATCTGCACGATGAACGCCAGCGCCACCGGCAGGCCGGCCAGCTTGCCGAAGCTGGCAAACGCCAGCCCGACCGCGATGGGCAGATTCTTCATGCCCGACGAATAGGTGATGGCGATGCGTTGGCCCCGGTTGAAGGCGAAGCGCCCCAGCCAGTGCGGCACAAGGAAGCCGAGCGGGAAGATCAGCGCCACCGCGACCAGCAACGACGGCACCAACGACCAGCGCGCGATGATCAGCGGTACGTTGACGTTGCAGACGGTGAACATCAGCAACACCGCGGTCAGCGCGGAGAGCGCCGGCAGCAGCGGCAGATAGGGCTTCACGTCCCCGTAGCGGTCGGCCAGCCAGCGCGCCGCCATGCCGACGATCAACGGGATCAACAGGATGACGGCTAACTGCTGGAACATGGCCCAGGGGTTGATCTTGACCGCCGAGCCGGCAAACAGCACCATCAGCGGGGGGATCAGGAATGGCCCCAGGATCATCGTCAGCCCGTTGATGGCCATGCCCAGCGGCACGTCCCCCTTGAGCAGCGCCGTCCACACGGCCGCCATGCCTGCACATGGCACCACGCCCACCAGGATCACGCCGGTCGCCAGTTGGGGATCGCTCACCAGCAGCCGGGCCAGCACCCAGCACAAGACCGGCATGTAGACGAAGTTCAGCGCCAGGCCGGCCACCACGCTCCACGGCTGGCGCGCCACCAGCGCGAACTGGCGCGGGGTGATAGTGAAACTGATGAACAGGATCATCAGGAAGGTCAACGCCTGGGTGTAGGGTTGCAGCGCCTGTCCCGGCACGGTCGTCCACGGGCCCAGCGCCAGGCCCAGGGCCACCGTCGCGATGATGATGGCCTGATAATGGCGCCGCACGAATTCGGCAAAGCCGTGCAAACGTTTCATGCTCCGTCGTCTCCTGCCGGCGCGGTGCGCGCCGGCCTGCGGTTTTTCTAAAGCGCGCTTCGGGCCACGCGCGGCCGGCCCGTCGCGACAAAGGTCAATTCCGTGCCCAGGTAGACCTCGCCGCCCAGGGCATCGGGTGCGATCCGATCGTGCCGCGTCATCTGCGTTACCACCTGCCCGGCGCCCGCCTCCGTCGCCTGCGCTGCGATCCACGGCAGCATCACGGCCTGCGCGTGTGCCACAGCCGCCTCGATCTGCTCGAAATCGTGGACGCCGTCGGGCAGGTGGAGGCGCACGCGGTGCCCGTCGCCCAACGGGCTGATGAGCACCTGCCGGCGTTGGATGATGCCGCCAGCCACCGCGCCGACCGCGTTGGCGACCTCGGCGTGGGGCGGGATGACCAGTTCCGTGTGCAGGCGGGCCGCCACCTGGGGCAGGTAAGCCGCCACCGGCGCGCCGATGGCGATCACCGGCCACGGCAGGCCGAGGGTGCACTGCAACGCGGCATCGCCGCGGCCGTCCAGCGCCTGCCGCAGCAAGAGGCCGGCGAGCGGTTGCCCCTCCCAATCGGGCTGAACACCGGCATCTTCGCACACCTTGCTCACCAGCTCCGTCGCCGCTCGCCGCGCCACGCCGGCCACCACCTGCTCACAAAAGGCCTCGACCGCCACGCCGGCCTGAGCGGCCAGCACCGCGGCGGCCGAACGCGCGGCTCCGACGTCCCAACGGTTGAACCGACCCAGGACGTGCAGCGCATCGGTGGGGGTGAACGCGGCCCGCCGCACCAGCCCGCGCGTCTCCAGCGCCTCGATCTGGCGGCGCAGCAGCGACCCGACGCGCTTTTGTTCGGTGATCTGCAGCAACGCTTGCGGGCCGCGCGCCAGGTCGGCCAACAACGCCGCATCGGCGTCGTCCAGTTTGCCGTTCGCCGGCCGGCCCAGGGTGATGAACTCGGCCGCGCCCAGGTCGCGGCGGCGCGGCGGATCGGTGGCCTGTCGGCGCAGTTCGTCGGCCACCGCGGGGTGCTCGCTCGCCAGCAGGCACAGCGGCACGGCGCGCCGCGGGCCGATCAGCAGCCGTCCCTCCGCGTCGAGCCGCACGTGGCTGTCGCCGCCCAGGCCGGCCGTGTGGACATCCACGGCCTCAACCATCGTGCGCCAGCCGCCGACCGTCGCGCCCTCGTCGTTGAGGATGGGCCAGCCGTCGCGCAGCGCGCCGATGTCGGTCGTCGTCCCGCCCACGTCCACCACCCATCCATCGCGGCGGCCCGCCAGATGCCAGGCGCCGACCACGCTGGCCGCCGGTCCCGACAGGATGGTCTCCACCGGCCGCTGTACCGCCCATTCGGCGCGCACCAGCGAACCGTCGCCTCTCACCACCATCAGCGGCGCCGCGATGCCCTGCTCGGCCAACGTCCGCTGCACCGAGCCGATCAGCTCGGTCAGGGGCGCGATCAGATGGGCATTGAGCGCCACGGTGGTCGCGCGCCGGACCGCGTTCAGCTTGCTGGTCAGTTCGTGGCCGCAGGTCACCGGCCGGCCGGTCAGGACCTGAATCAACTCACGGGCGCGCAGTTCATGGGCCGGGTTGCGCACCGCGAAATAGCCGGAGACTGCGAACGCCTCGGCGGTGTCCCGTCGGGCCAGGATGGCCGCGGTCAACGCCTCTTCGTCCAGCGGCGCGACCGCGTTGCCCTGTTCATCGTGTCCGCCGCGGATGTAGACCACATCCGCGGTCGGCAGTGCGGCCTCGAAGTTGTACGCCTGCATCAGGCTGCGGTCGTAGCCGATCAGGAACAGCGGCACGGCGCCCCGTTGGCCCTCGGCCAGGGTGTTGGTCGCCAGGGTCGTGGAGAGCCCCACCAGGGTCACGTCGGCGGCGCTCCAGGGGCTGTCGGCGAACACGGCCGCGATCGCGCCGCGGATGCCGATGGCCAGGTCGCGCCGCGTGGTCAACGCCTTGGCGCCGGCCAACACGGCGCCCGTATCGTGATCTACCAGGACGGCATCGGTATAAGTGCCGCCCGTGTCAATGCCCAGGGCAAGATTCACGGCATGCCTCCCCTTGCAGGGCCACGAATCTCTCGGTCGGTCATGTTGAGGCCCGATACCACGCCCGACGCGCCGGGCCGACGGTCAACAGGAGCAGCGCAGTCATGATTGCGGCCGAGGTCAGGCACCAGGCGCACACTGCCCGGATCACGAACGGCTCCAGGTACGTCAGGTAGAGCGAGAACAGGACGCCGAACAGCGCCATGGCAAACATGGCCAGCGGCGCCAGTTCGGCCAGGCGGCCGCGGCCGAAGCGGCTCCACAGCCAGGCGGCCAGGAGCGCCACGTAACCCAGCACACCCAACACCCCCACCGGCAGCACGCCGAACAGCCGGGCGTAGGGGCTGGCCTGGACCGCGTTGCAGTCGCCGACCGGCCCGCAGACCGCCGCCACCTGGCGCGTCTCGACGTAAGCCAGGTAGGCGGCCACCCCCAGGCCGGCCAGCGCCAGCAGCGGAACGAGCCATCTCTGCCACGACGCCGGCGGGTCCACCGGACCGGCCCCAATCCCCCGGGCTATCACCACGCCGGTGTAGACCAGCGCTCCGATCATCCCGGCCATGACCGTCAGGGCCAGCGTGAAGCCGTTGGAGCGGGGGGCGGCCGCGTGCGGGGCGCTTGCCGGCGGCGCGGCCGCGGCCTGGGCCAACGCGGCCGGCGTCGGAGTCACATCCACGCATGGCGTTGAGGGCGCACAAATCTCGGCCGCCGGTCTTGGGGCGGGGAGCAAGGCCGCCAGCCCGGCGATCTGCGGATAGTCCACCCCGCCGGCCGCCAGGTATTGTTTGATCAGCCCCGGCAGCTCAGCCCGGATCTGGTCGCTGCCCATCAGCCCCTTGTCGCCGATGAGCAGGAACGGCACGCCGGCCTGGTTGTGGGCGATGCCCAACGCCTCAGCCGCCTTGTAGAACACACCGATCTGCTCATCGGTCGCGTTCTCGCCCAGCTCGATCAGCTGAATCTGAAGTTGGGTGCCGTATTGGGCCTGCAACGGCGGCAGCACTTTCTCGATCACGTCATGACAATGCGGGCAGGTGGACATCCAGAACAGTACCGCCCGCACCACCGGCCTGGGCTGGCCGGTCGCCAGAGGCCAATACGCCGCTTTTGGGTCTGGGGACGGCGTTGGCACGGACGTTGCGGCGATGGCCCCACGCAATTCTTGCTTGATCTCCCGGCACTCCTCGCAGCCTTGCGCCGCCGCCAGGCCAACCGACGCGACCAGCCAGATCACGATAAGCGCCACAAGCGCTAAAGCCACGCCGGGACGCATCGGCGCTACTCCTTCCCGTCGCGCAGCGCGGCCAGGATGGCGTCCGTTGCGACGGCCAGGTCGTCGGCGGTATACTGCGTCGGCGGCCCCTTCTTGATCCCGCAGTCGTTCACCAGAGTGATGGCCGCGTCGGGGTGGAAGCCGGCCTGTTCCACGATCTTGCGCGCACAGTTCAGCGGGCAGCCGTCCACTACGACGATGCGGCCGACGTTCGTCGTCTTTTCGATCACGGACGGCGCCTGGGTCGGCAGGCCGCCCAGGCAGAAGATCGCGGCCTTGCCCGGCCCGGCGCGCTTTACGGCCTCCAGCCCGGCCAGCCCGGTCAGCGTGCCCACGTTCGACATGCCGCCGAAACAGACAAACAGCGCGTTTTCAGGTAATCCGTTAGCCATGAAAAAGCTCCTTGCAGATATCTGTGGTTGAAACCACAGGCTGATATGGTGAAAACCTGCTGAAGCGGGTTTTGCACGCGTTGGATGGTCGTGCCAGGCGCCGCTTTCAATCTGCGGCTATGCCGCCATAGGTCCTGAGCATGTTGTGCAGCTCTGCATCCGACGGCCGCTGGCCCTGGAGCACGACCTGCCCGTTGATGGCGATCGCCGGCAAGTGCTGCAAGCCGTAAAGGGCAAACGCCGTGTTGTCGCCGGTCTTGAGGATCTGCGCGGCCAGATTTAACCCGCGCAGCACACGCAGGATCTGCTGCTCCAGCGCGTCGCACTCGGCGCAATCGAGGCTCAGCAGTTCGATCTTGAGCGGCCGATCCGTGTATGTGTCACCGTCAATCTGAGTTCGCCGACGTTGTCCGGGCATCTTTGCCTCCGTGGGATCGCTCTCTGTAAGGGGGCGAAATAAATCTCGCCCTACGATTGGAGCAGTGGGCCCTGCGAGCGCGGGCGGCCATCGCCGCCGTGCCGCACGCATTCGATCTCGGCCAGGATGGCCAGCGCGATCTCGGCCGGCTCACGGCCGCCGGTGTTCAGGCCGATCGGCGCACGCACGCGCGCCAGTTGATCCGGGCTGAAGCCATCGGCGCGCAGATGGTCGAGCACGATGCCGACCTTGCGCAGCGAGCCGATCATGCCGATGTAGGGCGTGGGCGTCGTGATCGCCTGGCGCAGGGCCGCTTCGTCGGTCACGTGATCCTCGGTGATCAGCACGATGTAGGTGCGGTCGGTGATGGCTGCCGGGTCGAACTGCGGCCGGTCGCCGCGCTCGGGCCGCACGTCCACCACCTGGACGTCGTAGCCCACGATGCGGGCCAGCTCGGCCAGCGGTCGGCCGATGTGCCCGCCGCCGACGATCAACAGCACCGGCTTGGGCAAATAGGGCTCGATGAACACGGTTACCTCCCCGCCGCAGAGCATCCCCAGCGCGTCCTCGCCGCTTTCGGTCAGGCGATAGTGGGCCAGCCGGGGCCGGCCGTCGGCCAGCGCAGCCGCAGCATCCTGGCGCACCCGTTGTTCCAGCGCGCCGCCGCCCACGTTGCCCACCCAACTGCCGTCCCCGCGCACCAGGATCTTGAAGCCGACGCGGGCCGGGGCCGCGCCCTGCACGTCCACGACGGTCGCCAGGGCAACCGCTGAATTCTGCGCCAGCGCGGCCTGCAATGCAGCGAACACTTCGGGTGTGCCTGGAAAATTGTCCATAGGATGCTCCCCTGGTTTATTCGGGCGTCATGCATCGCGGGCAACAGCAGCCCGCGATGGGTTCGTGCCCACGTAGCGCGCTGGCCGGCGCTGGCCGCAAGGCTGCCAGGACCGCGCTGATACGGTTGCCGATCCGCTCATCGGTAAGCCTATAGAAGATGTGCGTGCCTTCTCTGCGGTCGCGAATCAGCCCGGCGTGGCGGAGCACGGCAAGCTGTTGGGACACATACGGCTGCGGCTTGGCCAGGACGGCTGCCAGGTGGCAGACACACTCCTCGGCCTGGCAGATCTGGTCGAGGATTTGCAGGCGCAGCGGATGGGCCAGGCATTTCAGCAGGCGGGCTTGATCCTGGTAGGTGTCCATATGCAGAGCGCTCTATATAGATATTCTTGCATGTTTACAACTATACGACAACCTCAATCGGCCTGGTATGACCCGTGTCAGGTTAAGCCACAAGTTGCTGGAAACCCATCCGAAAAATAGGGTAGCATAGCCCTCACTCTCTTTGAGAACACACGATGTTTCCTTGCCCGCAATTGGCGCATTCGATCTGGATGGTAGTGTGCTTGATGTCAAAGCCGTCGTGCAGGGCGGTCTTGAGGGCGGCCATGATTTCCGTCGTCTGGCTCAGCGCCTGATC
>Ga0209162_1003038_pt1 | contig 13979 bp, 10 predicted proteins | sample YNPNPMetaG_FD_187121 | JGI IMG/M metagenome (GOLD analysis project Ga0209162, IMG submission 187121) | Anoxygenic and chlorotrophic microbial mat microbial communities from Yellowstone National Park, USA - YNP NP MetaG (SPAdes) (version 2) ...
GGTATCGCGCATTTCATCTCCGGCGTCGCCGTGGCCTCGTTCTTCCCGGCGGCCGTCCAGATGGCCCAGGAGAACACGTCCCTGATCCTGGTCCTGGGCGGCATCTTTGGCCTCCTGCCGGACACGTTGGACTTCAAGGTGGCCCGCTTCTTCGAGGGCGCGGATGTGGAGATCGATCCGCACCCGGATAGGCCGGACCCGCAGGCCATGGCTGAGACGGTGGCGGCGGCGATTGACCGCGCCCACGAGACCGGCCAGACCACATCCGTGCAGTTCCACACCATGAAGCTGGGCGCGGACCTGTGGCGGCAGTACTCTATCTTCTTCGACACCCAGGATAATGAGGTCGTGGTGCGCATCGGGCCAGTGGTCACCACCTCGCAGGTGCCTTTCCCGGAGAGCGAGATGGACGTGCCCGTGGGCCGGGCCAGGACAAAGGCCCGGCTGATCCAGACCTACGACGCCGAGACCAAAGTGGACATCTTCTCCGGCCCCTCGTTCGAGTTCACGCCCCAGGGTGACGCGGTGGAGATCATCTTCCTGCCCTGGCACCGGCGCTGGAGCCACTCACTCACGCTGGCGGCCCTGTTCGGCGCGGCCCTGTTCCTGGTGGGTGCGGCCCTGGGCTGGCTGGGCAACCCCGGCGACCCCGTGGCCGCACTGGGCCTGGGCGGGCTGTGCGGCCTCATCGCCGGCCTGGCCGCCGCCACCCATATCGCAGAAGACCAACTCGGCCACATGGGGTCCAACCTGTTCTACCCGTTCACCAGGAAGCGCATGGCTGGCCTCAAACTCCTGCGCTCCGGCGACGCCATCCCCAACTTCTTGACCGTCTGGGCCAGCCTGGTGGTCATCCTGTTCAATCTGGACCGCTTCAGCGCGGCCCCGATTTTAGAGCCGATCTCTTACTTTGCGACGGCGCTGGTCGTCCCGGCCGCGCTGTTGCTCGGCGGCAATTTCATCGCCAAACGCTGGCCGAAGATGCAGATCCGCCAGCGCCCGGCCGGCGCGCTGGTGGCGGCCGAGGCCGTGGCGTTCAGCGAGGAGGTGGAGGTGGCATGAAGGATGCAGGATACAGGATGCAGGATAAAGCCCGCTCTATACCAGTCGGCTTGAGCCGACTGGGGCTATTAGAGTGCGAGTTGATTCGCAGGCGGGCGGCAGCCCTGGCCCTGGCGTTGGGCGTGCTGCTGGGGCTGGGCGTGCTCATCGGCTCTCAGGCAGTCATAGGGCCGGTGGTCGCTGCGCCCCACCGGGCCGCCAACCCCGGCGACGTGGTGATCAACGAGGTGGCCTGGGGCGGCACCGCCGCCAGCGCTGCCGACGAGTGGATCGAGCTATACAACAACACGGATGCCGCCATCAACCTGACCGGCTGGACGTTGACCGCCGCCGATGGCACGCCCAGCATCACCTTGAACGGCACGATCCCGGCCCACGGCTATTTCTTGCTGGAGCGTATCGACGACAACACGGTCAGCGACATCCCGGCCGATCAGATTTATATCGGCGACCTGGGCAACGGCGGCGAGGCATTGCAACTGAAAGAGGGCGTCACAGTCATTGACTCCGCCAACGGGAACGGCGGGGCCTGGCCGGCCGGCACAGCCTCCCCCACGTACAAGAGCATGGAGCGCATCAACCCGGCCGCCCCAGACACAGACGCGAACTGGGCCAGCAACGACGGCGTCACCCGCAACGGCCGGGACGCCAACAACAACCCCCTCAACGGCACGCCCAAAGCCCGCAACTCGGCCACCCCGATCCCGGCCGCCGACCTGTCTATCCGCAAGGCCGGCCCGGCATCGGTCTTGCCCGGCGCGCAGATCACCTACACCATCGCCTTCAGCAACGTGGGCACGCTGGACGCCGCCGGGGTGGTCATCACCGACGTGCTGCCGGGTTTTGTGACCTACCAGAGCGACACCAGCGGCTACCCGGCCACCGAGCCAACGCCCGGCACCCGGGTCTGGACCGTGGGCGCGGTGGGCGTGACCAGCAGCACGATCACCTTCCAGGTGGTGGGACAGGTGAGCGGCGGCGCGACCGGCGACCTGACCAACGCCATCACCATCACCACCGCCACCACCGAGACCGTCACGGCCAACAACCACGACACCTGGGTCACGTCCGTGGGGAGCGTGGGACAGCCCCAGGTGCTCATCTCCGCCGTGCTCTACGACGGCTACCAGACCAACGACACGGACGAGGCGATCCAGTTGATCAACGTCGGCACGGCGTCAGCCGACCTGACCGGCTGGGAACTCTGCAAAGACGCCAGCGGCAGCCTCAGTTGCCGGACCCTGCCGTCCACGGTGCTGGCCCCGGGGTCGCGCCTCTGGCTGGCCCGCGACGCGACCAGCTTCACCACCTCGTTCGGGTTCGCGCCGGACTACCAGATGAGCAGTTGGCTGTCCAATGGCCTGACCAACACCGGCGACGAGGTGGTGCTGCGCGATGGCGTCCATGCCACCCGGGATGCCCTGGTCTACAAGGCCGGGACGAGCGTGGCCGGCTGGTCCGGCCCGGCGGTGCAGCCTTACTCCGTGGGCCGCGAGGCGGGCCAGATCCTCTACCGCATCCCCGACGAGACCACCGGCCTCCCCATTACCGACACGAACACCGCCGCCGACTGGATCCAATATACCGACAACTACACCCAGGGCCGGCGCGTGCTCTACCCCGGCTGGGACCTGGACCCCTTCTTCTGGCCCTTGACCGTCACCGAAGCCGCCACCGTCACCGTTGGCATCGCGCCAGACAACGCCTTCCCGGTGGTCGCCCAGACCATCCTGGGGGCGCAACGCTCCATCACCGTGGAGGTCTATGCCCTGCGCCACCCAGAGGTCATCACCGCCCTGGTGCAACAGGCCCGGGCCGGCGTCCAGGTGGACGTGTTGCTGGAAGGCCAGCAGGCCGGCCTGAGCGTCTCCGATCCCCGCTGGCAGCAGGAACTCTGGGCCTGCCGGGAGATCGAGGCCGCCGGCGGCCGCTGCTGGTTCATGATCCACGAACCGGGCGACAACATCTTTAATCGCTACGACTACCTCCACGCCAAGTTCCTGGTCGTGGACGACGAATGGGTGCTCATCACCTCCCAAAACCTCACCGCCAGCAGTATGCCCGCCGACGACAAGTCTAACGGGACCTACGGCTCCCGGGGCGTGGTGCTGGTGACGAACGCCCCCGCCGTGGTGGCCCGCGCCCGCCAGGTTTTGGCCCGGGACCTGGACCCGGCCCACCACAACGACATCCTGCGCTGGAACACGGCCTACACCGACAAGTACGGCCCACCGGACGCGGCCTATACCCCGGTGCTCACCACCACCGACTATACCACCTACACCGTGCGCTTCCCGGCCCCGCTGACGACGCATGGGACTTTGGGCTTTGAGCTGTTCACCGCGCCAGAGGCCGCCCTGCGCCAGTCCGACGCGCTGCTGGGATTGGTGCGGCGGGCCGGTCCCGGCGACGCCGTCTACGTCGAGCAGATGTACGAGTACCCCACCTGGGGCACGCTGCCCGTCTCGCCCAATTTGCGCCTGGAAGCCTACATCGCCGCCGCCCGCCGGGGCGCGCAGGTGCGCATCCTGCTCAACGGCGGCTCCTTCGGGGAGGACTATGTGGACCTCGGCCAGAACCAGGCGGCCGTGGCCTACGTGAACGGCCTGGCCCAGCGCGAGGGGCTGGACCTGCGCGCCGCCCTGGGCGACCCCACCCAATACGGCATCCACAACAAGATGGTACTGGTCTGGCTGCACGACCAGGGCGGCTACGCCCACGTCGGCTCGATCAACGGCAGCGAATCCTCCAACAAGGTCAACCGGGAGATCGCGATCCAGGTGCGGTCAGATGAGGTTTATGGCTATCTAAAGGGGCTGTTTGACCTGGACTGGAACCTGGCGAACCCCACCTACCTGCCGCTGGTCATGCGGGGCTACCGCGCGCCGGACCACGTGGTGATCAGTGAGGTGCTCTACCGGCCCAGCGGGCAGACCACCGGCAACCGCGAGTGGGTGGAGCTATACAACCCCACCGGTCAGGCCATCAACCTCGCCGACTGGTATCTGGGCGACGCGGCTGCGCCGGGCGAGTACGGCGCCGGGCTATACCGCTTCCCGGCCGGGGCCGTCTTGCCGGCCGGCGGCGTGATCGTCATCGCCCAGCAGGCAGCGGACTTTCAGCCGGTAGGCGGGTTCACCAGGCCGCACTACGAGTTCCTGATCGATCCCGGCCGTGATGATCCGACTGTGCCCAACATGGTCCCGGCCGGCGCCTGGAGCGGTTTCGGGTTCAAGCTGGGCGACGGCGGCGATAAGGTCATCCTGCGCGACGCCAACGGCGTGGACGTGGACGTGGTGGTGTATGGCGCAGCCACCTACCCCGGTGTGAACCCCCATCCCGGCGGTGTGGAAGAAAGTTGGTCCCTGGAGCGGCGTCCGCCGCATTATGATACCAACGACTGTGCGGTGGATTTTGTCCCGCGCTATCCGGCGACCCCCGGCCACGTCAACCCATGACCTGCCATCTGCAATCTGCCATCCGCCACCTGCCCATGCCTGAGCCGCTGATCCGCCTGGAAAACGTCACCAAGGTCTACCCCATGGGGCCGCGTTCCTACACGGCCCTGCGCGGCGTGGACCTGACGGTAGAACGCGGCGAGTTCGTGGCCCTGGTGGGTCCCAGCGGCAGCGGCAAGTCCACTATCCTGAACATGATCACCGGTATAGACAAGCCGACCTCCGGCACGGTGACGGTGAACGGCGTGCGCGTGGACCGTCTGGGGGAGAATGCCCTGGCCCGCTGGCGGGGGCAGAACATCGGCATCGTCTTCCAGTTCTTTCAACTGCTGCCCACCCTGACAGCCCTGGAAAACGTGCTCCTGCCCATGGACCTGCGCGGCACCCAACGCGGGCACCGCCGGGAACGCGCGCTGGAGCACCTGCGCCTGGTGGGGCTGGAGGACCACGCCGGCCACCTGCCCAGCGAGCTGTCCGGCGGCGAGCAGCAGCGCGTTGCCATCGCCCGGGCGCTGGCCAACGACCCGCCCATCCTCATCGCCGACGAGCCGACCGGCAACCTGGACACCGCCACCGGCGAGCGCATCATCGCCATCCTGGCCGAACTGCACCGCCGGGGCAAGACCGTGGTCATGGTCACGCACGAGCCGTACATCGCGGCCCTGGCCGGGCGCGTGCTGCGCGTCCAGGATGGCCGCATCATGGACGATATACGACCTACATCGTAGAGGAGATCTTCAAGCGCGGGGCGTACCCCGTAGGATGAAAATATGCTGCGCGACCATGCTCGCGCGGGGTGTGCCACCCCTTGCCTCGTGCCCACGCTCAGCGTGGGCACGAGGCAATATCACTGCCGCATTTTGCCATCACGGGGTCTCTGTGCATAAAACGTTGATTACCATAGGTGCAACCGCAACTTGACACAGCCCTGCCGTGCGGCGCGAGCGGGTTTACATTCCGGGCGATCTATGGTACAATCCGTGCCATTGCCTGGCCGGAAGAGGTACTCCATGCCTGTTCTCCTGGTCAAGTCATCGCTCACCACGTTAGCCCTGCTGCTGGCCGCGTTTCAGGTGTTAACCCAGCTCCAACTGCGCGGCAAGATGCCCGGCATCATGCCGTTCAGCAAGATGACATTGCGCGCGTTGCACCGGTGGGGTGGCGACCTGATCCTGCTGCTGGTGGTCGGCATCGCGCTGATCTGCATCTACACGCAGGGCTGGCAAGCCTACGACGTGCGCGGGGCAGCCCACATCGTGTTGGGCGCGCTGGCGGGCCTGGTGCTGTTGGTCAAGGTCCTCATCGCCCGGCTCCGCCGCCGCTGGATCGGGAAACTGGGCCTGGGGCTGGGTTTTGCGGCCGGCCTGTTCATCGCCGCTGTCTGGAGCCTGAGCGCACTCTGGTATTTCCTGTTCCAGTCCGGCTGGATATAGGGGGACTGCTCACCCTCCCGAACGGGGCTGGCAACCGATGCAGTCGCTCATTGAGGCACGCCTGCTTTAGCGAAGGGCGCACCACGCCCTGGGGAACTCGAAATGAAAGTGAGGAGACTGATGAGAAGTACTGTTCTGATCGTGGTCCTGACACTGGCCTTGACCGCCCTGATCCTGGTGGCGATGCAATGTGACGGCGGCGCCGCGCCGGTTTCCACCCTGCCGCCGGGTGCCACCGCACCTGCCTCGTCCAGTGGCGCCTATCCGGCTGCCACCGGCGCGCCGGCGCAGCCCACGCCCACTAAAGAGGCCGGGGCTTACCCGGCTCCGGCCCTCGATTTCGAGAAGCTGCTGACCGAGCGGTGCGGTACCACCTGCCATAATCTGGATCGGGTCAAGAACGCCAAAAAGACCGCAACCGAATGGCAAACTACCGTGGACCGGATGATCGCCAAAGGGGCCAAACTCACCACCGAGGAGGTCAAGGCTTTGGTGAACTATCTGGCCCAAACCTACCGGTAGCCAGGAGCAATCCTCACCAGGGGGCATTATGGACCTCATTCAGGCCCTGATCCTGGGCCTCGTGCAGGGGGCCACCGAGTTCCTGCCGGTCAGCTCGTCCGGGCATCTGGTGTTGGTGCCCTGGCTTCTGGGCTGGCCGGCACCGGGCCTGGCCTTTGATGCGTTTCTACACCTGGGGACCGCCGTCGCCGTCATCGCCTACTTTTGGCGGGACCTGGTGAGCCTGGCCGGGGCCTGGCTGGGCAGCCTGCGCGACCGTTCGCTGACCGCCAGTCCCCAAAGCCGGATAGCCTGGCTGATCCTGCTGGGGACGGTGCCGGCCGCGCTGGCCGGATTGCTACTGGAAGACTTTTTTGAGACCTTGTTTGCCAGCCCGGCCGCCGTGGGGGTGTTTTTGCTCCTCACCGCCGCCTTGCTGACCGTCAGCGAGCGGTGGGGGCGCAAAGAGCAACAGGCCGAGGAGATGACCTGGCTGGACGGCCTGTTGGTGGGGCTGGGGCAGGCCTGTGCCATTGCCCCCGGCCTCTCACGCTCTGGGACCACCATCGCGGCTGGCCTGTGGCGTGGGCTGACGCGCCCGGTAGCCACACGGTTCTCGTTCTTGCTGGCAGTGCCCATCGTGGTAGGGGCCGGGCTGTTGCAGGCGCGCCGGCTCCTGGCCGGGGTAGACACGCTCTGGTTGCCCCTGGTCGTGGGTTTTCTGGCCTCGGCCGGCATGGGCTACCTGTGTATCCATTTCCTGCTGGCCTTTGTGCAGCGGAGGCGGCTTTATGTCTTCGCCGGCTATTGCGCGGCCACCGGCGTCATCACCCTGACCCTGGTGGCCCTGGGCTGGTCAGGGCGGTGAAGATGCGCCGGGTGGGTCTGCTCTGGTTGCTGCTGGTCTTGCTCCCGGCCTGCATCCAGCCCCCGTCCACCCCCACGCCGGTCCCCGTCCATCTGATCCTGGCCGGCCCGGCCGAAATGGAGCCGCTGGGCCAGGCTCTGGCCGAGGCCTATATGGCCCGGCGACCTTACGCTACCGTGACCTACCGGCCCGGTGACTGGGAATCCGGCCCGGTCGCGGTGGCCCGCCAGACCGCAGACGTGGGCCTGTGGGCCGGCCTGCCGACCGATGGGGAGATCAACTGTGGGCCAGGCCTGACCGCCACGCTCATCGCCCGCGACGCCGTGGCCGTGGTAGTGGCGCCGCACAATCCCATGGTGAGCCTGAGCGTGAGTGAGATCCAGTCCCTGTTCGCCGGCCGAATACCCAACTGGCATGAGGTGGGTGGACACGATCAGGCGGTGCAGGTTATCAGTTGGTACGAAGAGGCCAGGATCCACCAGCTCTTCGCGGGCCTGGTGATGCGCGGACGCCGGATCACCCCCACAGCCCTGGTGGTCTCCAGCGACGCGGGCGTGCAGGCCCTCGTCGCTGAATGGCCCGCCGCCATCGGCTACATGCACTGGCAGGCCCTATCATCCCCGGTGCGAGCCCTGGCCATCGGCGGGATACCCCCCACAGCGCAGAACATCGGGACCGGCCAGTACCCGCTATCCTGGCCGGTTGTGCTGGTGACCAGCGACCCGCCCGGCCGCGAGGCGCTGGATTTGGTGTCGTTCGTGCGTTCACCGGCCGGGCAGGGAGTGGTGGTCCGCTGGTTGGCGCCGTTGCCATAAACGGCCTATGCTGCCGGCTCCAGGCGAAGCCGTCAGAGGGGAGCTATCCCCGCAAACTCGGACTGTGGAGGAGTCTGTTGCACGCCTTCGAAGAGACCATCGTTTTGCTCTTGCAAGACCTGTTCAATCTCATCGGCTGGGGCGGGGTGGTGGTGGCCATGGCTATCGAGAGCGCGTGTATCCCTTTGCCCAGTGAGGTGACCATGCCCCTGTCCGGCTGGATGCTCATCGCTGAGCCGGGTCTACCCATGTGGCATATCCTGTTGGGAGGTCTGTGGGGCGCGGTAGGCTGCACCATCGGTTCGGTGATCACCTACTGGATCGGGGCGAAAGGCGGTCGCCCGTTCCTGCTGCGCTATGGCAAATACGTCCTCATCTCCCGCCGTGACATCGAGCTGGCTGATCGGTGGTTCAGGCGGTGGGGCGAGGCCACGGCCTTTTTCTCCCGCTTGATGCCCGTGGTGCGTACCTTCATCAGCCTGCCGGCCGGCGTCGCCCGGATGAACTTTCCCAAGTTTACCATCCTCACCTTCATCGGGTCATTCCTCTGGTGTGTGATTCTCACCTGGGCCGGCTACGTCTTTGGTCAGCATTGGCGGGAGATCCGCGAACTGATGCGCCCACTGGACATACCCATCATCATCGCTGGCCTCCTGTTCGTCGCCTGGTACGTCTGGCGGCACATCAAACACGCCCGTGAAGATACGGTGTTGGAACAGCAAGAACACGAATCCGCCCCTGAGTAAGGTCTCAGGTGAACACGTTCGCCAGCTTTACCCCGGCCATCATCCAGGCTGGTGATGTAACCCGTCTGCGGCACGACCTGTTCGCCTTTGTGGCGGCGGTGCAACAGGCCCCGGCCGGCCTGCGACGCGATGGCCTGCTGACCAAAGCCGATCTGCTGCGCCTGAACGAGTCGCTATTGGACCAGGAAGACCTGACCGGCGTCCGGGATGAGCACCAGGCCGGGCGACTGGCGTTTCTGGCCTTTTTGGCCCGGCAACTGGGCCTGGTACAGGCGAGAGACGGGCAGTTGCAGGCTGCGCCGGAGGCGGCCGATTGGTTCAGCCTGCCCGTCCCGGTGCAGGTCGCCGCCCTATGGGCTGGCTGGCGAGATGCGGTGACCTGGGACGACCTGCGCCAGGCGGTACGGCGATCCTGGCGCATCCAGGTCCCGGCCGGGGCGCGTTATGAGCCAGCTACCACCCGGCGACGGGCTTTGGCCGCCCTGGCCCTGGCCTGTCCGCCCGGCGTTTGGGTCGGGTTGACCGAGATCGTGGCCGCAGTCCACCAGGCCGACCCGGCCTTCCTCCGCGCCCCGGATGCACCGCGGTGGGAGATCGTGGATCTCCTCACCGGCCGGGACCTGGCCCCAGCCCGCTACTGGGACCAGGTAGAGGGTACATTACTACGCTACCTGGTGACCGGTCCACTGCATTGGCTGGGGTGCATCTCCCTGGGCTACACGCCGGGTTCTGGGACTGCCGATGGGGTGCCGGCGTACTGTGCCCTCACCGGGTTGGGCGCGTATCTCTGGGGGATAGCAACGAGTCCGTGGACACCACCGGCCCTGGAACACCTGGTGATCCAGCCCAATTTCGAGGTGGTGGTCCCATTCCACGCCGATCTGGGAGCAGCGTTGCGGTTAGAACGCCTGGCCGAGCCGGTGCAGAGCGGCCCGGTGCGGGTCTACCGGCTCACGCGGGACCGCTTCTATGCCGCTCTGGACGCCGGGGGCACAGTGGAGGACCTGCTGGCCTTTCTGGCCCAGGCCAGCGACGCCCCCCTGCCCCAGAACGTGGCCTACACCCTGCGCGACTGGGCCGGGCAGTATGGCCGGGTGTGCCTGGAACCGGCCACCATCTTGCGGACCAGGGATGAGATCCTCATGCAGGAACTGCGGGCGTCGCGCCGCATTGCGCCATTACTGGGCGAGCCTCTCGCGCCCACTATCCAGTTGGTAGCAGAAGAGAACCTGCCGGCCCTGGTCGGGCGGCTCCGTGAGGATGGCTATATGCCCCGGGTCCGGATTGTCATCCCGGAGGAACGCCCCACCGGCCGGCTCCACCTGGCAGAGCGGGAGGCCGTATTGCTCCTGGCCGCAGCCTATGCCCTGCTGGGGCGGGCCGGGCCGCCTGCCCTGGCGGCCCTCGCGGCGCGCCTGGAACGCCGGCTCAGCCCGACCGCTCTGGCCCAGGCCGAACGCCAGGCCCGGGAGTGGGCCACTCAGACTCAGTAGATGGAAAAAGTTGCTCAAAGCGGGTCTGCCAGGCCCACCCAGTCCGGCCTGGGCCGGGGGTCTGACTGGGTGACCCGCCGCTTCGCGCTCGGCGGTCAGTGGGCCTGGGCCTGGCAGACCGCCGAGGAGAACGAATTTCCATTTACTGAAACTAACCGATGGGAGTGACGTATGGAGCTGATGGATGTTATCCGCACTCGCCGCACGATCCGGCAGTTTCAATCCCGGCCCATCCCACGCGCGGAGCTGGAGGCCGTTTTGGAGGCGGCCTGTTGGGCCCCCTCCGGTTTCAACCGTCAGAACTGGCGGTTCATCGTCCTGGCCGGTGAAGAGAAACGCCGCCTGTTGGCCGAGGCACGCATCGGCTTTATCGAGCGCCTGGGCGAAGCCCGGCCCCGTCTGGCCCCCAGCATGGCAGCCCTCACCCAGGCCTTCTTCGAGTACGCGGAACCGGCCCCCGTGATCATCGCCATATACAGCGACGTGCCCCTGTCTCGGGATGTGGAGGCCGGTCTCTCCGTGGCGGCAGCCATACAGAATCTGCTCCTGGCGGCCCACGAGCGAGGCCTGGGCGCCTGCTGGAATACCCGGGGCCTCTATGTGGCCGACGCCATCAACCGTTTCTTGAACGTGCCAGAGGATTGGGACCTGATCGCCCTGATCCCCCTGGGCTACCCGGCAGAAAGCCCGGAGCCGCTGCCCCGTCTGGGCGAGCGAGTCTTTTGGCGGGGGTTGCCGCCGGCTTGAGGCACATGATCAGACCTCGTTCCCACGCTCCGCGTGGGAACGCCACGCTCCGCGTGGGAACGCCAGCGGGACGCTCCGCGTCCTGGGGGCGGTGCCGCGCCCACGCAGAGCGTGGGCGCGAGCAGAGTTTCCCACGCTCCGCGTGGGAACGCCAGCGGGACACTCCGCGTCGTGGGGCGGTGCCACGCCCAGGCAGAGCGTGGGCGCGAGCAGAGTTCCCCTCGTTCCCACGCTCCGCGTGGGAACGCCACGCTCCGCGTGGGAACGCCACGCTCCGCGTGGGAACGCCACGCTCCGCGTGGGAACGCCACGCTCCGCGTGGGAACGCCACGCTCCGCGTGGGAACGCCACGCTCCGCGTGGGAACGCCACGCTCCGCGTGGGAACGCCAGTGGGACGCTCCGCGTCATGGAGGCGGTGCCGCGCCCAGGCAGAGCGTGGGCGCGAGCACGGAGGAGTTTCCCACGCTCCGCGTGGGAACGCCAGCAAGGTGAGTCCTGAGCCAGCCAGGAATCAGTCCGCCAGGAGGAACCATTGCCCACCGCCGTTGTCCCCCTCTATCGCCTTCTGGAAAACGTGGTCCATGCCTGCGGTGAGCGGCCGGCGTTAGCCTATCGCGGCGTGTCCCTCACCTTCGAGCAGGTGGGCGAGCAGATGAACCGCTTCGCCTCATCGCTCCAGCAGGCCCTGGCCGTGGACCCCGGCCAGCGCATCGCCCTGCACCTGCCCAACTGCCCGCAATTCCTCATCGCGGCCCATGCCGCCTGGAAGCTGGGCGCGGCTATCGTGCCCCTGGCCCCGACCGCTGAGGCAGCCCAGATCGCGCAGCAGACAACGGCCGCGGGTGCGCAGGTCATCGTCACCCTCAGTCCGCTGGTGACCACCGTCCTGGCCGCGCAGCCTCAGACCCCCCTGCGCCATGTGATCGTGGCCTTTGTCAAAGACTACTTGCCGTTCGGGGCCAGACTACGCTACGCCCTCTTCCGCGAGAAGAAGGAGGGTCAGGCGTTCGACTTCCGTACAGCCCGCCGTTTCGTCTATCCGTACACGAACATGGTGTTGCACAACCCCCGGCCGGACCCGGTAGAGGTGGAGCCGGCCGCTCCAGCGGTGTTTTCCGGCGGGACCGGGCAGGTGTACACCCACAGCGACCTGCTGGCTGCCATTGGCCCGGTCTCACTCGCGGCCGTGCCCACGACCTTCGCCGCCACTGCGCCGTTCTGGGAGCTACCCGGTCTGGTGGCCGCCCTGGTAGCACTCTACAGCGGCCATAGCCTGTTATTACCCCCATAAAGCGGGATTTATTGACAAACCCCTGCTGATGCCGTATAATGCAATCGTCGAACAGGCCCTGACCAACACCTAAATTAAAAAAGCCGAAGGAGGAGTACCCATGGAGAAGATCTGGCTAAAGCACTACGAGCCTGGTGTACCGGAGCACATTGATTATCCCCAACGCCCCCTGTACACCAACCTTGATCGCGCGGTCCAGAAATATCCCGACAACATCGCCACCATTTACGGCGCCGTCGTCGAACCGTTGGGTGGCCGGCTGATGGACGCCAGGCTCACCTATCGCCAACTGAGCGCGGCGGTGGATCGGTTCGCGGCTGGCCTCCAGAAGCTGGGCGTGAAGAAAGGCGACCGGGTGGGCATCCTCATGCCCAACGTGCCCCAATTCGTCATCGCCTACTATGGGATCCTCAAGATCGGAGCCGTCGCCGTGCCCACCAACCCCATCTACGTGGACCGCGAGGTGGAGTACCAGATGAACAACTCCGGGGCGGAGACGCTGGTCACGCTGAGCCTGTACTACCCGATGATCAAGCGCATCCGGGCCAAGACCAGTCTCAAGCACGTGATCGTCGGCAACGTGAAGGATTATTTCCCCGGCCTGCTCAAGTTGCTCTTCACCCTGGCCATGGAGAAAAAGCTGGGCCATCGCCAGGACATCAGCGGTGAGGCCAATACTTACGGCTTCCAGGATTTCCTCAAGAACGCGCCGGCCAGGCCCGAACCCGTAGACGTGCAGCCGGAGGACCTGGCCGTGCTCATGTACACCGGCGGCACCACCGGCGTCTCCAAAGGCGCCATGCTCACCCACGCCAACATCATGGCGAACGCGGTCCAGGTGGCGACCTGGCTCACCGATGCGAAGGAAGGCCAGGAGAGCTTCCTGACGGCCCTGCCGCTGTTCCATTCCTTCGCCATGACCTGTTGCATGAACGCGGCGGTTTACCTGGCCTCGACGATGGTGCTCATCCCCAACCCCCGCGAATTGCACCACGTGCTCGCCAGCATCGTCAAGCACCGGCCCACGCTCTATCCCGGCGTGCCCACCATGTACGTGGCCATCAACAATTTCCCCGGCATCGAGCACTATGACCTGCGCTCCATTCGCGCCTGTGTGAGCGGCGCGGCCGGCCTGCCGGTAGAAGTCCAGCAGCGGTTCATGGAACTCACCGGGGCCAGGCTGATCGAGGGCTATGGCCTGAGCGAGGCCAGCCCGGTGGTTACAGCCAACCCCATCTACGGCAAGAACAAGATCGGCACCATCGGCATCCCCTGGCCGGATACCGAGGTCAAGATCATGGACCTGGCCACCGGCGAGACCGAGATGCCCCAGGGCGAGATCGGCGAACTGGTGTGCCGTGGCCCCCAGGTGATGAAGGGCTACTGGAAAATGCCAGAAGAGACGGCCATGGTCCTGCGCACCGACGCCGAAGGCAAGACCTGGCTCTACACCGGTGACATCGCCCGCATGGACGAGGAGGGCTACTTCCAGATCGTAGACCGCAAGAAGGATATGATCATCGCTGGCGGGTTCAACATCTACCCCCGCGAGATCGAGGAGGTG
>Ga0209162_1003043_pt1 | contig 13967 bp, 9 predicted proteins | sample YNPNPMetaG_FD_187121 | JGI IMG/M metagenome (GOLD analysis project Ga0209162, IMG submission 187121) | Anoxygenic and chlorotrophic microbial mat microbial communities from Yellowstone National Park, USA - YNP NP MetaG (SPAdes) (version 2) ...
GTCGTGGTCGTGATCCTCGTCGTAGTCGCCGTCGTGGTCGTGGTCGGACCCTACCCCCCGCGACCGACCGGGTGAGACCTCGCGCACCCTCGACGACGACCACGCGGAGCGGTCGGGGAATCCGAACGGGCGGTCGGCGGATGGTACCGAGGCTCCCGCAGGCCTGCCTTCCTGCGGTGAGCTGCCACACCGGTCGTGCCGCGCGCCGGAGAACGGTTGCGAGGCTCCCGCAGGCGTGCCGGAGGGGACCCTGGCATTCCCCGCGGCGGTCCCTGCTCGTCCCGGAAGACCCCGGGGTCTTCCGGAAGCGCCGGTGCGCCGCGGCGGTCTTGTCGTGCGGGACGGCGTTCCGGATTCTTCCGCGCCGGAACAAGCGGGCCGCCCAGGTCGTCCTGGATGGCCTTCGCATGACGCCGGTCAGGCCCCCGCCGAACCAGCAGTGCGCCCTGGGTCCACGGCGCAAAGGGGAGCATCCAGCGCTGGCCGGGGGACCGCGCGAGCGGACCGGGGATCCGTCTTGCCCGTCCGGCGGGACGGTAGGGGAACCGCACAAGCCGCTGGACGCGGGTTCTAGCTCCACCCTGGCACGGCTGTCGCGGTAGCGCACGAGCTGGCGGGTCGCCAGCCGGGGTGGGACCCGGTGCGTCCCGGGACGACACGGCTCGGAATCGTTGCGGGATCGGCAGGCGCGCCGCACGGCGCGGGACGAGAACCGGTGCGAGCGAGATCGGCACGCCGGGCGCATACGTAGGGTGCCGTGACCGCCTCGCGGGAGGTCAAAGGAGGCGCGGGGCGAAGGGCTCGGAGGATGACGATGCTGAAGTTCAAGCTGCTGGTCGATCTGGTGAAGGGCGACGATGAGATGATCCTCCGCTACTGGGATTCGGACGAGGGTTGCTTGGAAGCATCGTGCGCCGTCGCGATCCGCGCCTTCATGCGTTCCCGGCGCATCCTCAACGCGCGAGAGGGGATCCGGCTGTTCTTCTCGATGTACCCGGAGCGGGTGACCGCGCTGACCGGACTCCGACGTCTGGGCGTTTCCTCCTCGCCGCGCGTCGCCGCCTAGCGAGTTTCTCCCGACGAAGCGGCCGGCCCCGGAGCACCGGACCGTTCGCCGGGCGGGGGGAAGGCGAACGATTCGGCGAGGACGAAGGCGGCCTGCAAGTAGGAGGTCGGGCAGAGTTCGAAGCACTCCTTGCAGTCGCGGCACTCCCGCGCGGCGATCTCGGGGACGAAGGCGATCTCCTTGTGGATGCCGCGGTCGACGAAGCCGACGGCGAACTTCCCCTTGATCTCGGCGCAGTAGCGGACGCACAGGCCGCAGTGGATGCAGAACGAGGCGTCCGGGGCGAAGCGGTCGCGCCTTGCCCCGTAGCGGCGCGCCAGGTCCTGGAGCTTGGCCGACTCGGGGGCGCGAGCGAGGAGCAGTTCGAGGACCGACCGGCGGATGCGGTCGATCTTCTCGGAGCGGGTGCGGACGATCATTCCGGGTTCGACCGGATGGACGCAGGCGGCGACGAGCCGCCAGGCGCCGCGGAACTCGGTCTCGACGACGCAGACGCGACAGCCGCCGTACGGCGCCAGCCGGTCGTGGTGGCAGAGCGTCGGGATCTCGACGCCGGCGCTCCGCGCGGCCTCGAGGACCGTGGCGCCCTCGGGGACCGTCACGTCCTGTCCATCGATCCGCAGCGGTACGTCACTCATCTTGCTTCCTCGCCCGGGCGACGGTCCGCCGCTCCTCGGGGATCGGCGGCGGGACGGGGACGCCCGACAGTTTCCGGACCGCGCCGAACTTCGTCGGGCAGACCTCGAAGCAGGTGCCGCAGTTGGTGCACTTGGCCTGGTCGATCACGTGGATCCGCTGCTTGCCGCCGTCGATCGCGCCGGTCGGGCACTTCTTGAGGCACAGCATGCAGGCGCGGCACTTCTCGGGGTCGATCCAGGTGCGGATCAGCGCCTTGCACGACAGGGCGGGGCACCGTTTCTCCCGGATGTGCGCCTCGTATTCGTCGCGGAAGTAGCGGAGCGTGGAGAGGAACGGGTTGGGGGCGGTCTTGCCGAGGGCGCAGAGCGAGGCTTCCACGGCGGTCTCGGCGATCTGCTCCAGTGCCTCGAGGTCTCCCTCGCGGCCCTCGCCGCGGGTGATGCGCGTCAGGATGCGGTGCATCTGGCGCAGCCCCTCGCGGCACGGCACGCACTTCCCGCACGACTCCTCGGTGAGGAACTCGACGAAGTAGCGGGCGACGTCCACCATGCAGGTGTCCTCGTCCATCACGATCATGCCGCCGGAGCCCATCATCGAGCCGGCGCGGGTCAGTTCGTCGAAGCCGACGGGGAGGTCGAGCCGTGCTTCCGGGATGCAGCCGCCGGACGGCCCGCCGGTCTGCATCGCCTTGAACTTCTTGCCGCCCGGGATGCCGCCGCCGATCTTGTAGACCACGTCGCGCAGCGGGATGCCCATCGGCACCTCGACCAGGCCCGTGTTGCAGATCTTGCCGACCAGCGAGAAGATCTTGGTGCCCTTGCTTTCCGCGGTGCCGATCGCGGCGAACTTCGCGGCGCCGTCGTTCAGGATCCGCGGGATGTTGGCCCAGGTCTCGACGTTGTTGATGTTCGTCGGCTTGCCCCACAGGCCCTGGATCGCGGGGTAAGGCGGGCGGGGCCGCGGCTCGCCGGGACGACCCTCGAGCGACAGCAGAAGCGCCGTCTCCTCGCCGCAGACGAACGCACCCGCCCCGCGGTGCACGCGGGCCGTGAAGTCGAACCCCGAGCCGAGGATGTTCTTCCCGAGCAGGCCGAGTTCCTCGGCCTGGCGCAGGGCGATGCCGAGGTTTTCGACCGCCAGCGGGTACTCCTGCCGGACGTAGAAGTACCCCTCGTGCGCCCCGATCGCGTACGCGCCGATCAGCAGTCCTTCGAGCACCGCGTGGGGGTTACCCTCCATCAGCGAGCGGTCCATGTAGGCGCCGGGGTCGCCCTCGTCGCAGTTCACCACCACGTACTTCGGCTCGCCCGCCGCGCGGCGCGTCAATTCCCACTTCACGCCGGTGGGGAAGCCGGCGCCGCCCCGCCCGCGCAGCTTCGACGCCTTCACCTCGTCAATCACCTGCTCCGGGGTCCGCTCGAACAGCGCCGTGACCAGCGCGCGGTACCCTCCGAGCGCCAGGTAGTCCTCGATGCGGCGCGGGTCGAGCTTGCGGTTCGCGCCGAAGACCAGCCGCTGCTGGTGCTTGTAGAACGGGATGTCGGGTTCGCGGACCGTCTTCCCGCCGGTCTGCGGGTCGACGTACAGCAGCCGGTCGATCACCTCCCCGCCCAGCACCGTCCGCTCGACGATCTCCGGGACGTCGGCCGGGGTCACCTGGAGGTAGCCGATCTCTTCCGGGTCGACGACGACGATCGGGCCTTTCTCGCAGAAGCCGTGGCAGCCGGTGCCGCGGAGCGCGATCTTGTCGGTCAGGCCGCGGGCGGCCAGTTCCCGCCGGAACGCCTCGACGACGTCGGCCGCGCCGCCCGCCAGACAGCCCGTGCCGGCGCAGGTGGCGATGCAGCGCTGCCCGGGATCGCGGCGGGCCAGGATCTCCCGCCGTAGCTGTTCCAGTTCCTCGCGCGAATGGAGACGTGCCATCGCTCCGTCCTACTCGTAGCTCTTCAGCGCGTCCGCCGCCGCGGCGGGCGAGAGCTTGCCGTGCGTCTTGCCGTCGACCACCATCACCGGTCCGAGGGCGCAGCAGCCGAGGCAGTTGACCGTTTCGAGGGAGAACCGGAGGTCGGGGTCGGTCTCGCCGGGCCGGATGCCGGTGGCGTCCCGGACCGCGTCGAGCACCCGATCGGCGCCGCGGACGTGGCAGGCCGTGCCCAGGCAGACGCGGACCTCGTGCCGTCCCTTGGGCACCAGGCTGAACGCCTTGTAGAAGGTCGCGATGTGGCGGACCCGGGTCATCGGAACCCCGAGCCGCTCGGCGACCCGGTCCAGCGCCGCGCGCGGCAGCCAGTGGTGCCGGTGCTGAATCTCGAGCAGGACCTGGATCAGGGCGCTGGGGTCTGCCCCGTGCTGATCGATGATGCGGTCGACCTCGGCGATCTCCATGGCTCTCTTCCGCCGCTCCTCGGCGCCGGCGCGCGGCGCTCAGCCTCCCGCCAAGGCGTAGCGCCCGCGGGCGGCGTCGAACCGGATCCATCCGTGTTTGGACGAGTTCCGGAGGTGCCGTGCGACTTCGGAGGCGCTCCACCCGAGGCTGCGCGCCAGCTCCGCGGGGGAGCGCGGCCCGTCACGCAGGGCCAGCAGCACCCGGCTGATCGCCAGCCGCTCCCCCAGCAGATCGTCGAACAGCCGCCGGAACTCCTCGCTGGCGAAGAATCGCCGATACGCCTCCTCGGTGCGGACCGCGGGGCGCAATCGGCCGGTGAGCGCGAGCCGGGCGAACGGGACGATTCGCGCGGCCGCCTCGATCCGCCGGGCCCGTTCGGCCGCGTCCAGCCCCTCGCCGTCGGCTCGCCCCAGCGGGCCGATCTTCCGCACCTGCTCGGCGTACTCGTTCATGATCGCCGCGAACCGGATCCCCTCGCCCGCCGACACCCATTCCAGCCGCACGCGCTCGGGCCGGATGCCGATGCGCCGAAGCATCTCCCGCGCCACCTCGATCACCGCGATCGCGTCGTAGTTTCCCTCGGTGACGTAGTGGCAGTCGTTGATGTGGCAGCCGCCGACGAACACCGCGTCCATGCCGTTGGCCAGGGCGCGGAGGATGTGGAGGAGATCCACCCGGCCGGAGCACATGACGCGGACGAGCCGGATGAACGGGGGGTACTGGAAGCGCGACACGCCGCACAGGTCGGCGCCGCCGTAACAGCACCAGTTGCAGACGAGGCCGAGCATCTTCGGCCGGAAGTCGAGATCGCCGCTCACCGTCGTCCCACTCCTGGCGCGGGCGTCCCCGCCGCGCCGCTCACGCCGTTCCCGTCGGCTCCGCCGCTGCGGCGTCGATCTGCGCCAGTAGCTGCCCGTCCGTGTAGTGCAGCAGCGAGATCGCGCCGGTCGGGCATTTCGTGTTGCACAGCCCGTCGCCCTTGCACAGCACCGCCTGGACCCGCGCCTTGCGGCCGCGGGGGGTGTCGTGGAACTCGATCGCACCGTAGGCGCAGGCGCGGATGCAGGCCCCGCAGGCCACGCAGTCGCGCTCCTCGACGCGGCAGACCGACCCCGAGGCGACCACGGTGTCCTGGGACAGGAGCGTCACCGCGCGACCCGCCGCGCCATAGGCCTGGCGCACCGCCTCGAAGATGTGCTTCGGATAGTGCGCCATCCCACAGAGGAACACCCCGTCGGCCGCGAAATCGACCGGGCGCAGCTTCACGTGCGCCTCCTGGAAGAAGCCGTCGGGACCGGTCGGCACCTTGAACAACCGGGCAATCTCCTGGCTCGTCGCCGCCGGCACGACGGCGGCCGAGAGGACGAGGAGGTCGGCGTCGAGCGCTAGGCGGCGGCGCAGGACCGGATCGGGGACCGTGACCCGCAGGACCGGCCGTCCCTCCTCCGTCGCCGGCTCGACCACGGGCCGCGCGTCCGCCTCCCAGCGCACGAACCGCACGTGCCGATCCGCCGCCTCGCGGTAGAAATCCTCGAGGAATCCGTAGCTCCGCAGGTCGCGGAACAGGATGTAGACGTCGGGGGCCGGCGTCCGCCGGCGCAGCGCCAGGGCGTTCTTGAGGGCGTGGCTGCAGCAGATGCGCGAGCAGTAGTTGCGGTCCTCCTGCCGGCAGCCGACGCACTGGATCATCACCACGCAGCGTACGCCGTCGAGCCGCGGGTCGGCGGTGGCCAGGCGCTCCTCCAGCTCGAGCTGCGTGACGACCCGCTCGTCCGTCCCGTACCGGTACTCGGTCGGCCGATACTCGTCCGCGCCGATCGCGATCACCGTCGCGCCGTGCCGGATCTCGGTCACGCGGCCTTCCGCGCGGACGCGGGTGGTGAAGCTGCCGACGTAGCCGGACGCCGCGAGAATCTCCGCGCCGACCCGCACATGGATGCGCGGGTCGGCGTACACGTCGCGGATGACATCTCGCAGGTAGGCCTGCACGTCGAGCCCCTCGATCGTGCGGTGGATGCGGCGTGCCATCCCTCCCAGTTCCGGCTCCTTCTCCAGCAGCCACACCTCGTGGCCCTGCCGCGCGATGCTCCGCGCCGCCGTCATCCCCGACAGGCCGCCGCCGACCACCAGCGCCCGCTTGTCGACCGGGAGGCGGAACTCCTCCAGCGGTTCGAGGCGCCGGGCGCGGGCGACCGACATGCGGACGATGTCCTGCGCCTTGCGGGTCGCCGCCTCCTTCTCGCGGCTGTGGACCCACGAGCAGTGCTCGCGGATGTTCGCCATGTCGAAGAAGTACGGGTTGATCCCCGCCTCGCGGAGCGTGTCGCGGAAGAGCGGCTCGTGCGTGCGCGGCGTGCAGGCCGCCACCACCACCCGATTGAGCCCCTTCTCGCGGATCGAGGTCGCCAGTTTCTGCGCGGCTTCCGTCGAGCAGATGAACAGCGATTCCTCGGCGTGGACGACGTTCGGCAGCCCGAGCGCGTAGCGGACGGTGGCGGGGACATCGACGACCCCGCCGATGTTGGCGCCGCAGTGGCAGACGTACACGCCAACCCGCGGCTCCTCGGCCGACACGTCGCGCTCCGGCGGATAGACCCGCTCGCGGGCCAGCCAGCCGCGGCGCCGGCCGAGCAGTTCGCCGCAGAGCGAGCCGGCGCCGCTGGCCGTGACCACCGACTCGGGAATGTCCATCGGCCCCTGGAACGCCCCGCTCACCAGAACCCCCGGCCGCGTCGTGCGCATCGGGTTGGTCGGGTCCGTTCGGCAGAAGCCGTGCTCGTCGAGCTCGATGCCGAACAGCCGGGCCAGCCGCGGGGCGTCCCTGGGCGGCGCGAGGCCGACGCCGAGCACGACCAGGTCGAACTCTTCCTCGCGCACGCCGTCGTCGGCGGCGTACCGGATCGTCACGTTCCGGCTGCCGGGAAGCTCGCGTCCGACCGAGACGTAGCTGCGCACGAAGCGCACGCCGGGCAGCTTCTCCGCCCGCTGGTAGAACCGCTCGAAGTCCTTCCCGTACGACCGGATGTCGTTGTGGAAGATCGTGCACTCCGCCTCGGGCTCATGGTCCTTCGCCAGGATCACCTGCTTCTGGATATAGGTGCAGCAGACGGAGGAACAGTACCCGTGGCCGCCGGGGGTGACCTGGCGGGAACCGACGCAGTGGATCCAGGCGATCCGGCGCGGGTGGCGTCCGTCCGACGGCCGCAGGATCTCGCCCTCGTGCGGCCCCGTCGCGCACAAGAGCCGCTCGAAGTCGAGACTCGTCACCACGTTCGGAAAGCGGCCGTAGCCGTAGTCGTGGCGCGGTCCGGGGTCGAAGGGAGCGTAGCCCGGCGCCAGCACCACCGCCCCGACCCGCACCTCCACCCGCTCGGGCGTCTGGTCGAAATCGATCGCCCGCTTCTGGCACACCGCCTCGCAGATCCGGCACTTGCCTTCCCGAAGGTACAGGCAGTTCTCGTCGATGTACGGGACGAGCGGCACGGCCTGGGCGAAGTAGATGTGGACGGCCTTGTTGCGCGACAGCGCCTGGTTGAACGGGTCGAGGACGTGGACGGGGCAGTACGAGACGCAGGTCGTGCAGCCGGAACAACGGTCCGCCCGGATGTAGCGCGGCTTCTTGACCAGCGTGATGCGGAAGTCCCCCTCCCGTCCCTCGACGCGCTCGACGTCGGTGTACGTCCGGATCTCGATGTTCGGGTGCCGGTCGCACTCGATGAACTTGGGCGACTCGATGCACATCGAGCAGTCGTTGGTGGGGAAGGTCTTGTCGAGCTGGGCCATCTTGCCGCCGATCGTCGGCGAGGTCTCGACGAGGAAGACCTTGAAGCCGGCGGTGGCGAGGTCGAGGGCGGCCTGGATGCCGCTGATGCCGCCGCCGACGACCATCACGTCGCCGAGATTGTCCGCGTCGGGTGCCTTGCTCATCGGTGCCTCACAGCGCCTCGGCCACGATCTCGGCCAGCTCGACCACCGCCGGCAGGCCCTCGCCCTCCCGGGTCAACCGGCTATCCTCGAACATCGTGATGCAGTACGGGCACGCCGTCGCGAGCGCCTCGGCGCCGACGTCGCGGGCCTGGTCGAGCCGCAGATCGGAGAAGCGCTCGCCGCGCGGGGTGTCCATCCAGATGCGCCCGCCGCCCCCGCCGCAGCACAGGCTGCGCTCGCGGGCGTCGGGTAGTTCGAGCAGTTCGAGGCCGGGGACGGCCCGCAGCACCTCGCGCGGCTCGTCGAACACGCCGTTGTGCCGTCCGAGGTAGCAGGGGTCGTGGTACGCCACGCGGCGCGAAACCGGGCGGACGAGCTTCAACCGGCCGTCGCGCAGCAACTCCCGCAGGAACTGCGACAGGTGGACCACCTCGAAGTTCACCCGGAACTCGGGATACTCGTTGCGGAAGGTGTGGAAGCAGTGCGGGGAGGAGACGACGATCCGCTGCACTCCGGCATCGATCCAGGTCTTGATGTTGGCGCGCGCCAGGTCGCGGAAGAGCTGTTCGGCGCCCGTCTTGCGCACGCTCTCCCCACAACACCCCTCGCGCTCGCCCAGGATGCCGAAGCGGACGCCGGCGCGCTGGAGGATCCGCGCCGTCGCCACCGCCGCCCGGCGCAGCCGCCGGTCGTAGCTGTAGTAGCAGCCGACGAAGTACAGGATTTCCATCCCCTCCTCGAACGGCCGCACGCCGAGCTCCCGGGCCCAGTCGCCGCGTCGGGCCCGCTCCTCGTTGAGCGGGTTGCCCTCCAGCGTCAGGCTGGCACGGACGGCACGCGCGGGGCGTGCCGCGGCGGGGAAGACGTCGTACTTGGAGGCGATGCGGCGCAGCGCCACGCCGAGCTCGACCTGCTGCACGCCGCGCGGGCACTCCTGCGGGCAGGTGCCGCAGGTGGTGCAGCGCCAGACGTCCTCGCTCTCGATCTCGGTCAGGCCGAGCGACGCCTCGCGGACGATCCGGCGCATGCTGAAGCGGCGGACCCGATTCCACGGGCAGACCGTGTCGCACTTGCCGCACTGGTAGCAGTACCGGTACGTCTCGCCGTTCGCCTCGCGGATCTCCGCGAGCGTCTCGGGGAAGGGGGCGACCGTTTCCCAGTCGTCGCGTGCCACGGCTACGCCTTCTTCTCGGCCTTGCGCGACAGGCGCGCCACGGCGTCCTCGAACCGCTCCCGGCCGAAGCGGGTGCGCAGCGACGCCAGCCCGACGTCCAGCTCCTCGACCGGCTCCTGCTGCTCCTCGACCCACTCCTCGCGCTCTTCGTACACCAGCGCCTCGTTGAGGCACCACTGGACGCACATCGGCTTCTCGAGCGGCGGGTCGCTTTCGCACAGGTCGCACTTGAGCGGCAGGCCCGAATCGGGCTCGTGGAACAGGTCGCGGGAGGGGCAGGCGGCCCGGCAGAACGCGCACTCGTCGTAGCTCCGGCCGTCGATCGTGTAGCGGTCCCGGCCCGCGCACTCCGCCGGCGTGTACTCGCCGGCGTAGACCGGCAGGAACACGTCGCGCAGCGGCTCACGGATCACGCGGATGCGCGAGCGTTCCGGGTTGACGGTGCCGTACCGGGGCGTGGCGTGGAACGCGGAACAGGCCACCTCGCAGGCCCGGCAACCGTTGCACTTGTCGACGTTGACGTGGATCGTCTTGACGATGCGCTTCTTCTTCTGGCCGTTCATGGGGTCCGCCCTACGCCTTGCTGCCGTCCGCCGGCGTCGTCTTCGCCTCGGCGTCCGCCGTCCCGCCCGGCAGGATGCCGCGGCGGAGGAACTCCTCGGCCACGTCGTCCAGGCCCAGCGCCCGCAGCGTCGCCTCGGTCGGGACGCCGTTCTCGTTCCACCCCTTGTAGGCGTAGTACGCGTCGAGCAGCTTCTTTTCCAGCTCGGGGAAGCGCCGTTTCCAGTGGTCGTCCGGCGGCCGCTCGTCCGCCCGGGTCAGCCCGCGCCGATTGTTCAGCGCCCGGACTAGGTTGCGGTTGCGCCGGGTGATCGTCTTGAGTTCCTCCTCGTCCAGATCGAGACCGCTGGCGGCGGAGAGGATCGCGGGCCAGTTGTGGATGTGGTAGGGCGGCTTGAGGGGGAAGGAGCCGAGGCCGGCGCACATCCCGACCGCGTCGTCGATGTAGTGCATCATCTCCTGCCAATCGACGATGTCGCAGCACATCTCGACCGTCGGGTAGTAAGGGTTGGAACGCTCGCCGCGCGGCTCCCAGTCGAGCAGGTACTGCTTGAACTTCTCGTCGGGGACCTGGATCCAGTCCTTCACGAAGTCGAGCCGTTCCTCCATCGTCGGGAACGGCGCCTGGGGGAACTGTCCTTCGATCTGGGTGATGTTCGCCTTCTCGCCGGTGCAGTACATCAGGAAGTACACCGGGTTGAGCATCCCCAGCTTCAGGGGGAGCTGTTCGTGCTTCTTGATGTTGTTGTGCGCGTACTGCTGCGCCCCCTTGCCGATCCGCTCGGCCGCCCAGTACGTCCCGTCCGCCAGCACGTCGCCGATTCCCTCGCGGCGCACGATGCGATCGAGCAGCCAGAAGAAGCGGCCCTCCGTGTCGGCCGGCATCCCCGCGAAGTCCGACGGTGAAAGGATCCCGGCCTCCAGCAGCTCCAGCGCGAACGCCATCACCTGCGGCGTGGAGAAGGCATCGACGCCGTACTCGGTCGCGCGCTGCGCGATGCGGAAGCCGAAGTCGAGGTCCGAGTAGGCGGCCATGGTGTAGGTCAGCTTGGAGAAGCACTTCATCATGTACGTCGAGAGTCCCGGAACGGAGATTGTCGCCCCGCACTTCATCGGGCAGTTGTAGCAGCTGATCAGCCGCTTCCGGACCCGCTCCTGGGTGCCCCGCCACTTCTCCTCGATCTCGGGGGTCCAGAAATCCCGGCGACGCGTGCGGGCGTTGCCCCACATGAAGTTCTCCGTGTGCCATTTCTCGTCGACGATTTTCATTTCCTGGGGCGAGCCGAGCCCGGCCAGGATCGGCATCACACCCGGCACCGGTTTCGCGTCGCGGACCACGATGTACCGGAGCACCTCCTGGCAAAGCTGGAACAGTTCCGCCGGCCGCGCGACGTGGACGTCCTTCGTGCCGCGCACCGCGACCGCCTTCAGCCCCTTGCTTCCCATGACGCCACCCAGCCCCAGGCGGCTGGCGCTGGAACGGCCGTGTTCGATCGAGGCGAAGAACACGCGATTCTCCCCGGCCAGCCCGATCGCCGCCACCTGGGCCCGCGGCTCCTGCAGCTCGGCCCGAATCCGGTCCGCCGTCTCGTTCGCCCCCAGACCGCTCAGGTGCGTCGCGTCGCGGATTTCCACCCGGTCGTCGCGGATCCACAGGTAGACCGGCTTCGGCGAGCGACCGCGGAGGATCAGCTTGTCGTACCCCGCATGCTTCAGCTCGGGGCCCCAGAAGCCGCCCATCATCGAGAAGCCCAGGAGTCGCGTCTGCGGCGAGAACGTCGACACGATCGTCCGGTTCGCCCCCGGCGCGGGCGTTCCCACGAGCAGGCCTGGCGCGAAGATCAACAGGTTGTCCGGCGAGTACGGATCGGTCTCCGGCGGGACCCGGTCCCACAGGATCCGCGCGTTCGTTCCCAGCCCTCCCAGATGGAGCGCCGTCAGCCGCGGGTCCGTTTCCACCCGCTCCACGTTCCCCGTGGAGAGATCGACTTCCAGATTGAATCCCGTCTCCGCGAACCTCATGGGTGCTCCGTTCCGCGCGCTCGATTCCGTCCCGCCCGGCCCGCCCCGGGAGGGACGGGCCGGACATTCGCGAGGCCGGAAACTATCACGAGCCCTCGCCGCGCGTAAACCGGGTTGCGCCGTCCGAACCCCTTGCCGTCGCCGGCCGCGGCGACAACGACTCCGCCGGAAACGCCGAGACGGCCGACGTCGCCGAGGGACGCGGCGGGGGTCAGTAGACGCCGTTGGACACGACGAGGCTGTAGCTGTCGCAGGTCGGCGAGAAGCCGGCGCGGCGGGAGACGCAGACGTAGTACGTGGCGCTGGTGTCCGCGCACAGGTTGTAGCCGTAGGTCGACGTCGTGCGGCACGGGTTCTCGCCGCATGGCTCGAGCGCGCCGGAGGGCTTGTTCACGCAGGCGCCCGCGTAGTCCGTGTACCAGTCGTAGCGGGACGTCTCGTTGGCGCAGACCTGCGTCGAGCAATTGCCGCGCCAGACGGTGAACTGGAACTGGTTCGAGGGGTTGGAGGTGAAGCGGATGTCGACGTGGTAGGAGTCGGAGTTGGTTTCGGTCGCGTCGGTGCCGGAGAAGCTGAAGCAGTCGACATCGGTCGCGTTGTGGATCTTCCCCGTGACGGTCTGGGAACTGCTCGGCGCGTCGGCGAGGGTGCCGAGACTGGTCGCGGCGGCGCAGGTCCCCGGCCGCTCGGGGCTCTCGATCGCACACTCACAGCCGGTGGCGTACAGGCCGTCGGTGTCGAAGTAGCCCGAATCGCACGAGGCGATCGAGCAAACCCCGGCGACGCAGGACCAGGTGCCGTGGGCCACGGCGGGGCACAGCGAGTACCCGGAGGGCGGGGCCTCATCGATCGAGGTGTCGCAGTCGTCGTCGATGTTGTTGCAGGTCTCGGCGAACGCGCCGTCCTGCGGAACGACGCAGGCGCCCCAGGTGCAGGCGGGGACGGTGCAAACCTGCGAGCCGGTGCAGGTCTTGGTGGGACGGGTGACGGTGCACGCGCGCGTCGAGTTGCCGACGCAGGCGAAGCCCTCGTCGGCGACGCCGTTGCAGGTGTCGTCCACGCCGTTGCAGGTCTCGGTGGCGCTGACGGTGCAGGGGCCCCAGACGCAGGAGCTGGAGCAGACACGGGAGCCGTCGCAGGTATCGACCCGGCAGGAGCCGGTGCTGCCGCGGATGCAGGCGAAGGTCTCGTCGGTCGAGGTATCGCAGTCGTCGTCGAGAGCGTTGCAGCGCTCCGCGGCGCCGGGCCGGATCGAGGCGTCGGAGTCGTTGCAGTCGGTGCCGAGACAGGAGGTCGGGGGATAGGTGTCGCCGTCGAGGTCGGGCGGGGTGTTGACGCAGCGCCCGGCGCCGTGGGCGAGGGCGGGGTCGCAGGTGTCGAGGGTGCAGGCGAGGCCGTCGTCGCAGGTGGGCGGCGTGCCGGGCTGGCAGCCGGCCATGCCGAGGCACCGTTCGGCGCCGTTGCAGAACTGCCCGTCGTCGCAGCGCGCGTCGATCGGCGTGTTGACGCAGGTGTCGGTGGCCGGATTGCAGGCGTCGTCGGTGCAGGCGACGCCGTCCGAGCACGAAGGCGGGGTGCCCGGCAGGCAGCCCCGCACCGCGTCGCAGATCTCGTCGCCGTTGCAGAACCGGCCGTCGCCGCAGTCGGCGTCGACCGGCACGTGCGAACAGCGGCCGGTCGGAGGGTCGCACCCGTCCGCGGTGCAGGCCACGTGGTCGTCGCAGTCGACCGGAGTGCCGGCGACGCAGCCGCGCGCCGGGTCGCAGGTCTCGGCGCCGTTGCAGGCGTCCGCGTCGACGCAGCGGGCGTGGATCGGCATGTGGTAGCAGCTGCCGTCGAGCGCGTTGCAGCCGTCGTCGGTGCAGTCGATGCGGTCGTCGCAGGACACGGACACGCCGCCGCGGCAGCCGACACCGACCTCGCAGGTCTCGACGCCGTTGCACGGATTCCCGTCGTTGCATTCGGCATCGGAGTAGCACCGGCAGTCCGCGTCCTCGTCGGTCTCGCCGTCGCAGTCGTCGTCCTCGTGGTTGCAGATCGTGTCCGCCGCAACCGGCGGCGTGCGCGGGACGCAGCGCACCTCGCCGCGGAAGCAGATCCCGTCGCGACGACAGACCCCCTCGCCGCACGGCGTCGGCACGAAGTCCTCGTCGGTCAGGCCGTCGCAGTCGTCGTCGACGCCGTCGCAGGCC
>Ga0209162_1003045_pt1 | contig 13959 bp, 6 predicted proteins | sample YNPNPMetaG_FD_187121 | JGI IMG/M metagenome (GOLD analysis project Ga0209162, IMG submission 187121) | Anoxygenic and chlorotrophic microbial mat microbial communities from Yellowstone National Park, USA - YNP NP MetaG (SPAdes) (version 2) ...
CGCCTCCCTCCGCTGGGCCGGTCTTTACCATCCCCACTACGCCCTCCACCCCGCCCTGGCCGCCCCGGAGGAACTCCCCGATGAGGTGGACATCATCGTCCAGGTTTACAACCACGCCGGGGCCGAGGGGACGGTCCAGGCCGTTCTGGACCGCGCCCGGACGGTCCTCCGGCCTCCCTACCCGGTCCTGGTCTATACCAACCTGGGGGTGCGGGTTGCCGCCGCCGACCTCCCCTGGCTGGCCTCCCTCCCCGACGTGGTCAACGTGGAGCCCTACCCCCGTTACCGGTTGCTGGACGAGGTCCAGTGCCAGATTATGGCCGGGAACCTCAACGGGGCCGGCACCCAGCCCTCCGGCCCCGGCTACCTGGCCTGGCTCCAATCCCTGGGCTTCTCCACCGATCCCGACGACTACCCCATCGTGGATGTGACCGACGACGGCATAGACGACGGCGATGCCACCCCCACCCACGCTGACTTTTACGTCCTGGGCAACACCTCCAATCCCGACCGGCTGGCCTACAACCACAACTGGACCTCCGACCCATCGGCCGACGGCGGGGGCGGGCATGGGAATATCAATGCCTCCATTGTGGCCGGCTACAACGACCGCACCGGTTTCCCCTACAAGGACGCCAGCGGCTACAACTACGGCCTGGGGATAAGCCCTTACGGACGGGTGGCCGGCTCCAAGGTATTCAAAAATTCCGGCGAGTGGGACACTTATGCCACTCCCACCCAACTGATCAACAACTCCTACCTGCTGGGTGCGCGCATCAGTTCCAACTCGTGGGGATGCGGTTATCCTGAGACGGAATGCTGGGGCGCCTACGATGCCTGGGCCCAGGATTACGATGCGCGGGTGCGGGACGCCCGGCCGGGTGTCACCGGCAATCAGGAAATGGTCATTGTTTTTGCTGCCGGAAATGACGGTACACGCAGTTACGACAACAACGTCGGCACGCCCGGCACGGCCAAGAATGTCATCACCGTGGGCGCGGCGGAGAACTATCGGCCCGGCTGGACCGACGGCTGCGGGGTGGGCTCCTCCGGCGCCGATAATGCCCAGGACATCGCCTCGTTCTCCAGCCGCGGCCCCACCGACGACGGCCGGGTCAAGCCGGACATCGTCGCGCCGGGAACCCACATCCAGGGCGCGGCCTCCCAATCGCCCAACTACAACGGCAACGGCGTCTGCGACAAGTACCGGCCCTCCGGCCAGACCCTCTACGCCGCCTCCTCCGGCACCAGCCACTCCACCCCTGCCGTTGCCGGCGCCGCCTCTCTGGTCTACTACTGGTACCAGACCCGCTACGGCAGCGGCCAGCCTCCCAGCCCGGCCATGGTCAAGGCCTGCCTGATCAACGCCACCCGCTACCTGACCGGCGTGGGCGCCGGGGGCAACCTGCCCTCCAACTCCCAGGGCTTCGGCGAGGTCCACCTGGGCCTGGCCTTTGACAACACCCCCCGCATGCTGGTAGACCAGACGCACATCTTCGGCAGCACCGGACAGACCTACCGGGTTTCGGGCATCATAGCGGACCCCGGCAGGCCCTTCCGGGTGACTCTTGCCTGGACGGATGCCCCTGGCTCAACCGTTGGCAACGCCTACGTCAACAACCTGGACCTGGCGGTCACCGTGGGCGGGCAGACCTACCGGGGCAACGTCTTCTCTGGCGGGACCTCGGTCACCGGCGGCAGCGCCGACCCGCGCAACAACGTGGAGAGCGTCTTCCTGCCCGCCGGGACGAGCGGTGGGTTCACCGTTGTCATCACGGCCGCCAACATCGCCGGTGACGGCGTCCCGGGCAACGGCGACCCCACCGACCAGGATTTCGCCCTGGTCATCTACAATGCTACCACAGCGCTGACAGGTATTCTGAGGGGCACGGTCACCGTGGCCGGCAGCGGCTCACCCATCGTGGGCGCGCGTATCGAGGCGCGGGCTGACGCGACCAGGACAGGCGTCACCTTCAGCGGTGCAGGCGGGACCTACTCCATGACCCTCCCCGCCGCCACCTACGTGGTGACGGCCTCCGCCTTCGGGTACCTGCCGTCCACCGCCAGCGGCGTCGTGGTCACGGCGAATATGACGACGACCCGGAACTTCTCTCTGACGCCCGCCCCGCGCCGGGTCGTCTCCGGCACCGTCTCCGATGCCCTGGCCGGCTGGCCGCTCTACGCCAGTTTGACCATCACCACCGATACCGGATACAACCTGCACGTCTGGAACCATCCGGTCACCGGCTTCTACAGCGTCACCCTGCCCGAAGGGACCTCTTACTTTTTCCAGGTGGATGCCTGGGTGAACGGCTACAACCCGGCCGGTCGCGTCGTCGGCCCCCTCACGGCGGACTGGACGGAGAACTTTTTCCTGACCGTGGACAGTGTGGCCTGCACTGCGCCAGGCTACTACGGCGGCGTGAGGTTTGCGGAAAACTTCGATTCGGTCACGCCGCCGAACCTGCCTGCCAACTGGGCCCAAGTGGACGTGAGCGGGACGGCGGGGGATTGGGCCACCAGCGCCGGGACCGTGCATCCTTCGGGAGCGCCTTCCCACAGCCCGCCCAACCTGGCGTATTTCAATTCATATACGGCTGGCAGCGGCAGCCAGACGCGCCTCTACCGTACAGTGGGAACAGATATGAGGGGCCTGCCCCCAAACCTCAAATTCTGGATGTATCACGATACCGGCTATAGCACCTCCGGTGATCGCGTGCAGTTTCAGGTCTCCACCGACGGCGGGGCGACCTGGACCAGCGTCGGTTCGGCCATCTACCGCTACGACGGCTCCACAGGTTGGAAAGAGCACACCGTAGACCTGAGCGCCTACGGCAGCCAGACGGACCTGCGGGTGGGGTTCCTGGGCATCAGCGCCTGGGGTAACGACATTCACATTGACGACGTGGTGCTGGGGGGCGGCTGCCGGCCCCGGCCCGGGGGGCTGGTGGTCGGCAACGTCTACGATGATGCCGGGGTCCCCCGCGCCGGCGCCACGGTCTCCAACGACAGCGGCTTCTCCACCGTTACCGCGTTCACCGAAGACCCGGCCGTGGACGACTCCTTCTACACCCTCTTCTCCCCGGCTGGCTCGCACGTTTTCACCGCCACGTTGAGCGGCTACGGCGCGGCGGTCACCACAACGAACGTCGTCCTGAGCGGCACCGTCCGGCAGGACTTCCATCTGGCGGCCCCCCGCCTGGCCTACGCGCCGGCCTCTATGACGGTTGTCCTCACCGGGGGGCTCAGCGCCACCCTCCCGCTGACGCTGACCAACACGGGCGGGCTCACCCTCACCTTTGAACTGGAAGAGTGGTCGGGGGCGGGGACAACGCTGCTGGCCGAAGGGTTTGAGAGTGGCCAGGTGCCGCCCTCCGGCTGGAGCGAGGTCGTCAACAACACCAGCGCCAACTGGAAAGTGCTAACCACAGGCGCGCACTCTGGCGCGTACGCGGCGACCGTAGAGCCCTCCAGCCAGCAACAGGACGAGTGGTTGCTCACGCCGGAACTGAACCTGATCACCGCCACCCTCTCCTTCTGGTCCTTCGGCGACCCCGTCCACTGCCGCGATACCTACAATAACTGTGACCTTTTTGTTTATCTGGTGGTGGGGGACGTGGGCGGCATGGACGACATCTACATCGGGAAAGCCGATGACGCCTGGCCCTCCAACCGGACCTGGGCGCAGAGCACCTTCGACCTGACTTCCAAACTGCCCGGCGGGCCGGTGCGTATCGGCTTCCAGTACTACGGTCGGAACGGCGCCCAGGTGGGGTTGGATGACGTGCGGCTGGAGGGCGCAGGGAGTGTGGACCTTCCGTGGCTTTCCACCAGCCCGACCTCGGGCGCCGTGCCGCCGGGGGCCAGCCGAACCGTCGGCGTGACCCTGGATGCAGCGGGGATGTCGCCGGGCGCGCACACGGCCGCGCTGCGGATTCGCTCCAACGACCCCGCGCGGCCGGAAGTCTCCCTGCCGGTGACGATGACGGTGGTTCTGGACCTTCCTCATCGGGTTTATCTGCCCCTGGTGTTGCGGTAAGCAGAAAGGAGATCGCCATGCCTCTGACCCCCGGCCAGATATTGCAGAACCGCTACCGGATCATCTCCCTCCTGGGGCAGGGCGGGATGGGCGCCGTCTACCGGGCCTGGGACACCCGTCTCAGCGTCCCCGTGGCGATCAAGGAGATGGTCCCCCAACCCGGGTTGGACTCCCAGACCCTGGCTCAACTCCGCCAGCAGTTCCAGCGGGAGGCGATGGTCCTGGCCCGCCTGATCCACCCCAACCTGGTGCGGGTGACCGACTTCTTTGAGGAAGGCGGCAATGCCTATCTGGTGATGGACTTTGTGGAGGGGCAGAGCCTGGCGGACCTGATCGGCCAGTACGGCGCCCTGCCGGAGAATCAGGTCCTGGCCTGGGCTGCGCAACTGCTGGACGCTCTGGCCTATTGCCACAGCAAAGGGATTATCCACCGGGACATCAAGCCGCAGAACGTCATCATTCGGCCGGATGGGCGGGCCGTGCTGGTGGACTTCGGGCTGGTGAAACTCTGGGATCCCCGGGACCCCCGCACCAAGACGGCGATGCGGGGGATGGGAACGCCGGAGTATGCGCCGCCGGAGCAGTGGGGGGCGGGCCACACCGACCCCCGCAGCGACCTCTACAGCCTGGGAGCCACCCTGTACTACGCGCTGACGGGCCAGGCGCCGGCCACGGCGACGGACCGCATCGCTGCGCCGACCCTATTTGCTCCCCCCCGGGCGTTCAACCCCTCCATCCGTCCCCAGACCGAGGCGGCTCTGCTGCGGGCGATGGAACTGGCCCAGGACCGGCGGTGGCCCTCAGCGGTGGAGATGGCGCGGGGACTGGGACTGCCGGTGCCGGCCTGGCCGTCGGCCCCGACACCGCCCCGGGAACCCACGCGGCAAATGCCCATCTCGGCGGGCGTATCGGGTGTGGCGGCAGGAGCTCCGGCCGCAGGGATTCCAGCGGTCGCCCGGCCGATCCCGGCCCGTCGGGTGCCTGGGTGGCTGATCGCGGTTCTTGCCGCAGGCGGTGTGATGGCCTGCGCGCTGGCGCTTCTGGGCCTCTACGTCTACCAGCAGAGCACCATCGGGCAGCAGATGGTGGCGGCGACCGCCCAGGCCGCGCTGGACGCGGCGGCGGCTACCAGCCAGGCCGTCCAGACGGCGGATGCCCGAAGCACCCTTCAGGCCGGAGAAACGGCGACCGCGCAGGTGCTGCTGACCGCCACCCGGGAGGGGCAGGAGACGGCGACGGCCGTGGCGGGCGCCACCCGGCAGGCCGGAGCGCGGACCGCAACGGCCACCGCCCGGGCAGCCCCCACCGCGACACCCCGACTGACGACGACCCCCGCTGCTCGCCCCACCACAACGTCGGCGCCGCGCCCCACGGTGACGGTCACCCCGGGGGAGCCGGTGACGCCGTCTCCGGGCCCCACGTCGGGCGCGTCGGAGTCGGCGGGTGGAGTGTGGGGGTTTGAGCAGGAGATCCGCTGGCGGCGGGGAGACCAGCCGTACGGTCAGATTTCCTACTCGTCGGAGCAGGTCCATTCCGGCAATTACGCAGCGAAAATCCAGTACGACTTCCCGGCGGTCGCCGATAACTTTGTCGTCTTCCTGCCCAGCCCGTCCCTCTCCCTGCCGGGGCAACCGACCGGCCTGCTCGCCTGGGTGTACGGAAACGGCTCGGGCCACTTCTTCAACGTGTGGCTCCGGGACGCGGCGGGAGAAGTACGGGCATACACCTTTGGGCGCATCTACCACCAGGGCTGGCAGCAAATGCTGGCCTGGTTTGACGACGCGCGCGGCTGGCCCAACGGCCATATCAGCGGACCCGATAACGGTGTTCTGGACTACCCGGTCCAACTCTACGCGCTGGTTGTAGACGGGGTGCCGGACGGACAGGCCAGCAGTGGAGCGATCTACGTGGACGAAATCCGGCTGACGACCCAGCCCATCCCCCAGCCCACGCCGACGCCCGAGCCGCCCCCGCCCCCGCCGACGGCCACCTCCGGCGCCGTCCTGCCATCCGTTCCTGAAACGGATCGGGTCGTCTGGACGGTGGGCATCCTGGCGGCGGGTATGCTTCTGGGGACCCTATTGGTGGAGGACCGGCCGCTGCGATGGACGAAAGGGCAACGGAAATCATCCCGTCGGCGACCGCTGTCCGGATAGCCCACAGGGTGGTAGAGGGATGTGGCCTGTTCGTTGCCATCGGCCTGCCCCTGGCGTTCCATCCGTACTCGTCCGCGCCCTTTGAGCCCATCAAAGCCTGGCTGTTTTGGGGAGCAACGGCGGCCATGATGCTGGCCTCCGGGCTTCAGTGGCTCATCGGCCGGGCAGACTGCCGGTCCGGAACCATCCACCCGCTGACCGTTCCCGCCCTGGCCTGGGCCGTCGCCTCCCTCATCGCCACGGTGACGGCCCGGTTCCCGTTGTCGTTGGGAGCGCCGAACGGTCCGGCCACCACCCTGAGCGGCGTACTCTTTTTCCTGCTTCTGACCCGTGAACTCCGGAGCGGCGAACAACTCCAGCGCCTGGTGACGGCCATCATCCTGGGGAGCGTCCCCGTCTCCCTCTACGGCCTGGTCCAGGCCGGGGGGCTGGACCCGCTCCCCTGGGTCAGCGATTCCGTCTCGCCGGTCCTTTCCACTCTGGGCCGTTCCAACTTCCTCGGGGCGTATCTGGCGGTGGTCATCCCGCTGACGGTGTGGCGGTGGGTGGAACACCGGCGGTGGCGGTACATCGCGGTGCTCCTGTTGCAGGTGGGCTGTCTCTGGCTGACGCTGGCGCGGGCCGCCTGGCTGGGCTTTCTGGCGGGCACGGCCCTCTTCCTGGGGCTTCTGGCCCACCGTCGCGGCGACCGCCGCCTCTGGCTGGCCGTCGGGCTGTTTCTGGTCCTGGGAAGCGGGTTGCTGGTCTGGATGAACGGTTTCGCCTTCCCCCATCCCGCTGACCGGGGGGCCGGAGCGACGCCTGTCGTTGTCTCCGATCTGCGGGCCGCGACCATCCGGACTCGCTGGATGATCTGGACCACGACCTGGCACCTCATCTGCCAGCGGTGGTTTCGGGGGTACGGTCCCGGGACCTTCGCTGCCGTCTTTGCCCTTCACCGCCCTCCGGCACTGGCGGACCTGGAAGGTGCGAAGGGGGTGGACGACCCCCACAACCTGATTTTGAGCCTGTGGATGGACACCGGGGTTTTGGGCCTGCTGGCGTTCCTGGCCCTGGTGGTGCAGTTCTACAGGACGGTTTTCCGGCCCGGCCCTGCTGCGTCGCCATGGGAGTCTCTCCGGTGGGCGGCGGCCGGGGCCATGACGGCCAGCCTGGTGGAGGCGATGTTCGGTCGGGGAACCGTTGTCTCCCTGGCGTTTCGGATGCTGATCCTGGCCCTGGGGGGATCGGCCCCCCGGTTACAGAAATAGACTTCATCGGAAATAGGACGCGGATGAGCACGGCTTTTTCCTTGCCCCAACGCCCGGGAAAACCCTTCCCGAGGCGTCATTGCGCCACGCGCCGAAGGCTTCGCCCAGAGGGCTCTGCCCGAAGGGCGCTCGCGCCGAGGCGAGCCCCTGAAGGGGGCGAAGCAATCTCCAGAGGCCGTGTTGGAGATTGCTTCGGGCGCTCCGCGCCCTCGCCATGACTCTCTGGAATAAAACTGTCAGGTAGCCAGAAGAACCCTTTACGCTTTACGTTTCACTTTTTTGCATCCGGAGCGCGCCATGTCTTCAACCTGCCCCTTCTGCGGTCATTCGCTGAGAAATCCTCAGGCTCGCTTCTGCTCTGCGTGCGGGCGGCCGCTGACGCCGCCCGGGCCGGCCCCCGGCGCTCCTCATGGCCCGGCGGCGGAGAGCCCCCGCCTGGTCATCTCCATCCCCGGTCAGTCCCTGCGGGAGGCCCCTCTGAACCGCCCGGCCCTGACCATCGGCCGCCACGCCGATAACGACGTCGTCCTCCCGCTGGACTACGTCTCCGGGCACCACGGCCGGCTGGAACGGCGGGGGACGGTCTGGTTCTACACCGACCTGGGCTCCACCAACGGGACGTTCCACAACGGCCGGCGCGTCGCCCCCCATCAACCGGTCCCCCTTCAGGACGGAGACATCCTGCGCATCGGCGACCCCCAGGGCAATTCCGTGGGGCTGACGTTTCGGGCCGGGGCGGCACCGGCCCCGATGGGAGTGCCCGCTCCCGCTCCGATGGCCGGGGGCACCATCCACATCGGCACGACGGAGGTGGGGGTCAAAACCACCCTGCTCGTCGGCCGCAACCCGCAGGCCGACATCCATCTGCCAGCGCCCACCGTCTCCTGGCAGCATGCCCGCCTGGACCGGACTCCCCAGGGTTTCGTGATCACCGACCTGGGGAGCACCAACGGTACTTTCGTCAACGGCCAGCGCATCACCGGCCCTTGCCTCCTCCGCCCCGGGGATGTGGTCCAGATCGGCCCCTTCCGGCTGGTTCCCGAAACGACGGGGGTCCACCAGTACGCGGCCGCTGGCGGGATGCGCCTGGACGGTATCCGGCTGACCCGGGAAGTGGGGCGGGGGGCCCGGAAGAAGCGCATTCTGGAGAACGTCAACATCTCCGTGATGCCGCGCGAGTTCGTCGCTCTGGTAGGGGCCAGCGGCGCCGGGAAGACCACCCTGATGATGGCCCTCAACGGCTTCGTCCGCGCCGACCAGGGCCAGGTCCTGGTCAACGGCGACGACCTCTACCAGCACTTTGACCTCTACCGGACCCTCATCGGCTACGTCCCCCAGGACGACATCATCCACAAGGACCTGACGGTCGCCGAGGCGCTCCGGTACGCGGCCCGCCTCCGCCTGCCACCCGACACCTCCGACCAGGAGATAGAGCAGCGGATAGACCAGGTGCTCCAGGAAGTGGGCATGCTGGCTCAGAAGGACCAGGTCATCTCCAGCCTCAGCGGGGGCCAGCGGAAACGGGTCAACATCGCCGTGGAGTTGCTGGCCGACCCGCGCCTCTTCTTCCTGGACGAGCCGACTTCGGGGCTGGACCCGGGGCTGGAGAAGAAGATGATGCACACCCTGCGCCATCTGGCGGACGGCGGACGGACGGTGGTCCTGGTCACACACGCCACGGCCAACATCGCCCAGTGTGACCATGTCTGCTTTATGGCCCAGGGGCGGATGGTCTTCTTCGGCCCGCCCCAGGAGGCGCTGAAGTTCTTCGGCGTCACCAGCGGCGACTTCGCCGACATCTACGCCCAACTGGATGACCCCAACCCCAAAGCGGCCCGGCAGAAGGCCGCCGATTGGGAACAGCGGTTCAGGGCCTCCCCCTACTACCAGCAGTACATAGCCTCCCGGCAGCAGGCCGTCCCCCAGGTCCAGCAGCAGGCCGCCCGGGCCGCCGCTGGAAAGCGCCCCCGGGTCAATCCGTTCCTGCAGACGTTCATTCTCACCCGGCGCTACCTGAACCTGGTCCTGCGGGATAAACTCCTGCTCACCATCCTGCTGGCGGTGATGCCCCTGATTGCCCTGTTGCTTCTGCTCATCGCGGAGCCCCACTGGCTGGTGGGCAACACGCCCCAAGAAATTGAGCAACATCTGGCCACGGTCACCGCCGGGAAGAGCGTCTCCTACAGCCTGGTGGGCAAAAGCCAGACCCTGCTGATGATGTTGGGCCTGGCGGCCGTGTTACTGGGCCTTTTTGGCTCCGCCTACGAGATTGTGAAAGAGCGCCCCATCTACCTCCGGGAGCGCATGGTCACCCTCCGTCTCGTGCCCTACCTGTTCTCCAAAGTCGCCGTGCTGGGCTCCTTTGCCCTTCTGCAGTGCCTGCTGCTCCTGCTGGTCGTGTCGCTGAAGATTCACCTGCCCCGGGAAGGGGTGATGCTCCCGGCCCCGGTGGAGATGTACATCACCCTGGTCCTGGGGGCCTGGGCGGCCATCCTGCTGGGCCTGATGGTTTCCGCCCTGGTCCCCAACACCAACTCCGTCATCTACGTGGTCCTCCTGCTCCTGTTCTTCCAGATTATCTTCAGCGGGGTGCTCTTTGAGTTGCCCGAAGCCACCCGTCCCTTCTCCAACCTGACGCTCAGCCGTTGGGCGACCGAGGCGCTGGGGGTTTCGGCGAACCTGGAGTACCTAAACTCGCTGGGGAAAACCCGTTTCCTGCCGGAGCCGCGCGAGGTCTCGGTGGAAGTGGAGAAACCGGCCGAGGACTGGGAGCCGGTCACCGTCGTGACCCAGACCCAGCAGATGGTGGTTCCCTGCCCGGGGGGCATCCAGGTCACCGTCCCCATCAGCGTCCCGGAGGTGACCGTCAACGAAATGGTCACCGTGACCGAGACCGTCACCCAGACGGTAGAACCGGAGCCGGTGGACGTCAGCACGGCGTTCACCTTTCAGATTGACTACACCCGGAGTGCGGGGCACCTCTGGAAGGATTGGGGCGTTCTGGTCTTCTGGGGCCTGATTTTTGGGGCGGGGACGCTCCTCGCGCTGAAACAGAAGGACATCGGGTAACGACCTGCCGGGGGGCCTCCGGGCAGGTTCAGAGACGCAACGAAGCGGAGCGCAGGCCGCCAGGCCTGGATGCAGGCGGACAGCCTGCGCTACAACCGATCCGGGGGTGACGTCGGATAAAAACCGTGCGGCGGGTGGCGAGGCCACCCGCCGCACGGTTTATCGCGCCGGATTTCCCGGCCCTACCGGGCCACCTGGACCACAATCACGCTGATGTTATCCTCCCCTCCGGCCCCGTTGGCCGCCTCCACCAGCCGGTCGCAGGCCTCCTGGGGGGAGGTGGACGTCCGCCAGATCTGCCAGATTTGCTCGTCGGGGACCATCCCGCTCAGGCCGTCGCTGCAGAGGAGAAGGGCCTCCCCAGGGGCCAGTTGCTGCTCAAAGGTGTCCACCTCCACCCGGGGCTTATCCCCGATAGTGCGGTAGATGACGTTCCGCTGAGGGTGGGTGGCCGCCTCTTCCCGGGTGATCTGCCCGGTGGCCACCAGCCGCTCCACCAGCGAGTGGTCGGTGGTGACCTGGGTGATGCCGTTGGGGTGCAGGTGGTAGGCCCGGCTGTCCCCGACGTTGGCAATGGTGCAGCGGTCCCCGATGACCAGCGCGGCCACCAGCGTGGTGCCCATATCCGTCCCCGCCGCCCGGCGCCGGTCGTAGACGGCCCGGTTGGCCTGCTGGATGGCGGATATGAGCCACTCCTTCGGGTCCGGCAGGGGCTGGCCAGAGGCCACCGGTGCCAGAATCTCCGCGCTTCCTCGCTGGGCCAGGGTCCGAATCGCCATCTGACTGGCCACGTCCCCCGCTTCGTGTCCTCCCATCCCGTCCGCGACGGTCACCAGGGCGACCGGCATCCCCTGGGAACGGAAGACCGTCCCCATCTGGAGCACCAGGACGCTGTCTTCGTTCAGGGAGCGCACCTTCCCCACGTCGGTGCGGTACCCCACCATCAGGGTCACGCTGGCCGGGCGCCGCAGGAGGGACATCCGTTCTTCCAGCATTGCGGCCAGCCGTTCCGCCGGGTAGGCGGCGGGGGACTGGAGAACGGGCAACAGGACGTCCAACTCCGGCGGGATGGGGCCGGGCCGCCGGGGGTCCCAGGCCCGTCCGGTCGCCAGGTAGAACAGGGCGGCGGCCAGACCAGCCACGTTCTGGACGAAGAGGGCGGGGGCCTGGGCCCGTTCCTGTGGCCGGAGCAGGCGGGCCGTCTCCAGGGCCATCCAGCAGGCCGTGCGACCGTCTGTCCCGATCCGGCGCAGGTCCACCTCCGGCAGGATGATTCCCTGACGGTGCAGGAGGCTCAGGGCCTGGGCCAGAGAAATCCCCCACTCCAGCACCTGTACCGCTTCCCGGGGGAGCGGGAGGGAAGCGGCCGGGGTGGGCTGTTGCTCCGGCTCCACCAGGTACGTCCGGGGCGGGCCGTACGGCGCTTCGGAGAAGACCTCCGCGGGCAGGAAGAGGCCGGGATGGCGGACGGATGCCCGGACCAGGGCGATGGGGACCGTGAAGACCTCCTCGCCGACCGCCTCGCGGATTCGGTACCGCAGGAACAGGGGTGGGGATTCGGAAAGGTCGGCGCCGCAGGAAGCGCAGAACCGTTCCTGGAGATCGGAGACCTCTGCCCGACATTGGGGGCAGAGGCGGACCGGCCGGGTGTCCTCCACCAGGTACTCGTTGGCCTGCTCTCCCGTCGCGCGGGTTTCCAGGATTACGTACCGCCCTTCCTTCAGCAGGGCCCCTTCCGGGAGGGGAGCGAAGGCCACCGTCGCGGTCGGCAGCGGGCGGGTGGGCGTATCCGGACCGGCCCCGGCGGGGGGCCGGGCGGGGCCGCCGGCGCGGGGGAGGGGTTTGGTCGGCTGGCGGGTCGGCCCGGTCCGCGGGGCCTCTGCCAGACGGGCCCCACAGCGCTGGCAGAATCGGGCTCCGGGGCGGTTCTCAAAGCCACAGTTCGGGCATTTCATGCGGCACCTCCCGTTCCGGCGTGGAAAATGAAGGTCACCCCGCCAATGTCCAGTCGCCAGCCGTCCTGAAGCATGTTGCGGCCGGTCCGTTTCCCGTTCACGTAAACCCCGTTGGTGGACTGGAGGTCTTCCACGATCCAGCGGTCGCCCTGGCGGTAGAGGCGGGCATGGTGGCGGGAGACGGTCTCCCAGCCCGGCAGGTCCTGGGGGATGACCAGGTCGTTATCCGGCGCCCGCCCGATGGTCACCGCGTCTTTCTGGAGGGGGAAGGGACGGGCCTTTCCGGAAACCCGGGCCTCCAGCCAGGGCGGGGAGGGTCTGGCTGGAGGGAGCGGAGCGGTCGGTTTTTTGGAGGGCCGCCGTCGTCGCCGGAGGAAGATGACCAGCAGGACCAGGATCAACACCAGGGCCAACCCGCATCCTGCCCCGGCCAGGAGGATGATCTGAGGGGATAGCGGGAGGCCGGGGAGGATTCCCCCCGCGCCCGGGGCCTGGGTGGCCGTTGGGGACGGCGTTGCGGTGGGTCTGGCGGTCGCCGTTGGGGATGGCGCCGCAGTGGGCGCCACGGTCGCCGTTGGAGATGGCGTCGCGGTGGGGGAGGGGGATGCCGTCGGGGAGGGCGCCGCAGTGGTCGGGATGGTCGTTGTGGGGGACGGTATCGCAGTGGTGGGTTCGGCCGTCGTGGGGAACGGCGTTTCCAGGGGACTCCCGGTGACCATAGGCGAGGGAGTCGGCGTCAGGGCCCGGGTCGGCATCGCGGCGAATGCCCCGCCGATGGCCACGGCGAGGGTCAGTCCGAGCAAGGCGAAACGGAGACGGGTCGGATGCATATCTTCCTCCTGTTACGGGGTGGCGGCGGTAAAGACGCAGCGGACGGAGCCGAAGCCGATGACGTCGCCGGAGCGCAGGACGTAGGGCTGGTGGGGAGGGAGCGGCGTCCCGCCCACGAAGGTACCGTTGCGGGAGGGGAGAGGGGTCAGGACCCACTGGTTTCCCTGCTTGCGCAGTTGGGCGTGGCGGCGGGATACGGTCTCCCCACCCGGCTGGACGGAGAGGTCAATATCGGGCTTCTGGGGACTCCGGGGATCGCCCCGTCCGATCAGCAGGTCGGTTTTGCCCAGGGTATCCAGCAGGATGGGCTGGCCGGCGAGGAACTGCAGGGCAGCGGAGCCGTGGATGGGCCGGGCCGAGGCATGGGGGAGTTGGAGGGAGTAGCGGATGAGTTCCAGCGTGTCCCCCATGCGGACGTGGAGGGCTTCCAGGGTGGGATGGTCGGGGAAGGGCCGGCCGTTCTGGCCCAGGCGGTATTCCACCAGCCACCCGGCCTGAGTGGTGGGGACCTGGAGGGCCTGGATCAGGGCCACCGTCAGATGCCGCACCGGGACGTTCTCCGGCACCTCCAGGTCCACCTTGCGGGAGATGGGTTCGGGCAGTTTGAGGGTGATGGCGACGCTCATATCCGGCCTGCCGATTGGAGTTTCCTGAACTCT
>Ga0209162_1003047_pt1 | contig 13951 bp, 11 predicted proteins | sample YNPNPMetaG_FD_187121 | JGI IMG/M metagenome (GOLD analysis project Ga0209162, IMG submission 187121) | Anoxygenic and chlorotrophic microbial mat microbial communities from Yellowstone National Park, USA - YNP NP MetaG (SPAdes) (version 2) ...
GGGATTCCGGTCAAAACCCATCCCACGATGAACTACCCGGAATTGGGACTCACCCACGAGGATCCTGGTAAGTTTGTTTTGGGCACTGTCCCCGTCGAACCTGACGGCTCGGCCTACTTTCGGGTTCCCGCGGGAGTCTCCCTGTTCTTTCAAGCTCTGGACGAGAAGGGCATGGCAGTTCGCACCATGCGGACGGCCATTTACGCCCAACCTGGACAGGTCGTATCCTGCGTCGGTTGTCACGAACCACGGAACACGACGCCATCCAATCGCCCCATAGCCGCTCTTAACCGCGAACCATCCTTAATCACACTTGGTCCAGAAGGTTCCTGGCCGTTCGATTATGATAAGCTCGTCCAGCCAGTTCTTGATCGTCACTGCGTGAAATGTCATCAACCGGGTGAAAAGGCTGCGGCCTGGGACTTCTCACCGGGGACGTCTTACAACACGTTGGTTAACTACGGACAGCCAAGTCTGGCTGAGGTAAGCTCCGCTGCCTATCGCAGAGGCCGATCGCTTCCGGGCGAGGGCGGGGCAAGAACGAGTGCCCTCCGGAGTATTCTAGAGAAAGGCAACGGCGCTAAACTGCCACCAGAAGATAAGGAGCGGTTAATCATCTGGATGGATTTGTACGGTCAGAAACGAGGCTACTTTGATGAGGATCAATATCGGGAGCTATTGCAGCTTCGCGAAAAATGGCAGGGATTATTGGTAACAGACGGCGGAAACTGAATGTTTTGCACAGCATGACAGAAAAGACTGTTGGGATTGACGAACGGACAGATGACTCTATGCAAGCCGAAATCATCGCAAACGGTGATGAGATCACGAACGGGAGGATTCTCGATACCAACAGCCAATGGCTGAGCATTCGCCTGGAAGACCTGGGAATTCGTGTGATGTATCACACAGCCGTCGGTGACGATCTCCAGGCGATGGTTGGCGTGTTTCGTCAGGCAATAGAACGATCTGATGTGGTCGTGGCCACCGGCGGACTGGGGCCAACTGCCGATGATTTGACACGAGAAGCCCTGGCCAACGCAACGGGACGACAGCTCATCGAGTTACCGGAAGCCCTGGAGCATGTCCAACGTTTCTTCGCCCAGCGGCAGCGCCCCATGCCAGATCGCAATCGGGTCCAGGCGGCCTTTCCCGTGGGAAGCGAGATGCTCCACAACCCCAACGGAACGGCGCCGGGAATTGCCATGGCCGTTCCGCGAGAGGGGCGAAACCCGTGCTACGTTTTCTGCCTGCCCGGCATCCCCAGCGAGGTTTACGAAATGTGGCCTCAGGTCGAAGCATACCTGCGGAAAATCGGCGCGGGGAGAGAATACATCCTTCATCGGGATATCAAGTGCTTCGGCGCCGGGGAAAGTCAGGTCGAAGCCATGCTCCCTGATCTGATTCGGCGGGGAAATGATCCCCTGGTGGGAATCAATGCCTCCAAGAACACGATCATCCTTCGCGTTTCGACCAAGGGTCCAAACCGCGAAGCATGCGAAGAAAAGATCAAACCGGTTGTGGAAATCATCCATAAATGCCTGGGAGACCTTATATTTGGTCAGGATGAGGAGGAGTTGCAGGATGCCGTCCTACTTCAACTGGCGAAGCTAGGAAAAACTCTCGCCATTGCGGAAGCGGATACCTCGGGAATGGTGGCAGACTGGCTCTATCAGTCGGATCGACGGACCGAGCGGAACATATTTCGTGGCGGAATCATCCTGCCCACGGAAAGTTTGGCCCGTCATATCCTGTTTGGATCGACTGGTACACTATCGACTGTTTCGGAGGATCTGGCAGGGTTAGTAGCCCGTCATGTCAGAGGGCTGTTTGGAGCCGACATCGGCCTGGCTGCCAGCCTGATGAGAACCACAGAGACGCCGCGCGTGGTGTCATTCACGGTGGCCATCAATGCCGGGGAAAAGGCTTATCAAAGGGAAGTCCGCTTTGGAAGCCATCCTGATTTCGTGCGATTGACGCTGGGCAAGCATATGCTCAATACTCTTCGATTGTGGTTAGGTGGCAAACTGGAAGACACCTGAAAGGACCTTGCCCCCTGTTGCCGAAGGAAGCGTTTCGAGGCTAGAATCGTTATCGCTGTAAACCCCGAGAAAACGGAAGAAAGACATCGCGTCACTGTCGAATCTGAGAACAGAATCTTGCAAGCGAGGAACGGGTTATGGTCTCCGAGAAAATGATGCTCCGAATTCGTCTGTCGGTCATGATGTTCCTCCAGTTCTTCGTATGGGCCTGCTGGATGGTTCCTATTGGCACGTACGGTCCGGAGACCCTCGGACTGAAGGGCGCGCAAATGGGGTGGATCTTCTCCACAACAGCCATCGCCGCGATTGTGTCACCGCTTTTTGTTGGATATATCGCCGATCGACTCTTTGCGACCGAAAAGGTCCTTTTCGTCCTTCATCTGGTTGGTGGGATTTGTCTGTTTTTGGCTGGCCTTCAGGGGAAGTTCTTGCCGCTATTTATTTTCTTAATGACGAGTACCCTGGCGTTTATGCCAACACTTGCCCTGGCCAATTCGCTGACTTTCCGCAATCTGGATGATCCGGCCACCTTCCCGCGAATTGCTATGTTCGGCACGATTGGCTGGATCATTTCGGGATGGATTGTCGGTTTCACCTTGGGAGAGCGAAGCCCGGCGTTTTTCTATTTGGGTGGCGCCGTTGAGGTCCTCTTGGGAATTTACGCCTTGACGCTTCCACACACACCACCGCAGGCCAAGGATAGCGGAGCCGGGGACGTCCTGGGGCTTGGTGCCATCAAGCTTTTGAAGGATCCCGAGTTCTTGCTCTTCACGGTGTGTGCCTTTCTGATCGGTATTCCAGCCGTGTATTATTTCGTCAGTTGTAATTTGTACCTCACACAAATTGGCGCCCCTGCTCCGACGGCACTTATGACGCTCGGACAGGTCTGCGAAATTGTGGCCATGGCCACGATGCCGTTCTTTATCGCCCGCATTGGTTTGAACCGTATTCTTGCCATCGGGATGGTGGTCTGGGCGCTCCGGTACTTCCTGTTTGCGAGCTTGAGTTTCCCCCTGGCCCTCCTCGCGATTCTGATTCACGGATTCTGCTACGTGTTTGTATATGTCGGTTCATACATCTTCGTCGATACGAAGGCTCCGCGAGAACTTCGGGCAAGCGCGCAAAGTTTCATCGCCTTTCTGATGCTGGGGGTGGCCTGGCTAATTGGTTCCAATCTGGCCGGGCGAACAAACGATGCTTATCCGCCCGTGGTGCGGGGGACCGTCTCCAGATTAGTAGCCGAAAAGCAGTTGCCGGCCGATTTCACACCGCCTGCCTGGCCCACGCTGGCAAAGCAATTTGACAAGGATGGCAATGACGTTATCGAATCGACAGAGACAGTTAATGTTGTCCCCAAAGAAGGTTGGCTGACCTTGTTGAGAAATGTGACACCGATGGTCAGCGCAACAACATACGGTCATGTCGCGGCTGCTGCAAGCGGCAAAGACATTTACGTCAATCGAGAGGATTATCTGGCGTTAACACGTTACAAATGGCGCGATATCTGGCTGTGGCCAGCGATCATCTCACTTGTCGTCTTCGCCATTTTTGCATTGGGAATGCCCAAGGGTAATCAACAGAAGGCATCCACTTCGGAGGAAACGCCGTCTGAGGCAAGCCCGGGCGAAAAGGATTCGTCTCCCCAAGCACAAGAACCGCCACCGTTGCCATCGAAGCAGGACGATGTGAGCGGGGAATCTCCGGACGCGCCGTTCAATAGTCCGTAAGCAGACCTGTCCAAGATCCAAGTTTCGTTGAGCACCCGAAGAGACCGGCCCCATTGGTCGGTCTCGTTTTTTTGAACACTGACATCCGAGATCTGAATCAAAACCGGATAATCAGCATCGAATCAGGCACACCAGGGGCGTTCACGGCGTCCAAGCTTCTTGAATGAGTCGAGAAACATCGCGGTGTCTTCTGCAATCTGAAAGTCGAACATTCCGACGATGAGGAAGTCGGCGCCGTTCCGCAGCGCATAAGGAAACCCCTGTCTTGGGTGAATCGCACCCGCTGCGAGGATCTTAAAGGCGAACCACGGCTTGGTAACCGTTTTCATGAACTCAATTGTCTCCTCGGGATTGATGCACCACATGTTATCGTTGAATGCAAACGGTTCTGGGCGTCGGGGTTTCTGCCAGCAGAAGTCTTCCCGTAGTTCTTTAGGCGTTGCCGACCAGTATTGATCACTGTGGAGGGTCTTTACATAAAACTCCGCCCCGATGTTATTCTTCTCACACTCCATGGTGACGGTCAGCGAATGGCTCCCAATGCCCGCCGGTACACCGGCCGCTTTGATACACTCGATCGTATTTGCCAGGACATCCAGGCGATTGGACAACACCGGGGGTTCACTGCGTCCACCATGTGTATAAAGCATCGTTGCCCCGTGGCTAAGGACCTCATCGATTTCTCGTCGCACTGCATCCTTGTCTGCATCCGGTGTGATGCACACGATTGCCTGCAATTTGCCACCACGCTCCTTATTGTATTTTTCCACAAGTGGCAGACAGGCTGGATTGCACTGAATCGTGTTGATTCCGTGGGCTTCGGCTAAAGCCAGCGTTTCAAAGACTTTCTCCTCTGTGTTATAGGCCTTGAGAAGCCGAGAGACATACACCATATCGCGACTGTGGGCAAACCCTCCAATGAGATTTCCGCCGATCACAAGGCGACTGATGGAGATGTCTCGCACCTTTCCATGAGGCATTTCACGTGCAATCACTTGAGATGTTTGATCACCTTCGGTATTCACAGGCTGTTGGATCCCCGCCAGGAGGATCTGCTCCTCCAGACTGGCGGCCGCCCCAACGGCGGTGATCAAGCCCGCTTTTCGCAGAAATTGACGGCGATCCTGTTCATGAATCATGAGGTAATCCTCCCCTGACAGCTGACGTGCTGCTGGATCTCATTTATTGGGTCAATACCATGCTCGCCAAATCGGCAGACATGGCAAGAATGATTTTATCATGTCAGGGGAGTGATGTCATCGCGAGAAAACCCGGGGGCGTCGCCGGTAAATTCGCTACCGACATTTGTGAGCAATTCCATGCTGGCTTCCAGGATCGGCCAACCGCAGGAGTTAGCCTCAGTCTTTGCCGTTACTCTTGGCCGCCGAGGATGTCTTGGAAGATTCGCTCGCGGTCGAACCATTTCCATTGTCCCGCGAAGCAGCTTTGCGGTAAGAATCGCTCCGGTAGTCTGTGCAATAGAACCCAGAACCTTTGAAAAGAATGGCCCCTCCGGTTCCAATCAGACGACGGAGTTTCTTTTTCCCACATGCCGGGCATTTCTGTAACGGTTCCGCCGTGATTGACTGGAACTCTTCGAACTGGTGATCACACGCATCGCAAACATATTCATATGTCGGCATAGGTCTCTCCTCTCCTGACAATTAATGTATGGGCTGAGCGAGAAAAATTACTGAGATTCGTTGATCCCTCACTTCTGCCCCGACTGGGGAGGCTCAAGAAGGTGGGTGATTATTGGGCGAGTCAGCCGTCGGTCCTTGTGCGGGTTCACTACATCCTTCGCCACCTTCCGTCGGTAACGCCATTGACACGACAACCTGACTTGGGCGAACGACGCGGTCGTGGAGGATAAATCCGTCCTGGGCCACATAGATCACCGTGTTAGGGGGCAGGTCGCCGGTGGCCTGGCGGGAAACGGCATGATGAACGTTGGGATCAAACGGCTTATGGAGGGCGTCAATCTTCTGGCAGTTGTGCCGAGCAAGGACGTCTTCCCATTGTTTAACGATCATCCGCAAGCCCTGGAGAACCTGCGAGATGTCGTGATTCTGCTCGGCCGCTTGTGAAGCCCGCTGAAGATTATCATAGACAGGCAGCAGATCGCGAATCAAATCCATCCCGGCATAGCGTCGCTCCTCGGCCAATTGGCGGGCGATCCTCTTCTGGTAATTCTCCAATTCGGCCTGCCAACGCATTGCCCGATCGCGAAACTCCTCCACCTCTTGTTTGAGCGAGGCGATCTGCTTCTCATATTCCTCTGCTGTGACAGGTGCGCTCGTCTCTGATGCTGACTGCTGAATGTTTTCCTCCGCCATCAATTCTGACTCTCCTGCAGTTGTTTTCAGTTCTTCTTGCCGTTCATCTTTCGCTTTATGGTCTTCCACCTGGTCGAAATCAGGCTGCGAATGCTGGTTTTTCGCCAATTCCTCTGGGGCTGGCGAAGGATTCTCAGGCCGCTTCTTGCTCATGATAAGCTCCTTTCAGCTCGCATTTCTTGAATACCCGTCGAAAGGAAATCACACTGGTCCACATTGAGTCAAGAAGCAAACGGCGTTCCAACTATGACCGACCGGCCAGGTATTCCTTCAGTTTGGCAAAAAAGCTCTTTCTCTCTGGCAAAACCTCGCTGTTTTCCAAGTCTGCCAGCTCTCTCAACAATCGTTCGTATTTAGCGCTCAGTTTCTTGGGAACCTCAACGTACACTTGCACAAGCAGATTACCGCGATGCCGAGATCGTGTAGGCATTCCTTTATTGGGAAGCACAAACACCTGTTCGCTTTGTGTACCCGGCGGGATTGTCAGGCTTTCCGGACCATTTAGAGTGGGGACCTCAATCGTGGCCCCCAATGCCGCCTGAGTGTAACTGATGGGGATCCGGCAGATCAGGTTGGCGCCATCCCGTTTGAACAACGGATGTTCTCTGATATGGATCAGACAGTAACAATCGCCACGCGGACCGCCCTCGGGACTCAACTCGCCTTCACCTTGAAGCCGCAGTCGGGTGTTCTGGTCAACACCGGCTGGAATACGGATCTCGCGTGTGACCCGTTGCAGGACCGCACCATTCCCCCGACACTCAGGGCAGACATCCCGGATTGTCATCCCGCGCCCCTGGCAAGCCGGGCAAGTCGTTTGGACTGTGAAGAACCCAGCCGTTTGGCTGACCCGTCCCCGACCTCCGCAATAGCGGCAGGTATCGGGACGAGTTCCTGGCCGGGCACCGCTCCCCCGGCAGTGAGCACAGATTTCATGGCGCTCAAACGTGATCGTCTTCGTCACGCCTTGCGCCGCTTCGTGGAGGTCGAGTGTTAATTCACAGATAATATCATCCCCACGTCGCGGACGCCGGCCACGTCCGAAACCGCCGAAAATATCACCAAAAAGGTCATCCCCAAAGAAATTACTGAACAGATCGAAGATCTCGTTGACATCCCGGAATTCGTGCGGTTGATAGGCACCAGACAATCCCGCATGGCCATATCGATCGTAAACCGCTCGCTTCTCAGGGTTGCTCAGGACTTCAAATGCCTCGGATGCCTCCTTGAACTTACTGACGGCCTCTTCGTCTCCGGGGTTGCGGTCAGGATGATATTTGAGCGCAAGCTTGCGATAAGCCTCCGCGATCTCCTTGTCGCTCGCATTGCGGGAGACTCCAAGCACCTCGTAGTAATCGCGTTTCTCGGACATTGTGGGCATGACCGCTGTGGAAGGTCTGTCTTTGAAAAACTAGAGTCGCACGTTGTCCCGTGCCTTACACAACGCTGGAGAACATCTGGGCGATCAACATGTTGATGATCGCATTAATCCCATGATCGTTACTCAAATCAAGTTTACCACAGCATAACGACCGCCGGAGCCGTCGGCCACATTTATGCGGTTCAACAGGGAATTGGGCCATCCCTCGTTTCTTGAAGGGATGGCCCACCATTGGAATTTCACTCCCGATAAGCATGCACTGCTCACTTACCGGACAATACCCTCAGTTGGCACCTGTTCCTCGTCTTCTTTCGGAATATCCGTGACGAGGACTTCCGTCGTCAGCATAAGGCCGGCAATACTCGCTGCGTTTTCCAAGGCGCAACGAACGACTTTCGTCGGGTCGATAATTCCGGCCTTGAACATATCGACGTACTTCCTGGAAAGTGCATCAAAACCGATATTGGTGTCCTTTTCCAGGACCTCCTGAACCACTACAGACCCGTCCAGGCCAGCGTTCTCGGCGATCTGTTCCAGCGGCTTGCTGAGGGCCCGGTACACGATGTCCACGCCAATCTTCTCATCACCACGGGCGCCAGACCGGGCCTTTTCCACAGCTTCACGACAACGGAGGAGGGCAACCCCACCTCCCGGGACAATCCCCTCCTCCGCGGCGGCACGCGTCGCATGAAGGGCATCCTCAACCCGGGCCTTGGTCTGCTTCATTTCGGCTTCCGTGGCACCACCCACCTGAATCACGGCGACACCACCGCTGAGCTTCGCCAATCGCTCCTGATACTTCTCGCGGTCATAGTCGCTATCCGTGGTCTCAATCAAGTGCCGCAATTGGTCGCACCGAGCCTTGATATCGGACGGCTTACCAGCACCTTCGACGATCGTCGTCTTGTCACGATCGACTGTCACCTTCTTGGCCCGGCCAAGGTGTGAAAGTTCGAGATTTTCCAATTTCATCCCGAGGTCTTCACTGATGAGCGTACCGCCCGTCAGGATGGCGATGTCCCCGAGCATGGCTTTTCGCCGGTCGCCAAAACCAGGGGCTTTCACCGCACATACTTGAATCACACCCCGGAGCTTATTGACCACCAGTGCCGTGAGAGCCTCGCCCTCAACATCTTCGGCGATAATCAAAAGCGGTCGTCCGCTGTGGGCAACTTTTTCCAAGATCGGGATCAATTCCCGAAGGTTACTGATCTTCTTCTCGTGGATGAGGATGTAGGCATCCTCCATGTAGCAATCCATTTCCGGGACGCGATTGATGAAATACGGCGACAGGTATCCCTTATCAAACTGCATCCCTTCCACGATCTTGTAGGTGGTTTCGGCAGTCTTGCCTTCTTCGACCGTGATGACGCCATCCTTGCCGACTTTTTCCATTGCCTCGGCAAGAAGCTCGCCAATCTTTCGGTCGTTATTGGCACTGATCGCCCCGACGTTGGCCAGGTCCGACTTATTCTGGACCTTTTTGGCCATGGTGAACAGGTGATTCACGGCTGCTTCCACGGCGCGATCGATCCCACGGCGAATGGCCGTTGGATTGCTCCCGGCAATGACGTTCCTCAGACCTTCGCGGTAGATCGCACGGGCCAGGACCGTCGCCGTGGTCGTACCATCACCCGCCACGTCCGAAGTCTTGGACGCCACTTCTTTCACGAGCTTGGCGCCCATATTCTCAAAACGATCTTCAAGTTCGACCTCCTTGGCCACCGTCACACCATCTTTGGTGACCTGCGGGCCGCCGAACGACTTCGACAAAATGACGTTGTGGCCCGCCGGACCGAGGGTGACAGCGACCAGATCGGCCAATTTATCAACGCCGCGCAATAGTTTTGTGCGGGCTTGATCCTGGAATAACAGTTGCTTTGCCACGTCTGCGGCTCCTTATTTTCGAGATCCAAACTCCTGGAATGTTCACTTCAAGATTTTTGCCAATACATCGCTTTCACGCAGAATCTTCAACTCTTTTCCTTCCAATTCGATGTCCGTACCGCTGTATTTGCCGAAGATCACCTCGTCACCAACGGCTACCGACATCTCAGTCCGCTTGCCGTTGTCCATCAACCGCCCCGGACCAATAGCGAGGACCTTTCCTCGCTGGGGCTTCTCCTTTGCCGTGTCGGGCAACACGATGCCACCCGGCGTGGTTTCTTCGGCTTCCATCGGCTCAACCACAATCCGATCATCCAATGGACGCAATTTAATTTCGCTCATCGCCTTACACCCTTACTTACCTACTCAAGACCAATTGTTGATCGAACGACTCGTTTGACCCAACTATCCCTAATTCCTTTCAATCAGTCACCGGTCAGAGATGAGAGATTGCTCTGCCCGGCATCTCGTGAGTTGTAGGACATGGTCCTCCGTTCGGTGTCGCCGTTACGGCGACTGCTCATGCGACACACCTGCACCCGCAGATGTCACGCATTAGTAGTCAAAGTCTTCCTCGTGATTGTGCCCGGGCTTCTTGTCTGTTTCCTTCTTGGGAATTTCGGTAATCAAGCAAGATGTCGTCAGCAGCAGGCATGCCACGCTTGCTGCGTTCTGAAGGGCGACGCGAACCACCTTGGTCGGATCGATGATGCCCGCCTCGAACATATCGACATACTGGTCCTTTTCCGCGTCGTAACCCTCATTTTTCTTCAACTTGCGAACCTGGGCCGCGACCACGGCACCTTCCTGACCAGCATTTTCGGCAATGGTCCGCAAAGGAATTTCGAGAGCGGCCTCAACAATTTTCGCCCCGAGAGCTTCATCACCTGTCAATTCAAGTTTTTCGAGGGCTTTTGCTGCCCGCAACAGGGCAACACCGCCACCGGGGACAATTCCCTCCTCGAGGGCCGCCTGCGTCGCCGCTTTGGCATCCTCGATGAGGAACTTGCGTTCCTTCATCTCGGTTTCGGTCGCCGCCCCAACAAAGATCTGGGCGACGCCACCAGACAACTTAGCCAGCCGCTCTTGCAGCTTCTCGCGGTCATAATCGCTTGTCGTCGTTTGGAGTTCACGGCGGATTTGTTCGCAGCGACCAGCGATTTCCTCTTTGCTTCCGGCCCCACCAATGATCGTCGTATCATCGGCCGTGACGATCACTTTCTTGGCCTGGCCCAGGTCACTCAGCTTCACCGATTCAAGGTTAATCCCCAGGTCTTTGAAGATGGCCTTACCACCGGTGAGGATCGCGATATCTCCCAGCATGGCCTTTCGACGTTCGCCGTAAGCCGGTGCCTTGACCGCGCAAACGCTGAGAATCCCACGGAGCTTATTCACAACCAGGGTTGCCAGGGCCTCGCCTTCGATATCCTCAGCGATGACTAGCAGGGGCCGATTGGTCTTCGCAACGGCTTCGAGGAGAGGAACAAGTGCCCGCGCGTTGGAGATCTTGTCTTCATGGACAAGGATATAGCACCTCTCTAATTCGCAAGTCTGCTCGTCCTGATTTGTGACGAAATGCGGCGAGAGGAAACCACGATCGAATTGCATCCCCTCGATGAATTCCACCGTCGTTTCGGCTTGTTTTCCTTCTTCAACGGTGATTGCGCCGTTCTTGCCAACCTTCATAAAGGCATCGGCCAGAACGGCACCGATTGACGGATCATTATTGCCCGCGATTGTGGCCACCTGAGCGATCTCCTTGCGGTTCGTTTCGTCGATCGAGACCGCCATCTTTTTAACGGCTTCCACAGCGGCATCCACGGCCTTTTGGATACCTCGGCTGAGGGCCATGGCATCAGCGCCGGCCGCAATCATCTTTAGGCCTTCCTTGAAAATGGCCTCGGCAAGGACAGTGGCCGTCGTTGTCCCATCGCCTGCCACATCGTTTGTTTTGGAAGCCGCTTCCCGGACCAGCCGTGCCGCCAAATTCTCGTTGGGATCTTCAAGGTCGATATCTTCGGCGACGGTCACCCCATCCTTCGTAACCTTCGGGGACCCCCATCCCTTATCCAGAACCGCATTTCTCCCGCGCGGTCCAAGCGTCGCCTTAACCGCGGAACTGAGTTTGCTGACACCCTGCGCCAGGGCCTGTCGAGCTGGTTGATCGAACACAAGTTGTTTTGCCACTGGAAGTTCCTCCTTATTGACTTTCGAACATCACGGTAATGGCTATTTGCAACCGATATTTTTTCGCGATCTCGGTATCTGGCTGAAAGTAATCAATGCGGCTGCTGAGGACAGTTCACACAAGCCAAGCATGGCGCCCGAAATTACACCTTTAACGCCATTCTGCTTGACACGCAGTACGGAATCGCCGCACAGTTGACAGCCCGACAATTTTTCCCGTCTTCTTATGCAACTGGTGTGCCAAGTCCGGCGATGTGACATAAGTTATTGATTGGTCGTGAATTGTGATTACCTTCAAAACTGCCACGGTCCCCACAGAGGAGAAAACTATGCCAAAATGGCAGAAAAGCTGGAGGACGGTGATCCGTCACAAACTTCGAGAGTGGAGACCGTTCCTGATGACCTTTTCGTTCAAGCACATTCGCGTTTGAACCACGGGGCGGCTTACCCAAGCAGAACGCGTGAACGATTTGATTTGTTGGCCCGATAAGCTAGACTTTCAATAGAGTGGGAAGGGATAATCGCGGCCTAGTCGAACGCGACCTACAGATGCGAAAGTATCCTTTGCGCCGGACATTTTTTCCGGGTGATCTTGTCGTTTTCGTGGGCCTATGGATACCGGCCGTTGAGCACGAGCTACAATCGCAAAGTGACAGATACAGAGTGCCAACAAGCAACAAGTTGGCCTGGCAACGAGAGTAATCTGCTGGGTTGGGTCGGAAGATCACTGTTTGCGCCGAGCGAGTGCTTGAGGATCTGAGTATGATTACCTGTCGTCTGGCCTGCACCATCGAGGAATGGGTGAGAGCCCTGCGGCTTGTTTATCAAGTTTATCAGCAGGCTGGGTTGTGGGGATCGAACAGGTATCAACTTCGGGTGACGCCGTATCATCTTTTGCCCTCGAGCGACGTTTTCATCGCCGCTGAGCAGGCCACCGTCGTAGCCAGCGCAACACTCGTTCGCGATGGGCTTCTCGGCATCCCGGCTGAAATGGTCTATCAGGCCGAAATCCGGGAACACCGGAGCCGAAAGCGCGTTTTCGGGGAAATCACCTGTCTTGCCATGAATCGTGGTGGTCGAGAGGAGTTGGGCATTCTGTTGGGCTTGCTTCGACTTGTGCTTCAGTATGCCCGGTTTACGGAACACCTGGATGAGGTCTTTTTCGCCGTCCATCCCCGGCAGATGCTGTTCTATCAGCGGATGCTGGGATTTGAGGCAATCAGCGAGATTCGAGAGGGTCCCGGCCAAATCGCCGCACCGATGGTGTTGCTTGTCCTCGATATGACGTCACTCCAGACAAAGCATCCCCGGGCGAATGAAATCCTCTTTGGAACCCGGCTGCCGCCAGAGCAGTTATGGCCAACCCGCTTGCCACTGGATCAACGTCGCCTGCTCGAGCCATTTGTGGATAGGCGATTCTTCCCCGTACCGCTTGCCGCCGATTGGCAAGAAGGCGAACCCGTTTATGGGGCTTCAAGGGTTTCCTCGGATTGATCGGATTCAGGGGATTCCTCGCACCGTGGTTCCGAAATACCCGGGCACGGGGAGTCTGACCAGAAGACCTCGCCTTGCCGCGCGGGGCTATTGTGGCACGTCTCTTCAGCAATTGTGGAAGGCAATTTAACCAATTCGAGGGGGTTTTCGTCGAGGCAATTGTGGATCCGTAAGGCGGCGGTGCCGCTGAGAAGTTGCTCCAGTGTGTTGCCAATGAGCGCAGCCCGCCATCCGCGCGCAAGGAGAGGCGGTGGCCCTTCCCGGCCAGAAAGGTAGTAGCTAAACCAGTCGCGGAGGTCGTTCGTTCCTCCGACAAGCCCCACGGCAATTCGCTCTTTTCGGCAGAGACTGGCCAACGCGGCATACAAGAATTGGCCCAGAATTGGCGATTGCGACATTCCCGACCGAGTGATCAGTTCCGGCCAGGTTTCACGAGGCGTATTGAGGGCCCGTTGAATCCGTGCAGCAATCTCCGGGACGTGGTGCTGGACACCTCGTCCGGTCATTCCCCGCAAGGCGTAGATCCGCTTGGGATCCCCGGATCCTCGGCGAGCAAGTTCGATCAAGAGATCATCCCGGAGGATACGACGAGAGGGAAGGTTCCGCCTCGCAGCTTCCTCTTCCCGCCAGTGCCACAACTCCTTGAGGATAGCAAGCTCGCGGCGGCTGAAACCCGCGCAACCTGCCAGTCGTCGCCACGGTTCCGTGTCGTCGCTTTGGCACTCCGTGTACTGGCGATAGACCTCCTCGACAAACCACTCATACCGGCTTAATGTCTTGAGTTCAACTTCCAGCCGATCCCGCAACGCGAGAAGATAGCGAACGTCGTTCAATGCATATTCGATTTGTCGATCGCTAAGCGGACGGCGTCGCCAATCGGTGCGGGTTTCGTGCTTC
>Ga0209162_1003050_pt1 | contig 13931 bp, 10 predicted proteins | sample YNPNPMetaG_FD_187121 | JGI IMG/M metagenome (GOLD analysis project Ga0209162, IMG submission 187121) | Anoxygenic and chlorotrophic microbial mat microbial communities from Yellowstone National Park, USA - YNP NP MetaG (SPAdes) (version 2) ...
GGCGTGCTAAAAAAGCGACTCATTCAACCATCACGCAGGGAAAGGACACGGCATGGACGAAAAGCCCAGGCTGGACGTGGAAAGCTGGAAAGCCGGTTTAGAACGGGTCTGGCGCGAAATTCCCAAACCGTTTCGGTCCGACAAGGCCCTGCGCCGAACTCTCCAGTGCGCCCTCTATGCCAGACTCTGCGCCGAAGGCCGTACGGTGGTGGCCGATTACCTTCCCCCTCGAGCCGATCGGCCGGTTGATCTCATCATTGTCAATGCGGCCGAACCGTCCATCGACGGCGCCATCTGCTTCGACGACGTGATCACCCTCTATGCCGTGAAAAGCTTGAGCTCTTTCGAAGCGGGCGTGAAGGTCATTTTCACCACGGGACCTTTTAAGAAAAAAGTGGACGAAAGCCGCTTCTTTCTCAAACCGGACATTCAACACGTCCACCTGGAACTCTAAGCGAAAGAAAACCGCCCCGCCCGGCGGTTCCGCATTGGTCCCATAAAATCTTTGTGCATTTGTTAACAATTGAAAAACAATCCATTTTTTCTTGACCGGACCTTTCCTGTTATGGAACAAAGGCAGAAGAACGCTGGCGATCAGGGCTGTTTTTGAAAGAAAGGGGGGTGTCCGAAAGATTGAGCCGGAAAGGGGGTGAGAGGCAAAGATTGAATGTGTTCACTGGGGGTTTTCACCGTTTCATGCCCGAGCTGAGCGTCCGTATCGAAATGAGGTGACGCCGAAAGTCCTTCCTGAAGCGTGCTTTAAGTCCGTTCTCTTAAGGGTTGTCCTTCAGCCTGAAGTTCCTTGAGATTTTCGTCGTCCTGAAACGCGATCCTCTCGAGAGTTTTGTTTCCTTGTTTTCCCGAAATAGCTTGTTTTCTTTCCGCACCGTAGGCCTTGTTACCCTTTTTGCGGGGCGGCGCCCCTCCGGATTCAGGCTGGTTTTAGGGTCTGCGAGGGACAACAGGCGCAAGGTTTTGCGGTGCAGCGACACGGAGGGTCCATGATGGCGACGGCACAAGCAACCGTGGATAAGGTTCCGGGCAAAGCCTGGCAGGTGGTGGTGGCCGGAATCGTGGTCAACCTGTGCTTAGGGTGTCTTTATGCCTGGAGTGTCTGGGTCAAGTATCTGACGGACAAGGATCTCATGACGGCGCAGGGCTGGGTGCCGCTGACAGCGGAACAGGCGTCCAACCCGGCGTCCTTATGTATTTTGATCTTCGCTTTGCTGATGATTCCAGGCGGCCGTATTCAAGATCGGTACGGGCCGACCATTGCGGCCTCCATCGGCGGCATTGCCATCGGTCTCGGGTTGATCCTTGCCGGGCTTATGAAGAGTTACGCCGGTATCCTTCTGGGATTTGGCATCGGCGGGGGGATCGGCATGGGCGTGGGCTATGCGGCGCCGACCCCTGCGGCCTTAAAATGGTTCGGCCCTCATAAACGAGGGCTCATCGCCGGATTGGTCGTAAGTGGGTATGGGCTGGCCGCCTTTTATGTGGCTCCCGTGGCCAACTGGCTCATCACCACCTACAGCATGAGCGCTTCGTTCTATGTTCTTGGGGTGGCGTATTTGGTGGTCATCCTCATTGCCGCGCAGTTTTTGGCATGGCCAGAGCCCGGCTATGTGCCTCCACAGCCTTCGGCCGCCGTCACGGCCGCCGGAGCGCGCGCGCAGACCCGGGCCGATTGGACCGCCGGGGAAATGCTCAAGACATGGCAGTTCTATGCCCTGGTCATCATGTTTTGCATCAACACGCAGGCAGGGCTTTTGCTCATCGGCCATGTGAACAAGATGATCTCCGGAATTATGAAAGCGGGATACCTGCTGGTTTCCTGGGGCGCGGTGTTCAATTCCGTGGGCCGGATCGGCACGGGCATCATTTCCGACAGGATCGGGCGCACCAACGGTCTCATCCTGAACTACATCGCTGCGGCCATTATCATGTTTCTCCTGCCCTATTTGTTCGGTCTCAAAAATATTCCGCTGCTGTTTCTCGCCTGTGCCGTTGGTTTTTGGTGCTACGGGGGTGGACTTTCCCTGTTTCCGTCTTTTACGGCGGACTTTTACGGTCCCAAGAACTTGGGCTTCAACTACGGCCTGGTGTTCATCGGCTGGGGTCTGGGGGCTTTCATGCCCAAGCTGGCCGGCCGCATTTACGACAGGTATCAGTCCTATGATTACGCGTTCTACATTGCCGGCGTGCTGCTCATTGCCGGCATCATCCTGGCTCTGGTGACCAAGCGGCCGAGATACTCCACAGAGTAGCCCGCGGTTTTCTCCATGAGGGCCTTTGGACAGTGGGTATAATCAAGGAGCGGGCGTACGCCTGCTCCTTTTCTTGTTTTTTTGTTGTTTCAAAGGCCGTGGGCAAAGCTGGCGGCACTGTGGGGAAGGGGTCTCCCGCAAGGGGGAGAAGGGCGATCGAGGATGTTGCGATCGGGGACGGTTCTGGTCGTCAGCTGTCGTGAGGACGAGCTGAAAGTTCTGACAGGGATAATGGCGCAGTTGGACGGGGCACTCGTCGTCCACCCCGTGGGGACTCTGGACGAGCAGGAGCTGCGTCGAATTCCGGAAGTGCGCCTAGTGGTCTTTCGGGTGGGGTCCCGAGAGAGCCGACCCGATCTGGCGGTGCAGAAACTTAGGAACATTTTGGGGCGGAACGTCCCTCTGATGACTTTGGTGCCTTCGGGCAAAGGGCAGAGGGTTCGGGAAATTTTGCGAGCCGGCGCCGATGATTATTGGATTTTGCCTCTGGACGAAAACGCCCTCCCCATCCGGCTCCAAGTTCTCTTGGAATGGGGCCATCGCATCCGGGAAACCATGCGCACCACAAGCCCGAGTCGCGAGGGGATCTTTCAGCGTCTCGGCGGTCGTATTCGACGGGTTTTGGAAAAGCTGTTCGGGATCGGTGCCTCATCGGGGGATGTTCCGGAGGGCGCCTCGGTGGATACGGCGCGTTTCTTGGACCGGTGGGAAAAGATCCGGCGGCTCGGTTTCGGCAGTTTCGGTGAAGTATGGTTGCTGCGGGACAAAGACGGTCGGGAGATGGCGGTGGCCAAAATCCCCCATGAAGAGAAACTAAACCGAAAATTCCTGGTGGAAGCGGCCATTCTGGGGCGGCTCAAAGACCACCCCAACGCAGTCAAACTCTTGGATGTGGCCAAGATCGGCGGCAAAGTGGTCTTGATTCAGGAATACGTCTCGGGCAAGTCCTTTCAGGAGCTCATCGACGAAGGGCTGGACTCCTCGGGCAAGGAAAAATACTACCTGCAGCTGCTGGACGTGGTGGCCTACGCCCATCAGCACCACATCATGCATCGGGACATCAAGCCGGAAAACATCCTCGTCACGCCCGAAGGGGTCTTGAAACTCCTGGATTTCGGCACGGCCAAGGATGTGACGCGCCGCAGCATCAGCAGCACGGTCATCGGCTCGCGCCCTTATATGGCTCCGGAACAAATCATGGGGCGCAGCCGTTTAGCCAGCGACGTGTGGGCTTTGGGAGTGATCCTTTACGCTCTGGCCACCGAGTTCCTGCCGTTTTATTCGGAAAACGAAAAAGAATTGATGGACCTCATCTTGGAATCCCCGCCTCAGCTTCCGAGAGACCTGGTGCCCGAAATCCCGGAGGCTCTGGAGCGCATCATCCTTCGATGTTTGGAAAAGGATTGGAAGAGCCGCTATCATAACGCGGGGATCTTACAAAAGGCGTTGTTGGACGCCTTCCCCCAGTTCGGAACGGGACGGACCCTGCCTTAAGCCTCTTTAGAGGGCTTCCAGTGGCTTGAGCGTTCCCCATCGGGGGTCGTAGTGGGCCGTCACATCGCAGATCATGATTAGGATGTCCACATTGCGCTGGTGGATGTCCTTGACCAGTCCCTCGATGACCGCCTTGCAGCCGAATCCCGCGTTGCGGAAGGCGCGAATGGCTCCTGGGGAATCCAAGGGAATTTCAGCCCACAGTTTTTCCAGCCCGATCTCGGACGCCAGGGCCACGAGTTCGTTGAGCATGAGGGTGGCAAGGCCCTTGTTTTGGTATTTGGGGGAGACCACAGTGCGCACTTCCCCAATGTGGCGCTTCCAGCCGTGGGGAATGAGATGGAGCGTCACGTCGGCGGCGATCTTGTCCCCGACCCAGGCGAGCAGCGGCAGGACGCGGCGGTAATCCAATTCCCTCACCCACTGGTGAAGCACTTGCGGGTCCCGCACATTGTGCCTTACGTAAAGAAGCATCTCGTCGGAGAGATTTCGGAAGAAGTCAAAGAGCGCATCGCCGTCGTCTCGGGTCATCAACCGGACGTCCACCGGCGTGCCGTCCTTGAGCAGAACCTGTTTGCTTCCAAACATCGTCTGTCGTTTCATACTGAAAGGTCTCCTTCCGGAAAGTTCCCCGATTCCCTTAGACGCCGTCTTGCAAGCGCAAAGCCAGGTATTCGGGCAGCCCCGCTCTGACGATCTTTTCCTGAGCACGTTTCACGTCGTACGGCACGGCTCGAAAGGTCACGGCGTTATGGTCGGTGTCGAAAATCAGGAAACAGGCTCGACTGTCCCTTTGACGCGGCTGTCCCACGCTGCCTGGATTGATCAAATAGAGATCTTGGGGGTTCAGCACCAGGGTTTTTTCAGACAGGTCGTAGGAGAGCACTTTGCCCCGTGGGTCCTGAATCCAGACCTTTTGCTGGTGCGTGTGCCCGAAAAAACACAAGCGAACGTCAGGGAATTTCTTTCTCATGAGATTGAAGATGCGCCGGGCCTGATAGAGATTCAGGATATAGGAGTGGGGTGTTTCGGGCGTGCCGTGGCAGAGAAGCGCCCCGCCTTCCATGGTCCGACAGAGGGGCAGGGTGTGAAGCTGGGCGAGGTGGGAGGAGTTGAGCTGTCGGATGGTGTAATGGATGGCTTCGTAAGCGAGCACGTTAAAGGATTCGGCGATGTGGGGATCCAGAGCGGCGAGGTCGTGATTGCCTTGAACCCCGCGGGCCCCACAGTCTCTCAGAACTTCTAAGCAGGCCGTGGGGTCTGCATTGTAGCCCACCACGTCACCCAGATGCCAAAAGGCTTCCACCCCGTCGGCGCGGGCGGCCTTGAGCACGCTTTCCAGCGCTTCCAGGTTCCCGTGAATGTCTGAAAGAATGGCGACGCGCGCCATAGGCGCCCTCTTGAAAGCAGCCGAAGGCCCTGCACTGGTTACAGGACCAGCACCGGTTCCCGCAGAATCCGATCGATGGCTTCCCGAGCCGATGCCGCAAGGTTTGGATGGGTTTCCGTCAGCGATTCCACCTGACGCAGGTGATCCGCCGTTCGAAGGATCACCATGGTCAAGTCCCCCTCGTCGATACCCGTAAGGTTTTTGACCGTATCCCACGCTTCCCCCTTCGCCCAATGAAAGACAGTGACCACCGTCCAGAAAGGCAGCGGCGGGGTTTCAAAACCTTCGGCATGCAGCCGCTCTCGAAGGGGATGAAGGGTTTGCATCATGGCGAAGTAGGGTTTGGCCAAATCGGGGTATTTCCAAATGAGCGAAGACAATTGGGATTCGCCGGGGCGGTCGCGATCCATGACGAAAGGCGCCATGAGGGCGGCGAGAAGGGCCGGATCGGATTCCGGAAAAACCCTCTTGCGGATCGCTTCGGAAACCAGCAGGGGTTGATCCAAACGGAGCTTGGAGGCCCACAGGCCGTCTTCCGTAAGATGGCCCTGGGCCGTGACGTAGCCTTCCTCCTGAAGGATCCGCATGTGGTGGGTAAAGGATCGCCACAGGGCTTCCTGAACAGAGAGGATGTGGGAGCGGTGCGTGAAATAGGTCTGAAGGAGTCTCGTGAAGGGGTGCTTGGACCCTTTCTGACACGGGCCGAACAGTTCGCATCGAGAGCATGGAAGGCTGTCTTTGGCCAGGGCCCGCCGGGCCATCTCCTGCGTCACGGACGTGAGAGCCTGAGGCTTTTCGCCCAGATGGGCCGGGCCGAAAAGGGAGGGGAAAGGCGTCTCGGCCATTTTTTGGGCGAGGCGTTCCCAACCCGTGCGATCGGACAATGCCGGCAGTTCGTCCAGCTTTTTTCCCACGTCTCGAATCTGGCGGATGCGCACCCAATGCGGGTCCAGCCCGTGGGCACGCCAGGCGAGCGGAAGGCGCAGGCGCACGGCCTGAATGCGCTCATCCCCTTTGTCGGCGCGCTCCAGGACCACATAGGGGGTCCCACGGCGGTTCAGAAAGAGTCTTCCCGGAACCAACAGCCCCTGAGTGGCCCACATCAAGGCCTGGTTTCGCGCGGCACGATGGGCTTTGCGCTGTTCTTCCTCAAGGCGCATGAACAAAGGGCGCACCTCGGCCAAAGCGTCCATGGATCCGCACGCCATGAGCGGCTCCCACTGGGAAAGTTCCCGTTGAAACGTTTCCACCAAAGCCGCCACAGAAGCTTCTTTGCCCAGGTGCTGGTAAGTGGCCAGACTGCGCGAAAAAAGTTCGCGGATTTCCGCTGGCTCGTGGGACAGCAGGAGGTTCAGGGCCATGGAAAAGTTCACGCGGATCTGGCTTTCGATGGGATCCGGCGGTGATCGCAACAAATCGTGGATGAGCTGCGGGTTTTGGTACCGGCCTGGGGTCACCAGAACGAAGCCGATCTTATCCATCCCGCGCCGGCCGGCTCGCCCCGTCATCTGCAAAAGATCAGTGGCGGACAAATCGACGAATTCGCGCCCGTTGAATCGATCGCTTTGGGGGATGACCACCGTTCGAGCGGGGAAATTGACGCCGGCGGCCACGGTGGACGTGGAAAAAATGGCTTCCAACCAGCCTTCCTGCATCAGGTTTTCCAGGAGAAGTTTCCAATGGGGCAGTTGCCCCGCATGATGAGCCCCGACCCGGGAGCGTTTCAGAATGGACAGATGTTTGTGGTCCTTGAGGAAAGGCCATTTTTCCAGCAAGTCCTGAAGCCTTCGCGTAAAGGCTCGGGCGTTGAATCCCGCGGATCGGGGGGCCGGCGGACACAGCGTGATGGCTTTTTCGCAGTCGGCGCGGGATTTGAGGAAAAAGATGGCGGGCAAAAGATCGGCTGCGCGCAAGGCCTCCAAAATGAGAGGAACATCGGGGAAGTCTTTTCGAGCGAACTGCCTAGGGTCCACATCGCCGATGGGGCCCCACAGGCCGCGGCGTCCGCCCAGGGGCGTCAGCTCACCGTTGGGGAAAAGAAACAGCGGGTACAAGGGCACGGGGCGTTCCACGGCGTTGACCCACAGACAGGGCGATTTGCGCAGCCACATGAGCCATTGACAGACCTGTTCGGCATTGCGGATGGTGGCGGAAAGGAGCAGAAGGCGCACTCGAGCGGGCAGATAAATGAGCACCTCTTCCCAGACGACGCCCCGATCCTGGTCCCCCAAATAATGGGCCTCGTCCATGACCACCAGATCGACGGCCAGATCCTCCCCCCGATGCATGGCGTCATAGAGCTGGTTTCTGAGAATCTCGGTGGTGCCGACGATGATGGGGGCGTCGGGATTTTCTTTCCTGTCCCCGGTGAGAATGCCCACGTTTTCCATGCCGAAGACCCGGGAAAACTCTTCCAGCTTGGCGTTGGAGAGCGCCTTAAGCGGGGAGGCGTACCAGCTGCGGCCCCCTTTGGAAAAGATTTCCCGGATGGCCTCAATGGCGATATAGGTCTTTCCGGACCCTGTGGGTGCGGTGACCAGCACGTCGGCGGTGCGCACCTTTTCGATGGCTTCCCGTTGGAAGGGATCGGGGGTGAAGGGTTCCGGTTTCGGCACGCCGATCTGCGTCAAAACCTTACGCACCGCGGGCGCGATGGTGACGCGTTTCTGCGGTTCCCGAAGGCTCAGGCGCCCTTCGGCCTTTTTTTCGGAAGGTTTTTTCCGACGAATAATGGGTCTCGTTCGGGTTTTCAACGGGAATCCGCCTTTGGGAAACCGTCTTTTTTTGTCTCGAATGTGTGCATCACAGTGTATCGCTAACACGGCCCATGGCGAACATCAAGGGCGGATGCCCAGTGGGCGAGAGTGTCTCGAAGCCTTTTGGGGAGGGTGGCGATGGTACAACACCACGTTGACAGCGTCGAGGTCGAGGGGCCGTGGTTCGCTCATGGCCTGCGTGTGCCCCTTTTTGAAGTGGACCTGGGACAAGGCGTCTATCACGGCAATTATTTTCACTTGTTTGAAATCGGTCGAGAAGCCTTTTTCAGGGCTTTGGGATATCCCTATAGTCTTTTGATGGCCGACGGTTTGCATCTCACCGTGGGATCCTTGCAGTGCCGGTATCTCAAGTCCTTACATTACGATGATGTCATTGAGGTGCACACGGGCGTGAGCCGCCTCGGGCGGCGCAGTCTTTCTCTTGCCCACAGAATTCAGAGGCTCACCCGTTCGGGGACGCCGGAAACGACGACCGAAGCCGTCATGCACTTCGTCTGCGTTCGGGAAGGTACGCCCGTGCCGCTGCCGGATCGGTTTTCGGAAAACCTTCGCCGGTGGATCCAAAGCGATCACGACCCCTTGGGACAGGTCTGACAAAAGGACTTCCCGCTAGCGCAATGCCGCCAGTTCGTAACGACGAATGGTAGGGTCGGGTTTGATCGTGGAGACGACGGCGAACAGGCGGCCTTGGACCCCCAGTTTGGCGGCGAGTTTTTCGGGCACTTCGACGGGCTGCACCGAACAGGGCTGCCTCTGAACGATGCGGTCATGTCCGTCGTAGAGGATGAGTTCAAAGCGTTTTCCGGTCAGATCCTCTTGGATGTTCAAAAGATACTTGACGACCAAAACGGCCCCGTTTTTGTGGATGCGCATCCACTGGGCGAAGTCCCCCTTGGGGGTGAGGCTCGTGCGGTAGAGCCGAAGGGCTTCTCGGGGCTCTTGGGAGGGCGCGGCGCTCGTCAAAATTTGGGTGAGCTCTTCGGGGCTCAGGGGCTCCCCTGAAGGGATGAAAGGGGAGCCCTGTTTCAAGAGCGACGCCCATTCCTTCTGCTGCGCGGGATCCGAGGCTGCCGCCGTGCGCAGGCGCGATCCTGTGCTGTCGTAAGCGATTTCCGACCCTGCAACGATTTCCTGAATGCTGCGCACCTGGCTCTTGGGGATGCCCGCCACACCGCCGGGAATCTCAAAAAAGACGGTCTCCTTGGCTTCCCAGCAGTAGGGCACCTCCACCCGGTTGCCGTCGTTGAAGGTGATCCTGAACTTGGCCGCCCAAACTCCCGCGGGCCCGAAAAACCCAAGGACCACGGTTATGGCGAGAAATTTCAGCCACAGTCCTCCATGTGCTTTTTCCCGTGCCATCAGGGTAACCTCCCTTTGCGGGTTCCATAACGATCGGCGAAAACCCTCCTGTCGTTTGCCGTCACAGCGCGGTTCTGGTATAGACTTAAGGCGCTGCTCATGAGCCTTTCGCTCCGCGGCGTAGGAGCGTAAAATCAGTGTGCCAAAATTCGAGCCGACGGCCAATGAGAATGTGAAGCGCATCGCCTTTTCCTGTGCGGAGGATTCGTCATCCGTGATTGAAGCCTTGAAGAATCTGTTTCGACGTCTTGTGCCGTGGGGATATCGCGATCCCCAGCCAGTGCCGGAAGAGGTCCCTGCGGCGGAACCGGCACTGCCTCAGCCGAGAAAAGCACGAGAGGAGCTGGCCGCCGGCCTGCCCTTTGCGGCATTGGGTCTGTCGCCTCCGGTGCTCCAAGGACTTCACGAGGCCGGGTTCTCTCGGTGCACCCCCATTCAAGAAAAATCCCTCCCCGTCACCCTCAAAGGCAAGGACATCGCGGCGCAGGCTCAGACGGGATCGGGTAAGACGGCTGTCTTTCTCATCACCATTTTTGAAAATCTCCTCAAGCGCCAGCCCCTCGCCCCCGCCTGCCATGCGCTCATCCTGGCGCCCACGCGGGAACTGGCCCTTCAGATCCAAGCCGACGGACAGCTCCTCGGGCGCCATTGCCCTTTTCGACTGGCGGCCATCTATGGTGGCGTCGGCTACGAAAAACAACTCCAGGCCCTTCGGGAAGGCGCTCATATCGTCATCGCCACCCCGGGACGCCTCATCGATCTCATGAAGCAAGGCCACCTGAAGACCGACACCATTTCCCTGCTCGTCATCGACGAAGCCGACCGCATGCTCGATATGGGCTTCGTCAAGGACCTGCAATACATCCTGAAACGTCTCCCTCCTTTTCATCGTCGGCAGAGTATGCTTTTTTCTGCAACACTTTCTCCACGGGTTCTGGAAATCACCTATCCGTACATGAACGCCCCCGTGGAGACGGCCGTGGACCCTGAAAAGCTGGTGGTGGAAACGGTCCGTCAGGAGCTTTTCCACGTGGCGCGGGCAGAAAAATTTTCGCTTCTGCTGGGGATTTTGGAAAGGGAAAAGCCGGAGCGCGTTCTGCTCTTTTGCAACACCAAAGTGCAGACCTTGAAGGTCGCCGAACGGCTGATGGCCAACGGCTACGCCGCCCGGGGCATCACGGGGGATTTGCCTCAGAGCCGCCGCGTGCAGCTGCTGGAACGTTTCAAGAAAGGGGAAATCAAAATCCTTGCGGCCACGGACGTGGCCTCGCGAGGCCTGCACGTGGAAGACGTCACCCACGTTATCAACTACGACGTGCCCCAAGATCCGGAGGAATACGTCCATCGCATCGGCCGTACCGCCCGTGCCGGCAAGGAAGGCAAGGCCATCACGTTGTGCGGGGAAGACGACGTCTATTCTTTGGAAAATGTGGAAAACCTCCTGGGGCAGAAAATTCCCGTGGTGTGGCCTGAGGAGGATTGGTTCGTGCCGGATAAGGCGGACAGTGCGCCCGCAAGACGTTCTTCCCGCGGCAGAAGGCCCCCCGCGGGCAAAAAAGACGCCATTCCGGCGAAGAACGCGCCGCCCCACTCGAAGAAACGGTCGGGACGGGGCAAAAAGAAACCCTCGGAGTCCCCGAAATGTGCCGCGCCCAAGGGGCGATGAACGCCCAGGTGCCGCCGAAAAGAGGACGAGACTTTTCTTTACGGAAGGGACGCTCCATGGAGATTTACATTTCGGGATCGCTGGCCTACGACCGCATCATGACGTTTCCGGGGCACTTCGCCGACCACATTCTGCCCAGCAAGATCCATGTGCTCAATGTGTGCTTCAACATCAACGGGCTGGTGGAAAAGTTCGGGGGCACGGCCGGCAACATCGCCTACACCCTGAACTTGCTCGGGGAACGGCCCTTCATCGTCGCGACGGCCGGCGATGATTTTGAACATTATCGGCGGTGGCTGGAACACAACGGCCTGGACGGTCGATGGATCAAGCGCATTGCCGGGGTGCTTACGGCCGGAGCCTATATCACTACGGATCTCAACGACAACCAGATCACCGCGTTCAATCCCGGGGCCATGGCGTATCCGGCGGACCTTCCCCCTCTGGACGACGGGACCCAGCCGGTCATCGTGCACATCGCCCCGGGAAACAAAGAGGACATGCTGGGGCTGGCTCGGCGGTGTAAGGCTCGAAGGGTGCCGTTTATTTTCGATCCCGGCCAGAGCCTCAACATCTGGAGCGGTGATGAGATCGCCGAAGCTGTGGACGGCGCCCTGTGTTTCATTTCCAACGATTACGAACTGAGCCATTTTCTCAAGCTGACCCGATGGCAGCGTTCCGACCTGGAAGCCCGCGTGGGCATGATCGTCACCACGCAAGGGCCGGACGGAAGCCTTCTGCGTATCGACGGGGAGAAGGTTTTCATTCCGGCCGTCGTACCGCCCGCCGTGGTGGATCCCACCGGAGCGGGGGATGCCTATCGAGCCGGCTTCCTCAAGGGACTGGCCCTGGGCCAGGATCCGCCCGTGTGCTGCCACATGGGCAGTGTGGCGGCTTCCTTTGCCGTGGAACATCACGGCACCCAGGAACACCACTTCCACTGGGATGCCTTTGCCGACCGGTTGGAAAGGCATTTCGGCTATCGGCTTACATCCCCGAAAGCCGATCGGTGCCCGAGAAAAACCGCCGAAAGTTCGCCGATACCCTGATGCGCCAAAGGAAAAAGCCGGCTGAGCAACGCTCGGGACGTCTCTAACCCGAGCGCTGGCCTATTGCATGAGGAGCTGTTCCCGGCGCAGCCTCTTGATTTCGTCCCGAAAGGCGGCGGCCTTCTCGAATTCCAGGCGGGCCGCCGCTTCTTTCATTTGTTTTTCCAGTCGCTCGATGGTCAAATCCACATTGGGTCTTTCGTCCGCCCGGTAAAGGGCGCGGACTTCCTGAAGCACCTCCTCGGAGACGAAAGCCTCCTCCTTGGAACGATAGGGCGCCAGAATATCAGCCACGGATTTTTCTACGGTCTGCGGCGTGATGCCGTAGGTGGCGTTGTAAGCTTGTTGCAAGGCCCGCCTTCTTTCGGTTTCGGCGACGGCTCGGCGGATGGATTCCGTAAGCCGATCGGCGTAGAGGATGACGGTACCGTCCACGTTTCGAGCGGCCCGGCCGGCGGTTTGAATGAGGGAACGCTCCGAACGCAAGAACCCTTCGTTGTCGGCATCCAGGACAGCCACAAGGGACACTTCGGGAATGTCCAGGCCTTCTCGAAGCAGGTTGATTCCCACCAAGACGTCGTATTCCCCGAGACGTAGATCGCGCACCAGTTCGATGCGATCCAGGGTGTCCACATCCGAGTGCATGTAGCGGACGCGAATTTTCAGCTCAGAAAGATACTCTGTGAGATCCTCGGCCATGCGCTTGGTCAACGTGGTGACGAGAACCCTTTGCCCGGCGGCGACCCTCTTTCGAATCTCGCCCAAAAGGTCGTCCACTTGATGCGCGGCCGGGCGCACTTCCACCTTGGGATCCACCAAGCCCGTAGGCCGAATGATCTGCTCCACCACGTAGCCCTGAGTGCGCTCCAATTCGTAAGGGCCGGGCGTGGCGGACACATAAATCACCTGGTTTACCTTGGCTTCGAACTCTTCAAAGCATAAGGGCCGATTGTCCAACGCCGAAGGCAACCGAAACCCGTATCGCACCAAGGTTTCCTTGCGGGACCTGTCCCCTCGGAACATGCCGCGCAGCTGCGGAATGGTGATGTGACTCTCGTCGATAAAGAGCAGAAAATCGTCCGGAAAATATTCCAGAAGCGTCGGAGGCGGCTCGCCGGGCCGACGGCCGGTGAGATGGCGCGAATAGTTTTCGATACCGGGGCAGTATCCGAGCTCCTGCAGCATTTCCAAATCCAGGCGGGTGCGTTCCTCCAGGCGCTGTGCCTCCACCAAGAGGCCCGCCGCGCGCAGCTCTTCCAGCCGAGCGCGCAACTCTTCCTTGATGCTTTGCACGGCCCGTTCCAAGGTCGCCCTGTCGGTGACGTAATGGCTTCCGGGATAAATGGCCACCTCTGTAAGGGAACGCACCGTGCGGCCCGTCAGGGGGTCGAATTCTCGAATGGCATCGATTTCATCGCCGAAAAATTCCAGCCGAACCGCTCGGTCTTCTTCATGGGCGGGAAACACTTCCACCACGTCTCCTCGAACACGGAACGTGCCCCGGTGAAAATCCACATCGTTTCGTGTGTATTGAATTTCCACCAGCTTTCTCAGCACAACGTCCCGATCCACGGCCATGCCCCTTTTGACCCACAGAAGCATGTCTCGGTACGTTTCCGGAGCGCCCAGGCCGTAGATGCAGGACACGCTGGCCACAATCAGCACATCGCGACGTTCCAGCAGGGCGCGGGTGGCCGCATGACGCATTTTGTCGATGGTTTCGTTGATGGAAGCGTCTTTGGCGATATAGGTGTCGGTCTGAGGCACATAGGCTTCCGGCTGGTAGTAGTCGTAATAAGAAACGAAATACTCTACCGCGTTTTCCGGAAAGAAGGCCTTGAATTCCCCGTAGAGCTGGGCCGCCAGGGTCTTGTTGGGCGCAATGATGAGCGTGGGCTTCTGCACCTGGGCGATCACATGGGCCATGGT
>Ga0209162_1003053_pt1 | contig 13904 bp, 11 predicted proteins | sample YNPNPMetaG_FD_187121 | JGI IMG/M metagenome (GOLD analysis project Ga0209162, IMG submission 187121) | Anoxygenic and chlorotrophic microbial mat microbial communities from Yellowstone National Park, USA - YNP NP MetaG (SPAdes) (version 2) ...
GAAGATGATTTACTAAGGATTTTTGGTGGTGAAAAAATTAAATCTTTAATGGAGGCTTTTAATCTTTCTGAAGATCAACCTATTGAGTCGTCATTAGTTTCTAAAGCAGTTAATGAGGCCCAAAAGAAAGTTGAAGGATTTAATTTTGACCTGCGAAAGCATTTATTAGAATACGATGATGTTTTAAATAAACAGAGAACTGCTTTTTATAAGAAACGGCAAGAGATTTTAGAGATTACGCGGATAAACGCGGATGATAACGCAGATAAACGCGGATTAAATACCGATGATAGCCAGTGGCAGTCGGCGTTAATGATGTTGGATTTGTTGTGGATGAATCATTTAGAGAATATGGAAGCCTTAAGAGAGGCAGTGGGAATGCGGGCTTATGGTCAACATGACCCTTTAGTTGAATATCGTCGCGAGAGTTATATTTTATTTAAAGAAATGATGGCAAACTTTGAGAATTGGCTCAAAGAATATGAAACACAAAATATGAAACAGGAAGCACTTATTAATTCGGAACATATTAATTCGGAACATAAGACAACGCCTCCTAATAAAATGTTTCAAGTTTCAAGTTCCAAGTTTTATGATAAAAAAGTAAGCAGAAATGATCCTTGCCCTTGTGGTGCGACCTATCCTGATGGCAGACCAATAAAATACAAACATTGTCACGGAAGAAATGATTAAATAATCTGCGTCCAATGAAAAAAATAAAAGCAATAGTTTTATTTTCTGGCGGCTTGGATTCAATGTTAGCCGCAAAGATTTTATTAAAAGAAGGCATTAAAGTGCTGCCGGTTTTTTTCCAAAGTTATTTCTTTGGTCCAAAAATAGCAAAAAAGTCAGCGGAAGTTTTGGGATTAAAATTAAAACTGATTGATTTTTCAGAAGAACATTTAAAAATTGTAAAAAAGCCAAAATTTGGCTATGGCTCGGCAATGAATCCCTGTTTAGATTGCCATATTTTAATGTTGAAAAAAGCGAAAGAGTTAATGAAAAAAGAAAAATTTGACCTAGTGGCTACAGGCGAAGTTTTAGGAGAAAGACCAATGAGTCAAAATAAAAATGCCCTAAATTTAATAGAAAAAGAATCTTCTTTAAAAGGATATCTTTTGCGGCCTCTTTCGGCAAAATTATTAGCGCCAACAATTTTAGAAAAAAAAGGATTAATCAAAAGAAAAAATCTTTTAGACATTAAAGGTAAATCAAGAAGAAGGCAGATTGAATTAGCCAAAAAATTTAAAATTAAAGATTATCCTATGCCGGCTGGCGGTTGTTTATTAACTGATTTAGAATTTGGAAAAAAATTAAAAGAGCTTTTAGAAAATTGCCCAGATTTTAACGGCAATGATGTTGAAACTTTAAAATTAGGCAGACATTTTTGGTTTGATAAAGCAAAAATTATTATAGGAAGAGACGAAGTAGAAAATCTTAAAATAAGGCAATTGGTAAAAAATGGTGATGTTTTAGTAGAAATAAAAAATTATCCTGGCCCCACTAGCTTAATAAGAAACTACGGCAAAGGAAAAATAAAAAAAGAAATTTTAGAAAAAGCGAAAGTCCTTACAAAATTTTATTCAAAAAAAGCCAGAGAAAAAGAAGATGTGGAATTTGAAATTGTTAAAAAATGAATACTTTTGAGAAATTATATAAAGAATTAAAAAGGAAATATGGGCCGCCTAAAGGACAATGGTCTTTATGGTGTAAAAGATCTAAGACTAATAAAGAAAGGGAAAGAGTGATCATCGAAGCGATTTTGACTCAAAGAACAAACTGGAGAAATGTGGAATTAGCGATTAAAAATTTAAATCAGGCAAAGATAAGTTCTTTACAGGATATTTTTCGCCGCGGTCCCAAAAAATTAGAGAATTTAATAAAGCCATCAGGATTTTACAAAGCCAAAGCCCAATACCTATTTAATTTAGTCAAATTTATTATTGAAAATTATGATAGTTTAGAAAAAATGAAAAAAGAAAAAACTGAAAAGTTAAGAGAAAAATTATTGCAATTAAAAGGCATTGGGCCAGAGACAGCTGATAGTATTTTGCTTTATGCTTTAGACAAACCAATTTTTGTGATAGACGAATATACGCGGCGGTTGGTGAAAAAACGAAAATTGGCTAAAAATTTATCTTATAACTTTTTACAAAAATTATTTGAAAAAAATTTAAGAAAAGATTTTAAATTATACCAAGATTTCCATGCTTTAATTGTCATTAATGGCAAAACCTTAACTAAACCGATATTTACAAGGTTTAAACTTTGAAAATAGCTAAATAAACTTTGTCCAATCAAATTGAAACTTGAAACCTGAAGCATAAAACTTGGATTTAGTTTTTCGGCTGAAAAATTTTTGTGTTCTATGTTTCACGTTTCAAGATTAATGATTTCACTGGTGGGATAACCAAACAAACCTTGTCCAATTAATTGGACAATGGAATTACAAACGAATTACAAAAAATATAGATTGCTTTGTTTGTTTTCGGCGAACTCACGCAATGATTTACAGGATTTTTCAAAAATAGTATTTTATATGTCTCCTTGTTTTATTTCCTTCCTTTCTATAAAATTTAATTAATGCCAAGTCATTTTTATTTAGAGAAAATTCAAAAAGAAAAGCAAAGCCGGCTTTTAAAATTAAAAATTTATGGGAGTTTATTTCTTTTTTTTGCTTTAGTGGCAGGGATTGCTTATTTGATTGTTTACTCGCCGCTTTTTAAAATTAAGAATATCACGCTGATTTACGCGGATAACCCCGAAGCAGAGCAAGCTCGCTACGGGGCAGGCAAGCTGATTACTGCTGATTCTTTAATTAGCGATTTTAAAAATTTTTTTACTAGCCAGTCGAAACTCGCTCAATTTTTAAGCCCGGATAATATTTTGATTTGGAACAATGAAAAAATCGATGAATTTTTAAAAAATTATCCCCAGTGGACGAAAATTTTAATAACGAAAGATTATTTAGAGCGAGAGATAAAAATTGAGATTAAAGAAAGAGAAAGGTTTGGTATCTGGTGTCTGATAACGCGGATAGACGCAGACTATACGCAGATAAACGCAGATAGTCAAACGCAGATTAATACAGATTCACCCGCCAAAATTTTTGAAAGAAATTTAGGCGGACAAGCGCAGATAAATGCAGACAATATCAGCGTAAATCAGCGTAATAATCTGCGTGAATCTGCGGTTAGTCAGCGTGAATCCGCGTCCTGTTGGTGGTTTGATAAAAAGGGTATTCTTTTTAAAGAAGCACCATCAATTGAAGGCAATTTAATCAATAAGGTTGATGATTTTTCCGGTAGGTCCCTGAAAGTCGGAGAGTTAGCTCTTGAAGAAAAGTTATTTTCGAATTTAATAAAAATTTTTGAAGTATTAGAAAAATCAGATTTAAAAATAAAATCGCTGAAATTAGAAAAACTGGAACTTCAAGAGATAATTGCTGATCCTTTAAATAATTCGTTTCCCAAAATTTATTTTAGTTTAAGAATTGATCCAAAATTTGCTCTAGCGGCTTTAGAATCTTTGAAAAATCTTGGTTTAGAAAAAATAGAATATATTGATTTAAGAGTAGAAAACCGAGCTTATTATAAATTGAAATAAAATTGAAATAGAACAGTTATAGTTTGTAAATAAATATTGAAGTTCCGGCTTTATTATCGGGCTTATAGGGATCGCGAATTTCTTTAAGCCATTGATATTCGTCTTCAGGGTTACGTTTTTGTCCGGGATGAAGCCGACCAAGAGCGCCCTGAAGAGTATTAACAGAAATTGCTAACCATTCAATCCCGTAATCCTTAGGATTACCTTTATTTGATTGCCAATACTCAACTTTATTACCGAGATAATATTTCGGATTACCACCACCAAAATAATCAATAGCGATTTTATTTATTTTTGTTTCATGTTTCAAGTTCCATGTTTCAATAAAAGACTTTAATCTTTTTAAATCCTGGCCCCAATCATAATTGGAATCAGTGACATATTTATAGCCATTATCAATTCCGCCAGCGAGCTCATTAAAATAGGAAAGAAAGTAGGGACTAGCTAAAATGGTCTCTCCAAGATGCCAAATTATCAGACAGCCGACAAAAGCGCTTTTTAATGAAGTTTTCAAAAAATTGGCTAATAATGAAAATATTTTTTTCCAAAAACTTTCTTTGGCTAACACCCCTCCATTAATCCATTTTTTAATACTGCTGGTCGTTAAAATATAGATAAAAGGTATAGTGGGCAAAATATGCCGCACACCGATATTTAAAGGACTATTAATACTGTAGGCCCAATACAAAATTATAAAAGTCAACATAGAAAATTCGGCAAAATTAGTACCTATGTAATCTGACAAATGACTAATGACTTTTGACCATTGACTTTTGATATTTTTAAGAATTCGCCAAAGAGCTAAAATTAACGCGAAAGCGATTAAAATTAGAGAAGGAATGGGTTCTTTTAAGGCAAAAACAACGGGGAAATAATACCACCAGCCAGCCGCAGATACTTCGCCCAAGAAATAAGCCGTATTACCGCCAGCTGAACGTTGAAAGACCATTAAAACTCCTAAGAGATATTGTCCGAGCGGCCTTAAAATTTTGTTTTGAGCCATCCAGATATTAATTTCCGCCAAACATCTGGCATGACGTTTTAAAGGAATTTTAGAATCTAATTTACAGGTTTGCCAATTTTGGTCTGGTCCGCCGGCAAAAGAAGTTAAAATAAATTCTGTGTCGGCTTTTTGTTTTTGAATCGGATAATTAATGGTAAAAACGAAATAAACTGCATAAACAATAAAATAGCCAATAACAAATATTGCTATCAAATACAAAATATAGCGGCAGAAAATTTTAATTAATTGACCAAAACTAGCTAATAAACCATAACTTTTATTTTTGAACTCCCAAAAACAAAAAACAATAATTAAAAATCCAAAAAAGGGAATCAGCAAGACTGCTGAAAATTTCATTAATTGAGCAATACCAAAAGCCACTCCACTAAAAATTAAATGACGGCGCGTCGGTTTAAGGAGAAATTTTATAAAATAATAGCTGGCGATAAAAATTCCCAAAGTGGCACCGATATCAGTGGTGACATAATGACCATGAGCTAAAACATTAGGAGAGAAAGCAAAAAGAAATGCGGGAAGTAGTGCCCACCATCTACCAATTAATTCTTTTGCCCAGAGATAGATAAAGATTATCAAAATAAGTGTTAAAAGCATTGGCCCAAGCCGCGCCCATTGAATAATTTTGTCAGCATCATTGCCGGATTCGTAAAGGAATTGAGCGCCCACTGTCCATTGGCCATTAACATCGTTTTGCCAAGATGATCTATCAATTGGGAAATTTAATTTTTGAAATATTAAAGGCAGAGCAGCCAAGGCTTTAACTAAAGGCGGGTGTTCGGGATTTAAGCGATAATCAAGATAACGAACATAACCATAGCCAGCCGGAATATGAGCCAATTCATCCATCGTGGCTGATTCCTTTTGGGAAGCATTAAACATTAAGATAAATGAGGTAATAACAAAAACTCCAAGAATTAGCCACGGAATAACTTGTGAAATTTTAAACCACTTCATATTAAGACTTCTATTCTTTAATATTAATAATATTAATAATAAATTTTTGGACATTGAAAGTCAAAAGTATTATAATAAAAAAATAAAAGGTCGAGATTAATACTAGCGGTTCGAAAAAACAAACTTTACGCGAATCAAAACGCGGATTAACAATGTAGTTTCGGATCGCATTAAGCAAATAAACAATGGCTAAGAAAAAAGCGGCTAAAAAAGCCAAAAAAGTTGCCAAAAAGTCTGCCAAAAAAGTTTGTTAGTAAATAAATTTTTGTGGATAAACTGATTTGGACAAAGCATTCTGAAGCAAAAATGAATTTTTATCGTTTATCAAAGCAGCGAGTGCGGCGGGTTTTAAATTCGCCAAAAAGAATAGAGGAAGGAATTGCGCCTAACACGATTGCAATGATGCAACCCGCTGGCAGTAAAAAACACCCATACGAGATTTGGGTGATGGTACAGAAAGCAAAGCGCAAATCGCAAAGCGCAAAGTGCATTGTAAAAGTTATCTCGGCTTGGAAATATCCAGGCAGAACAAAACCCCGTAGTGAAATTATGCTCGATTTTCTTAAACGCGAGTATGAAATTTTTATTTCTAATGGTATTGACAGGGATTAGTCATAAATCAATATCCGTTGATAGAAAATTTAAAGCGTTTTAGCATAATTCTACTACGGGAAAAACCTGGCCAGCCGTTGCCAGAAGAAGTTTTAAGAGAAATTTTTTTGGCAGTTAAATTATGAAAATACTTTTATTAGAATCTTATTTATCAATAATAAAAAAATCGTTAATGCGCGGATATTTCGAAGTTTTTATTTTACCGATGGTAAAAGAAAAATTGATATTTTAAAAAAAAGGAGATTTAAGTTGCACTTTTTTTGTTTCTTGTGTTTTAAAATTATTTAATTTAACTTCTCCTCCGCATGCCACTGTTAAATCAACGGTTTCTGATTTATTGGCTCATCATTGGCAAAAATTAAAAAACCGAAAATTGGCGCGGTGCTTCATTGGGAGAAAAAATGATAATGAACATTTAGGTTTTTATATTGGTAATCAAAAGGCGATTTCCAATAGTTCAAAAAACGTGTTCCGATTATCCATCATTGGACATATAAAAATAAAAGAAAAACCATCGCTATTTATTGGCATAAGAAGTTAGAAAAAAATATGAAACTATCAATTGGTATCGTGGGTTTGCCTAACGTAGGTAAATCAACATTATTTAAACTTTTAACTAGTCAAGAAGTTAATATCGCAAATTATCCTTTTGCGACTATTGATCCGAATGTGGGTGTGGTTTTGGTGCCAGACGAGCGTTTGGAAAAATTAGCAAAGATGAGTCACTCAAAAAAAATCGTGCCGGCAGTGGTGGAGTTTTATGATATTGCCGGCCTGGTTAAAGACGCTAATAAAGGCGAAGGACTGGGAAATCAATTTCTATCGCATATCAGAGAAACTAATGCTATTGTTCAGGTGGTGCGTTGCTTTCAAAGCGAAGAGATTATTCATATTGAACAAAAAATTAATCCGATAAGGGATTTGGAAATTATTAATACAGAACTTATTTTAAAAGATTTAGAAACGATTGAGAAAAGATTTGGTAAGTTAGAAAGAGAAATTAAAACCGGAGATAAAAATAAAATAAAAGATTTAGAAATTCTTAAAAAAATCAAGGAAGGATTAAATAAAAATTTACTTGCTAAAAATATTGATAATGAACTGATTAATGAACCAATTGTTAAAGAAATGAACCTTTTAACTGCTAAACCGCAAATTTATCTTTTAAACGGGAAAGAAAGTGATGTGAGTTTAGAATTAAAAAATAAAATAAAAGAATTAAACGCTGATTATTTAACGATTGATTTAGCCAACGCTAAAAATTTAGATGAATTAATTAAAAAGTCTTATGAGATTCTTGGATTAATAAGTTTTTTTACAACCGGCGAAGACGAAACGCGGGCTTGGACAATAAAAAACGGTACCAAAGCGCCACAAGCCGCTGGCGTGATTCATACGGATTTTGAGAAAAAATTTATTAAAGCCGAAGTAATAAATTGGCAAAAGTTATTAGAAGCCGGATCGTGGCAGAATGCCAAGCAAAAGGGATTAATTCGTTTAGAAGGCAAGGAATATCTTGTCCAGGACGGTGATGTGATTTTAATTAAACATGCCCAGTAATGAGCCCACGATTGCTTTAGCTCAATTTATCGTAGGCTTTCAACTGGGTGTAAATTGGTCGTAATAGATAAAATAAAATTAATAATTCAGAACTGCGATGAGTTAAAGATAAATTGGTTATCGCGGGTCTACTACTGGATATGCCCAAGCGTGAAAAGTATGAAAAAAGATATACTATTGGCATAGACGAAGTAGGTAGGGGAGCCTTAGCCGGGCCGGTTACGGTGGCGGCAATACTGCTGCCACAGAATTTTTCAATGAAAATTCGCGTTTATCCGCGTCTAAATCCGCGTATATCCGCTTCTGCTAAGCTGAGGGATTCTAAAAAATTGTCTCCAAGACAAAGAGAGCTTTGGTTTCAGTACATAACACAGACTAATACGAACGAAACACGGACTAATACAGACGGTCAGCGTCAGTTCGTACTTAGGCGGCGACCCACAAAGCCAGTGTCTAGCCTATCCCGTAACGACGCGAGACGTCTGCTTCGGGGTCCGCGTCAGTCCGCGATTTATTACGCGGTAGCCAGTGTGTCGCCAAAGGTAATTGATAAAATTGGAATTTCCAATGCTGCTAATCTTGCCGCCAGCCGCGCCACCGCTAAATTACTACAATATCTTACGATCGTAAATTATAATAGTAAAATAGGAATAAAAATTTTTCTTGATGGGGGATTGTATCTAGACAAAAATATCAGTGTTAATCAGCGTACTCATCCGCGTCTATCTGCTTCTACCATAATAAAAGGCGACGAAAAAGTTCCCGCTATCATGTTGGCTTCAATTATTGCCAAAGTGACGCGAGACCGTTTTATGTTAAAATTGCATAAGAAATATCCTCAATACGGCTTTGATAAGCATAAAGGTTATGGTACTAAATTTCACATTAAAGCAATTAAAAAATTTGGATTATCACCAATTCACCGGCAAACTTTCAAAATTAATTAACCTGATTTTATGATTTTAATTCGAAAAAGCTTAATCCACTATCCTTATTCGTTATAAAATTAAATCTATGAAAAAATCTATGGAAATTGAACTTCCATAGATTACTATTATAAATTACGATCGTAATTTATAATAGTAAAGCTTTGATGAAGAGTAAAAATTGTAAAATTATAAATAATCAGCAATCAAGTTTAAACTGCCCAATCAATTGGACAATGGAATTACAAAAATATAGATTGCTCCGTCTGTCAAAGGCAGGCTCGTAATGACAATAAAGTCGTCTCGCAATGACATTATTTGTAAATTATCTAAAATTATGCTATTTTTATAAAGTGTTAAGTTCCACCACGTTCTTTCCAACCATAGAACCCATAGAACTTTCTAACCATAGAAGCAGAGGGTCGCTGATGACAAGCAGAGGGTCGCCGAAAACTTCTGCGTTAATCAGCTTGTTATCAGCGTTAATCAGCGTTTATAGTGAAAATGAAAAACAGAGACAATCTTTTATTAAATAGTAAAAATGGAAATAACCTAGTGAAACTATACAATTAAGTAAAACTCTATGCGTCGCTACCTTATTATCACATTATTAATTTTTTTACTTGTGATTACTTATTTCACTATTTTTTTTATTAAAAAAGAACGCTCTTTTGATGAAAATTTACGTCTGAAACAAGAAAATGAAAACCTAAAAGCCCAAATACAAAAATTGGAAATTGGAAATTGGAAATCGGAAATTCCGCGAGATAATTATCTCACGGCTAAGGTTTTTTCCACTTACCCTTTTAATATTAAAAACCAAATCACTATTAATATAGGAGAAAAACAAGGCGTAAAAAAAATGATGGCGGTGACGGTGGGAGATAATCTTTTGCTTGGTCAAGTAGTAGAGGTTTTTGAAAATTATAGTATTGTGCAAACAATTTTTGATCCTCGTTGGCAGTTGCCAGTAAGAATTGGCAAAGAAGAAATTAATGGTCTTTTTCAGGCAGGCAATGAACCAAAAGTGGTTTTAATAGAAAAAGAAAAAGCCATTCAGATAGGCGATGTTGTTTATTCCGCCAGCCAAGAATTTCCTTATGGGTTAAAAATTGGTGAGATCTCTGAAATTAAAGAAACCACGGCCGGCGTTTTTAAAGAAGCGATTTTAAAAATACCCTTTAATGTAAATGAATTGAGAGAGGTAAGGGTCATTGGGCCATTAAGTCATTAAGTCATTGGGTCATTGGGTCATTAGGTTATTGCGATGGGGAAAATAATTACACTTATTTTGTTAGTTGGAATTTTAAGTTTTGCGCAGGCTTTTGGTTTTTCTATTTTTGGCGTTAAACCCAATTTGGCTTTAGTTTCAGTAATTACTGCCTCTTTTTTTATCGTCAATGGTCGATGGTCAATTCTCAAAGGTTTTTTGTTAGTAGCTTTAGCGGCTTTAATTTTGAAATTTAGTCCTGGTTTTAAAAGCGAAATTTTGATTTTTTCTTTAATCGGGGGGAGTGTGATGTTTGTGAAAAAATATCTTCCTTGGCACCATTTTTTTAGCAGTTTAATTTTAATTATTTTTGGGACTTTTATTTTTTATCTTTTTTTGGCCATTAACCTCCTTCCCGCCACTATCTTTTTAAAAGAGCTAATTTTAAATCTAATAGCAGGAAGTCTATTATTTGCAATTTTAAATTTTTTATGGCAGAATAAATAGCGTATGAAGTTTTCTTACACCCTCATAAAAAAATTAGCTCCGGCAATTAAAAATAAAAAAGAATTAATTGAGAAATTAAATCTCCACTTTTTTGAAGCCGAAGATGGAGGTGGTGATTTTTTAGATATTTCAATTCCAGCGAATCGGTTTTCCGACGCAGCCTCACACTGGGGAATAGCCAGAGAAATTTCTGCCATCTTAGGAATTAAATCGCGGATACCACGCGGATCAGAGATAAAACCGCGGATCTCTCGCGGATCAGCATTTTTTAAAGTTGAAATAAAAGATAAAGAGTTATGTCCTCGTTATACAGCTCAATATTTTGAAAATATAAAAATTAAGCCTTCGCCGAAATGGATGCAAAAAATTTTAATTGATTGCGGTTTAAGGCCGATTAACAACGTGGTTGATATTATGAATTATGTAATGTTAGAAACCGGACAACCTTTACATGCCTTCGACTACGATAAGATAACGCAGACAAACGCAGACGGCACGCAGACAAACGCAGACAGTCAGCGTGAGTCCGCGTTAATAGTGGTGCGGAAAGCGAAAAAAGGAGAAAAAATTACAACTTTAGATAATAAAACTTATGAATTAGATGAAAATATTTTAGTGATTGCTGATGGTTCGCGTGAGTCAGCGATAAGTCCGCGTAAGTCTGCGTCTAGTCCGCGTGAGTCCGCGATTTTGGCGATTGCCGGCATTAAAGGCGGCAAGAAAGCCGAAGTGGATAAAAATACCAAAAGAATTATTGTAGAAGCCGCTAATTTTAATGGAGTAAGTATTTATAAAAGTTCAAAAATATTAAAACTTACCACTGATGCTGCTTTACGTTTTTCTCATAATCTTAGTCCAGAATTAACAATTATCGGTATAAGCCGGAGTGGCCAATTGCTTCAGGAAATTGCCGGAGCAAAAGCGGGACCGCTGATTGATCTTAATTTTACTAAGTCATCTAAAAAAATTATCAAATTTGACACTTTTCGCTTTAATAAATTTACTGGCCTTAACTTAGATAGTAAAACTTGTCAGAAATATCTTAAACTCCTCGGCTTTAAGATAACGCGGCTCCCTCGCGGACCAGAAGCAGAAGGCGGAGCGCTCGCGGATCTAATGACGCGGAACACACGCGGATCTAGTCAGCATCAGTCTGTGTTTCTAGTAGAGGTGCCGTCACTGCGTCAAGACATTGAAAATTTCGCAGATTTAACTGAAGAGATAATGCGGCTTTACGGTTACAATCAATTAAAATCAATACCTCCTCATATTTATCTTCATCCTTCTGGTTTTGAAGACCAAATTATTTTAAGAGATAAAATAAAGAAAGTGTTGGTGGCTGTTGGTTTGAGCGAAGTTTATAACTATTCATTTATTGGTGATGACGATGCCGAAAAATTTTTCCGCGTAGATCCACGTGTTCATCCGCGTGAATCCGCGTTGATAGAATTAGAGAATCCTATTAGTAATCAATTTAAATATCTTCGCCCATCTTTGGTGCCTCATTTAATTAGAAATATTAATAGTAATTTTCGTTTTTTCGATGAAGTGAAAATTTTTGAGATAGGACATACATTTACGCGGATAGACGCAGATAACAAGCAGATAAGCGCAGATAAAATCAGCGTAGATCAGCGTAGATATCTACGTGAATCTGCGTCTTTGGGTATTGCTTTGGCTTCGAAAAAGAAAAAAGGAGGAACGAGTCTGCCTGGCGAGCATGTATTTTTTGAATTAAAAGGTTTGCTTGAGGAATTATTTAAAAAAATCGGCTTAGTAAGTTATTTAATGCCTGAACCAGAAGAAGGAGATTGGGTAAAAATTTTTACAGATAATTTTTTAATACCAGGAGAAATTTTAAAAATTGAATCCGACGGAGAAACCATTGGTTATTTAGGAAGAATCAATAAAGAATTAATAAATAATTATGAAGGAGCTTTAGCAGAAATAAATTTAGACGCTTTATTAAAATTAGTGGAAGAAGAACATGAATATCTGCCTTTACCAAAATATCCTTCAGTAATGCGGGACATTTCAATTTTAGTTGAGCCAGATGTTCGAGTAGGCGAAATAATGCAAGCCATTCAATTAACACGGAGTAGTACGGACTATACACGGACTGATAAAGAAAAAGGTCCGCGTAAGTTCGTGTTAAGTCCACGTAAGTCAGTGTTAATAGAAGATGTTGATTTAATTGACGAATATGAATACAAAACGCCGATCCCTCGCAAATCAGATCAGCGGTCGATCCGCGGATCTCTCGCGGATCAGCGTGAATCCGCGATCAACAGGCGAAGCTTGACGTTTAGGATTGTTTTTCAGGCTAAAGACCGAACCCTTACCGACGAAGAAGTTAATAAAGGAATGGAAAAAATTGCTAAAATGCTTAAAACTAAATTTAGAGCAATCATTAGGTAAAAATAGAAAAAAATAGAGAAAGATAGAGAAAAGATGAAGATGTCATTGCGAGAAGCGAAGCGATGAAACAATCTCATAAAATTTGATTCAATTAACTGAACCAAGATTGATAAGGCTTAAACTTGTAGAATAACCAAAATAAACTTTGTCCAGTCAATTAGACAGAGTTTTATATTTAGTTCCTGAGCTTGTCGAGGAAATACAAATAATCATTGGATAACCATTGTCAGCAGTCAATAATCATTGTTAGCCCAATTTACTATTATAAATTACGATGGGTAAAGTTCGAAAACTGACACCTAATATGGTATCATAGAAGTATAAATAATAATTCTATGATACGATTAAAATGTTCAAAATGCAATAATTCTAAATTTTGGCAATTAAACAATGGTCGTTATCGTTGCTCCCAATGCCGTTATACTTTTACTCCGAAAAAGAAAAATACTAAACTTTTAAGGAAAATTATTCAGGAATTCTTGCTTGAGCATTCAACCAACATTATTCTTGTCAGAGTCAATATTTCCAAATACAAACTTTTGAAATTATTAACTCTGTTAAGAATGGTAATGACCAAAGATGTGCCTGATGTCTTTTCTGGAATCGTAGAAGTAGATGAAACCTATTTAGGCGGTCAAATGAAGAATAGAAAGCAAAAAGACCGCATAAAATATGGTAAAAATAGACGCGGCTTCGGAACCATTAAACAATCAGTTTTTGGAATTTTGTGCCGAGAAGGTAAGATTTATGCCGAGATAGTTCCTGGGATTGAAGCCAAAAACTTACAACCATTAATTGAAAAACAAGTTAGTAAAGGTTCAACCATCTGTTCTGATACTTGGCGCGCTTATACTGGATTAGCGGCTAAAGGTTATGTTCATCGGCTTGTTAATCATAGCAAAAAAGAGTATTCTGATAAAAAAGGAAATCATATCAATGGCCTTGAAGGATTCTGGGGATATCTCAAAAGGAAGCTAGCGGCTAAAGGTGGCATTCGGAGAGAAAAACTGCCTTTATATCTTGGAGAATATGTCTGGCGATACAATCACAAAGATTTATCTTTAAAAGAGCAGGAAAACCTTTTATTTAA
>Ga0209162_1003060_pt1 | contig 13869 bp, 11 predicted proteins | sample YNPNPMetaG_FD_187121 | JGI IMG/M metagenome (GOLD analysis project Ga0209162, IMG submission 187121) | Anoxygenic and chlorotrophic microbial mat microbial communities from Yellowstone National Park, USA - YNP NP MetaG (SPAdes) (version 2) ...
CAATCGGCAATCGGCAATCTAAAATCTAAAATTCTCTTCGCGCCACCCATCGCTGCCAGCACAAAGTACGGCGCCACCGGCGCGGAATAGTGATACGTCCCCGAATACTGCGCCTCGTACTGACTGAGCAGATTGAGGAGCAACGATGGTGAACCGATGAGGAGTGGAATCGGATCGAAGAGCGCGAGAAAACCGACCGACGCCAGCAACTTGAGGAGATACTCGATTCTGCCCGGCTCGACCAGACGCGCGAGCAACGCCAACACATCGCGCGAATAGCGATCCACGTACGGCAACTCGCCGCGCGGTTGAAAGTGAGGAATGATGACGAACACCGTCAGCCAGAACCACACGAGCGCAAGCGCAGCGATTGCCAGCGGAATCCCGGGGAATTTTCGATTTTCGATTGACGATTGGCGATTTAACAATCGGCAATTGACAATCGGCAATCGAAAATTTCCGTCCTTCGTCTTGAATACAAAATACACCGCCATCGCGAACACTAACAACGCCACGTCTTCTTTCACCGCAAGCGCGATAATCGAAAAGAGCGCGTAGCGTTTCCACGCGCGTTCCTCGCCATAGTGGTATGCGAACAACAGCGGCGCGGGCGCGAACGTGATGGCGTGAAACTCGGCGAGATTCGCGGCTTGCAGCGCGGGGAACATCAAGTACATCGTGGCAAACAGTACGCCAAGCCACGCGTTTTGCAAGTGACGTCGCGCCATCCAAAAAATCGGCAGCGCGCCCAGCGCAATCGCAATGGACTGGACGACGAACAACGACTCGATGCCTTCGTACAGCAAAAAGACGAGGGGAATGACAAAGAAAATCAATTCGACGTGATGCGTAAGGCGCGGCATCTGCACACCATTGGGACGCGTGTCTTCGAGCCAGTAGCCGTGTAGCGTGTTCCACAATGCCTGATCCATCTGTCCCATATCGGACGCGTAGGTGCGAAAGGTGTGATGCCGCTGGATCGAAAGCTCGGAAAAGTACGCGCTGTACGCAAGCATCAGCACGAGGACGATGAGCAGCGGAATTTTCGATTCTCGATTCGCGATGTTCGATTGCACGTTCAACTCTTGAATCCGACCAGACGTTGCAACGCCAGGATGATGACGATGCCGAGAATTTCGCCGATGGTTGACCACAAGCGCGTGGCAAGCGAGAACGCGACCGCAATTGGCGTGGGAAAGTACGTCGCGAGCATCAACGCGAGCGCGCCTTCGCGAAAACCCAAGCCGCTCGGCGTGACAAACGAGACATAGCCGATCCAGTACGCGCCCGCGTTCATCGCCACAAACGCCGGCAGATGTTCCAGCGCGAGCGGCGTAATCGAAGCGATGAACAGAAAGAACGCGACGCCATTCGTCACCCACATCAACGTCGAAAAGAACGGCGGCACCAGCCCGCGCGCGAACGTTGGAATCGGCACGTCGAGTTCACGCCGCAGCAGCCGCGCCGTGATCGCCACAATCAGCCGATTCGTCAGCGGCAACGCGAAGATGATGATGACCAGCACGAACGCGAGCGCGGCAACGAGCGGCAGCCACGCGCTCACGTCGGGCGTGATCCACGCGCTTAACACATCGGGACGCGCCACGACAAACGTCGCGCCGAGAACGCCGGCAATCGCCAGCGCGAGCGCAGTGTAGATCGTTTGACTGAGGAGCGTGTTCGTTTTGCTGATGCCGCGCTCACTCAACATCATCATCAACGTCGCGATTTGCCACACGTTGCCGGGAATGTAGCGCGTTAGAACCGAAATGTACCACGCGCGCAAACCGTATCCAAAATCAATCCGCTCGCCGAGCGACAACAGCACGCGCCGCCACGCCTCCACCGCGAACACGCGCGCAACGGTCAGCAGAACGAGCGAAACGATTAGCGGCAGCACGTCGAACTCGAAACGAAAATTCGACGCGGCGATTTGGTCCCACGTCTGCACGAACACGCGCCCCAGAAAGACAAGCGCGAGAATGGCAAGCGCGTAGCCGAGTAGATTTTTGATTTGCGATTGGCGATTGACGATTGGCTGGGTCACAGGGAATTGTCCATCGCTCGCTGGTAGATTTCGATGTATTGCGCGGCGACGCGCTCGGGCGTAAAGCGTTCGCGCACGAACGCCGCACCGTTCGCGGCGAGACGCGCGGCGAGCGCGCGATCGCGCAGGATGCGTTCGAGCGCGTCGGCAAGCGCGCGCGCGTCCCGTTCAGGGAAGAGCACGCCAGTCTCGCCGTCACGAATGATGTCGGTGACGCCGCCAGACGCGGTGGCGATGATGGGCGTGCCGCACAAGAGCGCCTCCACGAACACCAAGCCCATCCCCTCCCGAATCGAAGGCAAAACGAACACTGCCGCGCGCGCATAGTGCGCTGGCAATTCCGCTTGCGGGAGCGCGCCCAGAAATTCGACGTGCGCGTGCACGTTCAGTTCGCGCGCGTGTTGCTCCAGCGCAGCTCGCTCCGGTCCATCGCCGATGATTCTCAACCGCGCGTCAACACCGCGCGCGCGGAGAATCGCCAGCGCGTCAATCAGCGTGTCAATCCCTTTTTGCCGGGTGAGACGCGCAACGGTGAGGATGGTATCCGACCGCTGAGTGCTGACCGCCGCTCGTTGAAACAACGGATGCACCGGTTGCGGCACCACGCGCACGCGCGTGGCGTCGGCGACGCCCAGCGTCAACAGTTGCTCGCGCAGATACGTCGAAACGCAAACGATGGCACACGCACGCGCGAACACAAATCGCGCCAGCGGTTTTGCCCAGCGCGTACGGCGGAGCATTTCGACATCGGTGCCGTGCGTGGTGATGACGAGCGGAACGCGCGTAACAAGCGCGGCGAGCGCGCCGACCCAACCGCCGGGCATCCACCAGTGCGCGTGCAAAACGTGCGGACGCGTCGTGACGATGCGGCGCAGCGTCGCAAGCCAGAACGTCAGCAAGAAACACGCAAACAAAATTTTGTTGACGATGCTGCGCGCGACCAACTCGTGCATTACGCCGGTGTAGGCGAGGCGTTCCCAGCGCGCCGGCGCGTAGTGAAAGCGTTGCACGCGCACCGCGCCGAACGTCTCCGCATCGGCAAGCGCGGCGGCGTGCGGCGCGATGACCTCGATGTGCACACCGCGCGCGGCAAGCGCGTCGGCAAGATGCAAAACAAACGCGCCCATCGGATCGGTGGACGCGCGCGGAAAGACGTGCGCCAGCATCAGGACGCGCAGCTTAGTTGGATTCATCGCGTTCTTCGAGTTCGCGCAGACGCGCGGTCAGCGCGTCGAGGCGTTCGTTCTGGCTCACAATCAATTCGGCGAGAAAGCCGACGACGAAGAACAGCACGCCCATCAACAGCAAGACGCCGGCAAATTCGAAAATCGGACGGCGCTGCCCCAGGTTGACGAGATACATCACCGTCAACAACGCAAAAGTGAAGAGCGACACAGTAACCGTCGCGAGTCCAATGCCGCCGAAAAAGAGCATCGGCTTGCGCGAAAAGGTGAGCAAGAACCACACCACCAGCACATCGAGAAACGAAATCGGCAAACGTTCGATGCCGTACTTGGATTGACCGATGGTACGCGGATGATAGTTCACCGGCACCTCGGCAATCGTATAGCCCTGCGCGGCGGCGAGAATCAAAATGTAACGATGCCAATCGGAACGCAGTTGAATGTCCTGCAACACTTCGCGCCGAAATGCCTTGATCCAGTTCATATCGTGCACGCGCAAGCCGAACAGATGGCGCGAGACAAAGTTGGCAAATCGGGACGCAAAAATCTTTCCACCACGCCGACCCTGTCGCCAGCCCGCAACAACATCGTATCCTTCGTTGATTTTTGCGAACAACCTGGGGATGTCCTCTTCGGGATCCGCTTCGAGGTCGGCATCGAAGAGCATGATGATTTGACCGCGACAGTGCGGCAAGCCGGTGCGCATCGCTTCGGTTTTGCCCCAGCGTTTGCGATGATGCAGGACGCGCAGAAACGGCATACGCGCGGCAACTGCTTGCGCCTCCGCAAGTGTCGTGTCGGTCGAACCATCGTCCACGAGGATGATTTCGCCGGTGACACCCAGCGCGTCGAACGCGCGCGCGATCTTGTCGCACAGCGGCGTGATGTTGCCGGCTTCATTGTGCGCGGGAACGAAAATCGAAAGCAGGGGAGTGTCGGACATCGAAGAAGATTATAACACTGTCGCGAGGTTTCGACAAAGTAGGCAGGTGGCGAGTGGCAGGAGGCGGGAAGCAGGTAGCGGGAGGCAGGCGCGCTGACTGCCTACTGCCTACTGTTCACTGCTTCCTGCCACAATCTCCATCAAAATCTGCCGCGCCTTTTCTGCTGCGCGCGCGCGATGACTGACGCGATTCTTTTCGGCGGTGGAGAGTTCTGCCATTCGCACGCCGCGCGCGGTGACGTGAAAAATGGGATCGTAGCCAAAGCCGTTGGTGCCGCGCGCGTCGAACGCGATTTCGCCTTCGCAAGTGCCGTCCGTCTCCCAGAGTTTTCCGTCGGGCGTGGCGATGGCAATCGCGCAACGAAAGCGCGCGGTGCGTTGTCCTGCTGGCACATCGCGCAACCTGGCGAGCAGAAACGCGTTGCGTTCGGCGTCGCTCACATTGTCACCGGCGTAACGTTTGGAGCGCACGCCCGGCTCACCGCCGAGCGCGTCCACTTCCAAACCCGAATCATCGGCAAGCGTCAAGAGACCGCTCGCGCGCGCGTAGGTGAGGGCTTTGAGTCGCGCGTTCTCGGCGAGTGTCGCGCCGGTTTCTTCGACATCGTCGCGAATGCCAACATCGTCGAGCGTGACAAGTTCGACCGACACATCGGTAAACATCGCTTGATATTCGATTAACTTGCCGCGATTATGAGTGGCAATCAGCAAACGCATTTTTCCTCTTGACGTTCGGCGCAGTTCGCGCTACAATGCAAGCCAAGCAAAAATCAAAATCCAAAATAACGTGGGGGCTAGAGTGGAAATTCTGTTGATCGTCTTGCTCTTGTTCATCGTGCTGGGTCTCGCTGGTTGGCTTGTCTTTCTGGAATATCGGCAGCGTCAATTAGCCAATTCGTTGCGCTTGTTGCTGACCGGGCGTGGCGGCGCGGATCTGGAGGCGACGCTGCGCGATTTCATCGCGCGGATGAGTCAAATCGAACAGACGACGCAAGCGATGGATCTGCGCGTCACCGAACTTGAAGTCAAGTTGCCGTATCTGGTGCAACACATCGGCGTCGTGCGATTCAATCCATTCTCGGACAAGGGCGGCGATCAAAGTTTCGTGCTAGCCATTTTGGACGCTCACGCTGACGGTGCGGTGCTGAGCGCGTTGCATGGACGCAACGATGTGCGCGTTTACGCCAAACCGGTGATCGGCGGACAATCCACCTACACCTTGACCGCCGAAGAGAAAGAAGCGATTGCGCGCGCGATGAAGCCGCGCGCCTAGCACAGAGCCAGGGCTATACGCCATTCGCTGCCTGCCAGACGCGGTGGCGCCGATGTGCTGGTAACGAATGGAGTAGCGATAAACCTCCCACGAAGGCAAAACTCGCCGCGTACAACAACAGAAACGGTAGCGTCCATATCAGGTGACGTTGCCAAGCAATGGACACGCCAAAAAGCGCGTACGCGGCGAGTGCCAGTTCGGCAAACGTCTCCCACGAGAGTGAAAGCGTGTAGCGTTTGGCTTGCCACACGTCTTTTGCATTTTCCACGCGGAACTTGGGTGTACGTCGAAAGGTATTTTCGCGCCGCGTGAAAGCTTCCAGTACCGCCAGCGTATTGTTCAGCGCGATGCCGGTGCCCAACAACAACAGCACGGCAAAGTAGCGAAAACGCGCGAGCCAATCGGGATACAGCGCGCGCTGCGATAGCGCGTACATCGCCATTGGACCAAACATTGCAAAACTAAAGTACAACATCACATCGGGGAAGCGCGTGTCCAGAATGATAAGCGGTACGAGCGTCAACAACAAGGTGAGCATCAGCACGTTCATCACATACCCCGAAAGATGCAACAGCCCTTCGATGCGCTGAAAGAGCGACAGCCCCGGCGCGGTCAACACGCGCGCGCCAAGTTTGAGGAGCACCTGGGTCGAACCCTTTGCCCAGCGGTACTGTTGCCGTTTGTAGGCGTGAATCTGGGGCGGCAACTCGGCTGGCGCGACCACATCGGGCAGGAAGATGAATTGCCAGCCGTGCATCTGCGCGCGATAACTCAAATCCAGGTCTTCGCTCAGCGTGTCACCCTGCCAGCCACCGGCGTCCTCGATGCACGCGCGGCGCCACACGCCGGCGGTGCCGTTAAAGTTGAACAACAAGTGGTTGCGATGCCGCGCGGTCTGCTCGATGACAAAATGCCCATCGAGGGCGAGCGCTTCGGCGCGCGTGAGCGGCGAGTAAGTGTCGTTCAAGTGTCCCCAGCGCGTTTGCACCAGCCCCACCTGCGGTTGCGCAACCAGATGCGGAATCGTCCGCCGGAGAAAATCGCGCGGCGGCACAAAATCCGCATCAAAGACCGCGATAAATTCCCCGCGCGCATGCTCCAGTCCCAGCGCGAGCGCGCCGGCTTTAAAGCCACGCCGCTCGGTACGATGGAGCAAGGTGATGTCACAGCCGCGTCGCCGATGATACTCGACGCGGGCGCGCGCCAGCGCGGTCGTTTCATCATCCGAATCGTCTAGCACCTGAATCTGCAAACGCTCGCCCGGCCAATCGAGGGCAACGGCGGCGTCAATCAAACGTTCGACCACATAGAGTTCGTTGTAAATCGGTAACTGGACGGTGACGTGTGGCACATCGGTCAGCGGCGGTGTCTCGATGTGCTGCACGCGTTTGCGCCAGTACAAGCCAACCGTCAGCAAAATGTTAAAACCGTACATTGCAAGCAGGGCAGCCGAGACAAAATAAATCAGCCCTAGCAATCTCTCCACGCAGTAGCCTCCTGACTACCATCTCTGTTCTCAGGTGTCCGCTTGCGCGGACAACAGTGTTAAAGTATACCACCAATTATGGTTTTGGACAAAAGTTTTTTGGTAACTACCAGGGCTTGTGCAAAGTCGGGCACGGGCGGTTGAAACCGCAGCAACACATACCCGAAGCCGCCCTTCGGCGGCTAGAATACAGCCTGCGGAGGCAGGCTTGGGGTATTGGTTGCTGCGACTTGAGTCGCCCGGCGGCTTGTCAAGCGACTTTGCACACGCCCTGGGTAACTACTCCGGTGGTCATTGCGAGCGCAGTTCGCGAAGCAATCCCCGATGAGCGCATTGGAGATTGCTTCGCCGCTGCGCGGCTCGCAATGACAGGCGGGCTGCGAAGCAATCCCCCACATTCGCAGTGGGGAGATTGCTTGCTTCGGCTTTGCTCAGCACCGCACAAAACGCCTCCTCGCAATGACACGGGGCAAGTAGTTACTTTGTTTGACGTCAACGCGCGCGCGTTATATAATCAAAGTAGAGGATGCTACTCCATCCGTCTTTCGTCCTGCGTCATCCTTTGAGTCTTCCATGCGCTTGCGCAGCGCACCCAAATAAAAAACGAACAACCGTCGGCGGCAGTACAGCGTCGCAGGAAAGTGAAAGGGCGACGCTGCGCGAGTCCGTCGGTAGTTGTATCTTTGAGGAGTGTGCCAATGACAGAAGAGAAGAAACCTTCGCTACTTGCACGCGTACGCGGCGTGTTGCACGGTCCCGTGCTGGTGGGTGTCATCGCCGCGCTGGTGGCGATTGGCTTGTCCGTCTTTGGGATGATTCGCAATCCCGAAGGTGTGCCGATCAACCTCCGCTCGTTGCTTCTTGTGGTGGTGCTGGCAGGCGGCAGCTGGGGGTTGATCGCGTGGGCAATTGCTACCGCAGCCGTTGAAGCCGGCAAGGATGATGTTTCAAGTTAGAAGGTTTCAGGTTAGAGGGTTGAGTTTCAGGAGATTATTCTAACCTGAAACCTGTAACCTGAAACTTAACGAGGATGCTATGAAAGCCGTTGTGATGGCAGGCGGCGAAGGGTCACGCTTGCGCCCGCTCACGATCAATCGTCCCAAACCGATGGTGCCGATTGCGAATCGCCGCGTGATGGGACACATTCTGGAATTGTTACGGCGTCATCATTTTTCCGAAGCCATTGCTACCCTGCAGTATCGCGCCGATGACATTCAAAATTATTTTGGCGATGGTTCGCAATTTGGCATTCCCCTGAGTTACTCGGTCGAGCCACATCCGCTTGGTACGGCAGGCTCGGTCAAGTATGCCGAGAAATATCTGTCGCGCGACGAGCCCTTTCTCGTCATTAGCGGGGACGCGCTCACCGATTTCAATCTCACGGAGATTCTCGCGTTCCACAAGCGTGTGGGCGCGGCGGTGACCATCACTTTGTATCGCGTGCCCAATCCGTTAGAGTACGGCGTCATCATCGTCAACAACGAAGGGCGCATCACACGCTTTCTCGAAAAACCCTCGTGGGGCGAAGTGATTTCCGACACGGTCAACACCGGCATCTATGTCATCTCGCCGGAAATCCTTGATGAAATTGAACCCGATGTGCCTTTTGATTTCAGCAAGGACTTGTTCCCGCGATTGATGCAAAAAGGTGTACCGTTGTATGGCTATATCGCCGAGGGCTACTGGTGCGATGTGGGGAACCTTGCCGAGTATATGCGCGCGACTGCCGACTTACTTCTGGGCAAAGTGAATCTGGGTGAGATCGCACCGCATCTGGGGGGTGGCATCTACGCGCAGGAGGATGTGGAGATCGCGCCCGACGCGCAATTGTTTGGGCCCATCTTTCTCGGACGCGGTGTCAAAATCAAAGGCGGCGTCGTTATTCATGGCCCCACCTCCATCGGTGCGTTTACGATTGTGGATAATCGCGTGCACATTGATCGCAGCATCATCTTGCGAAACACGTACATCGGCGAGGGGGTTGAACTGCGCGGCGCGATCATCGGGCAACGGTGCAGTGTGCGCTCGCGCGCGGTCGTCTTTGAGGGTGCTATCGTTGGCGATGAGAGCACCATCGGCGAAAGCGCAGTCATTCACCCGACGGTCAAAATCTGGCCCAACAAAGAGGTGGAAGCCGGCGCGACGGTGAAATCGTCGTTGATCTGGGGCGCGCAAGCGCGGCGGACGTTGTTCGGACGCTACGGCGTGACGGGTCTGGTCAACGTAGACCTCACGCCTGAGTTTGCCGCGCGCCTGGCAGCAGCGTTTGGCGCGACCTTACCGCGCGGATCGTTTGTGACGATGAACCGCGATTTGCATCGCGCAGCACGAATGATCAAGCGCGCGATGATTAGCGGCTTTCCGTCAGCAGGGGTCAACGTGCAAGACCTCGATTCGGTGCCGATTCCTGTGGCGCGCTACTACACGGCGGTCAGTGGCGCGGCAGGTGGCGCGCACGCGCGCATTTCGCCGTTCGATCAACGCGTGGTGGACATTCGCCTGTTCGACAAGAACGGCTTTAACCTGACCAAAGCCACGGAGCGAAGCATCGAAAATATTTTCTTCCGCGAAGATTTTCGACGCGTCTCATTTGACGCGCTGGGCAGAATCGAAGAAGTAGGCACGCTGCCGATTCAACGCTATCAGCAAGGTTTCTTGAACGCGTTGAACCTCGAGGCGATTCGTGCGCATAACTTTCATCTCGTTGTGGATTACGCGAGTGCGCCCACCGCGCTGGTGTTGCCGGCGATTTTCAGCGAACTCGGGTGTACCGTCGTTGCGTTGAATGAGCGGCTGGACGAAACCAAGATGGCTGTGCCCGCCGAAGTGTTTCAGCGGGGCATTGATCAACTGGCTGCCATCACTGCCGCTGTCAAAGCCGATTTGGGTTTGCGCCTCGATGTGGCAGGCGAACGGGTGTGGCTGGTGGATAATCGCGGACAAAAACTATCGGGTACAATTACTGCTGCCGCGTTAGCCGAACTTGCATTGCGCGCGTCGGATCGTCAGCAACCGCGTGTCCTGGCAGTGATGGTGAATCAGCCCCAACTCTTTGATAGCATCGCTGCGCGACACGGTGCCCAGGTGCGGCGAACGCGACTCGACCCACAGGATTTGATGGTCGCTGCCATGCAACCCGAGGTGATTTTCGCCGCCAGTGGTTCGGGCGAATTCATCATCCCCGCGTTTCATCGCTTGATTGATGCGATGTTCCCCATCGCCAAGTTGCTCGAATATCTGGCGACGCAAAACACGACGCTGAGCGAAGTGGTGGCAACTTTGCCTCCGTATCATATGGCGACCAAGCGCGTACCCTGTCCCTGGGAATACAAAGGTACGGTGATGCGTTTACTCAACGAGCAATATCACGACCGCATTGTCGAACAACTGGATGGAGTGAAAATTCAATTGGGTGAACGCGAATGGGTGTTGCTCGTACCTGACCCTGATGAACCGATGTTCACCGTCTATGCCGAAGCCGATTCGCCTGACAACGCCACGGCGCTGGCAGAACACTATGCGCGCGTCATTGACGGCTTGCGCGCCTGAACACCGAACACTGAACACTGAATACTGAACACTGACTCACCATGCCCCCAACCCTCGATCTCCTCTTTTTCGAACTCCCCACCTACACCGCGTTCGTCCTGCTCGGTATCGGCGTGGGACTGGGTGTGGCGTTTGGGTATTTGCGAAAACGCGCGCGGCGCACCATTCCTCTGCTCGTTTTCCTCGACGCCGCGCTCGTTGTTTTTATCGCCGCGTGGCTTGGCGCGCGCGCGTATCACGTCGCGCTGAACTGGGATTACTACTCCACGCATCCCGAAATGATTGTGCAATTCGGTGCGGGTGGGCTGGCGATGCGCGGCGCGTTCATCGCGGGGTGCATTGCGCTGGCGATTTACGCGCGCGTACGTGCTGTACGCTGGACAAAACTCGCGGATGCGGCAGCACTGGGTCTGGCGGTGGGACAAGCCATTGGCTGGCTGGGCGCGCTGGCGCGCGGAGCGAACTATGGCGTGGTGAGCGATTTGCCCTTTGCGCTGGAACTCCCCGATGTGTATGGTCTTGTTGCGCCGCGTTTTCCGTTACAACATTTGACCAGCGGTGTCTTTGCGCTCCTGTTCATTAGTTTGTTACTGCTGGCGATGTCCAAACCGCGCGCGGGAACATTGTTCGGCGTGTACGTGTGTGCAAGCGCGGCGGCAAATTTTGTGCTCGGCTTTCAACGTGGCGATGAAACTCTCACCGTGGGAATGTTGCGAATAGACCAGGTGGTGGATCTGTTTTTGTTTGCTCTGGGCACAAGCACGCTCGTGTGGACTCGATTACCCCAATCGGAGCAGATACGTCTTGAATTCACTAAACCCGTCAGTTGAGTTTGTAGATTCACCGCGTGCCCTCCACGCCTTGTGCGAATTGCTGGGTGCACAAACCAGCGTGGCGGTGGACACCGAATCGGATAGTTTGTACTCCTACTTTGAGAAACTCTGTCTGGTGCAGTTCTCCACGCGTGAAGCGGATTACATCGTGGACCCGCTCGCGCTATCGCTCGCGCCGTTAGCCTCTTTTTTTGCCGATGCGCGCATCGAAAAAGTGTTTCACGCGGCAGAGTACGATATTCTGTGCCTCAAGCGCGAGTATCACTTTACCTTCGCCAACATTTTCGATACGATGGTCGCCGCGCGCATTCTCGGCTGGAAGCAGGTGGGCTTGGGCGCGATTTTGCACGAACGCTTTGGCGTGACGCTCAACAAGAAAATGCAACGCGCCGATTGGGGGCGGCGGCCGCTCACGACCGAGCAACTGGCTTATGCGCGCGAAGACACCCACTATTTGCTCGCCTTGCGCGATCTGCAAAAAGCCGAATTGGAACAGCGCGGTCACTGGGAAGAAGCGCGCGAGGAATCTGAACGTCTCACTCGTGTCGAGCCAACGCCGCGACGTTTTGATCCCGACGCGTACTGGAACATCAAAGGCGCGCGCGAGCTTGATTCCCGGCGTTTGGGCGCGCTGCGCGAGTTGTTTCGCTGGCGCGATGAACAAGCGCGTCGCGAAGATCGTCCACCCTTCAAAGTGCTTTCCGATGCGCAACTGCTCCAACTGGCGCAAGCGTTACCCGATTCGCTCCAAACACTGGCGCGCCTCGACCTTGCCGAAAAGGTGTCAGCGCGCTACGGTCACGCGCTCGTTGCGGCGATTGCGCGCGGGATCGCCGCCGCGCAGCGCGTTCCCCCACGTCCGCGCCGACGCGAGGAAGAAGTGCTGGATTATGCAGCCCGCGCGCGCCTGGACAAACTGAAAGCGTGGCGCAAGCAGCGCGCTCAGTCGCGGGGTGTGGAGAACGATGTGATTGTTTCCAACGAAGTGCTGTACCGCATCGCGCGCGAAAATCCGCGCACGCTGGAAGCACTGGCAAAGGTGACCCATCTCGGTCCCTGGAAATTGCGCACGTACGGTGAGGAAATTTTGCGAGTGTTGCACAAATAAAAACCAGGTTTCTCAAAGAAACCTGGTTTTACATTTTTCTGGCAACTTGAATCGCTGCACGAATATTCTCCTCGGGTGTGTCCACCAGCGTCACGCATCCTGCCGCGAGGATGAAACCGCGCTCGCCCGCCTGGGCAATCGCCTCGCGCGCTTGCGCGATGACCTGCTCGCGCGTTCCATCGGCAAGGACGGCGTACTCGTCAATGCCGCCCGCGAGCGTTTTGGCGATGCCCGCCGCGCGCAGCATCTCGCGCGCTTGATGCAACGATGGCGCGGTGCGCCGATCGTGCCAGTTGAGAACGTCCACTGGATAGCGCATCAACTCGTCAAAGTAAATGTCCAGGCCGTGAATGTGGAGCAGGATAAAATCCGGTTTTGCCGCGCGAATTCCCTCCAGCACCTGCAAATCGTATGCCGCGCCGAACTCGCGAAATTCCTCGCGATTCACAGATTGCGCGGTCGCGCTCTGCGTCGCGAAAAAGATGGCGTCCGCACCCGCGCGCAAATTGGCAAGCGCAAAGCGAATCGTCGTCTCGGTGATGGCGCGCAGCGCGCGATGCAGCACGTCGGGATGTTCGCGCAAATCGTTCCACACGCGCTCTTTGGCGAGATTGTGCGCGGTGCTGAGCGGCGAAAAAATCGTTTGCAAAACGTGCGTGTCCGCGCCGATGTGTTGGCGCACCAACTTGACCGCTGTGAATTCGCGGACGAACACCGGATTCGATGCGTCGAGCGGCACAATCTTGTCCCATTCCTCCAGCGATTGCACCGGCAGCGTGACGTACGCGCGCGTGCCTTCGCGATTCTTGCCGTCCACGTACGTCGCGCCGTACATCTCGCCGCGAAAACCGGACGCCGGCGTGATTTTCACAAAATCGAAATCGAATTTCTTTTGGAATTCGACGATGCGCGCGGCAAATTTCTCCGCGTGCATATCGTCGCCGGGAAAATGCCGCCACAGCGCGACCGGCACACGGTCCACCAGTTCGCCGCGCAGCGCGGCACGAACGCGTTCACGATGTTTGAGCATACGTTACCTCCAGCGAATTCTCGATTGCCGATTGCCAATTGCCGATTGCGCGCATCTACTCAGCCCCCTGTCATTGCGAGCGTTTTTTGCGAAGCAATCCCCAAATTCGCAGTGTGGAGATTGCTTCGTCGGCACAAAACGCCTCCTCGCAATGACCTCGGGTAAGTAGTTACGATTGCGCGTTCAAAATCGCAAATCGAAAATCAAGAAATCATTCGTCCTTCGTCACTGCAATCTCCTGCACCTGACCTTGAACGATGCGAAACGCGCGCACGATGGGTTGTTCGGGATTGACGAGCGAGATGATGAGATGCACCACATCGGGATAGTACGCCTGCGCGATGTCCGTTGCCGAAGGAAACGCATCGCTCGCGGGATGCGAATGATAAACGGCGATATGTTCCCAGCCGTTCGCT
>Ga0209162_1003069_pt1 | contig 13838 bp, 11 predicted proteins | sample YNPNPMetaG_FD_187121 | JGI IMG/M metagenome (GOLD analysis project Ga0209162, IMG submission 187121) | Anoxygenic and chlorotrophic microbial mat microbial communities from Yellowstone National Park, USA - YNP NP MetaG (SPAdes) (version 2) ...
TGGATCATTCAGCGTAGCGCTGCGGACGCGACAAGCGCGTCCCTCCGAAAGGCCGACGTGACAATCGCGTCCCTTTGACACATGGAGGGGCATGCTTGTCATGCCCGCCGAATCGCAATGGATCATCCAGCGTAGCGCTGCGGACGCGACAAGCGCGTCCCTCCGAAGGGCAGACCCAACAAGCGCGTCCCTCCGAAGGGTGGTTTAGAGATTAATCGAACGCCACCTATTTGCGGACAAGACGCCGACACATACTCCGCTAACCGAGGGGCATCCCTTGCGTGGGACAGTGCGGCTGGGGCGTCTCTGCGAGCGAGAAAACGGGTGCAGCAGGGGAAGACGGACTGGCTTTGCTTGGCTCTTCTTCAGATGGCCGAGGTTCAGCATGATCGGCACGGGACATCACCGGCAGACGAATCGTAAAACACGTTCCTTTTCCGACGGCACTTTCGACACGAATGCGACCGTTATGAGCCTCGATGATGTCGCGACATGCGGACAAACCAAGACCTGAACCGCCTTTGCCGCTGGCGTCCGGTCCAGTTTTGGTTGTGAAAAATGGGTCAAAGATTCTGGGGAGTATCTCCGGGGGGATTCCCGTGCCGAAATCGCGGATTTGCAGATCGACGAACGGGGAATCGGGATCATGCTGCAATCGAATGACGATTCGACCCCCACGTGGCATAGCCTGTCGGGCATTCACAAGCATATTGAGAAGCACCTGCTGAATCTGATTGCCATCTGCCAGAACAGGTGGCACAGCTTGGGCGAAAACCTCCACGCGGATGTGGTACTTGTTCATTTCCCGCTCGAGCAGAAGCAGGGTATCGGAGAGAAGTTGCTTAAGGTCGGTCGGCTCGAGCGAGTTCTGTCTTTTCCGCGCCATCCCGAGAATGGTTTGCGTGATTTTCGCTCCCCGCAGGGCTGAATTCAGGATTGCTTCAAAGGCCTTGTCTCTGGTGGCCTCATCTTTGTGTCGTAACCCGTGTTTGGCCCAGTTGATGATCGTGGTGAGCACATTGTTGAACTCGTGGGTTGTTGTGCCCACCAGTTCACCCAGAGCGGTGTAGCGCTGGGCATGGGCCAACCGTTCCTTTAAAACGGCAAGTTGTTGTTGCAGGGGGACATCGGAAGAATTCTGGTCCACAGGAGCACCCTTGCAGTTTTGCATGGCGACGAATACACTTCTGTAGCCATGTCGTCAAATGATGGAATCACCACGATCCGCATTTGTGGCGCGAACGAGTCGATCCGCGGCTTTCCCGGTCGAAAGTGACCACTGCGGATGATCAAAGCTAAAAGGAATATCGACGGAAGGCCCGGCATTACTCGACTTGCCATTGGTACAATCGTCAGAGCTTTTGCAGATTCTCTCTTTTAGACTGGGAGACCGGCCATGGAAGGCCAGGATATTATCGTTCGGGTGGAGCATCTCAAGAAAGAGCTTCAAAGCATGGGTTGTGAAATCCGGGAAGATTGGCTTGGTGGCAAAGACTGCACAGTTTGTGAAGTTCGAGGAAAAAGAGTTGTTTTTGTTGATTTGGGCAACTCGCCCTCGGAACTGGCGGGATCGCTTCAACGGATCATCGACCAGTTACAGGGCCAATGGCAGGAGCGGACTCTCAATGCGGGGCATAGATGATCCCCCGACACCGGGAATTTCCTAGTTTGGGGGCCTTTTGCGTTCGTCTTATTGACAGCCATTGCGATTCGTTTCGCCACTGACGTTCTCTCCCACGGAATCGCGGTACAGGCCGTGAGTGAGGATGTACTGCTCTACGGCCTTCGGCACCCGAAAACGAATGCTTTGTTGCTGTCGGACACGACGGCGAATTTCCGAGGATGACAGGGCGACTTCGGGCATATCGACGTGGGTGTTTTTCAGCCATTCCAGCCGCTCGGGCGGAAGTAATGGAGTCAATCGCTCGAAGGACGGGGGAGCCGATCCCCCACGTCGCACCCCGACCGGTTGCGCTAGACGGCAGATTTCGTCTGCCTCACGCCAGTTGGGGAGGTCGTTGAGCATATCGGCGCCGACGAGTAGAAACAATTCTGCTTGCTGAAATTGTGTCCGAAACCACCGCAGTGTTTCCACCGTATAGCTGGTTTCCTGCCGATCAATCTCAAAACGGCAAATTTCAAAACCTGGCTCTCCTCCGATCGCCAGTTCAAGCATCGCCAAGCGATGGATGGCCGGTGTGAGCTTGGCTCCCCGTTTATGAGGAGGCAAACCTGCCGGGACAAAAAAAACCTTGTCCAGATTCAACTGTTCCCGACAGGACTCGGCCAGCAGCAAATGGCCGTAATGAACAGGGTCAAAACTACCGCCAAAGATTCCTAGTTTCATTATTTAATTTAAAAACGAAGACTTTATGGTCGAAATGTGTTAGCGCCCAAAGACATAAAACGTTATCCGGCGTCGTCGGTGGACATGTCACGTTCATCCTTCGGCGGGACGCGCTTGTCGCGTCCGCTGAAGCGGGGTCGATGATCCAAGGTTATTCGGCGGACCCGACAAGCGGGTCCCTCCGAAAAGTGGGCGTGACAAGCACGCGCCTCCGATTGCTGGCGGGACCTGCTGGTCAGGTCCGCCGCACAATGTTGGATGATCCATTCCGATACATCGGGCACGACAAGCGTGCCCCTCCGATTTGCTAATCGCCTCATCTATGAATGTAACGCATTCACGGGCGAGGTGGAAATCACCCAATCAAAAGGGCATGTTTTGTGTCGAATGTGGCAACCACTCGGGAAGGCCACGTGTCTTGTCGTTGCATCGATTCTGGTCAAGGCTGCGGAAGCTGCCAAAGGGTTAACGTTTCCGCGTCCTTGATGTAGATTCGATTCCCCGCGATGACAGGAGTGGCGTACACTGGTCCGGAAGAGACCTGAAATGTTGCCAGCGACTGAAAGGTATCGGAATCTGGCGCAAAGACAATCAGTCCGGAACGTTCTGTCATTACAAACAATGCCCGGGGGCTCCCAAGAATGGCCCCGAAACCACTGTAACGATTTTCATCGACCCAAAGTGTCTTACCAGTTGCGGCGTCCAAACAGTAGAGATTTCCGCGCTGGGAGAGTCCGAAAAGTCTCCCGTTTAATAAAACAGGTGAATTAAACTGGGGGGCTAGGTCTGGATTGTTCCACAAATCTTTGACAGAAAATGAGTCGCCATTCTTTTCCAGGCGGATGGCCCGGCTTCCTCTTCCGGCCCCTGCGAAGTAGATCACGGAACCATCAACGATGGGAGTGGCAGCGTTGTAATTCATACCGCTGGGTATGAACTCGATGTTCCAAAGGCGTTGACCGTTGCGAACATCCAAACCAATGAGGTTCCTGTCCGTCAGCATCACCAGTTGTCGGCTACCTTCGACTGTGGCGAGCACGGGTGAGGCGTAGGCTGGTCCATCACCGTCCCATCGCCACTGAATTCTTCCTGTAGCCAGGTCAAACGCCACAACCGATCCTGTGTTCGGTCCGTCGAGGTGGAAAATAGCCAAGTCGTCCACGACGATGGGTGACATGGATGTAAAGAATCGCGGGACGCCCTTGAACGAGTCGTTTCGCCAGAGCGTGCTGCCATTGGTGGCATCGATGCAGGAAACGATCCCTGTCGCGCCCAGAGTCACGATCTTGCCTTGAGCCACAGCCGGGGAGCTCCTCGGTCCAGGATGACGTGCTGCCGGGCCGGTGACGGGAGGACTTGGGTATTTGTTTGTCCAGATAACCTTTCCACTATCGGCGTCTAAACAGAGAATGACCTCTTCCTCACCCTGCCGCGTGTGCAAGTAAAGTCGTCCGTCAACGAGGGCAGGGGTTGAATCGCCAGCACCGACCGTCACCTGCCAGACCTGCTTCAGAGTATCTGGCCATTTCTCCGGTGCCACAAAATCTGCAAGGATCCCGTCTCGGTTTGGTCCGCGCCACTGCGGCCAGTCAACGGGCGATGCAGCGCCTGCGTGATGAGGGAGCACAACTGCTCCCAATAACAGGGTCATAGCAAAGAGAGAAAGTTTTCCTGACATGGCGTGCCGACCTCCTTACATCATGGGTTGAAAAAGGAATACCGATACAGTCCTATATAGTCGAGATGGTTGACATTCGTGCCATGCCGTACAGATCAACCAATGGTCGTCATCGATTAGCCGCGGTAGCATTTCGTGCGCGACTCAGTGTATTACAAGAGTGACCTTCGGTCAACGCTGCTGACAGCAGTATCGGCCCGAGTTACTCGAGGCTTGGTTTCTTGCAAAGACCCGGACCAATTGGTTGCATTCTTTTTAGCAATTCCCATAGAATATCGATAGGCAAGACGTGAACTGCTGTTTGGGGGTTGTGGGGCGATCGGATGCCGTATCCCGAATCGGTTATTTTATTGGCAGCACTGGCAGCGTTGGCTGCCGCAACATTGTGGCGGCCGGTGGTACGGTTCTGGCATGGTCTCCAATTTGAGAAGGCCCGGGCACTTTTCCATCGAGAGCGCGAACGGCTGGAGGCACGGCTCGTCAAACAGATTGCCGTCCCTGTCGTCACAGGGGAGGTAGAATGGCTCGATTGCGATTTCGATGATCAGGTTACTTTTCTCAGGGATCGACGGACCGGGGAATTGCTGGCGCTCGTCGTTGTGACCCTTGGTCCAGAGACCCCGTGGGCCGTGGAATTGGACGGTACATCGCGTGGTCACGGCGTAGCTGTGTTCCGTTTCGATGCGAAACACTGGACGACTGATCCCAAGGTTCACATGAATCTAACGCCGGACGAAATGATCCGCGGGTTTTCGGGGACAGTGGAAGTTATTCGGCGAGAGACGGCTCGGCAGCCCGAATGACATGGCCTCCGTGTGCGTTCGAGCAAAACTGCGACCAACGTCATGTGATGGAATTCATGTCGCCGGCTTCTGACGTGACGCGAGGAGCTTCACAAGTTGTTCAACCTCGGCGGGGTTGAGATAGACCTGAATCAGTCGTTGCATTTCGGAAAACATCAGGTCGATCTGCTTCTGACCAACAGGATCGGGACAGAAGATCCTTTGCTGTTGCCGGGTCAATTCGCTGGAGAAAATCTCGCGGGGTTTCAGTCTGAGCAATTGGTCGCGAATCCGCTGGGCGGCCTGCCAGTCTTGGGCAATCATCCGTGCTCGCATCCGGGCAACCATGATCGTTCTCGCTGTGACGAGGTCAACAAGCTCATCCTGGATACCCGACAGGTAGGTCTCCGCAGTGAGCCGAGCTTCATCATCGGGAAGAGCCACCTCAGCAGGGCTGTCCTGGCCAGGGACGAGGGGGACTCGTGCCAATAACCGTTGGCCATGCTTGATCGAGATGAGGTACCAGGGATCGGTCCCGGGGACCGTGATTTCGCCTGCAACATCTGTGCGTCCCAAGAAGACAGTGGGGCCGTCGCCCGCGGCTTGAAGATAGACCTCGTACCCGACAAGAGGTTTTTGCCCCTCTTGACGGCTTCGCAGCCGTAATCTGGTGGGCGTTTCGGGGGTGGGCTGCGCAGCATAGGCATAGATCCGTACACGACCACGCCGCCGGGCACTCAAGGGGTTACGAAGGCCAGAAATGACCTGACACTCGATTCCCAAAAATGGCTGACTTTTATCAGGAGAAAGCGGTTTAAGGACAGTCCAGGGAATCGGGATAATAGCCCTTGCATTTCCTTCCCGGTCTTCGTATCTGGCAGCAGCCAGGAACAGTTGGGGCATGGTCGGGCTCACAAGTTTTTCTTCTGGTTCAGCGAGAAGACTTCCCCGGAGAGCAACGCGAACAATTTGTTCCTCGGTGATTTGAATCTCTCCGACAGGGACGTGGGCACTCAGGATCGCTTGGGCCATAGCATCGCTTAGCCCAGCCATTCCCGGAGTTGCGAGGATGACAAGTTGGCCCCACTGTTCCAATCGCACGTCCCATTCACGGACGCGAACAGACCAGCCGACACCGCAATTGGTTGCCCTGACTAGCATGACCTTATCGTATTTTGCCACATTCTTCCATTCGGACGGTAACCGCTCTCGCGAGGGGGGATTTCCCAAATCCAAAGACAGCGGTGGAATTTCTGTTGGGAAATGATCGACGCTCAGGTTCCAGCGATGGCCGACCATGCCGCGGAGTCTTGTGGCAAGTTGCGCGTGAAATTGGGCAAGGCCGTCCTCGGTCATCGGCGGGCCTGGCTCAAGATCGACAAAGACCTGCACACGATAGGGCGAAAATAGCCATGTCGCCTGGGCGTAACCGACAGAGGAACAAACAAGCAGAGCGGCAAAAAAGAAACCGAGCCGGATTCCGACGGACGACAGTCCCCCGATAGGACAGGCGAGACGGTATTGCCGTGTCCAACACACGTCAGACCATGCTCTGATTGTTCTCAGGAAGGTTGCCATCGTTTCGAGACAAAGACGGAATCGATTATCTCCGGAATGCGCTCGGCTGTGCCGTGTCACCGGACCGGAAGCGTTGGGAATCCCGAAAGTTCCATTTTTTGATACTGGATTGGTCATCATTCCGATGATTTGTTTATTCGCCACGACTCGACATTCTGGTACAGAGTGACCCGCGGGCTTTCTAACCCTTGGAGACCCTTTCGGAACGCATAATAGTCGGTCAATTGCCAGAGCGGCAAAACGGTTGCGTCTTCGTAGATTCGCCGATGTAACGTTGCTAACCGATTGGACGCGTCGGGCCAGTCAACGGCTTGTCCCAATACTTGCAGTAAGGTGTCAACCTGAGTTGGAAAGAACTCGCTTTTGCGAATCCCTGTAAAACATCGAGAAAGATCAGTAATCGGATCCCAGATGGCGGCCTCAACGTAAAGGAAGTCACAATCAGGGGGCATCGCGGCCTTGCCCGGATGGACCTCCACCAGGGTTGTTTCCCATCCAATGAGTTGCCATTGTCGCCGAATCTGCGAGCAGGCTTCGCGGGCAATCTCATGGGGAGGATGAACAAGCGTCAGCTTGTGTTGCGGGGGGGCAGGTAAACCACGTTTCTTGGCGAATTCAATCGATTGCCGATAGGCTAGCTCCGCCAGCGCCAACCCAAGAGATGGCTGATACGGACGAGGCTGGATCTGCGAGTCGTAGCCATATCCAAGGGGATCATCAAATCGACGGCCGGTGGGCATTGGTCCGCTGATGACCTGACAGCCCGGCAGATCACGTTGATTGAGAAGGGTCTGGAGGATCTTCTTCCGATCGGTTGCATAGAGCAAAGCGCGTCGAAAATCACGATTGGCAGGCAGCACACGCGACAAATTGGGGACCAGCATGTGGACCAGCGGGACACGATACGGCTTGATGACAACCGCAGGCTCATTTTCGAGGAGTTGCAACTCCCAGGGATTGACCCGATCAATCACATCCACATCACCTTGCTTGAGTGCTCGGATGGCATCTCGGCCTCGGGCAAAAGCAGTCTCTTCGATCTCGGCCAATTCGGGTGACGGTCTTCCCGATTCCGAGATGCGAAGATAAACGGTGGTCCTATCGTCTGATTCCTGCTGGGATCGGGTGAAGGCACCGTTTTCTGGTGGATTGCTAAGCTCTTGACCGGTTAGCGTCCAAGCTGCGGTTGGCAGCCAACGCAAGATTCCCTCAGGACGCACATGGGAATGTCGTAACTCGACGACAACCGTGTCTGGCGAAAGAATCCGGACACGATCGACGATTGCTGCCCAGTCGGCGTGATATTCCGGTCGTTGGGGATCGGCCGCATTCACCAATTGCTGAGCCAAATCATAGGTTGAGTAGAGGTATCCCGATGGTCGAAAGGTTGGACGATCAGCACGGAGCTGAAAAACCAAACGACGTTCCAATGCTTGAATCTGACAGTCAACGATTTGCGATTGATAGACGCCGCCTTCGCCGCTCGGGGCCGTGTATTCCAGAAGTGATCGGAAAAGCAAGCGCCCCGATCGTCGCGCTGCCCAATCCGTGAGGGAATTAGGATCGAAGGAAACGGGCGGAAGCGTTACGGCAACGCGAACTCGGGGATAGGCCTCTTGAACACGACGTGACAGATCAGCCAGGCCGCTGAGCGTTGGGCAAATCTGCCCAAGCTGCCGCAATAAACGGTCAGCCTGTCGCAAATTGCCGCTTGTCAGTGCCGCTTCGATCTGACTCCGCAACTCCTCTCCTTGCTGAAGCCAGGCGGCTCTCCATCGCTGGACGACTGGGTCTTGCGGGATGAGTTGCGCAAGGGAGTCAACGACACCTCGGGCATTGGCATAATCAGAGGCCTGCACGTAACTCTGAATGAGGCCATCGGCTGCCTGCGAAAGCTTATCTCCCAGACCTGGATACTGGGGATTAGCTTGAAAAAGATTCAGCAGGTTGGCAAAGGCACGGTCAAAAGCATGTGACTCGAGTGAAGCAACGGCCTCCTCGAAAAGGAAAAGCTGCTGAACTTCGGGAAGTCTAGCCGTCTTGGGGTAAAACTGCGATAAATGATCCAGATAGTCATAAGCCTCGCCAAAGCGTTTCTCGCGGATGAGTTGACTTGCCCTGTCAAGGAGCAGCATTTCAAAAAGCCTGATTTCTGCGACATTCCGCCAGGCGACGCGATATCTCTCGCCAGGTTCGTCAAACAGTTCGAGTTCAAGATTCCCCGTCTTGGGCAAGGGTTGGGGGAGCTTGCGTTCCGGTAGAGCAAGCGGTGTGACCTTAAGCACCGCATGATCGTTTGCCGCGTCGAGAATAATCAGATCGAACGGGGCTTGCTCATAGAGCGGCAACTTTTCGTCGATGAGCGTCTTGATAGCGTCGGCAATTTTTTGGCCCGGTGACACCCGCGTGTCGGATCCCTGGCGTTGTGATTCCTCTGAGAATATGTGGACGGGATCGACAAGAAATAGCAACAGAAGCACGACAAAGAACATTGCTTGCGGGGAACGTCTCGTCTGATGCATTGGCCAACGATCTCTCGCAACGTCAGTTCTTGGTCGCGTCATGCAGCGCGTCGGCTTTTGGTACCATGATCCAGCGTCCATCAAGAGTTCCTACTACAAGTGTTTCGCCAACCACAGTTGGCCCGGTAGCACACGCGGCAGGGAAAGTCACGCGCCGCACGACAGTCCCCTGCACAGGATCGACAGCAAAAAGGCTACCCTGCTGTGTGGCGATTACCAGACGATTGTCCAGGACGACCGGCTTTCCGACGGGCAATTCGCCATCAAGATCAACCTTCGTGAAATTCAGATCGGGGGATAGCAGCACCACTGTCCCATCGGCCATTGCCAAACAAGCGACAGAACCCGCGTTCAGCGGTCCCCAGACGACATTGCTCGGAAGTTGCTGGTTTGCCGCCGTTGCCAGATCATTGAGGGTCAACGCCAATGCGTTATGATTGGCATCGATCATCACAATATAGTCGCCCAACATGCACAGCGGTGACGCGGCAGGCGAGTCGAACAGTCGGCTCTGTTTGATCTCAAAATGACCGGTGGGTTGATCCGTCCAGGCGAGTTTCAGCAGCCAGCCGGCTGAATTTGCGGCCAAAACGGTCTCCGCGTCGATTGGGACAATGTCCCGCCAGGTGATTCGCTCCCCGGGAGCAACGTCGCATTGGAAGGGCTGTCCGATTGGTTGTTGGGTGGTTACATCCAGAAGGGCGAGACTTCCATCCTCCAGACCTATTAGCACCCCATTGCGGAACGACACCGGAACTGAACTAAGCGGTCGCGGGAGTGAGAGGGTGGTAACCTTTGTCCGATCCTGATGAGGTTGCAGCACGAAAAGCTCACGATTTCCCGGAGTACCCATGATCCACAGGTTCGAGGGGAGGACACAACCGCGGGGGATTCTTCCATCCGTAAGTTCAGGAAATCTCAAGACGCGGTCAGGGCGAATCCCCGACAGACTGATGGCATTGCTTGCAGGATCAAACCGATAGATCACCCCACTTTGACCGATGGCTTCGATGCTTTGAGCGTTATCACTTAAGCGAGCCTCGGTGAGAGGTGGATCGGCCACCTGGGTTTCCCAGAAGACACGGCCACTTTCCACATCGACTGCTGTCATGAAGATACCCGGGCGGTCAGGATACCGATGCGTGTAAATGACCGTCGAATCTTGGGCGAAGAGGGCTGAGACGGCCATCGTTTCCTGGCAGGCAACCCATTGAGGGACAAGTTTTCCCGCGGATGCCTGTAGCCCGAACTGCGTGAGTGCCGTATCAGCGGCGATAACCTGGTCCTTATGGACGAGGATGAACCGCGGGATGACCCAGCCTTTTTGTGACGGCGATGGATCGGGAGTTTTTCCTTCGGCCAGGAGGGCAAAAGGTTGCTTCTCTTCTCCCCCTCGCAATTGATAGACCTGCAATTGCCCGTCAGTTGTGATCAGAACGAATCGTATTCCAAGGACTTGGAGAGAACTGGCGACTGGACGGGGTAACTCAACGGTCTGGACCACCCGAATCCGATCGGGGGTATTCACGTCAACGATCTGTAGGCATCCTGCCATTGATCCCCGTCGTTCGGGGATCACAAGATAACCTGAGATGATCGCCGGTGGGGCACACAACTGTCCTCGCTCGTGCCCCAAATAGACGACCTGTTCACATTCCCGAGAATCCAGGCGGAGGATAAACAAATGGGAGTGCTCGCCCAGGATAAAGGCCCGTCGGGACGCGGGGTCAATCACAGGGGGATACGCTGGCGATTGAGGGAAAGAGAAACTTCCGACAAGCTGGCCTTCGAGTGGGTTAACGACAAGAAGTTTACCGGATCGGCCGAGTAGAAGGATATGGCTCCGATCGCTCGTCATCCAACCGGATGGGGATTCCCCGAGGGGAATGATCTTCTTGATTTGGCCGGTGACGACAGCGGTCAAAACGAGGGCTTGCAGAGAGCGGTCGGGAAGGGCGACAGTTTCTTCGCCGTCGATAGCGATCCGCGGATAGGTGCTCAGTGAACTCCCGTCAAGAGAGCCTCCGATTGGTCGCTGCCAGAAGACCTTGCCGGTGGCCATCTGCACGCTATAAACAGATTGCTGGTCGGTCAAGACAGCAATCGAGTTTTCCGGAAACGGTGCGGGGCCACCGATCCAGGATGAATACAGCGTAAGCTCCCGTAACGACGAACTGGGAAGTGCCGGTGACTCAAGCGGTTGGGCGGGTTCGAAACGAACACGGTCTTTCTCTGCCTCGGCCAATTCAGCCATCACCTGTTGCAATTGCGAATCGGTCCTGGAATGGGGGTATTCGCGGCAAAACTTTTCGTAAATCGCATACGCTTCGTCCAACCGTCCGGTGGTCCGGCAATCTGCCAATTGTTTGACGGTTGTCGCCAAAGCGTCTTTTTCTGAAATGCTCCGTTTTGCCAATTCTACGGTGGCCTGGATGTCAGCCAATTTGGCAGTAGGAAGCCGATCTCTAGGGACGTACTTGTTACAGAAGGCCAGTACCTCCTCGGCCACCGACACGAGTGATGGATCCCGGTTTTTCAGGGCTTGCTGGGCGATCTGTTGGGCCAATCCGGGGAGAATCGACGTCATTTCGGCATCAGCTTCGGCGTGAAAGTCGGGCAGTTTGACAAGCTCGGGAACAATTTCTTTCAAGATTTGGAAGGTTGTCACCGGGTCGCTGGTTTCCAGGGTCTGGCGGATGCGGGCCAAACCCATGCGGATTTGGGCAAGGCGGGCTTGAGGATGCTGAGGAAAATCTTCCAAAAACTTGCCATACTTATAGACGGCCTGGGTGTACGAGCCTGAGTGGAAATCGGCGTCGGCCTCGGCCAGAAGTTCGTCACCGCTCCGCCGATTGAGCGACCAGAGCAAGACAACACCAACGAACACGAGGATCAGAAGACTTCCACCTCCGAATAGAAATAGCGGCGACTCCCAGGGGTTCTTGCGACGTTTTTTCCATGCGTCGGGCGTGAGGACCGGTGCTGAGGCTGGAGTTGGAGCTGCCGCCGGGGCCAGCTCGCTGAGCAAGTCATCGAATTGTGATCGCTCTCCTGCCGCAGTGGTGGGACTTGGTTCCGGTTTAGGTGGTCGTTCCGGAGTGGCAGACTGGCTTGGGACGGGCGGCGGGGTCGGCTTGTCATCTTCCAGAGCAATCAGCTCGATGACCGGTTCTTCATCAGCCAGCCGAAGCTCCTCCTCGGGGGGAGTTGGCGTTGACCCCAAGGGCGCGAGAAGCAAAGGATCTGGTTTCTGGCGATGTGGCTTCTGGGCCCATTCCGCTTCGAGCTTAGTCATCAACCGCTGCGCCAGGAGCCGTGAAAGATAACCATTGTCCACCAGAATCTTTGCCAGGGCCGCCGCATAAATCGGTTTTGGGCCCTTTCGCGATTGAGCCACCTGTGCGCGGATGTCAGCAAGGACCTCGGGAGCCACGAGGTCTTTTTCTTCTAAAAGCTTGATCAATTCTTCCGCAGGGATATTGGTCATGGCCAGTGCCGGGGTGTTAAGTCAAAAACCAGTATTCGCTTCCAATCATAGCTCGTATTCGACAATGCCCTAACCCCACATATTCTTACAAGTGATCTTGTGAACCTCGTCCATCACATTATTGCCGGTCTTTCACGAATATGTAGGTCGGAGGGACGCGCTTGTCGCGTCCGCTGAACACCGTTTGATAATCCATTTCACGTGAGCGGGCATGACAGGCATGCCCCTCCGAATTCTCCGTCGGACGGACCTGATTGTCAGGTCCGCCGCGTTACGTTGGATCATCCATTCCGCTTCGGTGGGCACGACGAGCGTGCCCCTCCGATTCCGCCTTTCGGAGGGACCCGCTTGTCGGGTCCGCTGCTCCACGTTCGATCATTAATTCCGCTTCATCGGGTACGACGAACATGCCCCTCCGATTCCGCCTTTCGGAGGGACCCGCTCGTCGCGTCCGCAAAATACTCGAATGGACGTTCATGAATCAGAACATTGTATCTTCCACCGTTGCCAGGCGGACGCGTTCCATACCTGCGGCATTTCCTGCATCGAGGACCATCACAACAGTTTCATGATGGCAGTCGGGATCGGCCAAGACGAGGAGGCCCGTCCTGGGCGGCTCTCCCTCATGAAGTGCCCCGCTTTTGGCCCCCTTCAATTTTCGGAGCAACTCTTGTTCGCTCGGTGCATCTTCCCCATCAACCGTAATGTTGTCCTCATGGTCGATACGGACAATAATGAAGTCGCTTTCATTGTCGAGCTCGTCCAGAGTCATACTTTGCGCCGTCGGATCCTGAGGACTGGACGGCGGCAATTCCAGTGATTTCTGAAGGCTGAAGGCCGCCGTCATCATAAAGAAAATGAGCAGTTGAAAGACGACGTCCACCATCGGCGTCATATCCATTGTATCTTCGGGAACCTCAACCCGTTCGAAAGACATTGCCGTTTCGGACGACTTGTGGTCCGATTGATCGCCCGCCTGTGATCCATCGGTCGGCTCATTCATAACACTCACGGGTTGCCCACATTTCGGACAAAACATCTGCCGCTCGGAAACGACGTCCGCAATGGTTATTCCTATTCCGCAGCTTTCACAGATTACGGTTCGCATAGCAACACGTTGTCGTAATCCCTTGGCTGGTCGATAGGCTCTTAATCCCGTTCGAACACAGCAACGTAGGTGCTGACGCCTGGCGTTTCGTTGATGATTTCCAAAATCCTGGCAATGTTTTTATGCTTGACTTTTCGCTCAGCCTTTAGCAGGACGCGCGGTTTCCCTGCGGCAATGCTGTCTCGAATAGCTGCAAGGATTTGGCTCCGCTGTTGATCGGGGGCCTCGGGCAAGGGTGAGCCCACCTTTCCGTCCGCAAGATAGATGGAAGGCGGCGATTCCTCACCCTCGTACGCCACCGTTATAACCAGGGCCTGTGACGGATTCATCCCCTTG
>Ga0209162_1003073_pt1 | contig 13830 bp, 9 predicted proteins | sample YNPNPMetaG_FD_187121 | JGI IMG/M metagenome (GOLD analysis project Ga0209162, IMG submission 187121) | Anoxygenic and chlorotrophic microbial mat microbial communities from Yellowstone National Park, USA - YNP NP MetaG (SPAdes) (version 2) ...
CAGCCCTTATTTACCTCGCCGGGCGCACTTTACCTGGGGCGTTGCCCCAGGCTGGTATAGATCGGGCCTTTGGCCCTTATTGTCACTGTTCAGTGACCAGAGCGCCAACGGCGCGCCCTATACCACCGTGGGACAACGCCCCACGAAAAGGCCGACCCCCACGGTCACCTTCCACGATACAAGGACTGAATGCCCGTTCTATCACTGCAGGCCGTTCCCGGATTGATGCGCCCGAGGACGGGCACGCTCCCGGCGCCGTTGCTTTCTCCAACGCACCGGCAGCAGCGCGGCAATCTTTTCTCCCCCCATTTTTCTGCCATCCATTTTTCTGCCATTCCCTTTTTCGTCTCGTTTCGTTTCTTTCGGCTATCACCGAAATTCTCTGTGTGCCAGACCGGCATGGCACGGGCTTTCAGCCCTTATTTACCTCGCCGGGCGCACTTTACCTGGGGCGTTGCCCCAGGCTGGTATAGATCGGGCCTTTGGCCCTTATTGTCACTGTTCAGTGACCAGTGCGCCAACGGCGCGCCCTATACCACCGTGGAGCAACGCCGCACGAAAGGCCGACCCCCACGTCACCTTCGACGATAAAAGGGCTGAAGGCCCGCCCTACCACTGCAGCACGTTCCCGGATTCGTGCGCCCGAGGACGGGCGGGCTCACGGCGCGATCGCTTCTCCAACGTGCCGGCAGCAGCGCGGCGATCTTTCCCCCCCCATTTTTCTGCCATCCATTTTTCTGCCATTGCTTTTTGTTCTTCCCCACAATTCGCTTGCCGCTCCGACTGAATTGTCGCAACGTGACATGGAGATTCTCAAACATCTTTCTGTTATGAAAAAGCACTTCACTGCATTCGGTGTGACTCAACTGTGGCACGCCCTGATCCTTTTTTCCGCCGGCCTGATCTCAATGTCCGGATCTGTTGCTCTCGGCCAAACCGCCGGCAGCAACGCTCCGTTGCGAATCATTTGCTTTGGGGCTCATCCTGACGACTGCGAAATCCAAGCCGGCGGCGTGGCAGCCATGTGGGCGGCACGCGGTCACAAGGTCAAATTGGTATCAGTCACAAACGGCGACATCGGACATTGGCGGGACGCAGGCGGACCGTTGGCCAATCGACGCCGCGCCGAAGTCGAAGCCGCCGCAAAAGTGCTGGGCGTGACAAGCGAAGTGCTCGATATTCACGATGGAGAACTCCTGCCGACACTGGAAAACAGAAAATTGATCGTCCGCCTCATCCGCGAATGGAAAGCCGACATTGTGATGGGCCCCCGTCCAAACGACTATCACCCTGACCATCGCTACACGGGAGTTCTCGTGCAGGACGCTGCGTACATGGTGACGGTACCGTTCTTCTGTCCGGATGTGCCGCATTTGGCGAAAAACCCGGTGTTCTTGTATTTCCCGGATTCTTTCAAAAAACCAAATCCGTTCACGCCTGACATCGTTGTGGCAATAGACGATGTGATCGAGAAGAAACTCGATGCATTGGACAAATTGGTTTCGCAATTCCACGAAGGCGGCGCAAATGGCGGACCGGCGCTAATGCCAGCCGACCCCGCCGGCCAAGCGGAACGCGCAAAACAGGTGCGTGAGTATTTTCGGAATCGACAAAAGAACCTGACCACGCGCTTCAAATCAGCGATTTCGGATTGGTACGGCGAGGAACGAGCAGGCCGCATCGAGTATATAGAAGCTTTTGAAGTCTGCGAGTACGGCAGACGTCCCGATCGCGCCGAACTGAAACGGCTATTCCCTTTCTTTGACGCAGCGCCATGAACGCCTCCTTGCTCCGTTCAGCGCGGCGCGACGGAGTGTCAAGTTTGCAATCAACGCATTTACCTCGCCCGGATCATTCGATTGCGGCTGCGCCTGCGCCGCGCTGAGGTCTATGGTCTGTGGTCTATGGTCTATGGTCTATGCTCTATGGTCTCTCGAAACCAATAACCCGTACCAAACTGTTCCGCATAAACGCAGGACTCTAACAGCGCAGGGTTGCGCCGCGCTGAGAGCTAACGCGCGTCATAACGCTCGCCTGCCATCAGACGGAATCGTTCCAGCAGGTCGTATCGCGCCGTGAGCCCAAAATAGAGGTTGGTACAGGCGCATATGATGAACCACACAACCGGAATGTGTTCCCACACCATCGGCGGGCTGGGCCGGTGTTGGTAAATGAACGCAGTCCCCATGAGTACCACAAGCAATACAAACCATGGGAGAAACAGTATCCGTCTCACCGTCGCGGCAAACGCACGGTCCGCACGTCTCTTTTTCAATGCAAGCCACATCCCAACCCATTCGATCGTCCGAATGTCCCACAAGGCTGTTACGATGCCGACGATGGCTATACCAAGCGTCGGCTCGTCGCCCCAGAAAACTTCGAACGAGGTCTCGCTAAGTACAATCATACCAAGCTGAACGATCAGTACTGCGCCGGCAGGAACCATCAACAGCCGGTCCATCGCACGCAAATGACCGCGCACGATTTCATGCACGCTGATTGGCGTCGTAAGAAGCAATTCAAGTGCTCCGGATTGCATTTCGGTTGCAAGCTGATGCGTTGCTTCGGAAGCAGCGAGCCATTTGATTGGCCCCAGCAACCATATGCCCACAAGGAACACCGCAGCATCGCCCGTGGTAAAGTATGCGTAGCGGACTCTGATAAAAACCCAAAACGCAAGGGCAATCGCAACCGTGCTCCAAAGCAACCATCTCTTCAACCTTTGCCGCCACCTGAGCCATGCGATAGGGTCTGTGTCCATGAGCGCACGCAGCTTGCGCCGCGCCTCGGGACTTCCATAGTACCAATCATGCCAAATCCGACGACGCACTATTCTTCCTACCCATCCCGATGGTTCGCGCCATGCGTGAGCGGTCACCCAACCGGCCACGGCAAGCGCAATCCACGCCATGGCGTGGGTTGAACCAAATGACACCCAGAATCCAACCGGCGCGACCTGATAATTGCCGGCGAGTGTCATCGCCGAAACCGGGCTGATGATTTGTGCGGCCTGTCCCAACAAATCATCGGTGTGCACCGAGCCTGGTGCCATTGCCGTGGCAACCACAACAATCAAAAACAATGCGAATCCGGTCAGAGCCAACGCGCTCCGCCACTGCACACACAGAGCAGACATGAGAATCCCGATGGCAAGGGACAAAAACAAAGTGTTGCCCAACACAAGAGCGGTACGGAGCAGATCACCCAGTTGCACGCCGCCCAGTAGAATTGGAATGGCCATCACAGGAAGCACGGCCAGCAAGGCAAAAACGGATGTTACAGAAGCAGCAACAAGTTTCCCAAGAACAACATCCATCCCGTGCAGGTCCGTGAGAAATAGCAGACCAAGTGTGCCCTCGCGTTTCTCGGCGCTGATGGTGTCGCATGTCAGAACCGGACCGGCGATCACGCAAAAACAAAAAACCAGCCACGCAAGCGGCACAAACAATTCCCTTCCGCTCTGCAGTGCACTTCCGAACGGAGGCCACACAATCAAGAACGCAAACGCGCAAAGTACGGCGCCTCCGGCCGAAACCAGCCTGACCCAGAATGCGCTTCGATGGCGGACAGCCACGCGCAATTCTCTTTCAACCACCGGCAGGAAAGTCATTGTCGGGCCGAAACGAAGTTCGCAATTGTGACGTGTAAATAGTCACTTCTCGGAATCAATGTCCGGTGGATGTCTCCACCGCGGTCAACGGTTCGATTTTGAGTGTTCTCGAACTTTTTGGCGAAGGCGGATGCATGCGGAAAAACGGGCGCTTGTCATACCGATAAGTTTGCGCTGCAGCGCTCCTTAAATGACGCTGTAACTTGCTCCTTGCCCAAATCACCAGCAAGAGGTTCTTCAAAACCCACGCCAGCGTTCGCGCAACCGGATAATAAGCTAAGCCGGTGCCGAACAACGCTCGCAACAGACTGCTGGTGTTCAGTCTCACGACAAAGCTTGCAGGAAGTATCGTCGAAAGCCCGGGAAGGAAATAGCCGATTGTCCACGGCCCAAGTATCACAAGCGCGAACGTGTAAAGCACGGCAAACCCCGGCTTTCTCAGGGAAAGGCTCAGCCACGACCCCACGTAGCAAAGCGCCAGAACATCGGTTAAAAAGTTGATCAGGCTGCTGCCGGCAGCGATCAGATATGACTGCAGCAACATGCCGCCCACGCCGCCCTGGAGGTTTGCCAGCCGCCAATTCACCGCAACATAAAACACATGCAGCACCGCAATGGCCACGATCGGCAATACAAAAAACCGACGTAACGCCCGCCAATGCCCCCGCAACAAGGTCCGTACCGGGATCGGCGTCGTTAGAATCAACTCCAGAGCCCCGGTCCTCCTTGCCTCAAGGAAAAACCTGCATGCCATCACCGTAATCCAAACCCTGTTCGTGAAAACCAGCGCATGTGAGAAGTATTGATGGAACTGGTAACTCGACGTGTTTCGCCGGTAACCAAACGTGATCCAGAACACGTTCAGCGCAACAAGACATACCAACGTCCAAAAAACAAAATGCGGCCAACGTAATCGCCCCGCCACGGCAAAAACCGGGTTCTGTTCCAATCGCTTGCGGTAAATGCGTTTCCACCCGGCTGTGTACCCAAAGCGCATCAGCCATCTGTGCCGGATTGGCGGTTCTTCGGGGTTTTCGCGCCAGACTCTGGGCATGCTCAACGCCGTTATCACCATGAAAACCCAGCTCATGCAATGCACCACCCCCAACGAAAGCCAATAGTTCTGCGGCGCCGTCCTGTAGCTCGCGTCAAGCGCGAGATACCCCGTGTATGCAGGACTTGCAAGCGCCACTGTCGGGAACTGGTTGAGAGGGCGAATGAAAAAACCCGACTCGACCACAACAAACAATCCCGGAACAAGCCCGGTCAGCCCAAGCACAAGCACCACCGATCCAAGAACAGCTTTCGATTGGTCCCGGCTCAGGGTCGAAACACACATGCCGGCTGTCAGTGAAAAAAGAATGGCGTTTACCACGGCAAGCGCCGTCCGCCAGTATTCACCCGGCGTTACACCGCCCATCAACAACGGCAAACCAAGCGCGGGTAAAATGCCCAGCAACCCGTAAAACGCGGAGATCGAAGTTGCCAACCATTTCCCCAGCACAACATCAACGCTTCTCAGCTCCGTCAAAAAAAGCAAACCCAATGTGCCGTCGCGCTTTTCTTCGCTCACTGAATCGGCAGTGACAAACGGAGCAACAAGAAGACAATACGCGAAAGCAAGGATCGTCAGGGACGAAAAGACCGATTTTCCAAGGTTGACTGCCGGCTGTTGCATGCCCACGCCGTAACAGAGCCATGCGCATACCAGCAAAGCAGCCGCCGCCGCTGCGACACGCAACCAGTAGGTCTTGTTGCGCCGCGCAGCAACACGCAGTTCTCTGGACACTATCGGCAGGATCGTCACGTCACCGCCAAAGATAATCGGCCCTTCATCAGCGCGCACGCCAAAACAAGCCCTTCACGCACCGCGGCACAGCAGAGCGCCGAGATTGACACCTTCGCGTGATGGCCATGAACAACAAAACGCGGTCTGAAAAACAAAAAACGCCGCTCCGTTGTGGAGCGGCGTTTTCATCAAACAGTCTCTTCAGCTAACCAACCCTTATGGTTCGAATATCACTCAGCGCGGCAAGGCAGAGCGCCAAGCTCGAAACGGACGTCTTTACTGCGCCCCCGGCAATGCCGCGCCCGCGGCCGTTAGAGTCCCGCCTTTAGGCGGAACCAGTTTCATCAAACCAAACATCTGCACTGTCCAGCGATCTGTCTGCGTTCCGCGTAAACGCGGTACTCTAACGGCGCATCGTTGCTCGACGCGACGGGCGATGCCACGCCCGCGGCGGCTAGAGTCCCGCCTTTAGGCGGAACCGATTCATGAAACGAAACATGTGCACCGTTCAGTGGTCTGTCTGTGTTCCGCGTAAACGCGGGACTCTAACGGCGCATCGTTGCTCGACGCGACGGCCGATGCCACGCCCGCGGCCGTTAGAGTCCCGCCTTTAGGCGGAACCGATTCATGAAACGAAACATGTGCACCGTTCAGTGGTCTGTCTGTGTTCCGCGTAAACGCGGGACTCTAACGGCGCATCGTTGCTCGACGCCTCGGGCGAGGACACGTCCGCGGCTGTTAGAGTCCCGCCTTTAGGCGGAACCGATTCATGAAACGAAACATGTGCACCGTTCAGTGGTCTGTCTGTGTTCCGCGTAAACGCGGGACTCTAACGGCGCATCGTTGCTCGACGCGACGTGCGATGCACCGCCCGCGGCTGTTAGAGTCCCGCCTTTAGGCGGAACCGATTCATCAAACCAAACATCTGCACTGTTCAGCGATCTGTCTGCGTTCCGCGTAAACGCGGGACTCTAACAGCGTCCGGTTGCTCCACGCCTCGGGCAATGCACCGCCCGCGGCGGTTAGAGTCCCGCCTTTAGGCGGAACCAGTTTCATCAAACCAAACATCTGCACTGTTCAACGGGTTGGCGGTTTCGATCCTGGGCCGGCGCGGAAATACTGCTCCAAGTGCCTTAATGAACCCGTGCTCGAGTCAGTCCCCGGCAGATTCCTTGCCTTCGGTTCGTGGACGTGGAATGCCGAGCTTGTCCATCAGCTCGTACAGAGTCGGACGACTGATCTGGAGCTCAGCCGCAGCCGGAGCGATTTTGCCACCATGCCGGTTCAGCGCAACTTGAATGGCTTCGCGCTCCGCAGCCTGGCGCGCATCCTGCAATGTCCGAACAGATTCAGCTTCGGGTACCTCCGCCAATTCCAAATCCACAGGGTCAATCCGCGCGCTATTCGTCATTATGACCGCTCGTCTGACACGGTTCTCGAGCTCGCGCACGTTCCCCGGCCAGGCATGTTTCTGCATCGCAGCAAAAGCGCTCGGACTAAAATCAATCTGATCGTCTCCCGATTCCGCGGTGAAGCGCTTCAAAAACGCCCGCGCAAGCAGGGGAATGTCACCAACCCGATCCCGCAACGGCGGAATGCGTATCACCACAACCGCCAGACGGTAGTACAAATCTTCCCTGAATTTCCCTTCCGCGACGGCCTTTTGCAGGTCCGTGTTGGTGGCAGCCACAACACGCGTGTCAATCTCGATCCGCGTTCTTCCTCCGACGCGTTCTATGGTGCGCTCCTGCAAAAAGCGCAACAGTTTCACCTGAATCGCAAGCGGCAAATCGCCGATTTCATCAAGGAAAAGTGTCCCCCCAACCGCGGATTCAATGCGCCCTTTCCGCTGCGTGTGCGCACCGGTAAATGCGCCCTTCTCATGCCCGAAAAGCTCACTTTCTAGAAGCGTCTCCGGAATCGCACTGCAATTGATCGGCACAAACGGACCGTCTTTGCGCGCGCTTCGCTTGTGAATGGCAAGCGCTGCCATCTCCTTACCAGTTCCACTTTCACCCAGTATCAGCACCGGCGCATCTGTCGTCGCAACCTTGCGGATTGCGGCAAAAACCTCCTGCATGCCACGGCTGTTCCCGAGCATTCCCTCGAAACCGCCGCTGTCCAGCCGCTGCTGCATCAACCGATACTCACGTTCGAGCTGGGCGACGTAGAATGCCCGGCGCAGGATTATCTTCATCTCCTCGACGTCAATCGGTTTGCACAGGAAATCCGAAGCGCCCGCACCAATCGCCCTCAAAGCATTCTGCTTTTCAGTCTGCCCCGTCACCACAATGATCTTCACCAGCTTGTCGATCGCCAACAAATCCCCGATCGCCGCCAAACCTTCCTCGGGCGACACAGGATTCGGCGGCAGTCCAAGATCGAGCAATACGACCATCGGCTTCTTGGCGCCGAACATCTCAACGGCAGAAGGCCGGTCCTGCGCAAGAACAGGATCGTACTCGTCTGAAAGCGCCCATTTGAGCTGCGATCGAATCTCCTCGTCGTCATCAACAACCAACACCGTCTTTTTTGAACCGGCTACTGTCATCTGCACAATCCCCAGATGGGTAACCACATTTTACCCAACTCACTCCTCCCAAACACGCACAATTCAGTTCCTCAGAAAAACGAGAACCGCTCCGGCACGTGGATAATGTCAAACGGTCTTATGAAAAACTGCGTTGTGCTTTCTCCGCTGATTACCGGTTTCAAGTTGATCACATACGTCTTCGACCGATCGCCCTCCCGGCGTATCACTCGAACCGCTTTCACGTTGGCACGCGACTGGTCGAATCCACCGGCTTCTGCAATCGCTTCAAGAACCGTTATCGGTCGATCCGTCATCACTTTCCCCGGTCGCAACACGGCGCCTGTGACAAAAACCGCGAAAGCCGCCGAGTCCAGCGACACCGTCACTTCTTTCGACACTAATTGGTCCCCGTACGCCTGGATAATCGCCTTTTCAAGTTCCGCCGGTGACAAGCCACTTGCTTTGATGTCGCCCACCAGCGACAGGTTTATCTTGCCGTCGCGCCTGATTTGCTGGACTGTGTTCAACGTCGGGCTTGCCGGAAAAGTGATTCTCACCACGTCACCCTCCTGCAACACGATTGTGCGATCCGGCCCTGCCTGTTCCGGAGGAACAAAAGTCGGGCTCGGCGTCTGGCATCCAACAAGCATTAACACCAACCCCAAAAGCACGCCCCGACGCACATTGCTCCGCACACCGCCAAACGGAGCCCCGCTAAAATCGGTCAATGCCCTTGCAATTCCGCCAAACCAACTCATAGTCACCTGACAAACCTTGTTCACTCTCGATCCCCGAACAAATTGGTCTCCTGTGCGATCTGGTATTTGATTTGTGCCCATATCATTCATCATGGTTTAGAATTTGCCCGCTGCTTGTCGATTTCAAAACTCTCTTACGCTGAATCCCAAGCCGGGCCATGATGTTGTAAAATGTCGCCCGACTCACGCGCAGATCAGACGCCGCCGCCGAAATGTTGCCGCCGTGCTTCTCAAGCATCTGCAAAATCATTTCCCGTTCCAAAGCCCGACGCGCATCCTTGAGCGTGTGCGGCAAACAAGGCGTCTCGACAGCAGGCAGTTCAAGATCAGAAGCCCGCACCACGCCGCCTTCAGCCATGATAACACCTCGTCTGACCCGGCTTTCAAGCTCGCGGACATTGCCCGGCCATGCATGATCCTCGAGCGCCTTGATTGCATCTTCGCTAAACACCAGCTTGGTCTTTCCGTAGCGCTTGGCAAACCTGTCCAAAAACATCTCCGCCAGCATAAGAACATCCTTCTCGCGACTCCGCAACGGCGGTATCCGAATCACAACAACCGCAAGCAAGTAGTACAGGTCAGGCCTGAATTTTCGATCACCCACAGCATTGACCAGATCAGTGCAACTGCTGGCAATAACACGAAGATCCGTCTTCGCCGGTTCCCTGTAATCTGCAAGCCCCACTTGATGCTCACACAGCAGGTCCACCAGCCGCCCCTGCAGCGGAATCGGAAGCTCATCTATCTCACTTATGAACAACGTCCCGCCAATCGCCTCATGGAACCGACCGGGAATCGATGTTGGCCCGGCCATCCCACCGACCGGTTCGTGCCCAAACATCTCCGATTCAAGCGCGTCGTATTGCATCGCCCCACAGTTGATCCGGACGAAAGGGCCATTCTTTCGCGCGCTCAACCGGTGAATCGCATGCGCAGCAACGCTCTTGCCAGATCCACTCTCACCGTACAAAAGTACCGAAGCGTCCGTCGCCGCAACTTTCCGAATGGACCTGAAAACCTCCTGCATCGCGTGGCTCGCCCCGAACATACCCTCCAATGTGAACGGCTCGGCCTTCTGCTGAAGGTCCGCCCGTTCCAGCTCGCCCACGCCCAATCGCCTCTGCAGCAACAGCCGCAGTTCTTCCATCCGCGCCGGCTTCCGCATCGCCTCGCATAGACCCGGCGGAACCGGGGTACCAACGCCCGTCGCGCTCTCACCCTTTTCGCTGAGCATGATCACCTTCGCCAGCCGATCAAGAGTGATCATGTCGTTGATAAGCCCGACGCTTTCCGACGTCTGAGGCGGTCCGAGCGGAGAATCAATATCGACAAGAGTGAGCGCAGGCCGATTCGACCTGAAAACAGCCTCCGCAGATGAGCGGTCCCTGGCAGTCAGCACGTCGAAATCATCTCGCAACGCCGCTGCCATCTCCGAAAGAACATTATCGTCCCCGGCAACAAGCAATAGTGTGGGTTTGGTAGCCATGGTCAATTCCTCAAGTGACACTCTCCATTTTCTGCGCTGGGCGGTTGAGTGGCAGCAGCACCTTGAAAACCGTCCCTTTGTTCTGCTCGCTCTCCACTTCCAATCTGCCGCGATGCGCTTCAACAATCATTCTGCTTTGAAACATCCCTATTCCAAGGCCCTTCTTCTTCGTCGTCTGAAAAGGACGGAAAAGACATCGATCGAGAAACTCCGGGCTCATGCCGCAGCCGTTGTCAGCCACGGTCACAACTGCCCATCCATTGCGAGAGGCGGTTGATACTTCGATACGTCCGCCGGCACCAACCGCCTCTTTCGCGTTCAGGAGCAGGTTAATCAGAACCTTCTTAATCTGTTCGGGATCAAACGACAGCTTCGGCAAATCGCTCAGGTCAGTCACAACCTCGACATCCCCGGCAGTCCCGGTCCCCAACGACTCTAACGTCTTTGCAACAAGTTGGTTAAGGTCCCCCTCGACCGAGTTGATACGCAATCCTTCCTTGATCGAAGTCAGACGGCTGATCAGCCCGTTGATGTGATCCACTGCTTTCCCGATCGCTCGAAGCGCGTCTTCACGAAATGCCGGATCGTTAAAGTGAACCGGCAGGTTCCGAAGCGTCAAAGACAGCGCTGAAGCCGTGTTCTTCAGGTCGTGCACCAGAAACGCCGACATCGCCTGAAAAGCTTCCAACTGCTTCGACTCGAGCAACCGTTCCGACAGTTGAATGTTCCTCAGGTTCGCCGCCACCTGATCCCCTATGCATTTCAGCAATTCGTAATCCTCGATCGAAAACCGTACTCCGCTCACTCGATCTGCCAGCGTTATCAAGCTCTGCACTTCTCCCGCTGCAATCAGCGGCACGCAGACGCGATTGCCACCCTTGCCGAAATGATCCGGGTTGCACCGCTTCAGCAGCTCGACGCACGGCTCGCTCAACATGTCAATATCGACCGGTTCATTCTTTTGTTTCAGAAACGCAAGCAACGCCGGCAAATCACGCTGATCACCAAGCAACTCGACCGCCTTCTGTTCCGTCAACGAAGTCGAAGCCCCAAATACCAGCCTGTTCCTCTGCAAGTCCACCAGCCAAACCGTCGCCGAAAGCACATTGAACGTCTCCGCCACGAGCGCCACCACTTCACGACACAGGTCAGTCCGATCCACACGCGACGTTGCCCGCTCCGTGAACGCCGTCCACACTTTTCGATAGTCGTGCAGCGGACGTCGAAAATGCCGGCTCACAAACCGCATGCTGTACTGCCGAACCCGATCCGACGCCAACACCAAAGCCAACGCCGCCATCGCCAGCAAAATAAACAGAGCTTTCAGCGGAAAATCAATGTCACCCCCAAGCGCGCTCACCACCTGCGCAAGCAAACCAACAACAAATAAATAAACACCAACCAGTAATACCGTTAGCGACTGATGGATCACCGCCTGCGACGGGTACACGTCAATCTCAACTATCCCCGATCTGGCCACCGACGTAGCAATCAGCCCACAAGCCAACACCAACGCTCCAGCTTCAATCCCGGCCATCGAAGTCGCAATCCCCGAAAACAAAAGTCCCTGGCTCGATGTGTAAACCCGCGCCCCAAACAACAACCCAAGCCCGAGCATCGCAAACTTGATCCGCCATCGCATCACCCCAACCGCAGTCCGATAGGTCCGTTCGAGGTTCATCAAAACCAACACCGACCCGATCAACATCAGCATGTGAAAAACTCGGCCCGGCCAGCTAGTCGCAATAAACCATGTCGTCGTCCCCTCCGGTTTTCCAACTCCGATCATCAGAGATTCTTCAAACCCCAAAACCAATAGCACCGGCATCAAAAAGGCTGCGCCAAGCACAAAACGCCACTGCCGCACAAACACAGCATAGTTCCCCCTCGAATAGGTGAGACTAAACAGCAGCCACGTCCCCGGAATCAGCGACGAAAACCCCAGCCGATAGTATTGCCACCGGGCGGCCTGCACCCAATCCGTTGCACTTGCCGACAGCCAGGCGCAAACACTTTCGCCAGCCAATAGAGCCATCCCGACCGCAAACGACCAGCCTGCCACACCCCACCGCCGGAAGGCTATGCATGCCACAGCCAAACAACCGGCCAGAATGGCTGCTCCAATGGAAAGTATCGCAGACACTATGTACGCCTAACGCCCAAACTTTTCAGCAAAAATCATACTAGCCCAATCGCGCCGGAAATTCCACCCACATGAATCACAACAAATCCAGGCGGAAAATCACACCTAAGTAATTGCTAGAAAATTACTTAATCGCATCGACCCACCAAAGATTGAGTCAAAAAGTATTTGATTCTCTCCGCTTGCAAAACCCCTAACGACGCCACCCATCACGCCAAATCGTCGGAGAACTTTACAGTGTTCACTGTCAAGTTTTCTTATCATTTTATCCGCATTGACACTCCCAACCCCTCAGCACTACGAACGGCGGGAACAAGCTCGTTGTTTCCAACGCTATGGCACAACCGCAGCCATCTCTGCCACCCCCATTTTTCTGCCCTCCATTTTTCTGCCATTGCTTTTTTTCGTCTTTTTTCGTTTCTTTCGGCTATCACCGAAAAATCACCCGTCGGTTCTTTCGGTTAGCCGAAAAAAGGAAAAGAAGACGAAAGAATGTTACTGCCCTATTCTCGCTTTTTGCGGTTCCGATATTGACCCAGCGGCGGGCGCAATCCCGGCGCGATCGCTTCTCCAACGCACCGGAAGACCCGCGGCAGCCTTTTCCGCCCCCATTTTTCTGCCATCCATTTTTCTGCCATTCCCTTTTTCGCCTTTTTTCGTTTTTTCTGCTATCACCGAAATTCTCTGTGTGCCAGACCGGCATGGCACGGGCTTTCAGCCCTTATTTACCTCGCCGGGCGCACTTTACCTGGGGCGTTGCCCAAGGCTGGTATAGATCGGGCCTTTGGCCCTTATTGTCACTGTTCAGTGACCAGAGCGCCAACGGCGCGCCATGTACCACCTTGGGGCAACGCCCCACGAAAAGGCCGACCCGCGGTCACCTTCCACGATACAAGGACTGAATGCCCGTTCTATCACTGCAGGCCGTTCCCCAATTGATGCGCCCGGGGACGGGCGCGCTCTCGGCATCGTTGCTTTCTCCAACGCGCCGGCAGACCCGCGGCAATCTTTTCCCCCCATTTTTCTGCCATTCCCTTTTTCGCCTCTTTTCGTTTATTTCGGCTATCACCAAAAAATCACCCGTCGGCCTTTTCGGTTAGCCGAAAAAAGGAAAAGAAAACGAAAGAATGTTACTGCCCTATTCTCGCTTGTTGCGGTTCCGATCTTGACCCAGCGGCGGCCGCAATCCCGGCGTCGTTGCTTTTTCCAACGCGCTGGCAGCAGCGCGGCGATTTTTCACCGCCTCATTTTTCTGCCCTTCATTTTTCTGCCATCCCTATTCTCGTTTCTTTGCGGTCCCGATTCTCGCGTGGCAACCATGGCGACGCTTATACGCCCGACGCGATCCCTTCTCCAAAGCCATGGGACAACCGCAGCCATCTCTCTCGCCCCCATCTTTCTGCCATCCATTTTTCTGCCATTCCTCTTTCGTCTCTTTTCGTTTTTTCTGCTATCACCGAAATTCTCTGTGTGCCAGACCGGCATGGCACGGGCTTTCAGCCCTTATTTAC
>Ga0209162_1003077_pt1 | contig 13821 bp, 10 predicted proteins | sample YNPNPMetaG_FD_187121 | JGI IMG/M metagenome (GOLD analysis project Ga0209162, IMG submission 187121) | Anoxygenic and chlorotrophic microbial mat microbial communities from Yellowstone National Park, USA - YNP NP MetaG (SPAdes) (version 2) ...
CGAAGACCTCGGGCAACGACGTGCCCGTCCGGGCCGGATAGACCCACATCTGCAACGGGATATCGGCCTGGAACTGCTCGCCGAGCATGAAGTCCACCCACTGTTGCGCCAGGTCACGGTTGGGCGTGCCCTTCAGAATGCCGACGAACTCGATCTGCCGGAAGGTCTGTCCGGCCGGCAGGATGTTGCCGGTGGGCGATTCGGCCGGCTTCGGGTCGGCGAAGTAGACCTCGGCCGCGGGGCTGGTGGCATAGCTGACGACCAGCGGATGATCGCCCTGGCCGCTGCCGCCGCTGAACTGGTTGTAGTAGGCATCGTCCCAGCCGTCGGCCACCACGACCTTGTTCTTGCGCATGTCGCGCCAGAAGTCGAGATAGGTGTAGCTGCCCGTCTCGCCGAAGGCCGCCACCGTGGTCAACAGGAAGGCCATGCCCGGCGAAGAGGTGGCGGGATTCTCCACCACGACCAGGCCGCTGTAGATCGGTTTGGTCAGGTCGCGCAGGTCTTGCGGCACGGGGATGTTGTTGTCGGCGAAGTACTTCTTATCGTAGTTGAGCACCACGTAGCCGAAGTCTACCGGCAACAGGCGATTGCTGCGGTCGAGCTTCAGCTCGGCCGGGATGCCCGCCAAAGCCGGCGACTCGTACGGCTCGAAGATGTCGGCCGCCAGCGCCCGGCTGAGGAAGCTGTTGTCCACGCCGTAGAACACATCGGCGAGCGGATTGCCCTTCGCCAGGATTGCCTTGTTCAGGGCAAGGCCGGCATCGCCCGACTTGAGGAAACGCACCTGGCAACCGCAGCGGGCCTGGAACGCATCCACGACCGGCTGGCTGACGCTGAAGCTATCGTGCGTCATGACGGTCACCGTGCGGCCGGCGGCCGGCGCCTTGGTGGCGGTCGGCGCGGCGGTGGCCGGCGCCGACGTTGCGGTCGGCGCGGCCGTGGCGGTCTGAGTGGGCGCGACGACGGCCGTGGCGGTGGCCGCGGGCGCAACCGTGGGCGCGGCCGGCGGCACCGTACAACCGGTCAACAAGAACGCAACCATCAACAGGACCAAGACAACTCGATGGAACATGCTTCACCTCCATATGATCATGATGCTTCAAGCGCTTGAGATGTGTGAATCACCAACAGCAGACCCTCGCGCAGCCAGATCTGCGCTACACTGGCAGAGAGCACATTGCTGATCCCGCGCGCCCGGCCGAACAGCAGCGGCTCGTCGGACAGCGGATAGAGCAGCCCGGCCGTGGTCACCCCGCGCGCGTCGCCGGCCAGCGGCAACAGCGTGAGCAGGTCGCCCGCTGCACCGACCACCGTCAGGTGCGCCGTCTCGCCCGCGGCCGAAACTCCCCCGCGCAACAGGCGCACCGTTTGCCCGGCCTCGACGATCGCAGCCGAGGCGTCGGCCAGCTCGGGGCGGGCCAACAGCAGGACGTTCGCCAGCATGTGATCGGCCCGGCCGCCCAACGCCGCGCAGATGACCAGCTCCCGCGCGCCGCCGTCCAGCGCGTGCATCAGCGCCAGCTCCAGGTCGGTCTCGTCCTTCGCCGCCGGCGCGGTGACCATGGGAATCCCCATGGCCCGAATCGCCTCCAGATCGGCCGCGGGCAGCGAATCCAGGTCTCCGATCAGCAGATGGAGCGGCCAACCCCACGCCAGCACGTGATGGGCGCCGTAATCCGCCGCGATCACCCGATCGGCCGGGCCGGGCGCCAGGCGGATCGGCTTCTGGGCAACCGGACTGCCGGCCACCACGAAAGCGCGCATGCTTACCTCCGGGCAACAAAAAAGGCGACCCGACAGGATCGCCTTAAGTTTGCATTATCCCTGCATCCCTACGCCGGCATTACCCGTCAGGTTCAAAGGGTCGTTGGCGATGCGGCCAACCTCTCAGCCGGGCTTCCCCCGGCTCCCCTTGCATCTAGGGAAAAGTGTAGCCCAAAAGGCCGTTCTTGTCAAAACCGCCGATATCGAATCAGCAATTCCAAATGTGGACCCGCCGAAGGCCGAGGCGCGTTGAGGCAGGCTGCGGGTCATGGGCCAGCCGGGCGGCCCCCGCTGGACGCACCGCGCGCCGGAAACGCGCCCGACACATTTGAAATTGAAATCGCCGATGCCGAATATACCCGTTTGCCCGGCGCGCGAACGTATGCTAAAATAGGCCCGGCGCTCGCGGCCGACGCGCCGACCATCTTCACTCTCTCAAGCGGAGGCTTCCCATGGATATCGCAAAGCTCTTCAATACCGATCTCGCCAACGCCATCGCACTCAAGCCTGATGTGGCGCGGCGCATTGGGGTCAAATACCAGTTCATCATCACCGGCGAGGGGGGCGGTGAATGGTTCGTAGACGTTTCCCCAACCGGGCCGAAGGTCGAGCAGGGCAATCCGGGCACGGCCGATTGCACGATCAAGATCAGCGCGGCCGACTTCGAGCAGCTCTGGAACAACCCCTCCAGCGGCATGAACCTCTTCTTCTCCGGCCGGCTCACCGTCACCGGCGACCCGATGCTGGCCCTCAAGCTGCAAGACCTGATCAAAACCCTGTAGGGCGAAATTAATTTCGCCCTACGCCACTGTAGGACGAAATTAATTTCGTCCTACCAACGGATCCATATGTATCAACGGATCGTCATCAAGCTCGGCACCAGCGTATTGACCGGCGGCACACGTCGGCTCGACCGGGCGCGCATGGTCGAGCTGGTGCGGCAATGCGCGCAGCTCTACGACGCGGGCCGCGAGATCATCATCGTCACCTCCGGCGCGATCGCGGCCGGCCGGGAGCGCCTGGGCTACCCCGACCTGCCGGCAACCGTGGCCCACAAGCAGATGCTCGCCGCGGTCGGCCAGAGCCGGCTGATGCTCACGTGGGAGAGCCTGTTCGAGATCTACGGCATCCACATCGGCCAGATGCTCCTGACGCGCGACGATTTTCGCGATCGCGCGCGCTACCTGAACGCGCGCGATACATTGCACGCGCTCCTGGAGCATCGCATCATCCCGGTCATCAACGAAAACGACGCAGTGGCCACGGCCGAGATCAAGGTGGGCGACAACGACAACCTGTCGGCGCTGGTGGCGCTGTTGGCCGAAGCCGACCTGCTCCTGTTGCTCACCGACCAGCCCGGGCTCTTCACGGCCGATCCGCGCACCCATCCCGACGCGCAGCTCATCCCGGAGGTGCAGGTCATCGACGAGGCGCTCTATCGGCTGGCCGGCGGCAGCGTGAGCGGCCTGGGGGTCGGCGGCATGACCACCAAGCTCCAGGCGGCCGATATCGCCCGGCGCGGCGGTGCGGACGTGGTGATCGCGGCCGGCCACGCCCCCGATGTGATCCTGCGCGCGGCAGCCGGCGAGCCGGTGGGCACGCGTTTCCCGGCCCTCGAAGCGCCGCTGGAAAACCGCAAGCGCTGGATCTACGGCGGCACGACGCCGATGGGCCGGCTGCTGGTGGATGCCGGCGCGGCGCGGGCGTTGCGCGAGAACGGCGGCAGTTTGTTGCCGGCCGGCATCGTGGCGGTCGAAGGGGAGTTCGAGCGCGGGGACACGGTCGCCATCCTCGGCCCGGACGGCACGCTGCTGGCGCGCGGCATCGCCCGCTACGACAGCGCCGACCTGGCCCGCATCCTCGGCTGCCGCTCCGACCAGATCGAAGCACGGCTGGGCTACGAGCACGGCCCGGTGGCCGTTCACCGCAACGACATGATCCTGGTATGAGGAGGAACGCAGATCCATGAACGACCCAATCCAACCAGCATCCAGCTCCCAGCTCCCAGCTTCCAGCCCCCCGCATCCCGACCTGATCCAGATGGGGCAACAGGCCCGCGCGGCCAGCCGCCTTCTCGCGACGCTGCGCACCGATCGCAAGAACGCGGCGCTCCTGGCCATCGCCGACGAGATCGAAGCCCAGGCCTCCACCATCCTGGCGCAGAACGCGCTCGACATCGCCGACGGCCAGGCGAAGGGGCTGAGCGCGGCGTTGCTCGACCGCCTGCTGCTGAACGAAAAGCGCCTGGCGGCCCTCGCGGTCGATACCCGCCGCGTGGCCGATCTGCCCGATCCGGTCGGCGAGGAGATCGAGAGCCGGGTGTTGCCCAACGGCATGCGGCTGGCCAAACGACGCATCCCCATCGGCGTCATCGGCGTGATCTACGAGGCGCGGCCGAACGTCACGATCGACGTGGCCACCCTATGCCTGAAGAGCGGCAACGCCACGATCCTGCGCGGGGGCTCGGAGACGTTGCGCAGCAACCTGGCGCTCGTCGGCGCGATCCAGGCCGCGTTGGGCCGCGTGGGATTGCCGCCGGCCGCGGTGCAATACATCGCCAACCCCGACCGCGGCCTGGTGACGCAGCTCCTCCGCCTCGACAGGTACGTGGACATGATCATTCCGCGCGGGGGCAACAGCCTGCACCGGCTCTGTCGCGAACAGAGCACCATCCCCGTCATCACCGGCGGGATCGGCATCTGCCACATCTTCGTGGACGAGAGCGCCGACCTCGAGCGCGCGGTGGACATCGTAGAAAACGCCAAGGTCCAGCGGCCCAGCGTCTGCAATGCGCTCGACACCGTGCTGGTGCATCGGGCCGTCGCGGAGCGCTTTCTGCCGGCCATGGCCGCGCGGCTGGCGCGGCACAAGGTGGAGCTGCGCGCCACGCCCGACGCGCTCGCCATCCTCCAGCGCAACTCCGGCGGCGCCACCGTCGTGCCGGCCGGCCCGGACGATTTCGACACCGAATGGCTGTCGCTGATCCTCGGCGTCAAGATCGTGGATGGCCTGGACGAAGCCATCGCCCACATCCAGGAGCACAGCACCGAGCATTCCGACAGCATCCTGACGAACAACTGGGCCAACGCCAATCGGTTCGTGGACGCGATCAACTCGTCGGCGGTCTTCGTCAACGCCAGCACGCGCTTCAACGACGGCGGCCAGTTCGGCCTGGGCGCGGAGGTGGCGGTCAGCACGCAGAAGCTCCACGCCCGCGGGCCGATGGGCCTGGAAGAGCTGACGACCTACAAGTGGGTCTGCTTCGGCGATGGACACATTCGACCGTGAACCGTGAGGAGAGATTTGACAAGATTTCCCTGATTCCAGTATGATTACCCTACGGGTCAGGATAGAGACTCAGTAGATCACAATTTTGCTGCTCCAAGCCGGTCTGTGACCGGCGGTCGGGGGTCACAGACCCCCTCTGAGCTTGAATCTGTGATCTACTGAGACTCTGCGTCGCGCGCTGCCAGCACACCATCAACACATCAACCTTATTATGGAGGATGATCAGATGTTCAGGCGAATTCTGGCGATTGCGATTCTCCCCATGTTGTTGCTCCTCTTGCTGGCCGCCACCGTCACCGCCCAGGGCACAGGGGACCCCGTCAAAGGCAAAGCCGCATGGGATGCCGCCAACTGCAAGTCCTGCCACGGCGCCAACGGCGAAGGCAAGTTTGCCGGCCCGCGCGCCGGCGACGGCAAGACCGCGGCCGATTGGATCAAGCAGGTGCGCACCCCGCGCGCCAACATGCCCTCTTATAGCGCCGCTCAGATCAGCGACGCCACCCTCACCGACATGTGGGCCTACATGCAGACGTTGCCCAAGCCGGCCTCCTTCACGCCTTACTCGGTGCCGGTATCGGCCACAGATCCTGTCGGCAAGCAACTGTGGTCGCAAAAGCGTTGCGAGGCCTGCCACAGCAATTTCGGCCAGGGCATGATCAAGACGCGCTTCGTGGACCAAAACCGCGAAGTGACGACGGAAATCGTCCTGAAGCAGCTCCGCACGCCGGCCAAGAACATGCCGAGCTTCAGCGCGACGCAGGTGACCGACGCGCAGGCGGCCGAGATTGCCAATTTCATGAAGACGCAGGTAGCGGCGATCAAGGCGGCCGCCGCGCCAGCGCCGGCCGCGGCAGCGCCGGCGCCGGCCACCATGCCCAAGACCGGCGGCGCGCTCAGTCCCTTGCTCGTTGCCGGCCTCTCCCTCCTGGGCATCGGCCTGGGAGCCGCGTTGCGCAGGTTGCGGTAAGTTGGCCGGCCGTCCACGAATGATTTATTCGTGGCCCTATTCGTGGACGGCCCACCCCCGCGCAAAAAAAGTGCCAGGCACCGGAAAGGGTGCCTGGCACATAGATCCGTCATCGCCGAAACGCGCCAGGCATCCTTCTCAAGCGCCTGGCGCGTAGGCGATCCCATCACACCTTGCGGTATTCCCCTTCGACGACATCCTCGCTGCCATCGCCGCCGGAGCCGCCCGCGCCCGGAGGCGGCGTCTGCGGACCGGCCTGCTGATACATCTTCGCGCCCACCTTCTGCCACTCGTCCATCAGCCGGTCGGTCGCCTTGTCCAGCTCCTCGGTGCTCGCGTTGCGATCCAGCGCGGCCTTCACTTCGTCCATCTTGCCCTGCAACGCCTTCTTGTCCGCGTCCGATAGCTTGTCGCCGTTCTCCTGGATGAACTTCTGCACCTGATAGTGGGCATTGTCGGCCCGGTTGCGCGCCTCCACCTGCGCCTTGCGCTTGCGGTCCTCCTCGGCGTGCCGCTCGGCCTCCTTCACCATCTGCTCGATCTGCTCCTTCGACAGGCCACTGGAGGCCGTGATCTTGATGCTTTGCTCGCGGCCGGTCGCCTTGTCCCGCGCGCTCACGTGCAAAATGCCGTCCGCATCGATGTCGAAGGTCACCTCGATCTGCGGGACCCCGCGCGGGGCCGGCGGAATGCCGGTGAGCCGGAAATTGCCGAGCAGCTTGTTATCGCGCGCCATGGGCCGCTCGCCCTGCGTCACCACGATCTCGACCTCGGTCTGCATGTCCGAGGCGGTCGAGAAGATCTGCGTCTTCTTGACCGGGATCGTGGTATTGCGCTCGATCATCGGCGTGGCCACGCCACCCAGCGTCTCGATGGAGAGGGTCAACGGCGTCACGTCGAGGAGCAGGATGTCCTTCACCGAGCCGCCGAGCACGCCCGCCTGGATGGCCGCGCCGATGGCAACCACCTCGTCGGGGTTGACCCCCTTGTGCGGCTCGCGGCCGAAGAAACGACGCACCGCCTCCTGCACGGCCGGCATGCGGGTCATGCCGCCCACCAGCACCACCTCGGCGATGTCGTTGGTGGTCAGTTTGGCATCGGCCAGCGCCTGGCGGCACGGCTCGATGGTGCGCTCGATCAAGTCGGCGGTGAGCTGTTCCAGCTTGGCCCGCGTCAGGGTCATCTGCAGGTGCTTAGGGCCGCTCGCGTCGGCCGTGATGAACGGCAGATTGATCTCGGTTTGCAGCACCGTCGAGAGCTCGATCTTCGCCTTCTCGGCCGCCTCCTTCAGGCGTTGCAGCGCCATGCGGTCGGAGCGCAGGTCAATGCCATGCTCGCGCTTGAACTCGTCCGCGATCCAGTTGATGATGCGCTGATCGAAGTCGTCGCCGCCCAGGAAGGTGTCGCCGTTGGTGCTGAGCACCTGGAAGACCCCCTCGCCGACGTCGAGGATGGAGATGTCGAACGTGCCGCCGCCCAGGTCGTACACCGCGATCTTCTGGTCTATCTTCTTGTCCAGGCCATAGGCCAGCGCGCTGGCGGTCGGCTCGTTGATGATGCGCAGCACATCCAGCCCGGCGATCTTGCCCGCGTCCTTCGTCGCCTGGCGCTGGCTGTCGTTGAAGTAGGCCGGCACGGTGATCACGGCCTGGGTCACCGGCTCCCCGAGATACGCCTCGGCGTCGGTTTTGATCTTCTGCAAGATCATGGCCGAGATCTCGGGCGGGGAATAGTTCTGGCCGCCCAACACCACCCACGCGTCGCCGTTGCTGTGTTCGATGATCTTATAGGGAAGCACCTTGCGCGCCTTGACGACTTCCGGATCGTTGAAGCGGCGCCCCATCAGCCGTTTGACCGAGAAGATGGTGTTATCCGGATTGGTGATCGCCTGGCGACGGGCCACCTGGCCCACCATGCGTTCGCCTGTCTTCGGATTCACCGCCACCACCGACGGGAAGAGGCGTGAGCCCTCGGCGCTCGGGATGACGACCGGTTCGTTGCCTTCCATGACGGCCACGACAGAGTTGGTCGTACCAAGGTCAATGCCGACGATCTTGCCCATAGCTGAAAAACTCCTTCTTTCGATTATTTCGCCACACGTACCATGCTCGGCCGCAGCACGCGATCGCCCAGCATATAGCCGCGGCTCACCTCTGCGATGATCTGGCCTTCGCTGTAACCCTCGGCGTCTTCGTGGGTCACCGCATAATGCAGAGCCGGGTCAAAGCGCTGGCCCTCGGTCGCGATCGCCGAGACCCCTTCGCTCTCCAAGAGCTGCTCCAGCTTGCGCTGGATCAGGCGGAAGCCGTTGACCCATTCGCTTTCGGCCTGGTCGGCCGGCAGGTTCTCGAAGGCCCGCGCGATGTCGTCGGCGATCGGCAAGAGCTTTTCGAGGACGCGCACGGCCGCCGTGGCCCGATATTCCTCCGCCTCGCGTTGCATCCGCTTGCGCGCGTTGCTCAGCTCGGCCGCGGTGCGGCGCCAGTTATCCAGGTATTCGGCCGCCTGCGCCTGCGCCTGCGCCAGTTGCTCGCGCAAGGCCTGGATTTCGTCTACTTCCCCGGCCGGCGCCTGCTCATGGCCGTCCTGTCGGCCGGCCTGTTCTTCGACCGGCTGGTTGATCAGTTCACTCTCTTCGCTCATCGTTTCTACTCAACTCCGTGAATTTCCAACGCGATGCTCAAGTGGATGGCCGACGTACCACTCGTTGACCAGGTCGCTCATCAACTGCGAGACGTAGCGCACCGCGCCGATGGTGTAGTCATAGGGCATGCGAATCGGCCCGACCACGCCCAGCAAGCCGCTGGCCCGACCCTCGACGCCGTAGCGCGAGAGCACCAGGCTCAGCTCGGCGAAATCGCGCCAGCGCCCTTCGCCGCCGATCAGCACCTGCACGCCGCCCACGCCGAGCGGCTCGGCCGCGGCCATGACCACGTCCACCAGCGCCGGGCCTTCCAGCGTCTGCACCATCTGGCGCGCCTGTTCCGCCTCTGCGAACTCCGGCTCGGCCAGGATGTGCACCAGCCCCTCGCGGTAGAACGCGTTCGCCTCTCGCGTATCCATGTTGAGCATGGTCTGGCTCACCAGCTCGCCGAGCTGGCCGATCAGACCAGAACGGGCAGCCAGGCGGGCGCCGATCTGGCTGCCGGTTAACCCCACGCATTCCGCATTGAGCTGATTGGAAAGCCGGCTCAGCGACTCTTGATCCATCGGCTGGTCCAGGGTGAGCATCTCCTGCTTCACCGTGCCCCCTTGCAACACCAGGACCAGTAAGACCAGGGTGTCGTGCAGGCTGATCAGCTCCAGATGCTTGAACTTGCTCTCGCGCGCCCGCGGGGGTGTCGCCACGGCCGCTTTGCGCGTGGTGTGCGCCAACACGGCCACCGCCAGCCGCACCCATTGGTCCAGCTCCAGCCGCGCCTGGTGGAACTGATGGCGGATCTTGAGCTGCTCGGGCAACGGCAGCTCGGTGTCGCCCAACAGGTGTTCGACGAAATAGCGGTAGCCTTGCTCGGTCGGGATGCGACCCGCCGAGGTGTGCGGATGCGTCAGATATCCCATCTCTTCCAGCGCGGCCATTTCGTTGCGGATGGTGGCCGCGCTGAGCTCCAGGCCATACCCCTCGACAAAGGCTTTCGACCCGACCGGCTGGCCCTTCTCGATATAGGATCGGATGACCAGGCCCAGGATGGCCTGGCGACGCAGCGTCATCTCGGGCATCGCTCCCACCTCGCTTTAGCACTCTCGATGCGAGAGTGCTAATCCATCGGGCCAAATGATACCACGAAGCGGCGAGCGTGTCAAAATTCAATAGGCGGACTGATCGGTGAAGATCTTAAACACGGTGCGCAACATGATGCGAAAATCGAGCCAGAGGGACCAGTTTTCGATGTACCAGAGGTCGTACTTGGTGCGCTCCGCGATCGAGGTGTCTCCGCGCAGGCCGTTGACCTGCGCCCAGCCGGTGATGCCGGCCTTCTCGCGGTGGCGCTCCATGTAACGGGGGATGCTCTGGCGGAACTGCTCCACATAGGCCGGCTGTTCGGGCCGCGGGCCCACCACGCTCATGTCGCCCATCAGCACGTTGATGAACTGGGGCAATTCGTCAATCGAGGTCTTGCGGATGAACGCGCCCACGCGCGTGCGCCGCGGATCATTCTTGGTTGTCCAACCGGGGCCGTTCGCCTCGGCGTCCTGGCGCATAGAGCGGAACTTGAGCAGCTTGAACGGTTTGGCGTCCAGGCCCATGCGCTCCTGGACGAAGAAGACCGGCCCTGGCGAATCCAGCTTGATGGCCAGCGCCACCAGCATCATCAGGGGCGACATGAAGAACAGGAACAGGCTGCTGAACACGATGTCTACAATGCGCTTGAGGGTCAGCTTCCAGCCGCGCAGCGCCACATCGCGGATCGTCAACAGCGGCAAGCCGGCCAGGTCGCTGATCGTCACCTCCGACGCCATGATCTGGAAGACATCGGGGAAGACGCGGATGCTCACCTTTTCGCGCTCGCATTGCGCCACGATCCCCACCAGCTCCTGATGGCTCGCTTCGGGCAGCGCGATGATCACCTCGGCGATCCCCTGCTCTTCGATCACCCGCGGCAGGTCGTCTATGCTGCCGAAGACCGGCAGGCCCAACACGCGGCTTTGCGTCGGGTTCACATCCACGAAGCCGACGACCTGGTAGCCCAGGCCAGGGGTGTGCTGGATCTTTTGCAGGATCATCCGGCCCACTTCGCCGCTGCCGACGATCAGCACGCGCTCCGCGCCTTTGCCGCGGCGCTGCAACCAGCGTTGAATCCGGCTATGCACCCAGCGGCCGAACGGCATCAGCACCAGCGCCGCGGCCCAGGCGAACACGATCATCAGGCGTTGATATTCCAGCCCCCGCAGGACGAAGCCCAGGAACGCGATGGTGAGCAGCGTGGCCACCGAGACCGCCCCGAACATGCGGTAGACCTCGTCCAACAAGATGGCTGCATGTCGGCGATGGTAGAACTTGTAGCCGAAGAAGACGAGCAGGGTATTGACGAGCTGGATGGCCGCCAGGATGAAGTAGTCGCGGAACGGCCCGATCTTGGGACCGACCGTGAGCATGCGCAAGAGGTAGGCGATATAAAAGGCGAGCAGGCTCGCGGCGGCATCGGTCAACACCAGCGAGACCAGGAAGAACATGCGCAGCCGGCGGCCCGGCGCCCGTGGGGGCTGATCGGGCCGGCGCTGGCCGCTGCGGCCGGCGGCTGTGGCGGTCGGCGTGGCCGGATCGGCGCTCATGAGCTGGTCCTCACATCGGCAGAAGGTCGTGGCCGGCGGTCGGCGGCCGGCCCCTGGCCGCGCAGTCGGCGGCCGAGCAGATCGAGCTGCGCGAAGAAGAAGATGCCCCCGCGGATCAGCCAATCCATCCAGAAAGCAGTGCTCGCCTTGTAGTGCTTCTCGTAAAAGATCGTCAGCGCGCGGTAGAACTCGACGCGCGCCCGGTAGGAGTGTCGCGATGCGGCCTCCTTCACGTGGGTGACGGTCACCGCGGGATTGTACCACACCTGCCAGCCGGCGTCGGTGATGCGCTTGGCCCAATCCAGGTCTTCGCCGTACATGAAGAAGGTCTCGTCCAGGAGGCCGGCCTGCAGGATGGCCTCGCGACGCACCAGCATGAACGCGCCCACGATGGCGTCCACCGGCGTCACCAGGTCGGGGTCGAGGTAACGCAGGTCGTAACGGGCGAAGCGCGGACTGTGCGGAAAAAGGCGATCGAGCCGGGCCAGGTGAAACAGGGAGCTGGCGGGGGTGGGGAAGGAGCGCCGACACGCGCGATCGAGCGAGCCGTCCAGGCGCACCAGCTTCGGCCCGGCCGCGCCCGCCCGGGGATGCGCCTCCATGAACGCGATCATGTCGCGCAGGGCGGTCGGCGGCAAAACGGTGTCGGGGTTGAGCAACAGGGCGTAGCGGGGCAACGCCGCGGCGCGCTCGCCGGCCGCTTCCGCCGCGGCGACCGCCGGCCGATCGCTGAATCCGAAGTAGCGCAACCCCTGGTTGTTGGCGCGCGGATAGCCGACGTTCGCCTGGTTCGCGATCAGGTGGACGTCGGGAAATTCCCGGCGCACCATCGCCACGCTATCGTCGGCCGAAGCGTTGTCCACCACGCACACGGCCACCGACAGGCCGTCCAGCTCGCTGGCCGCCAGGGAACGCAGGCAATCGCGCAGCAGGGCGCTGGTATTGTAGTTGACGATGATGATCGCCAGATCGAGAGATGTCATCGGCGCACTGTCCATGGGCACCGAGATTATAGCATTGCCCACCCGCGCGGTCAATTACGGCCGCGCGGATCTCATGGCCGGAGGCGCGCCTGGCCCTGATAGGCGAAGACCACATTGCCCTGCGCGTCTTTCAGCTCGATCCGCACCTCGCCGGCGGCCGGCGCGGCGGCCGGCAAGGGGATCAGCTCGTCGAGCGGCTGCGCCGGGCTGATGTCCACGCGGCCGACGAACGCTTCGGCGCCGGCCGCCGCGATCCGCACTTCGCCCCGCACCGGCCGCGTCGGCGCCAGGCGGACGCGCAGGCCGGCCGGCTCTGCCGTCAGATGGAGCGCGCCGCCGGCCGCGGCGGCCGTGATCCCGCCGATGTCGGCCACAGGGTACCAGGTCTCGGTCCAGCTCACGCTGCCGCCGGCAGGCAAGGTGTACCAGTCGTCGAACGTGGGCGCCAGGCCGCCGTGCAGCTCCACGTAGGCGGAGCGATCATCCGTATAGACGTCTGAACCGATGGGTTGGCTCCATCCCAGGGCAAAGATCTTGGCCCCCCGCGCCACGGCACTGGGGAAAACGCGCATCAGGCCCTCTTCGATCGCCGGGTCGTACACGCCCATATAGCCGTCCCCGGCCGCGGGCCGCGCGAAGAAGCCGAGATACGGTCCCCAGTTGCCCAGCCGGCTCATGTCCCGGCCGGCGTGAACGGGCCACGCCATCGCCGCGCCCGGCCCCGGCAGGGACGGATCGGCCGTGCTGTGGACGGTCACCTCCCGCGCCGGCAGGATGAAGCGCAGTTCCGGCCCGGGCGCGTTGGCCGCGCCGGGCGCCACCATCGCGTTGAGCCACCATTTCACGCGCGCGGCCGCCGTCGTCGGATTGACGATGGTCGGCGCGATCGTGAAGTAGCCCGCCTCGGCCGGCAGGGTGACGTTGACCGTGACGTAAGGGCGCTCGAAATCTCCCGTGAAAAGGCTCACCTGCACGCCGCCATCGGGAAGGCGCATCGTGTTGTAGCCCCACTCTTTTCCCCACTCGTAGCCGTGCTCTTCCACCGGGAAGCCCCATTCGATCCCGCCGGCTGCCAGCCACCAGTTGGCGCCGGCCGGATAGGGCGGGCTGGGCGGCCCCCAGCCCGTAGGCTTGATGACGGGATTGCGGTACAGCTCGTTGTGGCCGGTCGGCTTGAAGATCACCTCGTAGATGCGGCCGCCCAGTTGGGGCAAGATGCTGATGCGCAGGTAGCGATTTTCCAACACGAGCAACGTGTAGCTGACCGGCGCCGGCCGGGGATTGGATGCCTCGTATGCGGCGCGATCCAGCGTCAGGACCGCGTAGCCCCCCAGCGTCGGGTCGGCCGCGGGGCGCAGGAACGACCGATAGGGATAAGTCGGGATCGTGACCTGGGTCACCCGGAAGGTGACGAGGGGCGGCCGCGTTGCCGTGGGCGTGGGCGATGCGGCCGGCCGGGTGGGCGTGGACGATGCGGCCGGCGGAACCGGCGTCGCGGTCGGTGGGATCGCCGTCGGCGACGGGGTCGGCGCGATGGTCGCC
>Ga0209162_1003082_pt1 | contig 13787 bp, 9 predicted proteins | sample YNPNPMetaG_FD_187121 | JGI IMG/M metagenome (GOLD analysis project Ga0209162, IMG submission 187121) | Anoxygenic and chlorotrophic microbial mat microbial communities from Yellowstone National Park, USA - YNP NP MetaG (SPAdes) (version 2) ...
CACGCGGAGCGTGGCGTTCCCACGCGGAGCGTGGCGTTCCCACGCGGAGCGTGGCGTTCCCACGCGGAGCGTGGCGTTCCCACGCGGAGCGTGGCGTTCCCACGCGGAGCGTGGGAACGAGGGGGGCCTGGCGTTCTCACGCGGAGCGGCAGGGCGGCACAACCCGCGCCAGCACACCGGCGTATTTTCGGGCCACGGGGTGCGCTACGTCTCGCGGCCCACCAGGGTCTGGGCCAGTTCGCGCAGCCAGCCCTGGGCCGGCTCGTGGCCGGCCGCCTGGTCCAAGGCCCGCAAAGCCTGTTCGTGATACCCGGCGACGACGGCCTCGGCCTGCGACCGGGCCCCCAGGTCGTTGAGGATGCCCAGCACCCGGGCCACATCTGCCTCGGCCGGTTGCGCCTGGCGATAGAAGGTCTCCAGGGTCTCTCGCGTCGGGCCACTGGCGTGTTCCAGGGCATAGACCACCGGCCACGATTTCTTGCGCCGCCACAAGTCGCTGGCGGCCGGCTTACCGGTTACGGCCGGGTCACCCCAGATGCCCAGCACGTCATCCTGGACCTGGAAAGCCAGGCCCAGGTTCCACCCAAAGGCGCGGTAATGAGCGGCCCGGGGTGGTTCCGCCTCGCCCAGGAGTGCTCCCATCTCCAGGGCCGCCGCGAACAGACTGGCCGTCTTGCCCTGGATCATATACAGGTACTCCTCGGCCGTCACCTCCAGCCGGGTCTCAAAGCTCATATCCAGGAACTGACCATGACACAGATCAAGGCAGGCTGCATCAAGGCAGTGATTCAAGGCCACCAGGACTCCAGCCGATACCCGGCAGTCATCCGCCAACCACTGGAGAGCCTGATGGGCCAGGACGAACATGCCATCGCCGGCGTTGATAGCGTGGGGCACGCCCCATACCTTCCAGACGGTGGGCCGGTGGCGACGTTCTGCATCGCCGTCTTCAATGTCATCGTGGATGAGGGAAAAGTTGTGCAGTAACTCCACGGCCACGGCCGCAGGTATAGCACGCCGCCACGCCTCGCGGCCACCAGCAGCCTGGCAGGCCAGCAGACACAGGAGGGGCCGCAGCCGCTTGCCGGCGGGCCGTTGCACCGGCGCGCCAGCCTCGTCTACCCAACCCAGGTGGTAGCGCATCATGTCATAATAGGGCGCCAGGGCCGGGTGCGGGCAGGTGAGCGCCTGGCGCAGGCCCGCTTCGATGGCTTCCAGGTAGGGAGCAAAAGTGGCTGGTTGATCACTCATGGCTGGGCCTCCAGGCGGGGATCAGTGGGACGCGGCGCAGGTCCGCCACAGTGCGCGCGCCGACGCAGAACATGGCGATGCGCAGTTCGATGATGAGTTGCTGGAGCCGCAGGATCACTGCCTCAGCAGAAACGGTGGCCGGGCGCAAGAGGGGGGCAGCCAGGCCGGCCAGATCGGCCCCCAGGGCGATAACCTTGGCGACATCCACGCCGGTCCGCACGCCGCCGCTGCCCACCAGGGCCAGGCCCGGCGCACCCCGGCGGGCCATCTGGATGCTCTCAGCGGTGGGAATGCCCCAGGCGGCAAAGGCCTCCGCTACCCGGCGCAGCATCTCGCTGGCGGCACGATGCTTTTCCACCTCGCTCCAGGAGGTGCCACCGGCCCCGGCCACGTCCAGCCCGGCCACGCCGACCGCCGCCAGCCGCCGGGCGACATCCTCCGACAACCCCCAGCCCACCTCCTTGACCAGCACCGGCACCGACAAGGCCCGGCAGACCGCCTCGATGCGCGCCAGCAACCCGCTGAAATCCGTGTTGCCGTCGCCCTGGAGCGACTCTTGCAGGGGGTTCAAATGCAGGATCAGCGCATCGGCCTGGATCATGTCCACGGCCCGCTGACAATCGGCCGGCGCGTAGCCGTGGTTGAGCTGAATGGCTCCCAGATTGGCGGCCAGAAAGATGTCCGGCGCCACGTCGCGCACCCGATAGGTATCAGCCAGGGCCGGGTCCTCGATAGCGGCCCGTTGGCTGCCCAGACCCAGGCCCAGGCCCAGCTCCTGGGCGGCGATGGCCAGGTGACGGTTGATGGCCTGTGCCGCCGCCGTACCCCCGGTCATGGGCGCGATCATGATGGGAGCCTGCAAAGGATGTCCCAGGAACAAAGTCGTTGTGTCTATCTGGGATAGATTCAGCTCCGGAAGAGCCTGGTGAACAAAGCGATAGCGTTCCAGGCCGGTGGTGAGCACCGGGGATTGCACATCCTCTTCCAGACAGATCCGCAGATGTTCGAGTTTGCGTTGGCTATGCATGGCACTATCTAAACTTTCGGTGACTAAGGCTACTCGTGTCAGCGATTGAAATCGCCCCTGGGAGGCTTTCAGCCAGGCATCCACCTGGGTGGACGCACCCCTCCGTGCAGGCAGACAGCCAGCCGAAGCGGTTTCAACCGCCAGCTCAGCTACCCTCCCGCCGCCGGTTGCTGGGACCGTGTTTCCTGTCTGCGACGGGCGTGTCCACAAAAACGCCCAAACCGTTCGGCTGAGCTCACGGCGAAGCCTGCGGGAGGGTGAGCAGTTACGCTAATTCTATCACAGAATCGGCTTATTGAGAATAGGCTTTTGCTGCCAGTGAAGCGGGCGGTCGGCCGGCGGTTTACGCCCCCCGGTGTGGTTTCAACCGCCATTGTCAGGAACAACGCGCCTGGTGTATACTTGCTCACGCCCGGCTTACCCTCCCGCAGGTTACCAAACCAGCGGGAGGGCAAGCAGTTACCATATGTGCGGGGTGCTGTGATGTCTGGTTCGGATCATTATCGAGGGTCATACGCTCCCGACGTTGCGTGGCCCATGCAGGCGAACACGGGGGAGACCGGATCATGGAGCCAGCCTCATGATTTTGGCGGCCAGGGACCGCTCATCCACCTGGCTCACGCCAACGGGTTTCCGCCGGGGACATACCGCCCACTGGCCGAGGCACTCGCCAGCGATTACCATATCATCGGCCTGCCGGCCCGGCCGTTGTGGCCCGGTAGTCGCCCGGAGCAGGCCCCTTCCTGGCGACCCCTGGCCGATGATCTGATCCAGGCCCTGGACCACCTGGGTCTGCAAGACCTGGTGGGCGTGGGGCACTCACTGGGCGGGGTGCTGACCATGTGGGCCTCGATCCAGCGCCCGGAACTCTTCCGCGCCGTGGTCCTCATTGACCCGGTGATCCTGCCCCCAGCCTGGTTATGGCTGGCCCGGCTTATGCGTGCCCTCGGATTGGGCCAGCGGCAGCCCCTGGTCCAGGGAGCCTTGCGCCGTCGGTGCGTCTGGCCCAACCGCCAGGCCTGCTATATGCACTATCGGCACAAGCCCTTATTCGCCCGCTGGCCGGATGCCAGCCTGTGGGCCTACGTGGAGGCCGGGACCCGACCGCGTGCCGATGGGCAGGTGGAGTTGGTCTATCCACCGGCATGGGAGGCGCACATCTTTGCCACCACGCCCACCGATATCTGGCGCGATGTGCCCAGGCTGGCAGTCCCAACCCTGGTCATTAGCGGCGCCCACTCGGACATCTTGCGGCCAACGAGCCAGGCTCTCATGGCCCAATTGCTCCCGCAGGCCCGGTTCCTGGTCATCCCTGAGGCCGGCCATCTGGTGCCCATGGAACAACCCCTGGCGGTGGCGGCTGCCATCCGCGCTTTTCTGACCACCGCTACACCCCGGCCTGATCCCTTACAGGGTAAGAACCGCTGACATCCGTGCGTGATTAAACGCATGAGAGCACTGCTCCGCTTCCCACTTCGTCCCTTCGCCGCTGCGCTATGCGGGGAGGGGAAAAATGCCCCGTAGGGGTTTTTTGCGGCGGCTTCCGCCGCAAAAAAACCAGAAAGGCTTTCTCCCCCTTGTTCTCTCCCTGACAGAAGTTATGCACGGATGTCAAGAACCGGCCTTGACAACCCCCTGCATCTGCGTTATACTTCTGCCTGCATTACGGGCCTGTAGCTCAGCCGGGAGAGCGCTACAATCGCACTGTAGAGGCCAGGGGTTCGAATCCCCTCAGGTCCACCAACTATATCCGCGACGAACAGGAGTAGTAGGCCATCCCCACAGCGAGCGACGCATGACCCGGTGCAAGCGTCGCCGGGCACCCCTGGGGAGTGCCCCCTCACCCCACCCCCATCCCCTCTCCCGAAATTGGGAGATGGGAGGGGGAAAGGTGAGGGCTTCAAAGACCGAACTCGCCTGGGAGCAGCGTCGGTGAAACCACAGTAGCCGACGCCGGTTCGCACCCGTTATCGTGCTCAGAGCGGATCGGCATTCCGCCGGGTTGAGCGTGGGCCTGTGGCGCAGCTGGGAGCGCGTCTCAATGGCATTGAGAAGGTCAGGGGTTCGAGTCCCCTCAGGTCCACCAAACCCCCGGCGCCGGTCAAGCAGGGTGGTACCACGGAGTCCCTTCGTCCCTGTGTGGATGAGGGGATTTTTCGTAAAACGTAATGCGTAAAACGTAAACTATCGCTTATGATATTACTTTTTACGTTTCGCGTTTTACGCATAGAGAGGAGCCATACTTGAAAATCGCCATCCTATCTGACATCCACGGGAACTTGAGCGCGCTGGATGCGGTGCTGGCGCACCTGGACGCACACGGCGGCGCGGACCAGATCGTGGTCCTGGGCGACATCGTGGCCATGGGACCGCAGCCGCGCGAGGTGATGGACCGGCTGCGAGAACGAGGCTGCGCCATCGTCCAGGGGAATACGGATGCCTGGTTTGCCCCGGCCGCCAAGCCACCTCCATCACCGCAGAAGATCGAGGACAGGCGCGAGCAGCGCATCGCGCGCCTGTGGCATTGGCTCAAGGACGAGCTGCGCCCGGAGGACGTGGCGTTCTTGAACGCCCTGCCGCTCAGCTACCAGGTGGCTGTGGGCGCGGAGCGACTGTGGTTCGTCCACGGCTCGCCGCGTCGGAACAACGAGGCCCTCTGGCCCACCACCCCGGACGACGAGCTGCGCCAGATGCTCAAGCCAGCTCGCCAGGCCGGGGCCACTCTCGTCTGCTGCGGGCATACCCACCAGGCCATGCTCCGCGTGTTCGAGGGGATCACCATCGTGAACCCCGGCGTCGTGGGGACCCAGGGCCACGGCGACGTGCGCGCCGCCTACGGCCTCCTCACCGTTGACAACGCCACTGTGCACATCGAGTTGCGTCGCCTCGCCTATGACCCCTCACCGGCCATCGCGGCCGCCGACGAACGTGATTTCCCCATGCCCAAACGCTATGCCCGCAAGCTGCGTGAGGGTGTGGAGATGCTATAGACGTAAAACGAAAAACGTAAAACGAAAAACGTAAAATGTAAAACGTGAAACGTGAAAAGCAATGTGCTGTAGCGCAAGATCACGTTTTACGCCTTACGTTTTACGCCTTACGTTTTATGCCTTACGTTTTACGCATGGAGGATTACCATGATTGACCGCTACGAACCCACCGTCATCGAACCCAGGTGGCAGCGAAAATGGGAGGAGGACCGGCTGTACAAAGCCGTCATCGAGGAGGACCGGCCCGGTTTCTACTTCCTCACCATGCTGCCCTATACCTCCGGCAATCTGCACATCGGCCACTGGTATGCCATGGCCCCGTCGGACGTGAAGGCGCGCTACCTGCGGATGCGCGGCCACAACGTCATGTTCCCCATCGGCTTTGACGCCTTTGGCCTGCCGGCCGAGAACGCGGCCATCAAACACGGCATCCACCCCTTCAAATGGACGATGACCAACATCGAGCGGATGCGTGTACAGTTGCGGCAGATGGGGGCCACCTGGGATTGGGACCGCGAGGCCATCACCTGCGTGCCGGAATACTACAGGTGGACCCAGTGGTTCTTCCTCCAGTTCTACAAACACGGCCTGGCCTACCGCGCCAAGGCCCCGGTGGACTTTTGCCCCACCTGCAACACCACCCTGGCCCGCGAGCAGGTCTGGGGCGAAGACCGGCACTGCGAACGCTGCAAGACGCCGGTGGTCAAACGAGAGTTGGAACAGTGGTTCTTCCGCATCACCAACTATGCTGAGGAACTGCTGGACTTTTCCCAGATTGACTGGCCGGAGCGCGTGGTGACGATGCAGCGCAACTGGATCGGCCGCAGCGAGGGGGCGAATGTCAGGTTTCAAATTGCAAGTTGCGAATTGCAAGAGGAGTTGGTGGTGTTCACGACCCGGCCGGATACCCTGTGGGGCGCCACGTTCATGGTCCTGGCCCCGGAGCATCCGTTGGTGGATAAGCTGACCACGCCGGACCACCGCGCCGAGGTCGAAGCCTACCGCTACCAGGCCAGCCGCCAGAGCGAGATTGACCGCCTGGCCGCCGACAAGGACAAGACCGGCATCTTCATCGGGGCCTATGCCGTCAACCCGGTGAACGGTGAGCGCATCCCCATCTGGATCGCGGACTATGTGCTGATGACCTACGGCACCGGGGCCATCATGGCCGTTCCGGCCCACGATGAGCGCGACTTTGCCTTCGCCATCAAGTATGGCCTGCCCATCATCCCGGTCATCGCCCGGCCGGATGGCGTCTCCAAATCATTTGCCCCGGCCGGCACCATGCGGGGTGGCTTTGCCGACGCGCTACGGGCGGCCGGCATCCCCGGTGAGGAGCGCGATGGCTCGCTCTATGTCACCATGACGCAGGACCAGACCGACGCTTACATCGCGCTGGCCCGGCAATACCTGAACCCTGGTTGCTGGAACGAGGTGGTCGGCTCCCGCTGGGCGTTCATCTTTGACGACGGTGTGCTGCCATTCGACAGCGTGGCGGCCGACCGCGCCATCCTGGCCCGCTGCCAGGAGTTGGAGCCGAACGTGCGGGACGCACGCACGGTCATGGAGATGCTGACCGGTCAGCCGTTCTACCAGGACGTGTTGTTCCACGTGGACTATGGGCCGATGATCCACTCCGGGCCGCTCACTGGCACCCCCGGCGAGCAAGCGGTATCGCGGACCATCGAATGGCTGGCTGAACGGAACGTCGGCGAGGCGGCGGTGAACTACCGCCTGCGGGACTGGCTGATCAGCCGGCAACGCTACTGGGGCGCGCCCATCCCCATCGTCTACTGCCCGGCCTGCGGCACCGTCCCTGTCCCAGAAAAAGACCTGCCGGTCCTGCTACCGGAGGACGCCGAGTTCCTGCCCACCGGCGAAAGCCCGCTCAAGTATCACGAGGGCTTTCGGCGCACCACCTGCCCGCAGTGCGGCGGCCCGGCCGAGCGCGAGACCGACACCATGGACACCTTCATGTGCTCGTCGTGGTATCAGTGGCGTTACCTCAGCCCGCACTATGACGCCGGACCGTTCGACCCACGCGAGGCCGCCTACTGGCTGCCGGTGGACCTGTACACCGGCGGCATCGAGCACGCCACCATGCACCTGATCTACACCCGGTTCTTCACCAAAGCCTGTCGTGACCTGGGCATCGTGGACCATGACGAACCCATGCTCAAGCTCTACAACCAGGGCATCATCCTGGGCGAAGATAACGAGAAGATGAGCAAGAGCCGGGGCAACGTGGTGGACCCGGATGATTTGGTGCAGCGCTACGGGGCCGACACGGTGCGCACCTACCTGATGTTCATCGGGCCGTGGGAGGAAGGCGGGCCGTGGAGCAGCCGGGGCATCGAGGGTGTGTTCCGGTTCTATAACCGGGTCTGGAATCTGGTGCTGGAGCCGGTGACGGTCGGCGGTCGGCAATCGGCGACAGAGGATGAGGTGGCCGACCTGCGTCGCGTCACCCACAAGACCATCCGCAAGGTCACAGAGGACCTGGACGGCTTCCGCTTTAACACGATGGTGGCCGCGCTGATGGAGTTCAACAACTACCTGGTGAAGGCCAGGAATACGCCGGTCGCGCATACGCCGGCCTGGACTGAGGCCCTGGAGACCCTGCTCCTGCTGCTGGCCCCTAGCGCGCCGCACATCACCGAGGAACTGTGGGCGCGGCTGGGCAAATCATACAGCATCCATCAGCAGCCCTGGCCGCAGTGGGACGCGGCCCTGGCCGCTGACAAGGTCATCACCCTGCCGGTGCAGGTGGGCGGCAAGGTCCGCGCCCGCCTGCAAGTCCCGGCCGACGTGACCGGGGAGCAGGTGCGGGCCCTGGCCCTGGCCGACGAGGGGGTGCAACGACACATCGCCGGGCGGCCGGTAGTGAAGGTGGTCTACGTGCCGGGCCGGCTGGTGAACATTGTGGTGCGCTGATGAGCCGATAGATGATCACCCAAGCCCAGCGCATCCAACCGTCTCGGTACATGGAACAATTTGCTCTGCGAAACGGCGGGTCTGCCCGGCCCACCCAGTTCGGCCCGCCTGCCACCCAGTCCAGCACCCGGCCCACCCAGTCCGGCCTGGGCCGGGGGCCGGACTGGGTGGGCTGGGAGTCGCAGACGTGGGGCCGGGGGCCTGACTGGATGACCCACACGCTCCGCCCACGGCGGTCACCCAGTCAGGCCGGGGCCTGGCAGACCGCCTGGGAGCACAAATTTCCACCTGCTGAGACTGCCATCCGGCGGCGGCTGGCCGGCGAGGTCGGCACTATCGTCAGGGATTGGGGCGGGCGGTTGCCCGTCGCCCTGGTCTACCCCAACACGTACCACGTGGGCATGTCCAGCCTGGCCGTCCACGCCCTCTACCAGCTCTTCAACCGCCACGATGACGTGGTCTGCGAGCGGGCCTTCCTGGACCACACCCCCCTGGCCCTGGAATCGCAACGCCCGCTGACGGATTTCGTCGTTCTCGCGTTTACCGTCTCCTATGAGCTGGACTATTTCAACCTGGTGGCGATCCTGCGAGCGGCCGGCATTCCCCCGTTGGCGGCGCAGCGCGATGACCGGCATCCCCTGGTGATCGCCGGTGGCCCGGCCCCCACGGCCAACCCCCTGCCCCTGGCTCCCATCTGCGACGCCGTGGCCCTGGGCGATGGCGAGGTCATTATCCCGCCGCTGCTGGATGCCCTGCGGACCGGCGACCATGCCGCCCTTGCTGCCGTGCCGGGCCTTTACACGTCAAACGTCAAATGTCAAACATCGGGCGCAATACACAATACGTCAAACGCCAGGCGTCAAACGTCACTGGACCTGGACGCTCTTCCGGTCTCCACCGTCATCTATACCGATGATACCGGGTTTGGCGACATGGCGTTGGTGGAGGTGAGCCGGGGTTGTGGGCGCGGTTGCCGGTTCTGTTTGACCGGGCATTGCCTCCAGCCACCCCGGGAACGGTCGTTGGACGTGCTCTTGCGGCAGGCGGAGGCCGGCTTGCGCCACCGGGCGCGGATCGGGCTGGTGGGCGCTGCGGTGAGCGATTACAGCCGCATTGACGATCTGGTGATGAGCATTCGGGCCTTGGGCGGACGAATCGCCGTCTCCAGCCTGCGGGCAGATTCCCTCTCAGAGCCGCTGCTGACCGCGCTGGCTGAGAGCGGCGTGCAGACCCTCACCCTGGCCCCAGAGGCCGGCTCCCAACGCCTCCGCGACGCCATCCGCAAGGGTTTGACCGAAGACGAAATCCTGCACGCAGCCGACCTGGCCCAGGCATATCGTTTTCGCCAGCTCAAGCTCTACTTCATGGTGGGGCTGCCCGGCGAGACCGACGCCGATGTGACCGCGATAGCTGCATTGTGCGGGGCCGTGCGCGAGCGGTTCCGGGGCGGGGTCACGGCCACTATCACGCCTTTCGTGCCCAAGGCCGGCACGCCGTTTCAGTGGGCAGCGATGACCCCGGTCCCGGTGCTGCAGGCGCGCCTGAAACTTCTGGCGCGCGACCTGCGTCGCCGGGGCGTCCGGGTCCACCTGGAAAGCGCGGACTGGGCGGCGGTGCAGGGCGTGCTCTCGCGCGGCGACGAGCGCGTGGGCCGGGCGCTGGCCGCGTGCACCGCACCCACCCAGACCGCCTGGCGCGAGGCCCTGCTCGCCCACGACGTGGACCCGGCCCGCTACCTGGGAGCGTGGCCCCTGGATGAGCCGCTGCCCTGGGACACCGTAGACCTGGGTACAGACCGGGACCTGCTGCGGCGCGAGTATCTACGCGGATGTTCACGAATGAACACGGATCGTAGCGTGTAGGGCAGGTTTCCCCATTTTGACCTGGCCCGGCGGCCCACGCCTGCGGCAGAACGCCAGAAAGACCTGGCCGACATCCTGCGTCTGGTGGAGACGCACCCGCACCTGCTGGCCCGGCTGCCGGAACCGCTGCGCGAGCGCGTCGCTTCCGACCTGGCCGGGTGACGCACCACGCGATACGGAACACACATCACAGCGAAGTGTGCGATGTTCATGCTCGCGGCGGGTGTGCCTGGCCCAGGCCGAACTGGGTCACCCGCTGCCAGGCGCGGGGTCGCAGACCCCGCGCGAGCACATATATACGAGCGAGGTGTGCGATGTTCATGCTCGCGGCGGGTGTGCCCGGCCCAGGCCGAACTGGGTCACCCGCCGTGCGAAGCACGCGGGGGCGCAGACCCCGCGCGAGCACAAATTAGCAATTGAAAATGAGTGAAACCACCATCACCATTGCCTCCTACGACAAGAAAGCCGCCGACTTCGCCGCCCGGTGGTTTGACCTGCGGCTGGACCGGGCGCTGGACACGTTCGGCGGGTATCTCCGGCCCGGCGCGCGCGTGCTGGACCTGGGCTGCGGCCCCGGCCGCGACGTGCGTTTCCTCAACGAGCTGGGTTTCCAGACCGTGGGCCTGGACCGCTCGGCCGGGATGCTGGCCGAGGCCCGGCCGCGCGTGGCCGCTCCCTTCGTCCAGGCCGACATGCGCGCCCTGCCCTTCGCCGACGGCGCGTTCGACGGCGTGTGGGCCTGCGCCTCGCTGTTGCACATCCCGCGCGCCGAAGCCCCGGCCGTGCTGGCCGAGGTCAGGCGCGTGTTGGAACACGGCCACCTTTTCCTGGCCGTCAAACGCGGCGAGGGCGAAACCTGGCTGGAGACGGAACACGGCCCGGTCTTTTTCGCCTGCTATCACCCGGCCGAGGTGGAGCTGCTGGTGGAGCGGGCCGGCCTGCGCGTACTGGAGCGCTGGGAGGAAGCCGACCGGGCCGGCCGGGACCATCCCTGGATCAACCTGGTGGCCTGGACCCGGCTCGTCACGCCCCGCGTGGCCGCCTGCGCCATCGTCCGGGACGAGGCCGGCCGGCTCTTATTGGTGCGCCGCCAGGATAACGGCTACTGGGCGCTGCCCGGCGGCCACCTGGACTATGGCGAATCACTGACCCAGGCCGTTGTCCGCGAGACCCGCGAGGAGACCGGCCTGGAAGTGCAGATCGAACGCCTCAGCGGTCTCTACTCCGCGCCATTCCCAGACGGCTTTGTCCTCAATGAGGTGAACCAGGCAGTCGTGGCGACGTTCGTCTGCCGGGTGACGGGTGGAGAATTGCGCCCCGGCCCGGAGACCACCGACGCGGCGTTTTTCCCGGTGGACGCCTTGCCGGAACCGATCATGCCCATCCATGTACCGCGCATCCAGCACGCCCTGCACGGCGCCGGCGTATTCTTTGACTGAACGTTGACCCGGAGGCAAACATGACCACTCAGCAATTGCTATACCTCTCCCGCGCCGACGTAGAAAGCGTGGCCCTGGACATGCCCACGATCATCCGGTTGCTAGAGACGGCGTTCCTGGAAAAGGGCCAGGGCCGGGTGGAGATGCCACCCAAGCCCGGCATCCACCCCCAGCCCGACGCCTTTATCCATGCCATGCCGGCCTACATCCCGGCGCTCGGCGCGGCCGGCATCAAGTGGGTGAGCGGCTACCCAGACAACCCGGCGCGCGGCCTGCCCTATATCAGCGGCCTGCTGATCCTGAATGACCCGCAGACCGGCCTGCCCTACGCCGTCATGGATTGCACCTGGATCACGGCGATGCGTACCGGTGCGGCCACGGCCCTGGCCGCCCGCTACCTGGCCCGGCCCGATAGCCAGACTGTCGGCATCCTGGCCTGCGGCGTGCAGGGCCGCGCCAACCTGGAGGCGTTGGCCGTGCTCTTTACCATCCGCAAGGTCTATGCCTATGACATCCGGCCAGAAGCCCAGGCGCGCTACGTGACCGAGATGTCAGCCCGCCTGGGCGTGGAGGTCATCGGCGTAGACACACCCCGGGCCGCCGTGGTCGAAAGCGACCTGGTGGTCACCTCCGGCCCCATCCTCAAGCATCCCCGGCCCACTATCGCGCGCGACTGGCTGCGACCGGGCGCCTTCGCCAGCGCCGTGGATTTCGACTCGTACTGGACGCCGGAGGCCCTGGCCCAGTTCGACAAGATCGTCACCGATGATCACGCCCAGTTCCGGTACTACCGGGACCAGGGCTACTTCCAGGCCACACCGGAGCCTTACGCCGACCTGGGCGAGATCGTGGCCGGCCTCAAACCCGGTCGCACCCGGGACGACGAGCGGACCCTGGCCCTCAACCTGGGGCTGGCGTTGGACGACATGGCCGTGGCCCCGGCGGTCTATCGCCGGGCGCGCGAACGCGGCCTGGGGACCTGGCTGCCGCTGTGATAAAGGTACAGCCATGTGGCAGGAGGCCCGGGAGACCTTTGCCCGGCTGGGGATGGTGTGGGAGATAAAGCGAATGGACGAGCAGACGTGTGGGAGTGTGGGAGCATGAGCGCCACGCAGCACGCAGCACGCAGCACGCACCACATTTCACGCTTTACGCTTTACGTTTTACGTTTGACGTTTGACGTCTCACGCTCCTCTCTCCCCCTGCTGGCCTTGCTGCTCCTCGCCTTCACCCTGCGCCTCCACACCCTGGACTTTCAGCCCCTCTGGTTCGACGAGGGCAAGAGCGTCTTCTTTGCCAACCAGACCCCGTGGGATACGGCCATCCTCACCGCCGGGGACATCCACCCGCCGCTCTACTACTGGCTGCTGCACGCCTGGGCGTTCCTGGCCGGGTGGAGTCCATTTGCCCTGCGATTCCTGTCCGTGTGCCTGAGCCTGCTCGCGGTGCCACTCATCTACCGGCTGGGTCGGCTGTTGAGCGGTCGGCGTCTGGTGGGCCTGCTGGCAGCGCTGATCCTGGCCCTGTCACCCATGCATGTCTATTACGCCCAGGAAGCCCGGATGTACGCCCTCGTCGCCACGTTGGGCCTGGCCTCCACGGTCTGGTTGCTGCGTGCGTTGGGGTATAGCTACGCTCCGGTGGGGTCTGCGACCCCGTTGCCTGCACCAGCGGAGGGGAACGGCGGTCACAGACCGCCTTCGAGCCTCAATAGATCACAGAGCGTTCCTGGCGGATTGCCAAATCCGCCAGACGTCGCTGGATTTGGCAATCCAGCGGGAGCCAGTGGTGATCTACTGAGTCTACGAAGGGGCGTCTGGCTCGTCTACGTCGCCATCACCGCTGCCGCCCTCTATACCCACTATTACGCGGCGTTCATCCTGCTCTTCCAGGTACTCTTTGTCCTGCTCAACGCCCGGCTTTACCGCTCCGCCCTGCGCCGCTGGCTCGTCAGCCTGGTGGTCCTGGGGCTGCTCTATACCCCCTGGCTGATCTTCTCCTACAGCGTGCTCGCCTCCTACGTGACCGCCAAAGTCGCACATGAGGGCTACCCTCCCTTGCCCCTCTGGACCTACCTGGCCGATCACCTGTCCGCCTTCAGCGCCGGCACCCTGGGCGACCGCCCCGTGCCCACCATCGTCTGTGTGTCTCTGGCCGTCCTGGGTCTACTTTATCGTCCCAAGTCTAAAGTCTCAGGTCCCGAGTCCCCAGCCCCAGGACCTGGCGACCTGCGACCTGCGACTGGTGACTTGCGACCTGCATCCTGCATCCTGCATCCTGCATC
>Ga0209162_1003086_pt1 | contig 13771 bp, 8 predicted proteins | sample YNPNPMetaG_FD_187121 | JGI IMG/M metagenome (GOLD analysis project Ga0209162, IMG submission 187121) | Anoxygenic and chlorotrophic microbial mat microbial communities from Yellowstone National Park, USA - YNP NP MetaG (SPAdes) (version 2) ...
CTCAGTAGATGGAAAAAGTTGCTCAAAGCGGGTCTGCCAGGCCCACCCAGTCCGGCCTGCCTGCCACCCAGTCCGGCCTGGGCCGGGGGTCGCAGACGTGGGGCCGGGGGCCTGACTGGGTGACCCGCCGCTTCGCGCTCAGCGGTCGGTGCGAAGCCTCAGGCCTGGGCCTGGCAGACCGCCGAGGAGCACAAATTTCCATCGAGTCTTTGAAGGGGTGTGAATTTGCCATACGTATATATCCTGGAATGCGCTGACGGCACGTTATATACCGGTTGGACGACTGACCTGGCCCGGCGCGTGCGGGCGCATAACGAGGGGCAGGGAGCGCACTACACCCGTTCTCGCCGGCCCGTGCGTCTGGTCTACTGGGAAGAGGTCTCCTCACGGCGCGCAGCCCAACAGCGTGAGTTGGTGCTCAAGCGGCTGAGCCGCCGGGGCCGCCTGACGCTGATCCAACGCTGGCGAGAAAGCGACACCGCTGGCCCTGCCGGGCCGGGTGTCCCAGACCCGGTGCAGCCAGACCCAGACCAATGCCGCCGGGTGGGGGAGCGACTGGCGACCGTGAAGGTGCTGCCGGACCCCCTGTTACAGCCCCCCCGCGATGAGGACGAGCGCCAACGGCTGGCAAACCTCTGGTTGTACGTCGTTGCCATCTGCCAGCACACGGTCAGCCTGGCCGGCGTCCTGGACGGCGTCTGGTATCGCGGCTGGGATTATCTGGCCCGGGCCGCCCTGCGCGCCGAGGCAGGGACGCCGGGCTATTTCTCGGCTCACCGCCTGGCCCGGTTCACCCTGCTGGACTTGCAACGACTGTTCTCAGATAGCGGCAACCCGGCCACCTGCACTCTGGATCGCCTGGAAGAGCGACTGGGCCAGCTTCACGATTGCGCCCGGCAACTGTTGGCCGCCTATGAGGGCCAGGCGATGGGCCTCTACGCGGCGGCCGGTGGCCGGGCCAGGGGACCCGGTGGGCTGTATGAGCGACTGGCCGAGTTTGCGGCCTATGCCGACCCGGTGGAAAAGAAATCCACCCTGTTGTTGGCTTTCCTGAACCAGGCCGGTATCTGGCCGCTGCTGGACCCCGAACACGTGACCATGGCCGTGGATTATCACGCCATGCGGGTAGCCTTGCGCAGCGGGATCGTGGCGGTGACGGATGAGGCCCTGGCCCGGGCCTTGCGAGGGCGCCTGCCGGTGGACGAGACTATCAATACCGCCGTGCGGGTCGCCGTGCGGGAGGCTTGTGCCCTGCTGGCGCGCATATCCGGGCACAGCATCTACGACCTGGATCGGATCATCTGGTTACTGGGCCGAAGTTGCTGCTTCTACGACCACGAGCCGATCTGCGGCGGCCGGACCTGTTTCAAGGCTGACGAATGCACGTTCGTGGCGGGGGTGGCTTACCCATGCCCCGGCGTGTGCCTGCTGGACGGCGTCTGCCGGGGCAGCCGGGACCCAACCTATCGAGCCTTCTGGGAAACCAATATCTACACGACGCACTACTAATTGCAACCTGCAATCTGCAATCTGCGAGGTAACACCCTGTGACTGACGCGGTCAACAGCATCGCCTTGCGTCGCGCGGTGTTGGCGCACTGGATCGCCGTGCCCGGCTGCTACCTGCTCCTGCGACTGAGCCGGCCGACGTATCCAGTGGGTCTGGATATCCTGCTGATGGTGGCTTTGACCACGCTCCTGTGGTTTACCCTGCTCGCCTACACGCGCTGGGTCTCTCCGGCCCTGGTCAGGCGGGCCCTGGTGCCGGTGAGCCTGGTCCTGGGCCTCATCGCCATGGTGCTGGCCGGTGGTCCCCAGAGTGACTTTTATCTCCTGATATGCGGCTTGATCTTGCTGCTGGTCGCCTCTCAATGCTCCAGTCGGTGGGTCCTGGGTCTGACCTTTCTGTTAGGGGCTGGCTCTGGCAGCCTTTTACTCTGGCCCGGCGTGGACAACACGGCCACCGTCCTGGGGCGAATCGGAGCCTTGCTGGTGATGGGCCTGGTGCTCTGGTTCTACGTTCGTCCACGTAATCGGCTGCTACTCCAGACCGCCGAAGCGGCGAGCCAGCAACGATTGACCTGGCTTCAACAGATCAGTGAGCGTATCACGTCACAGACCGATCCGGAGAAACTGCGCGAGTTTGCCGTGCTGACGGCTCGTCAGATGACCGGGGCCCAGGTTGGCGGCCTGCTGATCCTGGACGAAGATGACCGCTCCGTAGGATACCTGTATTCCAGCATCGGGAACGAACCGGTGCGCCGTAGCGTCTTGAAGCTGAACTATGGGAGCAACGGCCTGTGCGATCAACTGATCCGGGAAGGGCAGGCGATACTTGACCACGGGCCGAGCCTCGATGTGGGTACGCCAGGGCTGCTGGTCTATTACCCGCCGATCTACTCGTTCCTCGGCGTGCCGCTTCAGAGCGGGCAGCAAGTCTTTGGGGCCTTGTTCGCCGCCAACCGGCGCAACGAGCACCCCTTTTCCCATGAAGATCGCCTCTCCCTGACCTTTTTGGCCACTCAGGTGAGCATGGCCCTGGAAAACCGTCGCCTGGTGCGCGAGGTCCGCATGCGCTTTACCAGCACCATTGAGGCCCTGGTCACAGCCATCGAGGCCAAACACCCCTATACACGCGGCCATTCAGAGCAGGTCATCCGCTATGCCGTGGCTACGGCGCGGGAGCTACACCTGAGTGAGGAAGAGATCGAGAACATCCGCGTGGCCGCCGTGCTCCATGACATCGGCAAGATCGGTGTGCCAGAGGGGATCTTGAACAAGGCCGGGGCTTTGACGGAACGGGAACGAGCCTTTATCATGAGCCATCCCTATATCGGAGCCAAGATCGTGGAGGCCATGGATCCGCGCGGCGAGATCCTCTACGTGATCTACTATCACCACGAGAACTATGACGGCAGCGGCTATCCCAAAGGCTTGAAGGGCGATCAGATCCCCCTGGGAGCCAGCATCATCCGGGTCGCCGATGCCTTTGAGGCGATGACCTCAGAGCGACCGTATCAGCGTAAACGGACGGCGTTGGAGGCCCTGCGGGAGTTGCAGGCTGGGGCCGGCCGCCAGTTCGACCCGGTAGTAGTTCGCGCCTTCAGACGGGCGCTGGAGCGATTGGCAGAAGATGAAGCGCGACGAGGATGAATCACTGACCATATTGAGGCCGGAACTGCGGGCTTTGCTGGCCGGCCGGGGCCTGCGTCAGGTCGGCGCCTGGGCCCTGGACATCAGCCAGACCATGCGCCAGGGGCTGGTCATCTTGAACCCCCAGGGCGTGGTCCTGGAGTTCAACGATTTTATGCGCGAACGTTATGGCTGGACCGATGCGGAACGGGGCCGCAACGTCTTTGCCGATCGCCCCCTGTTGGTCGAACAGGGGCTGCTGGAGCGGTTCCAGCGACTGATCGAGACCGGCGAACCGCAAGAGTTCCTGGCCGTGCGCAATATCCACGACGGGCAACCGATATATCAGAACTTTCGGGGCTATCCCCTCCAGGTCAACGGCCAGGTGGTAGCAGCCATCATCCAGATCGAGGATGTGACAGCGGCGGTAGCCAAGACCCAACGCCAGATCGAGAGTTTGAATCGGCTCTTTGAAGCCTCGCGGGTGCTGACCAGTACCCTGGACCTGCCGCGCGTGTTGGAGCTGGTGATCGAGGCGGCCGCTCAGGCGATCCCGACGGCCGAGCGGGGCGCGGTGGTGTTGCTGGACCGGGAGCGCGGCGAATTGTACGTGGGCGCAGCCTGGGGGTATCGCTCCCCACAGATCCAGCAGTTCCGCTTCCCTCGGAACCAGGGTTACGCCGGCTGGGTGTTTCAACATCGTCAGCCCCTGTTGGTAGAAGATGTGGCGCGTGATCCCCGGGCGCAACTGACCACGGACCTGGCAGAGCCACGAGAGATCCGCTCGGCCATCGCCGCGCCGCTCATCGCCCGTGACGAACCCATTGGCGTGTTGGACCTGGCCAGTATCAGCCGGACGGCCGCCTTTACCGAAGAGGACCTGCAACTCCTGGCCGCGTTTGCCAACCAGTCGGCCGTGGCCATTGAGAACGCCCGGCTCTTTAAAGAGACCCAGCGGCGCATAGCCGAATTGGGCACATTGGCCCAGATCGGCCGGTCCATCAGCGCTGCCCTGGACCTGGATCAACTCCTGGAGCTGGTCTACCAGCAGGTCAGCCTGGTCATGGACACCACCAACTTTTTCATCGCCCTGTACGAAGAGGGAACCGATACGGTGCGCTTTCCCCTGGCTATCGAGGGGGGTGTCCATGTGGAGGAACGCCCGGATTTCAGGCCCCGACGCGCCGGCCGGGGCCTCACCGAACACGTGATCCAGACCCGGGCTCCCCTGCTGCTCCGCACCGAGCTGCCCACGCAGGACCTGGACATCGAGTTGATCGGCCCGCAGGCCCGTTCGTGGCTGGGTGTGCCCCTGCTGATCGGCACGCGCGTCCTGGGCGTGATCGCTGTACAGAGCTATGAACAGGAAGGGGCCTATGACACCGGGCATCTGATCTTGCTCAATGCCATCGCATCCCAGGCGGCCATCGCCATCGAGAACGCCCGATTATACGCGCAGGCCCGGCGGGCCGAGGAGCTGGCCGCCCTGAACCGCATCTCCACCCTGGTCACCTCTTCGTTGAACCCGCAACAAGTCCTGGATACCGTCGTGGCGGCCACGGTACAGGTGATGCACTGCCAGAAGGCAGCTATTTTCATCCACGATGAGCACACCGGTGTAATCCGCCTGATGTCAGCCCAGGGCCTGAGCCAGCATTTCGTGGGCCAATCCCAACACATCTTGTTAGCCGATGAACGGGCGCTGGCGATCCGCGAGGGCCGGGTATTGGCGATAGAGGATGTGCTGACGTTGTCAGATACGAGTAGCATCCGCCGGCTGGGCCACGAAGAGGGTTTCCGGGCTGTGCTGGATGTACCCCTCCGTGGCCGGCGGCATGTCCTGGGAGTATTGACGGCCTACTATAGTAACCCGCACAAGTTCTCGCGCACCGAGATCGAGGTGCTGACCACCTTTGCCAACCAGGCTGCGGTAGCCATTGAAAATGCCCGGCTCTATGCCAGCACTGACGAGCGCCTGCGCGAACGCGTGGCGGAACTAAGCACCTTGCAGCAGGTCAGCCTGCGCCTCACGGCTTCCCTTGATCTGCCCAAGGTCCTGGATATCGTGGCCGAGGCTGCTTCACGCCTGGTGAACGCCAGCGATATCCATATCTATCTCTATGATGACCAGAGCGATACATTCACCTTTGGGGCCGGGCTGTGGGGTACCGGCAGCGGATCAGAGCGATCAATCAATGCCCCTCGCAAAAACGGCATCACCGCCCTGGCGGTCAGCCAGGGCCGGCCGGTCGTCATCAACGATGCCCAACAACATCCCCTCTTTGCCACTCCAGAGTTTCAGACCTGGGGCATGAAGGCCATCGCCAGTTTCCCGCTCAAACGCGCCGACCGGGTCGTGGGCGTGTTCAACGTGGCCTTCATGTATCTCCACGAGTTCACGGAGGATGAACTGCGCGTCCTGAGTTTGCTGGCCGACCAGGCAGCCATCGCCATCGAGAATGCACGTCTGTACCAGGAGGCCCAACGGCTGAGCATCACGGATGGTCTGACCGGCCTGTATAACAGCCGTCACTTTTACGCGGTTCTGAAGAAGGAAATGGCCCGGGCGGATCGCTATGACCGGCCCCTGTCGTTGGTCATGATGGACATTGATAACTTTAAGAGCTATAATGATACTCACGGTCATCTGGCAGGTGATGATCTGTTGCAGGAGCTGGCCCGCGTGTTGCGGGCCGAGATCCGGGAATCGGACCTGGCGTTTCGTTACGGTGGCGAGGAGTTCGCTCTGCTATTGCCAGAGACCGAGCGCCAGGCGGCTGGTCTGATGGCGGAACGTATCCGGGCGATCCTGGCTGCCCGCCAGTTCACGGTCAAAGAGACCGGTCGTTCAGGCCATGTGACCGTGAGTATGGGGGTGGCCATGTATCCTGCCGATGCCCACGACGAGCGCGGGTTTGTCTATGCGGCTGATACGGCCCTGTATGCGGCCAAGGCCGCCGGCAAGAATCGGGTGTGCCTCTACCATCCGACCCTGGGCCTGCCCGGCGCAACGCATGTGGTCACCTGAAGCGGCATTTAGACTCTCTCCTGGGAGTTCCCGTGAACCATTCGGAGCGTCATCTTTTTTACCGTTCTGCACCCCCTTCGACTGAGATCCCGTGGTGGGGGAAGCTGCTGTTCGCCCTGTTGCTGGTGCTGTTTTTCTGCGGCGGCTTGTTCCTGAGCTACGAGTTCTATATCACGGTACGCACGACGGTGGCCGGCCTGCCGGCTGCCCCCACGTTCGAACTGCCGGCGCTGCCGCAGGTTCCCTTGCCGGTGATCGTCAGCGCCCCGCCGTCGCCCGGCCAACCCACCTATCAGTGGCGAGAAACAGAGCGGGTGAACATTTTGTTGTTAGGCATTGACGCCAGGGAGCAGGCCGGTAGCCTTACCCGCACGGACATCATGATGGTGGCGACGGTGGACCCGGTGGGCAAGACGGCCGCTGTCCTCTCTATCCCCCGCGACCTCTATGTGGAGATCCCCGGCCGGGGCGAGGACCGCATCAACGCCGCGCATGTCTATGGCGAGTTGGACAAGTATCCCGGCGGCGGCCCTGGTCTGGCCAAAAAGACTGTAGAGCTGAACTTTGGCATCCCCATTCATTACTATGCCCTGGTGGACTTTCAAGGCTTTGTGAAGATCGTGAACACGGTGGGCGGGGTGACGGTGGATGTGACCCGGCCGGTGAAAGACGATGAATACCCGGTGGGTATGCGGGGCATGAAACGAATCTATATCCCGGCGGGCTTGCAGCACATGGATGGCGAGATGGCTCTCCAGTACGCCCGCTCCCGCCACAACGATACCGTGATCAACCGGGCGCGCCGGGCCCAACAAGTGCTCCTGGCCCTGCGCGCCCAGGCCCTGAAGCTGGACCTGGTGCCCAAATTGCCCGTCCTCATCGCCACCATGCAGGACACGGTCCAGACAGACATCCCCCTGGATCAACAGGGCCTGGCCCTGGCCCAATTGGTCGCCGAGATCGATCCGGCCGCCATCCGTGCGGTGGTGATTGATGAGACCATGGTCATGGGCTATACCACGGCCAGCGGGGCCCAGGTCATGCTCCCCAAATGGGACCGCATCCGGCCGCTGATCCAGGAGGTCTTTTATCCGCCGCGCGAGCCAGGCCCGACCCCCACGCCGGTGGAGACCGAAGCCACCCAACGTATCCGCTCCGAGGCGGCCCGCCTGGAAGTACAGAACGGGACGGCCAACCCGGACCTGGCTACCCAGGCCACCGGCTTGTTGCGCAGTTGGGGTTATAACGTGGTGGCGACGACCCCGGCGGACCGCTTCGATTATGCCGAGACCATCATCATCGTCTATACACCCGGCAAGGATTATACCCTGGCTCAATTGATTACCCTGTTGGGAGTGGAAGCTCGCAACGTGCGTTGGGCAACCAACCCCCGTAGCACCGTGGACATCCGGGTGATCCTGGGGCAAAACCTGAAACTGCCGGGTCCGTAATGCTCAGGCGGCAAACGTCAGGCTCGCCAGGAATGACTCTTTGACGAAAAGCCATGTTGCGTGAATTCATCGCCGAATTAGACGCCACCGGCGATCTGGTGCGGATTCGCCAGCCCGTCTCGCGGTATCTGGAGGCCGCCGGCCTGCTGAAGGCCCTGGACGGCCGGCCGGTGCTCCTGGAACGGATCAAGGAATCGGCCTGGCCGGTGGTGGGCAACCTGTTCTCCAGTCGCGCCCTCGTCGGCCGGGCCTTGGGCTGTGCCCCAGACGCGCTCGTGGAGCGTTTGGCGCAGGCTATTGACCACCCCGTAGCGCCGCCGTTGGTGGAGAGCGGTCCCTGCCAGGAAGTAGTGCAGACAGAGCCAGATCTGGATGCACTACCCATCCTCTTCAATTGCGCTCAGGACGGCGGGCCATATATCGCCTCGGCGGTGGTGTTCGCCCAGGACCCCCAATATGGCCGCAACCTGAGCTTTCACCGACTGATGGTGCTGGACGAACGCCGCCTGGCGATCCGCATCGTGCCCCGGCACCTGCACGCCTTCCTGGAGCGGGCCGGCGGTGAGCTGGACGTGGCCGTCTGTATCGGGTTGCCCATTCACGTGTTGCTGGCCGCGGCCACCAGCGTGGAGATCGGCGTGGATGAGCTGAGCCTTGCTCAGGCCCTGGCCCCGGTGCCCACGGTACGTTGCCAGACGGTGGAGCTGGCCGTGCCGGCCGAGGCCGAATGGGTCCTGGAAGGGCACATCTCGACCCGCGAGCTGGTCGCTGAAGGCCCTTTTGTAGACCTGACCGAGACCTATGACCTCGTGCGCCAGCAGCCAGTGCTCACTGTCCAGCGGATCACCCACCGGCATGACGCTATCTACCAGGCCTTGCTTCCGGGCGCCACCGAGCACAAGCTGCTTATGGGCCTGCCTCGTGAGCCAACCATCTGGCGGGCAGTCAATGCCGTCTGTCCCTGTACCGGCGTCCATCTCACCCAGGGCGGCGGGTCATGGTTACATGCTGTGGTGGGCATCCGCAAGCAACAGGAGACCGACGGCCGGGCTGCCATCATGGCAGCGTTCCAGGGCCATCGGTCTTTGAAACATGTCGTCGTGGTGGACGACGACATTGATGTGCATGATCTCACCGCTGTGGAATGGGCCATCGCTACCCGATTTCAGGCCGCCCGCGATCTGGTGGTACTGCCCGATGAGATCGGCTCCTCGCTGGACCCCTCGGCGGAGCCGGTGACCCGCCGCACGGCCAAGATGGGGCTGGATGCCACTGCCCCCCTGGGCCAGGCGCGAGCGGGATACACAAGAGTCCGCTGGCCGGAGGTAGACGTGACCGCCTTTTTACGGTGATAACCAGGGCCTGCCGCCGATCCAATGCGAAGGCCCGCCCGGAATATCCGGGCGGGCCTTTAGTGTGCCTGCTAACCTGCGGCAGGGTGGGCAGTCTACAGGTACAGAATATCGTCCCACGGGTGGCGATACAACCCCTGCTTCAGCCGCTTCTGGTCAAAGTAGTGCCCCATCATGCCGATGGAACGCCCCAAGACAAAGATGCCGTTCAGATAGCCCAGGTCCACGATCTCCTGGATCTCCTCGGCCCCGTAACCGCAGCTCCGCAGCATGTCCACGAAGCAGATGCCGATGCACCCGTCCACGTTCAGGATCAGGTTGTTGCGCTTGGCCGTGGTGATCTGCTCTACTTCTAAGGCAAAGTCCAGCAGGTCGGTGCTGGCAAAGTGCTGTTTGGCGAACCGCTTGAGCAGGGTCACGCGCATGTCGGGGTTCTGGACGCTCTTGATGCGGTGGCCGATGCCGGGGATGAGGATGCCTTTGGCCTTCATCTCGTCCACGAACTGCTGAGCGGTGAGGCCCCGGTCGTAGGCGTCTTTGAAATAGCGGGCCGCGTCATCAATGGCCCCGCCAAAGCGCGGGCCGATGGTCAACATGCCACTGACCACGGATGAGATCAGGTCTTTGCCGGCCCGCGCCGCCACAATGGCGTTGTGCGCCCCAGAGACGGCCGGCCCGTGGTCGGCCGTGAGCATGATCCCCAGCTCGATGAACTTGCGGGCGAACTCCGGCAGCTCGCGCTTGAACCACAGCAGCCCGATGACCCCACCGATGCCCAACTCTTTCTCGATGATCTCGGTGATGGGCATCTTGTTGTAGGTCAGTTCCTCGCCCCGGTCGTCGGAGATGGTGCTGATAAAGTTGGCCGGCTTGCGGATGAGGCCCTGCTTCATCGCATCGGCGTAGTCAATGGGCAGCCTGGGCACGGTCGGCTCGACCACCGGCTCGATCTGGCCCTCGGCGACGAGTTTCTGGAAGGTCTCCCTGATCTTCTCGCCATAGTCGTCGAAGGAGCGGGGGACGATGGCCCCGGCCGCGCGCAGGGCGGCGTTCTTGGCGTCGGCAGTCTCCTGGCCGGTGTCGGCCTTGGCCCCGGCGTGCCCGAACTGGACACTGGTGGCGAAGAGCTTGGCGCAGGTGCCGCTGACCCAGATGACCAGCGGCTTGGTTAGCCGGCCATCTCGCAGCGCGTCCACGATGGCGTATTCGTCCATTCCGCCAAGTTCCCCCAGGCAGACCATCATCTTGATCTTGGGGTTGGCCTGGAAGCGGAGCAGGTGGTCCAGGAGGGTGGAGCCGGGGTAGGCGTCGCCGCCGATGGCGATGCCCTCGTAGATGCCGTCGGAGTTCTGGGCCACGATGTTGAAGGTCTCATTGGAGAGGCCGCCGCTCTTGCCCACGTAGCCCACGCTGCCGGGCCGGTGCAATTTGCAGGCGATGATGTTCTCCGGCGTGCCGCCGGTGTTGCCGATCTTGAACGCGCCGGCGGCCAGACCGCCCACGGTGGCCGGGCCGATGATCACCTTGCCCAGCTCGCGGGCCTTGGCGGCCATGATGCGCGCCTGCCGCTCCGGCACCCCCTCGGCGATGACGCCGATGGTGCGGATGGTGGGCTGGGCCAGGGCTTCCATCGTGGTGGGGAACGCCGACCGGAAGCTGGCAAAGTTAACCATCACGTCCGCGTCCGGGTGGGCTTGGGCCGCCTCCGCGACGGTGCGGTAGATGGGGATGAGGATCTCCTTCTTGCCGAAGAAGGCCCGGTGGTAGCCGCCCTCTTCTGTTGATTGGACGATGGCCGCCACCGATGGCGTGGGCCGCTGGCACAGAAAGTCAAAGTCCAGCATCCGTTGGACCGGCGCGGCTTGCAAGCCGTAGATGATCGCGGTCGTATCGCGGTCGAAAAGTTCGTAGTCAGGTTTGGACATGATTCGCTCCTCGCATCTGGTTATTGGTTATGACTGGTTGCAGTGCGTGGCGGGAGCACCTCCAGCAAGAAGCCATCGTCCACGATGCGCTCCAGTTTGCCCATGCCATCCGCCCGCAGCCGCCAGATGGCTGAACGCACCGGGCCTTCCTCCACGTTCACCACCGCTTCCGTCTGCAGGATGTTCAACAGCAGGTATACGCCGTCTGGCGACCAGCGGACAATGGTCACCGGGCCGGGGATAGTCCAGCGGCGCAGCGTTTGCCCTGTCTTCTGGTCGTCGATGCGGACCTCGCTGGGTTTGGTCCACCAGTCCTCTTCCCATATGGAAGCGGGAGGAACCACGCGGGCTACGTGACGGCCAGATGGCGACAGCGCCGTGTGTGCCAGGTAGCCTCGCCGCAGGTCTACGTTCCACTCCTCCGTTTCCAACACCACAGGGTCTACCGGGCCCGTGGAGCCGTCGGCCAGCGAGTAGACCAGCCAGCAGCCGCCACCTTGCCGCACCGCCAACTGTTGGCCATCTACGGACCAGCGAACCCAATCGCATTGGCGAGCCTCGTCTATCCATCCGCCCTCAAAATACGGCCCCGTATTTGGCCCGATCCTTTTGGCTGCCTGGCTCACCACATCCACGATCCACACGTCAGTATCCCTTATACCGATAGAATTGGTATACCAGCCCCCTACAGCGATGTACTGTCCCCCGGGCGACCAAGATACCCATGACGGATCTGGAACGGGCGTCACAAATTCAGACTCCGCATATATTGTGGTGTCATAGATGCACAGATGGGGTTCAAACACCGGCTCGCTCACAGGGCCGCGCTGAGTAGTCTTCACGAAGGCAAACCGCCGGCTATCCGGGGACCAGCTTACGCTTTCCAGATCCCTCTGTTCTATAGACCTGGCAATGCGCGTGTGCAGGTCGATGAGCAGCGCTCCATGCCATTGCCCCCGGCCGGCGAACAGCCAGCGGCGATCCGGGGATAAACCGAGTAAGTGATGATAGAAGGCCACGGCATATAGCAAAGAACGCTCAGGGCTCTCGGGCAACTTCACGGAGGGGAACGATTCCACGCCGCTACCCTGAATATCCGTCAGCCACAGGTGATCGTCCCGGAAGAACAGCACCACCGGGTCACCGGTGGGAGGGGGGTGCGGCGGAGGGGTGGCGGTTGGAGAAGGCGTGGGGAACGGCGTCAGCGTAGGTGTGGGTGCCACAGTCGGTGTGGGTGTGGATGCGGGTGGAACTGTGGGCGTAGCCTGGGGCGCCAAATCGCACCCGGCTCCCAGACTCATGAGGAGCAAGCCGATTATGGCAAGGGTGCTGAACCTGCGGATTGGTTTCATGGCGGCGGTTCCCCTACATTGAACAACTCAACCAACGGACAACGCGAATCATACACTATCCGTGCGTGTTAACGCCAGCCAACCACCACGGCCTCGCCAGGCAGCGTGAACGACTGGCTTGCTCCACTCGGCAGGTGTACGATGGTCGCCGTATCTGTCCACATGGCCTCTCTGATGTACCTGAGGAGCAGCCACTGTCCGTCAGGGCTGATGCTTATGAACTGGCTCTCGGCTTCAGCAGCCACCGCTACCTGCGATAGCGCCCTTGATTCCACATCCAGGCACCACAGGCCGTAGAAAGCCGGCGGGTTATCGGGATCGTAATCGTGGCAGTTGCCAGCAAGGATGGAAAAATACACCGAATGGCCATCGGGTACCCACACCAGGCCCCTGATACTGATATGGCTGGGTGCATGGGGGAGCTTGACCCGGTGCCCCTTCGGGATTTCCGTTGTCAGGTCATAGAGGTTCAAGGTGTCCTGGGGCTCTGGTGCTACGATGAAACGGCCATTGGGTGCCAGGCTGGCAAGAACACCTTCAAACGGCAGTTCTGTCTCAATCTCCTCAATCTCCCCGCTATCCAGGGCTGCCACAAGCAATCTGCCGACGCTGCCGTCCTGCCCCACCGGTATGAGGTAGAGACCGCTACCGTCCGCCGTTAGCCCGAGTACATTCACACCCAGCATATCCATGCCCAGCACATCCATGATTTGGGCAAAGGAGAGCACTGTCCGCACTTTAGCAGTGCCAACCTGATAGACCGTGATGTGTGCCCCCATGCCGGACGGCACCTGCTGATAGATTACCTGGGTGCCGTCCGCTGTTAGTGCCCCAGAGTACGCCGGCACCTCAAAGCGTAGCAGCAGGTCGGTCGTGCCATTCGTCAGCCTCACGCGCTGGAGCCCTTGCACGCGCAACACGAGCACCACATCGCCAACCACCCTGGCATCCAGGACTTCGCCGGCATCGGGCAAGTCGGCGAGGATCCGAGGATTCTTGCTTCCGGTGCGCTCGAACAGCTTGTTTTCATGGATGTAGAGAAAGGGCGGTGGCGGCCCTGGCAAGGAAAGGGTGGGCGTGGCGACGGGTATCGTTGGGGTGGGAGTTGCGGGAAGGGAGATGGTGGTTGGCGATGCGGTGGGCCGCGCTGTCGCTTCTGGCGATGGCGTCGTAGGCGCTTCAACGCCAGCCTGGCACGCACTTAGAAGCGTGCTCAGGCAGATGAAGAAGCCGATCAGCCAACGCGATATTTGACAGGTCTGTTTCATCGTCGAATCCTCTTGGATACGCCGGGGCGGGGTGTCTCAAGCCTCCCGCCCCGGCGTGGTGTTAGCTATGGACAAGGAGACGGCTGTACAGCACACAGGTCTGTGCAAGTGGTCGTACAAACGTTACAGTATCGGCGCGGGGTAGTGGTAACATGGTAAGTGATGGTGTATAATTGGAATTCGACAAGAATCCAAATGCTGGGGGTGAACCATGATCCAAGTGACCATCACCTACCGCTGCCGCAAATGCGGCAGCACCAATAT
>Ga0209162_1003090_pt1 | contig 13751 bp, 6 predicted proteins | sample YNPNPMetaG_FD_187121 | JGI IMG/M metagenome (GOLD analysis project Ga0209162, IMG submission 187121) | Anoxygenic and chlorotrophic microbial mat microbial communities from Yellowstone National Park, USA - YNP NP MetaG (SPAdes) (version 2) ...
CCCCGATGGCTCCGCGGGTCGTTCGCGCCGGTTCCTTCGTCACGCCTCCCGCCGAGCCCGCCCCGCCGAGAATCGCCTCCGTGGAGGTGGCCGCCCTTCCCCCTCCGTCGCGGAAACCCTCACCGTCCCGCCCTGAACCCAACCGTGCCGCGACGGCAACCCCCACCTCGCCCCCGAGGGACATGGACGGAATCATCGCCGATCTCGAGCGGGCCGTGGCAGAGCGCCCCAACGACTTCGCCGCGTTGTTCCGCCTGCGGATGCTCTACCTGGCCGACGGCCGAGACGAGCAGGCTGCCGCTCCTGTTGTCGGCCTTGATCCGGAGTGGGCCGGGACCGTCACGGAGCTGACCCGGATGCTCATGGCCGTTCGCGATGCCGCAAACGACCCCCTCAATCGTAGCGCTCAGGCGGTAGAGGCAGCCCGCGGACTCCTAGAGCGGCTGCGCCAGCAGGCACCCGTCACGATCGACAAGGTGGCCCTCGTTTCCCGCGTCAACAGCTATGGCGACTACGAGGAAATCTCGCCGGCGACCTTCCCCGCCGGCCAGCCGGCGCGCGTCATCCTCTACGCAGAGATTTCCAACTTCCGGGGCGAGCGCACGGACGACGGATGGTATCGGACCTTGCTCGGGGAGAAGGTCGAGCTGTTCGACGCCAACGGCAAGAGTGTACTGAAGCACGTCCACGATAAGATTCCGGACACATGCAGGCGGATGCGAACAGATTTCTTCTTGGCCCTTGAACTGGTTCTGCCCGAGACGCTCGCCCCCGGCCCCTACATCCTCAAAGTAACCGTAGAAGACAAGCTGAGCGCCACAGCCGACCAGGCGCAGCTCAACCTGGTCATCGGCCCGGCGGCAAGGCCTTGACTGGGACAGCCACACACCGTGCGTAGCATTACCGGGCGTGCGTGGACCCGGTGACTGGCTGACCTTTCACGTCGGACCGGCGATCATCCCCCGCATGGGCCGCCGGACGTGCTTGGCGGGCATGATCGTGGCGCAAAGACGTCCAGCGGTGAAAAGGGCGGATAGCTCCAAGCCGCCTCGTCGCGACGTTCGAACCGGTAATGCAGCGTCCAGGCCTCCCGAAGGATCTCGGTCCCCCGGCGGGCCTTGCGCTGAACCGGTGCACAATCCGGCGCCCCGCCCCAAAAAAACGTCTTGCAACTTCCTGCCGAGTTGGGCTATACTGGCGACATCTGAGGTCCCCGTCTGGGTGTGAGGGAGCAGGGGTTTTGTCACCGCGTTCAGCGGTTTGGCCCCAAAACGGTGGGAGAGAGAACGATTGCCGGTCTGCCAGTCTGCGGATTATAAGGTACTCGTCTTCCATCCCGAACCGGAATCGGCGGACGAGGTGGCCGAGGTGTTGCGCGCCGCCGGGTTGCCGGTGGTCGCTGTTTCGTGTCGCCAGTGCCCCATCGGGGCCGAGTGCCCCCGGCCGGAGCTGGCCGACATGGACGCCTTGGCCTTCCAATGCGCATGCATCGCCCGCCTCCGGGAGGCCACGTACCCGGTCATCGTGCTGGACCTGACGCACCAGGGCCGTGTGCACGATGAACGGGCACGGACCGGTCCCGAGTGCGAATCTGCTCGTCAAATTCCACGGTCTGCGGGTGTTGGGTTACGCCTCAGCGACGCCGCCGGGGAATCGCAGTTGGCTGTCGATCGCGCGGAACTCGGCGACGCAAGCCCGGCCGGCGGACGCGACGAGTCGGACGCGGGAGATCCGCTCGGGCTCCTTCGGACGATTCGCCGCGTCTCGCCGCTGTCCCGCGTGATCGGACTCGTGGGCCCGGGCACCGATCTGGACACCTGCTGCCGCGCCGTGACCCTTGGCGTCACCGGCTTCGTGGAATGGCAGGGCCCTCGATCGGCCAAGGCCCTCGTCGATCGGGTCCGACAGGCCGCAGACCGCTATCGGGCGATCGCCCAGGAAGATGCCGAACTCCACCGGGGTTACATCTTCGACCAGACCGGTCTTGCGGGCCAGAGCCGGCTGATGGCCGAACTCCTGCTCCAAGCCCGTCGAGCCGCCATGATCTCGGATGTTCCTGTGCTCATCCACGGGGAGAGTGGCACCGGCAAGCAGCTCGTCGCGGAGGCAATCCACCGTCTGGATCCCAAGCGCCGGAACCTGCCGTTCCTCTCAGTGAACTGCGCCGCGATTCACGGAACGCTCGCCGAGAGCGCGCTCTTCGGACACGTCCGCGGTGCGTTTACGGGGGCCACGGAGGCCCGACAGGGCTACTTCCGCGCCGCCGGCGGAGGTACGATCCTGCTTGACGAGATCAGCGAACTGGAGCCGCCGCTTCAACCGAAGCTGCTTCGCGTTCTCCAGGCGGGAAAGGTCCTCCCGGTCGGCTCGGATGTCGAGGTGGACGTAAGCGCCCGGGTGATCGCCGCGTCGAACCGGCCGCTCCCGGCGCTCGTGGAGGAGGGCAAGTTCCGCCTCGACCTGTATCAGCGCCTCAACGTCATCAGCCTCAACGTGCCACCCCTGCGTGACCGGCCCGAGGACATTCCCCTGCTCGTCCAGTTCTTCCTCCGCAAGTACGCGAGCTACTACCCCGCCGGCATCGAGGAGGTCGACCCCCGCGTCTACGAGGTCCTCGCACAATCCGTCGGATCCGGCAACGTCCGCGAGTTGGAGAACATCATCCGTCAGGTGTTGGCATTCAAGTCGGCCGGTCACCGGCTTGAGCTGGCGGATCTCCCGCGGGAACTGCTTGAGCGGCGGGTCCGCGCGGCGCGGAGCTCCGACCAGGTCTACACCGCGCTCGCGTCGGCCGTCGCCTGGATGATCCGCGACCAGCGGTGGAGCCTCCAGGACATGCTCGAACAGTTCGAGCGGATCGCCATCCGCGAAGCGCTCCTGGCCTCGCGGGGCACCCATGAAGACCTCGCCCGTCGTCTGGGCGTCACCCGGCGAACCCTCTACAACAAGTTCCGCAAGTATGGTTTCTCCGGAAGGGCCGGCTGAGTCCGTGCCCGACGTCGGTCTCCTCCGCCGGTTGCCGTGTACGCCGGCAGCCCCTTCCCCTTTGAGAGATCCGCCGCACGCGCATACAATACCGTCTCATGAGCACGAACGGCCGTCCGAGTCTCCCGAGTCGCCTGCTCATCGCCATGCCGAACTGGGTCGGCGACCTGACCTTGGCCACTCCCGCGCTGCGGGCGATCCGCTCGCTCCTGCCGGACGCCCACATCGCCGCCCTCGTCCGTTCCCACCTGCGGGAGATTCTCGACGGCGGTGACTGGGCCGACGAGGTCATCCTCTGGCGTGTGGAAAAGACCCGCCCGGGCCGGCATCGCGGCTTTCTCGGCCTGGCCCAGGAGCTGCGGGAGAAGCGTTTCGACACGGCCGTCCTGCTGACGAACTCGTTTCGGTCCGCCCTGCTGGCCCGCCTGGCGGGGATCCCGCGGCGGATCGGCTACGACCGCGACGGGCGTGGCCTGCTGCTGACGGACAAGCTCCTGCCGGACAAGAGCAACGGAAGGTATGTCCCGGTGCCGATGGTGCGGTACTTCAACGCCATCGCACGGTATCTGGGCGCCCGGAACCTCCCGACCCGCCCCGAGCTGTACACGACGCCCGAGGAGGAGAGTGCCGTCGACAGGCTGCTCGATTCGCTCGGCGTGTCCGCCCGACGCCCGATCGTGGTGATAAATCCCGGGGCTTCCTTTGGATCAGCCAAGTGCTGGCTTCCGGAGCGGTTCGGCGAAGTGGGCGATGCCCTGGCAGCTGAGTTCGGAGCGGCCGTCCTGATCTCCTGCGGTCCGAAGGAACGGGACATCGCTCAGGCTGTGGCCGAGTCCATGCGAAGCCCAGGGTTGCTCCTGGACCGGCCGATGCTTACGCTCGGCCCGCTCAAGGCGCTGATCCGTCGCAGCCACCTGCTGGTAACCAACGACACGGGCCCCCGACATTTCGCGATCGCCTTCGGCGTGCCCGTCGTCACTTTGTTCGGTTCGACGGATCCGCAATGGACCGAAACGAACTGTCCGCTCGAACGTCAGATCCGCGTCAGGGTGCACTGCGGACCATGTATGAAGCGGGTCTGCCCGCTCGACCACCGCTGTATGACTCGAATCACGGCGCCGATGGTCCTGGCGGCCGCCCGGCCGCTGCTGGCGGAACGTCTGGCTGCCCCAACCTCCTGCGGAACCTTATGAGCCGAATCATCACCGACTATGACGAGCTGGCGAGGGTCACCCGGCAGGTGCGCGAGTCCGGGCGAACCATCGTGTTCACCAATGGCGCGTTCGACATCATCCATGTCGGCCACGTACGCTGCCTTCGGGCCGCTGCCCGGGAGGGCGACTTCCTGATCGTGGCCCTCAACTCCGACGAATCCGTCCGCCGCGCAAAGGGGCCGGGCCGGCCGGCCCAGCCGCTGGCCGAGCGGATGGAGATCGTGGCGGCATTCACGGGCGTGGACGTCGTGACGTACTTCAACGAAGACACCTGCGACCGGTTGCTCGAGCTCGTCCGCCCGCACGTGCATGCCAAGGGCCGCGACTACACGCTCCAGACGCTCCCGGAGGGCGCCACGCTCCGCAAGATCGGCGCTCGCCTGGCCATCTGCGGCGACGAGAAGAATCACTCGACGACCGACGTATTGCAGCGCTGGCAGCGTCGGGCCGCCGCGTCGTAGCCGACCGCGGCGCGCGATCGGTCCGCCGCCACCCGCGCGTCCTCCCGACCTCGTTCCCGCACAAGCGGGAATCCAAGACTATGCCGCCTCGTGGGCCCCCGCGTTCGCGGGGGCAAGGGGCCCGGCCGCAGTCACAGGAAAACGCCCGGGGGTTGCGCAGGCGATCCGGGCGCCCTGCCCAGCCGGACGGAATCGGCCCGTCGGACGGACGCTCCTACTTCGCCCCGACAAGCACCTGCTTCCTGATCGCCAGATAGGCTGCCCGGGCCACGTTGTTCTGCACGACCAGACTCTCGATCACGCGTCGCAACGGTGTGAACTGAACGACATCCGGATCGAGCGTGCCGTCCTCCGCCAGCCGCCCTGACTTGATGAACAGCGGGATGCGCCCCGTCTGCGTGTCCACCCAGTACTTGCTGTCCAGCCGCGCGAGCAGATCGATCCCCACCTCATAGCGGATGTTCCGCGTGGCGTCCGTATACCCTTCCATGTACAGGTGGTAATACCGCCCCTGGAAGATCATCCGATGCTCGATCCGGCCGTCCGCGTGCTTCGTGAACCAGTCATGCATCCGTATAAAGTCGTACCTGGCCAGGTTCAGCCCCGGGAAGATCCGCGTCATCCAGTCCGGCGCCGCCTTGCCCTCGACAATGCCCCCTTCGATGATCATCTCGCCGCTGCCGACCGGCCAGTTCGCTTCGCCCGCCTCTGCTTCCAGCCGCTGGAGACTGCGGTCGATCAGCGTCAGCGGCCCCGTCGCCACCATCCCCGGGAACGATCGCCGGAGATACGCCTGCACCAGTGGCCCCGGCTCCAGCCCCGCAGCCGTGTACTTCAGGTCGAAGTGTCGAGGTGATTCCGCCAGCCGCAGCTCGAATTCACCTTCCACGACCCCGCCGGCGGCGCTGGCCCGCAGCGGGACCCGAACCACGCCCTCTTCGCCCGCCGCGGCCAGACCCGCCGCCGGCAGCCTCGTCCGCAGATTCAGTTCCGGGATTGTCAGGGCCAGCTCGCCGACCTCGAACCGCACGTTCACCGCCGAACGCGACAGCGCATCCCAAAGCGGCCAGCCATTGTGTGCGCCCGCGGCCGCCCGGTCCGAAATCCCGTCACGCTCGACCGCCCGCCAGAAGGCCCTCAGTTCATCCACGTCCAATCGGTCTGCCGTTACGCCCACCCGGACCTCGGGACGATCCCCTACCGAGGCCCGACCCGAGACGCGCAGAACACCGGTCGGCATCCGCACGGCCAGCGAGTCGATCAGTACCTCGCCGTCGGTCAGCTCGAGCTGGCCGTCGAGCGTCGCGGAACGGCCGCCGGACTCCACCGTTACATCACGCAGAATCGCGTCCGCCGGGTCGATCACCCACCTGCCCTGGCGGGCCGTAAGGACAGCGTTGGCCAGCACCGCGCCACGGATCCGGGGCCGCTGCTGGTCGGGCAACAGGTCCTGGAGCAGGTCCAGCCGCCGCAAGGTGAGGCCCGTCCACATATCGCCGTGGTCCACCCTCACCCCACCGCCTGCCCGAGCGATTTCCACCTGCCCGCTCATGTCGATGCGGTTCTGGCCGCTGCGGATCGCCGCTTCGCGGATTTCAAGCCGCTCCCCGCAGCGCCGCACGTCGAACGAGATTCTCGCGTCCACGCCCAAGGGCTTGGCCACTCGTCCGACTCTCGGCACATCGAATGCAATCGCCGCCGCGCCTGCTTCCAGGTCGCCCCGCAGATTCATCTTGCCGGCTGCCAGTTCCGCCCGGAACCCGCCCTCGACCCGGCCGTTCAGACCGGCGCGGTCCAGCAACTGCCGGATCGAGGGCGCAATCCCGCGCATCTGCCCGTCCGCCGTCACCACGACCGAGCCGGCTGCCTCGATCCGATCCAACCCGGGACGTGCCCACAGCGCCGCTTGCCCCGTCTCGCTCTCGCGCCCCTTCGGCCTGAGGGTTATCCGGCCCTCCCGCACCGTGATTTCGGAGGCAGCCAGCCGGGCCGTCCCGCTTCGCACCACCCATTGCTCGCGGTCACCCGTCGCCTCGATCGCGAGCCGCGCCGGCAACCCGGCCGCTTTGCGCCAACCGGAGGCCCCGCCGGCGGCTGCATCCAGCCCGTCCGCTATCAGATCGAGTCGCACATTCCGTTGACCTGGGCTCCGGATCGATTCGATCCGGACCGCTGCCGCACCCGACACCTCGATCCTGTCCAGATGCTCATCGATCATCGGGCAGCCTGCCCGCACAGCGCGGGCATCCGCCATATCGATCTCGAGCTGAGCGCGCTCTGCCGTGGCCTCCCACGCTGGCGCCGACGCCGTCCGGGCGTGAGTCGCCCTCATGCTCAGCCCGGGGACTTCCGCATACAGGGCGTGCTCGTCCTCCACCTCCCCGCCGGCCCGGACGAACCGCTGCGAAATCCGCACACGTGCGCCCTGACCCTCCTTCTTGCGGAATGCTTCGCCCACACGCATCTTCAACGCTGTCAGATCGGCATCGGCCGTCACGTGCCAGGCCCAGTCCCCCGGTCGGTAACTCAGACTCCCGTCCAGCACCAGGGCCAGATCGCCGGCGGCCGAGACCTCGGCGCGGTTCATGACCTCGGCCAGAACCGGTGAGCAGGCGACCAGGTGCTCAACGCCGGAAATCGCCATCGGGAGCCTCACGCGCAGATCCGCTTGGGCCACCGAACCGTCGTCTTGTCGGACCCACGCCATCGCTTCGATCCGGGCCTCATCGCCGAGCACCCGCAGGGCCCCCGACCCCAGCGCCGCCCGCACATCCATCTGCCGACAACGACCCTGACGCAGATCCCATTCCCAACGCCCCTCCGCCGCCATCGCCACGCCGCAAGGCTTCCGGAGGTACCGGCCGGCGTGCACTGCCCCTTGCTCGCCCACCCGCGCGGCCCAGGCGCAGCGCACCGTCCCCGCCACGGAGGACCATGAGACTCCGGCCTCGGCAGGCCCGGCGCCGCCCCAGCCGTCCAGCCGAGCCAGTGCCGGCAGATAGCCCCGCAGCGACTCCATGTGATCCGTCGACAGCGTCAGCCGGACATCGGCGCCGTCTAGGGGGCCGCGCCCCCGGGCATTAGCCCCCGCCCAGGGAATCGTGCCTCGAACTGAAGCCCACAGATCGCCGATCTCGATTTGCCCCTGATCGAGGACTACCGCACCGTCGGGCAGCGCCCGGCGGATCTCCGCCTGGATCCGCTTGGGCAATCCGGCTGTCAGATTCAGCCTCTCAGGGCAGCTCACCCATGCCGCCGCCGCATCCACGGATACACGCGCCACCGCCTCGCGGAGCGTCTCGGCATACGCAATCGAAAACGAGCACGAACCGTCGATCTGAAGGCCGCAGCCCGTCAGCCAGTCATCCACCGGCGGGAGCTTGTGCCGGAGCTCGTCCAGCTCGAGTACTTCACCCTCAAGTTCCAACCGGAGCGGTTCCGGCGCTCGCGCGTCGGCCACCAGTGCCGGCCGGTCGGGTTTGCCTGTATGGCGCAGCCGCAGGGCCCCCATCCGGTATTCGAGCGTCTTGACGACCAGCGTGTCCGCAGCCGGATCCCAGTGGCCTGAGGCCCGCACGGACGAATCCTCGACGCGCTCGGGGGCCGCGCGGTCGCGACGGTACACCGCCAGATCCGTGAACGAGACGTCGTGCTCGAAATCGATTCCCAGATCGGGGAACGCCTCAAGCCGGATTACGCCGTTGCTTCGGCCCTCGATACGGTCCAGACCCAGGCGCGGAAGCCGACGGAACGGGATCTCGCCCAGGTCCACGTTCTCCCACCGCAGCTCGCCCCCACCCCGCAGTTCGTGGACACCCTTCTTGAGCCTGGGCACCTCCAGACGACCGTCGATCCAGAACCGTCCGCTCGGCGGCGCCGACTCCATCGGCCGGCCGTCAGGCCCGCGCGGCCGCACGGTCGCGTCCCCGATCACGCGAAGCAGGCCGCTGGCCCGGTCCAGCCGGATATCCGTCCGGTCCATTCGGCACTGGGCCGGCAGGTCCGGCAGGCTCAGGTGCAGAAGTGTGTGCCGAAGCGTGAACGTGGTCGTCGGCAGCCTCAACGAACCCCCGCCGACCACGTCATCGATGTTCAAGTGACCGTCGGGCAGCAGAGACAGCCACAACTGCGGTCCGTCCATCTCGAGCCGATCGACCCGCCCCTGAAGCAACGTTCGCAGCGGCGTCAGCGGGAACCGCACCTCCTCGATGCGAACCAGATCGCCAGGACGATCCGGCCCCGAAATGTCCTGCACCCTCACACCGCGGATACGGACGCCTTCTGTCCAGCTCAGCGAGATCTGGCCAATATGAACCGGCCGCCTCAGCGACTCGCCCAGGATCCTCTCCGCCCTGCGGGCCAGCCATGCCGTCGGTACGTACCAGGGGAGGAGTCCGTACGCCGCCGCTAACGCCATCGGCACCACAACGACGGCCGGTCGCAGCCATCGACGGGTGCGGGGCAGTGAGGCGGACGCGATCGGCAGGCCGGCGCGGCTCATTACATGCGAACTGTCCGATGGAATCCCGCGGAACCCCTGATTCTACTGCCGTACCGGCACGGCCACAACTTCCCGAGAATCCACGACTTGAATCGCGTATCCATAAGGCCCTTCGTTGCTGCCTTTCCGTGTGCACTCGGTGACGGAGGTCCCCTCTCCGAACGGCAGAACGAAGCACCTCGGTTCGCAGCCCCAGGCCCGGGGCGCCACGCAGGACGCGCCGGTCCTGTCGAGACACCACACCACGGGTCCGGTTTCGGTTCGAAAGTAAACCCAAGGCCGAAACGGTCCGAAAAACACGGGACAGCCCACCGGGGTATCCCGGGTGCTTGGCGCCCACCGGTGACTGTCTTGTGTGACCCGGGAGCCTCCCCATGCCCGAACGCGCCCACCTGCGTCTTCAACACCTCAGACACCTCACGGACCGCAACGGTCTGTTGGCCCATGCGTCGTTTGGAGAGCCCGACCGGTTCGGCGGGTACCACGCAATCGACAATGGCCGGGCACTGCGCCTCACAGCCAAGCTCCATGAGCTGGGTCTTCATGACGATGCTGCTCACTGGGCAGACATCTACGTCCGGTGCCTCTTCCAGGGGTTTCACATGGGCCGAGGGTTTTCGGCGCGACGGGAGGCCATCAGCGGATGGTCGGATGAACTGGTGGGCATGGCCGAGTGGGGCGGAATCGCGCGGGGCCTGGCCGCCGCGGCCAACTCGGAGCTGCCCCGAGTTGTCCGAGACCGCGCGGAGGCCCTGTGGTCCCGCGGCCTGCCCGACCTGATGGCCATCCGCTGCCCGCGGGCGGCGGCCGCCTGGCTCCTGGCGATCGCCGAGGCCCGGCCGCAGGAGCAGCGCCGGCTGGAGGGAGTCGTTGCGCATCTGGCCGACTGGATGGTTGAGGAATGCTACCAGCGGGCCCGCGCGCCCGGATGGGAGTGGTTCGACGAGCGGATGTTGGCGGGCGACGCCTCTCTGCCACATGCCCTCTGGGCTGCCTACGCGATCCTCGGCGAGCCACGATACGCCCGCGTGGCGTCGGAGACGACGGGGTTCCTGGTCCGCCACCTCTTCGAAGATGGCCTGTTTCTGCCCGTCGGAACGCCGGGTGGCTGGTGTGTGGGCGGCCTGCGGAATCTGTTCGACCAGCTCCCGATTGATGTGGCCGCCACCACGGAGCTTCTAGCCTACGCACACGACGTCGGCGGCGAGCCGCAGTACGCCGAGTACGCGCAGTATGCCCATGCGTGGTTTACGGGCAATAACGTCAAGGGGCTGCGTATGCTGGATGACACAACCGGCGGCGTGTACGACCACCTGTCACAGGCCGGCCACGCCCCCGGCCAGGGCGCCGCCTCGCTTATCAGTTTCCTGCTCTCGGCGGTCTCGGTCCGCCGTCTTCGCGAATCCCGCATCGTGGACCTGGGCACGGTGGTCAGCGTCGGCTGAGCGAGCCCTGGCCGGGACTGTTCGTAGCCCGTGCCCCATTGTGCTTGGAGCCGGCGGCGATGCCGTCAGCAGCATCGGCGTGGGAGCACTGAATAGTGCGGCCAGGTCGATGTTGGTATCAGGCTTCGCCGGACCGGTCGCCGAACCTGCCACAAGACAACCCCGTCGCTGGGTCATCCCCGCGCAGGCGGGAATCCAAGCCCCAGCGGCCTGGTAGGCCCCCGCTTGCGCTGAGGGTGACGGTGGGGCTGCGCCGGTCACAAAAGGCGCGCGGCGGCCGGGGCGGGCAATGGCAGCCGGGCGGATGCCAGAGGGACGGTCCGGGTGTAGAATCCGCAGCCGCCTACAGGAGCGTCGTGTGGCATTTGCCGACCTGCAATCCTTCGTGGCCGAGCTTGAGCGCCGAGGCCAGCTGAGGCGCGTGGCCGCCCCCGTCGATCCGATCCTGGAACTCAGCGCCATCGCCGACCGGGCGATGAAGGCCCCGTGCCCTGAGGGACCTGCGGGTGCGCCCGCGACCGATCCCGTCCACGGCGGCCGGGGCGGACTGGCACTGCTGTTCGAGAACGTGAAGGGCTCACGGTTCCCCGTGCTGATCAACGCCTTCGGCAGCTACGCCCGAATCCGCCTGGCCCTCGGCTGCCAGTCGCTCGAAGACCTGGCCGCCCGCGTGGAGAAGATCATCAAACCCGAGGTGCCCACGTCCCTGCTGGAGAAGATGAAGAAGATCCCCGATCTGGTTAAGCTTGCCAGCTTCCCCCCTCGGATCGTCCGGCACGGCATCTGCCAGGAGGTTGTCCACACCGACGACGCCAGCCTGCTCGACCTGCCGATCATTCAGTGCTGGCCTCGTGACGGGCAGCTTGCCCCCGACACGGCAGCCGACCGCGTTCTGCCCCCCGGGGCGGAGCTGCCGGCCGATCCGCCCCGCGGCACCGGTCGCTACATCACGCTGGGCGGGGTCTATACCAAGCACCCCGAGAGCGGAGAACGGAACGTGGGCATGTATCGCGTTCAGGTCTTCGGCCCCCGCCTGGCGGCCATGCACTGGCACATGCACCACGATGGGGCGCGGCACCACCGGGCTTACGCCCGCCGGGGCGAGCGGATGCCGGTGGCCGTCGTCCTCGGTGGCGAATCGGTCCTTCCGTACGCGGCCACCTGCCCGCTGCCGCCGGGCGTCAGCGAACTCCTGTTCGCCGGGTTCCTCAATGACGGGCCGATCGAGCTCGTCCCGTGCCGCACGATCCCGATGGAGGTCCCGGCCAACGCGGAGTTCGTCATCGAAGGCTGGGTGGATCCGGTCGAGACGCTGATCGAAGGACCCTTCGGCGACCACACGGGCTTCTACTCGCTGGCCGACCGCTATCCGGCGTTCCACGTGACCGCCATCACGCACCGGGCCCGGCCCGTGTATCCAGCCACCATCGTCGGCAGGCCGCCGATGGAGGATTACTACCTGGGCAAGGCGACGGAGCGGATCTTCCTGCCGCTGCTGCGGATGATCGTGCCTGACATCATCGACTACCACCTGCCGCAGTTCGGCGCGTTTCACAACTGCGCCTTCGTGAAGATCCGCAAGGAGTATCCGTATCACGCCCGACGCGTCATGCACGCGATCTGGGGCGCCGGCCAGATGTCGTTCACGAAGTTCATCATCGTGGTGGATGAGGACGTGAACGTCCACGACGAGCAGGATGTGCTCTTCCACGTGGGAGCCAACGTCGATCCCCGGCGCGACACGGTCATCGTGGATGGGCCCCTGGATATCCTCGACCACGCGGCCCCGTTCGAGGGGGCCGGCAGCAAGATCGGCATCGACGCCACCCGCAAGGTGCCCGGTGAGGGTGTCATTCGGCGCTGGCCGGAGGAACTGCGGATGTCCGAGCCGATACTCGATCAGCTCCGCCGGCGCTGGCGGGAGTACGGATTGCCCGAGGAATGGTCCCCCTGATTCGTCGACCGCCCGACGCGATGACTCTGCCGGACGCCAGGCGCCGCCGCGCACCCGGCGGCGGCTCTTCGACGCAACCGGCGTGCCGCGGACGATCGAGGGACCGTCTCACCACCGGAGCGGCGATTGCCAGGCCTCCCGGAGCTCCGCGATGCTGACTCTTGCGAGCCTCTCACCGGAGTTCGGGGCGGATCCCGCCGCGCGGCGTTGCCGGACGAATGTCATCCAGGCGGGTTCGTCGCCCGCTCCCAGCCCCACCTGTGCCGCCACGTAGCCGCGACGGGCCCCGTCCAATAGATCGGAACGGGCGCTCTGAATGATGTAGCCCGAAGCCCAGGAAGCGAATGGATCCCTCAGCTCGGGCGGGTTCCCCACGTACACCTCCACGTCGCAGCCGCCGCCGATGGCCATCTCCGCCATGCACGCGGCGAAGCCCTCGTCGCTGAAGTCGTGCGCGGCCAGGACGCCCCCTGTACGGATCAGCCGGGCGACATCCCGATGCATCTGCGCCGCCGCTTCCATGGAAAATCCGCCCGTACCCTGCCAAGGGACGCCGAACAGGAAAAATGCGCTCTCCCCGGCCTTGCCCTCGCGCCGGGTGACCTTCGCATCGGCCGTTACGCAGGTGGCCACGTCTTCCACGAGGCTGACCGCGCTGATCAGCAGCGTACCCGGAATACGCAGTCGGTGGCCGACCAGCTCGACCCCTCGACCGCGAAGGTATTCACGCAATCCGTCGGCGTCCGCCGGATCCAGCGCAAACTCGTTGTTGAGTGAGTCCTTTCCCGAAATGAAGGGCACCCCGTACGCCTTGGCCGCATCGTAGCAGCCCTGGCAGGCCCGCACGAGCGATCCGAGCACCTGGGGGTCGTCGCAGTTGCCCCAGCAGAAGTTGTCGAGGACCGCCGTCCGAGCCGGGTCGCCGCCGACGCACACTACGTTGCGGATCGCCTCGTCGATCGCCGAGACGGCCATCCAGTAGGGATCCGTGTCTGACAGCCGCGGACACAGCCCGCACCCGATCGCGATGCCCCGTCGGCTGTCCAGCCGCGGACGCAGCACCGCGGCATCTGAGGGACCCCCGTGTGGCCCGGTCAGCGGCTTGACGGTGCTTGCCCCCTGCACCTCATGGTCGTACTGCCGAATGATCCATTCCCGGCTGGCGGCGTTAAGGTCGCTCAGGCGGCGCTT
>Ga0209162_1003091_pt1 | contig 13749 bp, 12 predicted proteins | sample YNPNPMetaG_FD_187121 | JGI IMG/M metagenome (GOLD analysis project Ga0209162, IMG submission 187121) | Anoxygenic and chlorotrophic microbial mat microbial communities from Yellowstone National Park, USA - YNP NP MetaG (SPAdes) (version 2) ...
CTCCTTCAATCCGTAGCGGCAACTCCCATAAAGCAGCAGGGCCTCCCAGGTGAGCACGTGGTGCATGTCCCGCACCGCCGTGGGGAGGCCGGAGAGGCTAAAAGGTTCCCAATCATCGATTGCAAAAGGGCTTTTGGGGTTTCCCGGGACTGCGAACTCCTCTTCACTCGGGACCTTTAGCTCCCTCTGCTTGTGGCCGAGATCGTGAAGCCAGATAGAGGCGAGGAGGGCAAAGAGGCTTTTCTCATCCAAGGGGTTTCCGCAGCTGCCATATAAGGGAAGGAGCAGCTGCGAGGCCAGAGTCAGCAGTCTCTGGGTATGGCCGCGGGCGTGCTCGACCGTCTCGGGTATCAGGTCACCCAGCCACAAATACTGCCACTTATCAGTCACGCATCGTTCATATTCTTCCTTATACTCACCAAGGCGCTCGGTGAGCAGGAGGCCCCTGCCGTAGCGCGAAACCCTTCTGGTCTCTTCTTTCATCCTGTCTCTGACGATACTCCCGAAGGGGTTCAGGAAAAGGCTTTCACCCCGCTTTTGGAAAAGCCGGGCATACGGCTCCGGGAGAGATCCTCTGAGCGCCGCAGATATGGCTTCTTCTCTTCCGTCGATGGCCTCGATGATCCCCATGTACTCAGCCCAGGACATGACGTCGTGGTCGATGGGGAGATGGGGCAGCTTGAGATTCTCCTGGGAATCCTCGTGCAGATAATAGACGTCGACCTCGAAAAGCGAGCCGATGACGGTGGCGTAGATGCTCTGGGGCTTGAATCCCCCCGTCGCGTTCACCTCCACCTCCATTTCTTTATCCAGAGCACTCTTGATGAAGAGAGACATGCAGCTGGCGAGGTTGGCAAGGCCAATTTCTTCGAACTGCCGGTTATCCTCTATGGCAAGTCCGTCAACCATGACCAAGCCCCCGCATGAAAGAAGCTGACCCACGGCTTGTTCATTCGTATTATTCCCGCAAACGGAGATGGAAGACGTGTCCGGACTGGTATTTTCTGAAGGGATAATTGTCAGGTTGCCTTGGGCAAACTTCGCCCGCAGCCCGCAACTGGCCCATCCCATCTGGCCGATGAACTCTTTTATGAATAGGCCGCAGAAAACGCCCTTGGGCGTATTGGAACAGAGGAGCACAACCACATCTTCGAGTTGGCTGTTGGCGGCATGGACACTTTCCTGTCCGCCAACGCAAGATTGAAGATTCGGTGCCTGATCCCGATTGAAGAGTTGTCCGCTCAGGGAGGCCAGTTCCGCCGGGCTGGCCTGCCTTTTATCTCTTTCATTATTTGATTGCCACCAGAAATTTTGATATTTTTTTAATAAGGCATTAATATGATCAAGAACATCATTTTGTAAGTTAATGACTTCATTAGAATTGTATTTGCAGATAACGCCGTTATTGCCAAAAATAGGATTATAGAGTGTTAAATCATTTTCTAATAGATTGCCCTGTCTGCACTTTTCCTCGAGGGAAACGCCCACGGTGCAAAGAATCAGCCTGCTCATCGCCCGAGAACCCTCCCCTTTCCTCCGGAATCTAACCTCTGTTTGCGCTCGCGCCTAGGCCCGCCATTCGGTTGAGGAAGTTGCCTGACCCCTCTCCTTTAATTGCGTAGAGGCGCACTTCCGCCAGGGGAACCCCGGATTTCTCAGCGCCGCTGATGGGGTAAGCCAAATCGCGGGGGATGCGCCCCTCGCGCCAGACTCCATCGCTGTCCTTCTCTCCCCAGAGCACCACTCGAAAGACCGCGGAGAGCGTAAGCCCTTTGGGGTCCGATGCCAGGTACCCATAGCACCCCAAAGAGTCCTTTACGCTACAAGATTCACATCCACAGTCGCAGATGAAAACAGCCCACAGCTGGCGCGGGCGGAGCTGCCAGCGCAGTTCCGCTTCAGCGCCGAAGAACCTTCCCTCTCTGCAAGAAACAAGGCGATTTGCTACTTTGCTTGTATCGTAGCGTTCAAGGGTGTAATCCCACGGTCCCTGACAGAGAGCGAACTCCGGCCAGCTGCCCTGCCCCGCGGCTGCCGCCTTGACAGCCCCACTAACGCCCTTATGGCTATTCTTTATGCAAGACGCGAGCTTGTTGGCCGCGTCCATGAGAACGGAAGCCCAGCCATTGCCTTCCTTTCCCTCTTTTAAATCCAGCTTCATTGAGAAGACCCAACTCATGCCTTCCTCCCTCCCGCCCGCTTCCGGAGGTTGGGGTTCTGCCCCTCCTGATGTTTTGAGCCAACCGACCGTGTCCGCCCCGACTGAGAACACCACGGGCCATTGCCTCCAATGAGCTCAACCGGAGGAACTTCTTTTGGACTCAACGTATTCGGCCCACTTCGCCGCCGCCCCTTTCATGATCTGCTCGATGTCATTTTTTAAATATTTAAACGAACTCTCATAACCCACTCCTAGGGTGGCTTCCTCTTCGCTACCTCCCTCAGACAGGCTTAGATCAATGTAGTCTTGTTCGTAAAATCCGTAGCTGTCTCTATCTGCCCCTTCATACAAGGCGCCGATGCCCCTCACCCTTTCTTTCTTCGCATCATTGGCGGCACTCCCGTAATAGGTCACGGTGAGGGATTCCGGCTTGAGGCGCACCCTGCCGAATCCGGAGTTCTTCCCGTAGCCTATCTTCAGGTATCCGTCGTTGACATCGCGGAGAAGGAAGGCCAGCAGGCCGAGCTGCCAGCATTCGAAATTGCGCAGGGAAAGCTGGAAGACGAAAGGCTCCTTGCCCTGCCAGCACTCCACGTTGAAGGGCCCGGTCTCCCTGACGCCCCCGGTGAAACGGTCCACGGGTATCCTGGTCCGGAAGCCCAGATAACGTGGGCCATCAACTTCTTGGCCCCACGCTCTCCTATCCCACCACCAAGGCACATCGGTCAGGCCCTGGTGGGCAGCAGCGGCAGGCTGCGGGATAGGTAAGCCCTCCTCAAGATAAGCGTCACTGAGGCTCAGGCGGGCACGGAGGCCAGCGTTGCCGAAGACCTTGCAGACCGGACAGCTCGCGGCGTAAGCGGTGGCCGCCCTGCTTCCTTCCGCCCCATTGCCCTCCTTCGGGGCTTCTCCGCCCGCCCTTTGCGCCTCAGGGTCGATTACGGCCACCTTTGCGGAACAGCTCTTGATCCTGTCGAATGGGTCACAGGCATGACCGGGGATTAGGGTCCTGACGATGCGCTCGGCGTAAGCCCGCAAGGGGCCTTTCAGGGAGCTCCCGGGTATGTGGGGTTCCAGCCTACCGTTACGCATGATCCTCACGAAGAGCATATCGGGCTCCCCCTCCCCTTTTCTCTCCTTTTGGGCAGCCCTGCCTTGCTCGTCGGCGGGATAGGGCTCCTTTACGAGCAAGGGCTCCTCCGCATATAGTTTCACCTGGAGGCGGAGATGGTTCAAGAAGGCTTTATGCAATCCCCTCACTCCCTTTTTCTTGTGTATTTTTTAACAGCTTTCCGATATTATCTGTGAGGAACTTTTCGACATCTTCTGACTTGGGCTCGCCGCTGCTGAGATATTTCAAATATCCCTCTTTATCAGAGGGTTTTATCTTCCCTATGCTCTCGAGCTCAAGGTGGCACTTACCCGCGCCCCGGGTGGCGTTTCCGCCAAGGTCCACATTGCCCAGCTGCATCTCCCGCAAGCCCAGGCAGAGCAGGGGGAGGTCGTTTCCCTCCGGGCCTTCAAGCGAAAGCTCCAGGGTGAAGGTAACCTGCGGCGGCACGTACTCGAAGTCGAACTTGATGCCGTGCCTTGCGGCTCCGGTGTCCCGGTCAATGCCCACGCCGTGCCTTACCGGGAGCACTTCCGGAAGGCAGGATTCTGGCAACAGGTCGCGCACCCGCACCTTGGAAGCCCTAAAAGGGGAACCGAATAGGCGGCAGGTGTCGCACAGAGAAAAGCTGCCGTTTTTGAGAAGTTTTTCCTGGCTGGAAGGGTCCTTTTCGACCTTCTCGAGATACTCCTTTCTTTTCTCAGCGTTGACCGTCAGGCACTTGCTGCCGGAATCCTCGCTCAGCAGGCAGGTTTCGAGGCCCAGCGCCGAGGCGATTCGCTCCACGTGGCTGCGGAGTGCCCCCTTGAGAGAAGATCCGGGTATCAAGGGGATCCTTTTCCCGTCACTGAATCGGAGCACCTTAGTCACGCAGGCATCGGTCCTCTCGTCCCCCTCGCCGCATCCCGCGTGGAGCGCGGTGTCCACAACCAGTTTCCCCTTAAATAAATATCTTTCACTCGCCGAAGTCATCTCTCCCTCCTCGCCGCTATCTCATGAAGGAAACAGTAGCCGTTCGGAAGGCCGCCCTCTTGTCTCCTCGCGTGGTAATAGGACGCGAGGCAGCGAAAGAACAGCCTCACGCCCCTGTCCCCGAATTTTTCATATATTTCAGCCGATTTCTTTTTGAGGAATTTTTTAAGATCTTCCTCTTGGTCGGGCGGCTTAACGGTCCAGGCGCCGCGGAGTTTCGGCCTTTTCGTCTGCCTTTCAAGGAATTCCCCAACGGCTTCTTTCCCGAGAAAAGCCGCTTCCAAGAGCTGGTTCATCTGGTGGGGGGGCAGGCCCGAGCTGCCCGCGCCCTCGCCTCCGCCCGCAAGCCCATAAATTTCAACCGCGCGCATGGCCTCCCTGGCCCAGTTGTCCATCTCATAGATCATCTCTATTTCATCTTTCAACCACGATCGGCCTTCGCACATTAAGGCATTTCACCCCCGTAGAACTGAACATGGAACGGATCGCACGCGCAGACATATCCGAAGCCCTCTTTCCTTCTCTGTCCCAACCCCTCTCTCTCCAATTCTTGCAAGCCGTTCAACAAGGTATCATCGTCGTTGCCATCGTAACGGTACAGGAACACGGATCCCATGGATATCGCCAGGGCCTCGTCCTTGGGCAGGCCGTGACGCTCGTTCCACCCGCTCAGGCGCCTGGTGGCAGAGACGTGGAGGATGAGCTCCGTGTTTTCCAACCAAGCATGGTCGTGCCCCGTGCGGGAGAGGAGATCCTCGCGTATGACCTTAGGGTCGAGGTAGCTCATGTAACGCAGCAAATCATCTTGGATGATGACATCAGAATCGAGCGTGAGCGAGAAGTAGCTCTTCCCATCGCGGCCATTTCCTGCTAAGCTCCGCAACACTTTGTTGAAGTTGCAAAACCTTTTTCTCTGATCGTCCTTACCTCTGCCGTAAAGGTTGATGTCTTGTCTGCCATCCAAGAGCTCCACCTTCACTTTCCCCAAGCCCCTGTTCCTGGCGGTGCCCAAAAAGAGCTCTTTCCTGGCCTGACCGTGGGGTTCATTCACTTGGATAAGGTAATTCTGCAAGGCGCTAAGATCTCCTTTGCAGCAGCCTATAAAGCCCCTGAAAAGCTGCCCCTCCTCCAGGGCCTCCAAAGAATAGAGCTGCCCGTACTTCGCCGTACCCAGGGGCGAGCAGACTGAGGTCCTCGCCACGATCCTGGCATCGGGACCGCTCTTTTTCCACTTTTTACGATCGCTGTCATAGCCATAGAACCCGGCGAAGCGTTCCAGGTCGACCTTGCGTCCATTGCCATGACCCTGACAAGCAGGGCCGACTATTTCCCTATTGAACAACCTTTTTGCCGCAAGAGCCAGAAGGAGGTCCCATACGCCGTGGCCCCCGTCGCTATCAAACCCCGGTTTGGCCTTGCAGGTCCATGCGGTGAGAGGGATAGGCTTACCGTCCCGCCCGGGATAGAGGTTCCCGAACCTCACCTCATCGGACAGGAACAGGCGCTTAAATTCATCGCTTTCCTCGCTGCCTCCCGCCCTTATGAAGTTGGTGGCCAGGGCGCCCCGGATGGCGCTCCCGGGCAGGAAGTGCAGCGTTCCCGGCACATCTCCCGCCACTTTATGGCGGGAGGAGATGGAGACGGGAGAGAGAAGGGTCGCGACAACGGGTATCGTATTCATCGAGTCGCCTCCCCAAGACATGATAAAAGCTGCTCGTGGCTGATTTCTTTCCCGCAGCCGCCGATAAAGATTCTGGCGATCCGCATCTCGCAACGGCCCCATCCCCTGCTCTTGCCCCGCCCGATGCTCTCCACCGAGCTCATGGCCGCGGCCAGATAGGGGAGGTAAAGCGGCATGTCCGCATGCCGGCCGCTGCTCACCCCACCGCCTTCTCCGCTCCCTTCGGAATCCCCCGCGTTTACCGCCGAAGGTTCTCCTGCGCCGCTTCCGTTTTGAGGCTCCGGGTTGACCGCGGTGGGGCTGGGAGGTTCCATAGGGCATCCGAGAATGGAGCCCTCGTAGCACAGGTGATTGCCCGCCAGCTCGAAGGTGAAGAGATGTCTCGATAGCGCCGTTCTCGACCATCTGGTGATACTAACGCAGGTCCTTGCCTCGCTATCGGCGGTGTGCCTGGGCAGCGGTGATTTTCAAACAACTCATCGATCTCCAATGCCTTTTTTTCCGGGAGCCTGGCATCCCCGAAGGCCAAGATCCCGGGCTTTCGCGCGGTCCCGAAAACGACGCATTCCAGGCATTCCCCACATTCCGCGCCGCAGAGCACAATATCTGTGCCGAACAAGCTGGCCACCTTGCGGAAGCCCTCTCTCACCAGGCCCTTCACCGTGGACCCAGGGATGTAAGCCAGCCCCTCGCGGTCCCGGACCGTTCTCGAATCCACCAAGCTGGCCAGCCCGTATCCGGTGCCCACGTGGAAGGGAGAGAGAATCTTTACCTCGTAATCCACCTGGATAGTCTTTGCGGCGCTGTCCATGGACGTTCAATCCTCCCCGCCGCCACCGTTCTTTTCCCGGCATCTGCTACGGGAATCCTTCGAGCTTACGAAATCGTACAACTCCACCATGTCCACCAAGGTGGTTTCCTCCGAGAGATTCTGTTCCGATGCCTGCGGATCGCTGCATTTTCTCCAGGGGTAGGCCGAATTTAATTGAGAGTCCTTGATATATTCATCGAAGGCGCTTCGGGCATCCTGCGGGAGCCTTGACCTTATCCACAAAAGCTCCAGGGTGGCCTGCATCTTGGATCTGGTGAGCAGGGAGTGGTAGATGGAATGCAGCTTGGTGGCGGGAAACCCGGCTTGCTTGATCTTCCTGATGCCTTCGATGAGAAGGCGGATATCGCGATGATCGGGAGGGCCTGTCACTCCATCGGGTATGCAGAGATAAGGCCTGGCCGTCAACCGCCTGTTGCCGGTCCCGTCTATCCTCGCGTACTCCTCGTTCCTCACCCTCTCCAGGTCCCGCAAGGAGGGAGTGGAGACCGCCTGGAAGTCCAGGGCCCCCAGCTCGTTCCCTTCGAGATAGGCCGAGAGAGAGCGCCGCTTGGCGCTCTTCAGCAGCCGCTCGGCCTGCCTGTAAAGCCCCAGTATGGGGTGCTTGGCATGGGCGATGACCACGCCGGCGGAGACGGAGATGCCGTTTGCCAGCGGATTCCTGTCATTCCATATATCCTTGGCTTTCTTATGCGTTTCCTCCTGGAACCGCCTGCAGTAAAGAGAAGCGAACTCCACGGCCATCTCCGCCGTGCAGATGAGGATGAGGTCGTCTCCGCCGTAGAGCACGATGTCGAAGGGGACAAGGCGCTTGCCGTCCAGCGAACGGGGTTCGGGGTAGAGACATCGCAGGGCCTCCGCCAAGCACTCGCGGGAAGTCTCGTCCACCAAGGAGGAAAGGGACCTGTAATCCTCCTTGCTCGCGCAGCTCTTGAACCTTTCACTCATGCGGTTGGCGTCGCAGTAAACGAAGCCGATATAGCCCCGCGGGGATGAGAGCTCACCCATTTCACCGAGCTCCTCCGCGAGATCGGCGTTTTTCCATCCGTCCTTGGCCTCCGCGAATGCTTCCGGCTCAGGCAGACCCCACATATCCCAATAACCCCTGAAATCGCGGCTCAGGGAATCAGCTTTCTTTCGCTTCTTCACACAGGAGGGGCAGAGCCACCGCCCGTCCATCTTGCCGTCCTGCGTTTCACTGTAGACAGCGGGCAGCATGGCGCATGACTGGCAGATGCGCATGTAGCCGCCTCCAAGGGCGTGGAGGGCGAATCGCTTGCCGTCCTTTCTGGCGCGAAGCTCCTTCTCACCCTTGATCAACGCTTCTTGGAAACTGCCCTCTTCTTCCAGGGGAACGCAACAGCCGGTGATGGAGGAGGTCACGGTTTCTTTAAGGAATTTGGCCTCCACATTCTTTATCAGCTCTTCAGGATCGGTTTTGCCATCCGAAAGGATCAGCTTGATGACCCCTCCGCCGGCGCAGACCAGCTCAGCGTTATTATCTGCTATGCTCGTGTCCTTCAGAATCTCAACATCAGATGGTTTGCAGCCGTCGGTACCCGCCTTCTTGGGGGTGGTGAGTTCGTTGATGATGGCGCTCGCCCCCCGGATCTCCTTCAACCTTCCGGTGGCGAATACGTATTGGTGAATGCGGTCGCAGTCAAAGAGGACCAGTTTGCCTTCCATCAACACCTCCAGCCGCTAGGCGCCTCTCTTTGCCTCCGCTATCCCGCGAGGCCCCACATCCTTTTCATTTAGATTCCCTTCTCTTGATATTTCCCGCTCAAGGCCTTTCCCCCGATTGGTATTGCTTGAGGGTGATCGATCCCGCGCCCGGTATCCGGAAGAATCCATTGAGGTCGGGGTAGAGGTAAACCCCCTCACCGGGCCATTTGAGGATCTCTTTGAGCTTTTCCCTCGCTTCGCCGGCGCGCGGCCTCTCACCGCTGACGCTCCATGCCTGCTCAGCCACATCTTTCCAGTCGATACTGTTCACATTCACCCATAAGTCCCGCCTGCCCGAACTCGATACGCTTCCGCGCAGTTCTTTCCAGGCAACGGGGCAAGCGCCTCTTTTGCCGGGCTCCTCTCCGTATTCCATGAAACTACCGCTGCTCCTCAGTTCGATACTTGAAACACTTATGCTCACGGAGCCCAACCCAAAAGGCTTCAGCATCCCTAAATGGTGCCGCATGTTATCTTCCAGCTTCAGGGAGTGCAAGAGCACGTTGAGCTCATCCCAGTCAAGATCGAAGAAACGTATTTCGCATTTTGAAACATTGTCAGCGCCGATAGCTTGCACTTCCCACTCCGCGTATCTTTCCCCAAAGGTTCTCTTAAACTTTTTCCTGTATGTTCTGATGGTATCAGCCCAATCCTGATGGTGATAGTAGAATTTACGGCCCAGGGGCTCCTTCTTTTCTTCGGTCATGTTGAAGTAGAAAGATTCGTGCCAGGGCACCGGCTTGCCGAGCATGGGTGCTTCCCCTCCATCTCTCATGCGCCTGGCGGGAAACTTGAAGGTCGCCATTTTCGGCCCCTCGTTGTTAACGGTGAAGTCGGCTGTGGAGAAAACGACCCTCCCTCCTCGGCCTCCCTGCTTCTCGCCTCCCGCGGACGACTCTCGCTGTTCCTCTTTGCCCTCAGCCATGCCGAATAGGCGGCAGCAGAAGCAGGGGCTGCCCGGGTCGGCGCAAGGCCGGTACTCTTCCGGGAGATCCACCCGTAAATCGCCCCTGCGCCTGTCCTTATAAACTTGGCTTACGACCGAAAGGCAAGAATTGGATACCGCTTCCGCCACCGCCCTGACCGCTCCCTTGATGGAAGAGGCAGGGATGCAGCGAAGCGAAGGAGCCCTGAGGCCTTTACCGGATCCTATGAAAAGCGGCGTTTCCGCCTTAAGCGAACAAACCAGCTTCCCCGTGAGGAGAAGCGTCGATCCCTCATCCCCGGATCGGGAAGTCAAAGGATATCGCCGTATGCTGCCCTCGAGAGGCACGAAATCGTAAGGGTTCTTGGGCAAAGCGACCATAGCCTTCTGCGAAACACCCCCTGCCATCAGCGAAACCTTCAGCAAATAACGCCTGCAATGCTGCGCTTACGCTGACTGCCTTCGCTCTATAGTCATAGCAAATACGGCATGGCCAGTCAACCGGAACCGTCTCAGGGCACAATCTGGGTCAAGTGTTGAGTTTCGAATCCCTGGCCCTTCTCGAGGATTTGCGCGCCAGCTACCTGTTGCAGGTGAAAGCCCTGGTCGGTAGGAGGGTCACTTTGAAAGGAGGGAAAGGAAAGGCGCCGCCTAGCCGTAATCTTTCCTCCGTTAACTCAAGGCGGACTGTCTGAAGTCGGCGCTGTCTTGTTATAGCTCGCAGAAGGAAGGAGTGGAAATGCTGACAGGGTCCTCTCAAGAATTCGTGGGTAACTGAACCCGAGCAAACCTTGCAATAGTGGCACCCGAGTTCCGCAGTTCATAGGCAAAAGCTATTCTGAAAAGGCCATTGAGCAGCAAGACGACGGGGGCGGAGAAAACGTGTAGGGCCTACGACGATATCTCGAAGAATCTGAGCGGCTCTTTTATCCGCAAACGCCTGAAGATCTCCTGTTGGGTAGGGGTTGTGGCGGTCCTCTGCAGGACCCGGCCGGCGGGACCCGAGAATTCGCCGAGATGCATCCGTCCGAGCTCCGCTTTGATCTCCCGCCAGGTCATCTTGGACTCCGTTTCGGCCACACGGATGAGCAGAAGTGCGAGGAAGCATAGGGTCACATGCGACCTGATCCGCTCCTCCTTACGGTGGTAGATAGGTCGAAGCTCCAGGGTATGCTTGAGATCTCTGAAGCCCCTCTCGACCTCTGCGAGCTGCTTGTAGCCCAGGGCCACGTCCTCTGTGGAGAGGGTCTGATCCGAGGTGGAGAGGAGGAACTTGCCATCGAGCCTGGCCTCTTGCGCGACCTTGGCCTTATCGATGGAAAGCTGGCCGTCCGCGCCCTGTTTCAGGTAGCGCCCCATGCTTTTGTGGGCGCGCAGAAGGCAGGCGGCCTTGCGGTGCGGCTCGCCGGAGATCTGTTCGAGTGCTGCAAGCTCGGCTTCCAGGCGTATTAAGGTTTCCTCCCGCTGGATGCGGTCCCTTTCAGCCTCCTGGGGGTTGAGGCAGAGGATGTAGCGTTTGGCCCGCGCGCCCTCCCCCACCACGATCTCCTTGACCTTGAGGTTTTCCGCCACCTCACGGAAGCGTCCGGGGCGGGCCAGGGCCTCCTCAGCCAGCGGATTGCCTCCCCTCAGCTTCTCCCCGGCTATGTAGCCCCCGCCGGCCCGCTGCATGTAGCGCAGGTTCTCCTCGGAGGCAAAACCCCGATCCACCACCATGACCACCCTCCCCAGCTGCCAGTCCCTAAGATCGTCCTTAATCCGCTCCACCAGGGTCACGTCGGCTGTGTTTCCCGCAAAGCTCCAGCAGCGCACGGGTATACCGTCCCGGGTGACCGCCAGGCCCACCACCACCTGGGGCCAGTCCTCCCGGTGGTCCTTGGAGTGGCCGTATTTTCTTAAGTCGTCCTCGCATTCGGTCTCGAAGTAGGTGGAGGTGGTGCCTGTGAAGATCAGGTCCACCTCCAGGTTCAGGAGGTTGGCCACCTGGAAAAAGATCTCCCGCTGTATCTCCTCGGCCGCCTCCAGCAGAAAATCCATGGCCCGGTAGGCCTGGTCCTCGGTCAGCTCCGCAAGTCCCGAGACGGCGGCCTCTCCTCTCGCCCAGTCGGTGGCGGCCAGCTTAGAGGCGGGGGCTACGGCCCGGTTGGCCACCAGGGCGAAGAGCACCCTCTCCACGTCGGTGGAAAAACGCCGGTCTCGGAGGAGCTCCTTTAGCTTCGCCCCGATCCCCAGCCGCTCCCACAGGCGGTCCAGCAGCCAGACGTCGCCCAGGCGTCTGGAAGAGATTAAGGAGAGCTCCCCTTGCGCACACGCCGCAAGCTCGGAGTCGGAGTCCAAAAAGCGGCAGATGCTCCTCACCAGCCTTTCAAGCGCCACCCTGTCCAGCCGGTCCTCCCGGCCGAAAGAGTAGACCACCTGGGCCTGGGCCTGACCCTTGGGGTTGCGCACGTTGTGGGCGAGCTGGAGGTAGCGAACGACCGAGCTGTTGATGGCGATGTAAAAATGAACACATTGTGGTGGAATAAAAATGTACATAGCAACCCGAGCTAATAGGATAAACGTAGAGCTTAAGAGAATCCCTCTTTTAAGAAGAAAGGAGGGATTCGATGTACGGGGAGAGAATCTGGATGGACGCAAAGAGACTGCGCGCTCAAGGAATGAGCTACGTGGAAATTGGAGAACTGCTGGGAATCGACAGGAGGACCGCCAAGAAGCTCTGCGAGGAGAAAGAGCCTCCCCGGGCAAGGAGGAGAGGAAGAAGCTCGAAGCTCGATCCCTTCAAGATGATCATCGACAGCTGGCTGGAAATGCGGCCCAAGATGAGATCCACCATCATATACGAGCGTCTCAAGCCCCTCGGATACGAGGGCGGCTACACCATCGTCAAGGACTACGTACGCTCGCGAAGGGAGGAGTTGGCCCGAATCGCCACCGTACGCTTCGAAACCCTGCCCGGCTTCCAAGCCCAAGCCGACTTCGGCAAGGTCAAAGTCTCCTTTCTCTCGGGCACATGTCCCGTGATCCTGCTGGTCTACCTGCTCGGCTTCTCCCGCTGGCGCAAGACGATGGTTGCTTCCGATGAGACCAGGCAGTCGCTCATGGCGGGGCTGAGCGAGGCTTTCTTCTCCGCGGGCGGGGTGCCCCAAGAGATCCTCCTGGACGATCAACGGACGGTGGTGACGAAGCCCAGGCGCCGGGGCGAGGACGCGGTAATAGCCGACGAGTGGCTGCGTTTCTGCGCCCATTACGGCACCTCCACGCGTGCGTGCTGGCCCTACCGGGCGCAAGACCCGCGGAAAGGTGGAGAGGCCGATCGGAGAGGTGAAGGCCTTCCTCTACGCACACACCTTCCTGGATCTCGAGCACCTGGAAGACGAGCTCTCGCGCTCCGACGACTTCTACAACAACCGCATCCATTCCGCAACCGGCATGACCCCGGAGGAGCGCCTCAAGATCGAGCGCACCTACCTCCTGCCGCTGCCCGGCGAGCCCTTCGCCTGCGCGATGAGCTACCGCAGATACGTCTCTCGGGACTGTTTTGTATCCTTTGATGGGAATCTCTATTCAGCCCCTGCGGCTTTCGCGGGACGCGAGGTCAGGCTGCGGGTGACCCAGGGGGAAGTGATGATCTATTCGCCCCAGGGAGCCCTTTTGGCCTCCTATGCACGAAGGCCTAAGGGCCGGGGCGCCCGGATCCTCAACCCCGATCACTGGCAGGGGGTGCCAGGGGCGGGCCGGGCCCTGGAGGCGCTGGCCAAGCTCGAGCAGATGGGGCTATCCCCCTACGTGGTGGAGAAACGCGACCTCTCGGTCTATGAGGAGGCAATCCATGGAGATCGCCGGTGACCTCGAGGCCCTGGGATTCCATGCCACCGCACGGGCCCTGGATGAGCTGCCACGCGCAGCCACCCGCAAAAAGCTATCCTATGGAGATTTCCTGGCCAGCGTCCTTGCGTTGGAACTGGCCGACCGCGCCGCCAAGAGGGAGGCCATGCTCCTGCGTCTGGCCCACTTCCCCCAGATAAAGACCCTGGAGGGCTTCGACCTCGCCTATCTGCCCGACCTGGATCCCAAGGTGATCTTCGAGCTTGCCAGCTTACGGTTTGTGCGCAACCACGAAAACCTGCTCATCTTGGGTCCGCCCGGAATCGGGAAAACCCACCTGGCGCTGGCCCTGGGGCTCAAGGCGGTGAAGGGAGGGCACAAGACCTACTTCACCACCTTGGAGGAGATGATCAAGCGCCTCTTGCGCACTTCCGCCTCGCCCAAGGCCATGCGCGTCTACACCGGGTGCTCCCTGCTCATAATCGACGAGGTCGGCTACCTGCCCATGGGGCCGGCCGAG
>Ga0209162_1003099_pt1 | contig 13719 bp, 9 predicted proteins | sample YNPNPMetaG_FD_187121 | JGI IMG/M metagenome (GOLD analysis project Ga0209162, IMG submission 187121) | Anoxygenic and chlorotrophic microbial mat microbial communities from Yellowstone National Park, USA - YNP NP MetaG (SPAdes) (version 2) ...
CCCATACCCATCCAGAAGTCCACGTAGGTCTCCCAGTAGCCCGGAGTGTCATAGTCCATCCGGTCGAAGGGGACGCCGGTCCGCGCGGCGATGAAACCGGGGCTGGCAAGATGCTCGTAGAAGGGGAGATGGGCCGGCCTGCCGCTGCGCCACAGCGCTTTCAGGAACTCCTCGAAGTTCGGCTGTCGCTCTATCCTCATAAACACGCTCCCGGGAACGGCCGCGATGGCGGCGCAGTCCCCTTCGCCGCGGCGGGGGGCTGGCTCCTGCCTGCGGCCGGCATTGACTTATTGCCCCCCGGAAGTCCATCATACCCGCGGACTCACGGCGCGGAACAGAGAACAGACATGGACCCGCGCCGGACCAGGAGGCAACCCCTTGAACACGGTATTCTCGATCACCGCCGCTTTCTGCTTTGTGGCCGCCCTGGCTCTGGCGGGCGCGGCGGCGGCACAGGGAGGCACAGGACTGGACAGAGAAGCTCTTCTCGCGGACATGTACCGCGCGCGCGACTACGAGTTCCACCGTATTGTCAGCAACCCCACGGCCGGCCCAGGCGGAACCGACATCATGAAGCCGGGCGAGTGGCGGGAGATCGCCAACATCGAAGGGCCAGGCATCATCAGCCACATCTGGTTCACGCTGTCGCGCAAGCGCGACTACGTGCTGAAGGACTGCGTTTTGCGGATCTACTGGGACGACGAGGAGGAGCCGAGCGTGGAGGTGCCCATCGGAGAGTTCTTCGGGCTGGGGCACGGCAAATACTACACCGTCCGCTCCCTGCCGTTCGAGACGGGCAACGAGCGGGGATACAACTGCTTCTTCCCCATGCCGTTCCGGAAGCGCTGCCGCATCACCTTCCACAACAGCCCGGACCATGAGCTGCGCAGGCTGTTCTATCACATCAACTACAAGAAGGTGAAGTCGCTCCCGGAAGACACGCTGTACTTCCACGCGCAGTACCGGCAGGCCAAACCGACGAGCGGCGGAGACTACACCATCCTGGAGGCCGAAGGCCGCGGGCACTTCGTGGGGCTCTTCTACTACAACCGCACCAACTCCCAGGGCTGGTGGGGGGACGGCGGCGAGCGGTTCATCGTGGACGGGCGGGAGATACCCGGCACGGGGCAGGAAGACTATTTCGGCCAGGGATGGAGCTTCGGCCGGGGGGAGAACGGGCTGCGGTTCGGCTCGCCCCTGTACGAGTCGGCGGACAAGCCCGTCGGAGCGGACAACGCTTTCTACCGCTTCCACATCGAGGATCCCATCCCGTTCCAGAAAAGCTTTGTGATGACGATGCGCCACGGTATCCACAACGAGCGGGACGAGGACTACTCCACGGTGGCGTTCTGGTATCAGACGGAACCGCACAAACCGTTCCCGCCGCTCCCGGCGGCCAGGGACCGCTATCCTTCGAAGCCCGGGCCGCCGGCGGACATCGAGCAGCCGTCGCCGGGAGCGGGAGGCATACCGCAGGAAAGCATCGAATACTGAGGCGTCCGCAAGGGAGCGGCAAGAGGAGAAGTCAGCCGTCCGATGCCCACCATCAAATCCATCGAGGCCAGGATCGTCGAGATCCCGCAGAAGGTCGTTTTCGAGACCGCCAGGAGCCGGACGGAGGTCTCGCGCGCCATCCACGTGGCCATCACCGCCGACGACGGCGCCGCAGGGCTCGGGGAGGCGACTCCCGCGGAGTATGTGACGGGCGAGAACACGGAGAGCGTGCTGGACAGCGTGCAGCGCGCGGCGGAGGAGCTGAGGGGACGGGACGTGAGGCGGTGGAGGGCGTTCTGCGAGGACGCGCGGCGGCTTTTGCCCGGCAAGCTGACGGCCTGTGCGGGGCTGGAGATCGCCATCGTGGATCTGTTCTGCAGGACGCGCTCCATGAAGATGGCGGAATTCTTCGGCGGGGTGCAGGACTCCGTCGTCTCGGACCTGACCATCCCCATCGTGCCGCCCTCGCAGGCCTACGAGCTGGCGCGCGAGGCGGCGCCGGTCTACCGGTCGCTGAAGATCAAGGTGGGCGGCCCGGACCGCACGGAGGACCTGGAGCGGGTGCGCCAGATCCATCTGGGGGCTCCCCGGGCCCGCCTGCGCATCGATGCCAACCAGGCGTTCGAGCCGGACGACGCCATCGTCTTCGTCCGGAAGCTCGAGGACCTCGGCATCCCTCTGGAGCTGGTGGAGCAGCCGGTGGCCAAAGAGGACGTCCAGGGGCTGCGCTACTGCCGCGAGCGGATCGGCCCGCCGGTGTTCGCTGACGAGTCCGCGCGCGATCCGGCCTCTGTGATGGCACTGCTGAAGGCGGAGGCGGTGGACGGCGTGAACATCAAACTGATGAAGTCGGGCTTCACGGGAGCGCTGGACATCATCGCGATGTGCCGCGCCGCGGGGGTTCAGCTGATGCTGGGGTGCATGCTGGAATCGCCCGTGGGGATCGGAGCGGCGGTCCATCTGGCGTGCGGGACCGGCGCCTTCTCGTTCCTGGACCTGGATGCGGACGTTCTCGGCAAGCCCACGGGTCTGCCGCAGAACTACACACGGGAGGGCGAGACGCTCCGGGTCTGAGCGCGAACAATCTTCAACCGGAGTGGCTGCCGCCGGGGGCCAGCGCCGAGGCGGCGGCGCACGCCTCGGCATACAGGGGGTCTCGCCGCGCAATCTCCAGGGCTCCGCAGAGAAGCTCCGTTCGGGAGAACTCCGGGATGCGCACGGTGTCGCGGGAGACCTCCGCCCCTTCAAGCAGGACCGTGAGCGTCGCCTCCGCAGGCGACGGGCCGAGTTCCGTCACGAACGACCAGCCGTCGTCCGTCACGATCGACACACTCCGGACCCCGTGGCAGCCTTCGCCGCGCTCCCGCGTCAGGAGCAGAGTCTTTGAACCTGCCGCTTCGAAGCTTCCCTCCGGTCCTGCGGCCGCAAGGTCTCTCCAGCGGAGGCGCGCGGCGATCCATCCGGCCAGCAGAAGGGCATCCGCGGGAGGAGCAGAGCCCTGACCGGCATCGCCGCAGGCCACCTCCACCCGGCACACGCCCGGCAGCTTCTCCCGAAAGCGGGGCGGGTCGAAGTGCCGGGCCACCGCCTGGCGGCAGCCGGCGAGCTGCAGCCAGGCAAGGTCAACCACCACGGGGGTGCCGGTCTCGTGCCACTCGAGGGCCTGGGGGAAGCACGCGCCGGGATCTCTCTGCCGGCGCGAATCGATGAGCAGCCGGTCGGCCACCGACGCAAAGCGTCGCAGCTCATCCGAACACGGATCCACGCCGTCCGGAAGCCAGAGCGCGAGCGGGACATCCGGCAAAGTAAGCGGGAGTATGGCGCCGGCGACCTTCTCGAGGGGCGCGCCCCGTGCGTCCACGAACACCTGCTCGCAGCAGACCTGATGCCCAGTGCGCCCCATCAGCTGGCAGGCCACCGACACCCGCACCTCAAGCGAGGCTGACGGTTCGGCGCCACAGTTCCAGACTAGAACGGAGCGGGAAGGATGATCCGCGGCCACCCCGCCGATACACTGAGCGGCCTGCGTGGCCGACTCCTCCGACAGGCAGAGCGCGATGATGTTCAGCAGCACCACACGGGTGAGCCGCACACCCTCGGGCGACTGCTCCGCGGCACTGTTCCAGAGCGAACGAAGGGAAGGCTCGACGTCCTTCAGGCGGATCCCGCCTCCCGAGCCGAACACCAGACTGCCGTCCCTCACAGACGCCTCCACCTCCTGCCATCCCGCGCCGGCAGGTCCGCAGCCTCGAGAGGCCCCCACGTGCCCGCCTGATACGAACAGAGTCCCTCCCGGACGCGGGCGGCCCACTCCTCCAGCAGCGGAGTGATGATCTGCCAGGCCTGGTCCACCTCATCGTCCCGCGCGAACAGGGAGGCCTCCCCGCTTACGGCATCCAGGAGAAGGCGCTCATAGGCCTCCGGGGACGGGGCCCCGAACGACCTGCCGTAGTCGAAATCCATCCTCACCGTCTGCAGGCGCAGGACCGGCCCCGGCACCTTGCTGACGATGCGCATCGTGATGCCTTCGTCCGGCTGGATTCGGATCACCAGCGTGTCCGGCTGCATCGGGTCACCGTGACGCGCGGAAAACAGCACGCCGGGCGCCCTGCGGAACTGCAGCGCGATCTCCGTGACCTTGCGGGGGAGCCGCTTCCCGACACGCAGATAGAACGGCACTCCGGCCCATCTCCAGTTGTCCACCATCAGCCTCAGAGCCGCGTAGGTCTCCGTGGAGGATCCGGGCGCGACGCCCGGCTCCTCCAGGTAGCCGGGCGCCTCCTCATCCAGCAGCAGCCCGCGGGTGTACTGAGCCCGCACGGCGTTCGCATCCACCTCCTCCGGGCGGATCGGCCGGACAGAGCGCAGCACCTTGACCTTCTCGTCGCGGATCGCGCCCGCCTCCATCGCCACCGGCGGCTCCATCGCGACGAGCGTGAGCAGCTGAAGCCCGTGGTTCTGCACAACGTCCCGCACAATGCCCGCCCGGTCGAAGTAGGCTCCCCGTCCTTCCAGCCCCAGCGTCTCGGCGATGGTGATCTGGACGTTGTCCACGTACCGGCCGTTCCAGACCGGTTCGAAGATGCTGTTGGCGAACCGGAACACCAGAATGTTCTGGACGGTCTCTTTGCCCAGGAAATGGTCTATGCGATAGACCTGGTCCTCCGCGAACACGGTCCGGATCCGGGCGTTCAGCTCCCGGGCGGACGCGAGATCCGTGCCGATGGGCTTCTCGACGATGATGCGGGCCCAGCCGTCCTCCTGCCGCTGCAGGCCCGCCTCTCCCAGCCGCTCGATGATGGGATCGTATTCGGAGGGCGGCGTGGCCAGATAGTAGAGCCGGTTGCCGGGGATTCCCCGTTGGCTGCTCAGCTCCTGCAGACGGCGGGCCAGGCGCGCGTATCCGCCGGAGTCGTCGAAGGTGGACTGAAGATACTCCAGAAGGCGCGCGAAAGAAGCCCAGGAGTCTTCGTCCCGCGCAAGGGACGGAGCGTGCTCCCGCAGTCCCCGGCGCATCTCCTCGCGGAACTGATCGTTTGTCCACGGCCGCCGCGCAAAACCGATGATGGCGGCCCCGGCGGGCAGCAGCCCCTGCAGGAACAGGCTGAACAGGGCGGGCACCAGCTTGCGCCGCGTAAGATCCCCCGTCGCGCCGAAGATGACGAAGACGCAGGGATCCGCCGTCCGCTCCTGCGGAAGCCCCTCCCGGAAGGGATTGACGCTCAGATCAAGCATCGGCCCCCGCGGCGAACCGTGTGCTCCAGATCGGTCGCGCTCCCGTTCAGAAGATCAGCCTCCCGATGCGCTCGTCGAGCTCGGCCTGATCCGCAGCGAAGCTCTGCAGCGCCGCCTGACTCATGAGGTCGTCCACGGCAGCGACATCCCGCCACCGTCCCAGCTCCGGGATCTTTCCGCCCTTGCGCAGCTCGAGCTGTTCCTCCACCGGCCAGTCGCGGAAGAAATCGCCGATACCGCAATCCTGCGCCAGCCTCAACAGGTCGCGTCCGGATCGCAGTGAGTCCGCCGCATCCTCCGCCTTCCGGCAAAAGGCGTCGAACTCCGGGGTCACCTCCCACAGCGCCCGCAGCATCGCCGCAAGCCGGGCATCGGAGGGAAGCTCCACCGTAAACTCTCCGGCAGAGCGCCGCCGGATGGAGGACAGGTCGGGCGAGGAGTCCAGATAATCCCGCGCCACCTTCGGCGGGATGGTGTGGACATCCACCCCCGCAAGGGCCGCCACCTGCGGCGCGGCGCGCAGGCTGGCGGCGATCTGCCGCGTGGAAATGGAGGGGTCTTCCGCACGAAGGCGCTCCAGCGTCTCCTGCGATGCCAGCGTGACCTTCTCTCCGAAACCGGCGCCCGACCCCAGGCCGTTCTCCTGCATCAGGCTGCCGAGGCGTCCCAGAAAGACGTTCACGTAAGCCGGGCGGGAGAAGATGGCCGCAAAATGGTTCTGGCGCGCGCTGAAGCCCAGGGTGTAGTTGACGGGGACCCCGGCGGCGCTCAGGGCGCGGACGGCCAGGAACCCCGCGGGGGTCATCGGCACCTTGATGAAGAAGTGGTCCGGGCAGATGGCGAAATAGCGCTTCCCGAACGCGACGGTGGCCTCCCAGTCGTCGGCGATGTCCGGGTGAAGCTCCACGCTGACCTTCGCCCCGAAGCACTGCACCAGAGCAAGGCCGATGCGGGCGTTCAGGACGAAGGCCACCTCCATGACGAGGCCGGCGGGCGACATCTCCGGCCAGGCCTCCCGAATCCGCTGCCCGACGGTCCTGATGGTATCGTCGAGCGCGCCGGTCTGGACGACCTGGTTGATGAGCGTGTTGTTGGTGGTCAGGCCGCGGATCTCCGGCGACCACACGCCCTCCGCCGCAGGCCTGTCCCCCGTGTCCAGCCACAGTTCGCTTCCGGCGGAGACGAGAGCGGCGAACTCCGGGCGCCCCGGCGCCTCGAAGCGCCCGGGGCCTTCGTATCCGTCCAGCGCGATCTCAGCGGCCGTGCGGGCCAGCCGTTCATCGGAATGCAGCTCGGTGAGCGTCTTCGTCATCATCCCTCTCCTTTGCGCCGTTCCGGCGCCGGATGGCGCCGGAACGCTGAGGCAGGCCGCGGCCGGTCATCCGAGATAGTCGCGGATGCGGCCGGCGATCCTGTCGGCGGTGAAACCGAAGTTCTCCTGCAGATCCTTCAGCGGAGCGGATGCCCCGAACCGGTCCACGCCGATGACCAGCCCCTCGCGCAGCACGTAGCGCTCCCAGCCGAAGGAGGAGCCGGCCTCCACCGCAATGCGCCGTGTCACGGAGGACGGCAGGACACTCTCGCGATACTCCTCGTCCTGCTCCTCGAACAGCTCCCAGCAGGGCATGCTGACCAGCCTCAGGCGGCGTCCCTCCGCAGCGAGGATGCGCACGGCGTCCTGGGCGGGCTTCACCTCCGTGCCGGTGGCGATCACGATGGCCTCCGGATCACCACCCTCCGGATCCGACACCACATAGGCGCCCCTCAAAAGTCCCAGGGCATCCTTCGCGGAGGCGCGCTCCACGGCGGGCGCCTTCTGGCGGGAGAGCGCAAGCGCAGTGGGGCGGTCCTTGCTCAGAATGGCGGCCGCCCAGGCGACGGCGGTCTCGGCCGCGTCGGCCGGCCGGATGAGCCGCAGGTTCGGCATCGCCCTCAGAGAGGCCAGATGCTCGATCGGCTGGTGCGTCGGCCCGTCCTCCCCCACGAAGACGCTGTCGTGCGTCCAGATCCAGACGGTCTGCAGATGGGACAGCGCCGAGACACGCACGGGCGGGCGCATGTAGTCCGAGAACACCATGAACGTGGCGCCGTACGGGATGAAATATCCGAAGTATGCCATCCCGTTGACGATGGCCCCCATCCCGTGCTCGCGCACCCCGAAATGGATGTTGCGCCCTTCGAAGCTCCCCCGGGCAATCGAGGAGGTCTCCTTCAGCAGGGTCTTGGTCGAGGGCTCCAGGTCGGCCGAACCGCCCACCAGCGATGGCACCAGCCTGGCCGCCACCTGCATCACCCTGCCGCCGTAGCCGCGGGTGGCGTCCGCCTCGAACGATTGCGCGGCTTCCAGCAGCTGCTCGGCCAGGTCCGCGGGAGCGCGCCGCTCTCTCATGGCGTCCAGCAGCTCCGCCTCGGCTGGATACTGCTTCCGGTAGCGCTCCATCATCTCGTGCCACGCGGCGTATTCGTTTTTCTCGATCTGCCGCGGACGCTCCCTGTAGTGATCGTAGACGCCGTCCGGAACGTGGAAGTCAGGCTCCAGCGGCCATCCCAGAGCCTGCTTCATGAGGGCGATCTCCTCCGCCCCCAGCGGCTCCCCGTGGGCTCCCGCAGTGTTGCGCTTGTTCGGAGCGTCCTTTGCGATGATGGTCCGTGCGATGATCAGGCTCGGGCGGTCCTTTTCCGCGATCGCCGCGGCGATCGCCTCCTCCGCGGCCGTGCGATCGTGCCCGTCGATCTTCTGCACGTGCCAGCCATACCCCTCGAAGCGCCTCTGCACATCGTCGGAGTATGTGATGGCCGTATCCCCCCCGATGCTGATATGGTTGTCATCGTAGATGTAGACGATATTGCCCAGACCGAGATGCCCGGCGAAGGAGGCCGCCTCGTGCGAGATCCCCTCCATCAGGTCGCCGTCGCTGCAGATGGCGAAGATGCGGTTGTCGAAAAGCTCGAAGCCGGGGCGGTTGAACCGCGCGGCCAGCATCTTCGACGCAAGAGCCATCCCCACCCCGTTCGCGAAGCCCTGTCCCAGAGGGCCGGTGGTGGCCTCGACCCCCGGCGTCAGTCCGTATTCGGGATGTCCCGGCGTGCGGCTGCCCCACTGCCGGAATCTCTTGATGTCATCTAGGGAAACATCGTACCCGGTGAGATGGAGCAGGGAATACAGCAGCATGCACCCGTGACCGGCCGAGAGGATGAACCGGTCCCGTCCCGGCCAGCCCGGGTCCGAGGGGACGTGGCGCAGGAAGCGCGTCCACAGGACATACGCGTAGTCCATCGCACCCGTCGGCAGGCCGGGATGCCCCGATCTGGCCTTTTCGACCGCATCGACGGACAGCATCTTGATGGTGTCGACTGCAAGCTGCTCGATCTCCCGGACAGTCGTCTCGCTCACTTGGTGTCAATCTCCTCCAGGGAAAATGGTCGTCTCGCCGGGCGCCCCCGCCCGCGGAGCGCTCTCAAGGCTGCACCGCCCGCAGGAACACTCTGGCGGGCGCCGCTTCCGCCCCCGGTATCAGCAGAGGACAGCAGATCAGCTCATAGTCCCCCGGCGTCACGCCGGAAAGGTTCAGCCCTTCCACCACCACGATCCCGGCCCCCAGCAGCACGTGATGAGCCGGATGCCCGGGCGCTTTGTAACGGTCCACGGAGAGGTAGTCCACCCCCACCAGGCGGACGCCGGACCGCACCAGCAACTCGGCTCCGTCCGCGGTGACGTGGGCAAAGTCCGGGTTGAACGCGGGATGCGAAAGGTCGCCCGAGCTCGGTGTGCCGAAAAGCACCCTCGGAACTCCGCCGAGGTCCAGCCGTGACAGCAGAGCGGCATCCAGAGCTTTCTGCTCCACCTGGAACACCCGGCAGGGACCCACCAGAACCTCAGGTGAGAGCGTCTCCACCCCCGGCCCTCCCGGCACGTAGTGCCGGGGCGCGTCCACGTGCGTCCCCACGTGCGACCCCATGGAAAAGCGGGAGTTGTTGGAGGAATCGCCGTGTTCGATGCTCCGGTACTGCTCCCATTCGAAAGGCGGAGTGCCGGGATAGGTCAGCATCCCGGGCGAAAGCGGCATCGTGATGTCGATGATCTGCGGCATCGGCGGTGGAAGAGCCTCCCTCTGCGGCTCCTTAGGAATATACACCGAAGGCGCCAATTGCGCCTGCAGGGAGGAAACGGTCCCGGAGAAGAATAAGGCAGGGGTCAGAAGAGATGAGAGCTTCTCCGGATACGGGCGCGGGTGCCGGACCGCGCCTACAGATGCTGGCGCCTTCGTCCGTACGGGCGAGGGCTTTCGTGCTTGCGCTCCTCGTCATCCCCCTGAACGACTACTGGGTGCTGATGATGGAGAAGGTCCTCTACGGGCCCTACCCCACCACCATCTCCGTCTTCGCGAACTCCGTGTTCACCCTGGCCGCGCTCGCCGCCCTGAACGCCCTGCTCCGCCGCGCCTGGCCGCGGGCGGCGCTGACGGCGGCGGAGCTGCAGCTCATTTACGCGATGACCACTGTCGCCAGCGCCCTGGCCGGGCACGACATGATGCCCACCCTCGTGGGGATGATGACCTACCCCTTCCGCTACGCCACCCCGGAGAACCAGTGGGCCGGAAAGTTCCATCCCCTGCTGCCGCACTGGCTGCTGGTCACCGACCGGGAAGCCGTGCGGGCGCTCTGGGAAGGAAACTCCAGCCTGTATGCCGACGGCTTCTGGCGCGTGTGGTGGAAACCGGCGGCCTGGTGGGTGGGATTCGTGACGCTGCTGATGTTCGTGATACAGTGCGTCAACACCCTCGTGCGCAAGAGCTGGTCGGAGCACGAACGGCTGCCGTTCCCTCTGGTGCAGCTGCCGGTGGCGATGGCGGACCCCGCTTCCGGAATCTGGCGGAGCCGGCTGTTCTGGGCTGGTTTCAGCCTTCCCGCCGTGATTGTGGCGCTGAACGGGCTGGCGGTGTATTTCCCATCCATTCCGACCGTGAACGTCGGGTTCGAGGGACACGACCTGACCGGAAACCTCGCGGCCAAGCCGTGGAGCGCCCTCGGCTGGACCCCTTATACGCTTTATCCCTTTGTCATCGGCATCGGGTATCTGCTCCGCGCCGATCTGCTGTTCTCGTGCGTGTTCTTTTACTGGTTCTGGAAGCTGCAGATGGTGCTGACCGCCGTGCTGGCGCTGGACGGCATTCCCGGCTTCCCCTACGTGCGCCAGCAGGCGTTCGGAGGATACATCGCCATCACGGCGATGGTGCTCTACATCGGCCGCGGCTACTTCCGCCAGCTGTGGCGCTGCGTGCGGGGGCTTCCGTCGGAGCTGGACGACCGTGACGAGCCGGTCTCCTACCGCACGGCGATCGCCGGGGCTCTGGCGGGGACCGCGGCGCTCTCCGCTTTCTTGGCCTGGATCGGGCTTCGCTGGTGGCTGGCGGTGGCGGCGTTCGCAGTCTACTTCGCCGTGGCGCTCAGCATCGCGCGGATCCGGGCCGAGCTGGGCCCACCGGTGCACGACGGGCATTTTTCCGGGCCGGACGGCATCCTGCCCGGAGCCCTCGGGTCCCGCGCGTTCACGGACCGCGACTTCGTGGGGCTCTCCTACTTCTGGTGGTTCAACCGGGCCTACAGGGCGCACCCGGCGCCCATCGGCATCGAAAGCATGAAGATGGCGGAGAGCTCGCGGGCGTCGCAGAAGGTGTTCTTCTGGGGGGTGATCCTTGCCGTGGCGGTGGGCGCGGCGGCGACGTTCTGGGCTTACCTGCACATCGGATACCAGCGCGGGTTCGACATCGGGATGTCCGCCGGAGGGGTCTATGCCAGCGGTCAGATGAGCGCTCTGGAGCGCTGGTTCTCACGGCCTGACGAGGCGGCCGGGCCGGACTGGGGCGGTAACCTTGCCATCCTGTCCGGATTCCTGCTGTGCGTCCTGCTCTGGAAGGCGCATCTGCATATCGTCGGCTGGCCCCTGCACCCCATCGGGTTCGCCATCACCTCGAGCTGGGCCATCAACATCGTCTGGTTCCCGCTGCTCGTCGCCTGGATCATCAAGGTCAGCATCCTGCACTACGGGGGCCTGCAGCTCTACCGCAGGGCGCTTCCGTTCTTTCTCGGGCTGATCATCGGGGAGATGATCCCGGGGTGCCTCTGGAGCATCGTCGGGATCTTGTTCAACGTTCCCTACTACAGCTTCTGGGGCCAGTGAGGGCCGGCAGCCCCGGGCGCCGCCGGAGCCGGATCTGCAGAGCTCACCGGGACGGCGCCCGGAGGCGGCGGAGCAGCTCTTCCACAACCGGCACGCGCGCGGCGCGGGCGTTCAGCTCCGTCAGAAGGGCCTTCCCTTCGCCGCCGGTGTAGTCCGCCTCGCCGGGGTCGCAGTCTCCGAGGAGAAACACCGGCCGCCCGGCTCGATGCGCCTCCATGGCCACCCGCAGGTTGTCCAGATTGCCCGGTCCCACGCAGAACGCCGTCACCACCACGGCGTCGGCGTCCAGAGCCAGGCGGCGGTTGGCTTCGGCGCTCTCCGGCGAGATGGGCGAGAACGGAGCCTCGGCGGCGTGGGGGATGTTCATGGCGCGGCAGAGCTCCTCGTCCGAGTCGCCGACATTGACCACCCCGCACGTTACGCGGAACCCCTCGTGGACAAGCGCACTCAACACCGGCCCGCCGCTTCCGCCGCCGCAGATCACGTGCACCAGCGGACGTCCGCCCTCACCGTGGCGCTCGGCTTCGTAAGGGGGCGGCGCCGGGAGCAGGAACGGACGCCCGGTGAGAGGGTTCCTGCGCACCCACATCCGCGCGTTCCAGACATGCGCCACCAGCGATTCCGAGATGACGGCGGAAGGAGGGCCGTCCGCCTCCACCCTTCCCTCCGCCAGCACGATGAGCCGCTGGCACCAGGCCGCCGCCAGGTTCAGGTCGTGCAGCACGGCGGCGACGGCGATCCCCTTTTCCCGGCAGAGGCTTGCGACGAGCGACATCACCTCCGTCTGGTGCGCAAGGTCCAGGTGGGCGGTGGGCTCGTCCAGCAGCAGGACGGCAGGCTCCTGCGCAAGGGCGCGGGCGATGGCCACGCGCTGACGCTCGCCCCCGGAGATCCGCAGCACCGAGCGGCGCGCAAGGTGCGCGGCGCCGGTCATCTCGAGCGCGGCCATCGCCGCGTCCTCGTCCTCGCGGGTCTCCAGGTGGAGGCGGCCGACGTGCGGATGCCTGCCCAGCAGGACAACATCCAGCACGGAGAGATCGAAGGGGACGAGCGTGTCCTGAGTCACGACGGCCACCCGCCGCGCGAAGCAGCGCGCCGTCATCCGCCAGATGTCCCGCTCCTCCAGCAGAACGCTCCCTTCCCGGGGACGAAGCGCTCTGGAGGCGACGCGCACCAGCGTGGTCTTGCCGCTGCCGTTCGGTCCCACCACCCCGGTGATCTGCCCGGGGGAAAAATCCGCACAGACCCTGTGGAGAACGGGGCGGCCGCCCCGGTAGCCCGCGGTCACCTCGCTCAGCCTGAGCATCGGTTCAGGCGCGCCTCCGGGAAAGGATCCAGAGAAACACCGGTGCTCCGATGATGGAGGTGATGACTCCCACCGGCACCTCGCGCGGCGGGGCGAGACCCCGCGCGAGGGCGTCGGCGAGAACGAGCAGGCACGCGCCGCACAGCGCGGAGGAGACCAGGAGCGGCCTGTGGTCCGGCCCGAACACCCGGCGCATCCCGTGCGGCACGATCAGCCCGGCAAAGCCGATGACCCCGGCGGCCGAGACGCACGCGGCCGTGCCCAGCGTCGTCAGCAGGATGACCGCCGCTTTCAGGCGCTCGGGCTCCACCCCCAGCGTGCGCGCCTGATCCTCCCCCAGCGCAAACGCGTTGAGATCCCTCGCGTTCCAGAAGAGCCCCGCCAGGCATACCAGCGCCGGGAGGGATGCCATCCGGAGATACTCCCAGGGATACGGCGCCGCGAAACTGCCCGCCAGCCACATGAAGATGCGGGCGATATCCTCCCTGGCGAGGCTGAGCGCAAACGTCGTCAGCGCCCAGAAGAACGCGCCGACAATGATGCCCGCCAGCAGAAACGTATTGATGTCCAGCCCGCCCGCGCGACGGGCCAGAGAGAACACAAGCCCCACCGCGGCCAGCCCGGTAACGAACGCCGCAGCCGGCACCGCCCATCCGCCCGCAATGGAATCCAGCCCCAGGATGACGGCGAGGCTTGCCCCCAGGACGCATCCGGAGGAGACGCCGGCGGTATAGGGCTCCGCCAGCGGATTGCCCAGAAGCCCCTGCAGGGCCGCTCCGCCCGCCGCAAGCACCGCGCCCACCACTGCAGCAAGCAGAATGCGGGGAAGCCTGAGATCCCAGATGATGCTGGTCTCCGGTCCCGCCCGCCCCGTGAGATGCGAGGCCAACTGGCCCAGCGCTTCAGCCGGCCCGACCCCGACGGCCCCCGTCCAGAGCGCGGTGAAGAAGCACGCTGCCAGCAGAAACGCCGGAATGGCGGCCGCCAGGACAAGCCTCTTCCG
>Ga0209162_1003100_pt1 | contig 13717 bp, 9 predicted proteins | sample YNPNPMetaG_FD_187121 | JGI IMG/M metagenome (GOLD analysis project Ga0209162, IMG submission 187121) | Anoxygenic and chlorotrophic microbial mat microbial communities from Yellowstone National Park, USA - YNP NP MetaG (SPAdes) (version 2) ...
CGCATCGGGACACTCCCTTCGGAATCCGTCCGGAAACCCGCTTCGGGCGCACTCCGCCCGCGGCCCCCCGGGGCGCCGGAGGGCCCGGCTTATAGTCGGATCGATCTTTCAGGTCAAGGGAAACAGGCGTCGTTTCCCGAGCCGGATGCGAGGCATGAAGGGCGCGAGAATCGAGTCGGCGACGGTCTGAACCAGGTGGTGCAGGACCACGTAGATCGGCCCCAACGGGTTGCCGGGGAAGCCGACCTGCCAGACGAGGACTCCGGCGGCGACCGTCTTCTGGGAGGCGGCGAGCGTGAAGCCGAGGCGGCCGGGGCCGTCCAGCCGCACGAGGTAGCCGACGAGGGTGGCGATCGCCAGCATCGTGGCATGAACGGCGACGACCGTCGCCAGCACGAGGCCGGCCGTTCGCGGATGCGCAATCAGGTCGGCGCGCGCCGTCGCGAACCCCATCAGAACGAACGACACGACGATCGACTCCGCCGCCGCCGACAGGACCCCCGACCGGCGCTCGATGAAGCGCACCGCGCGCGCACGAAGGACCTGGCCGAGCATCACGGGGATCAGGACGGCGCGGAGCAGGTCGAGGGTCAGGGCCCAGGCGTCGACGGGGACGACCCGGCCCACGTACCCCGCGAGAATCCAGGGGGTGGCGACGACCGACGCGGCCTGGCTGACCACCGTGCAGACCACCGCCAGCGCCGTGTCGCCCCCGGCCAACTGTGTGAGCACGGCGGCCGTGGCCAGCGTGCTGGGCTGGGCGGCGAGAATCATCAGCGCCGTCCGCGCCTCGACGGTGGCCGGGCCGAACAGCGCCTGCCAGCCAAGGGCCAGCGGGGGGAAGATCCCGAAGGTGAGCGCGAGGCTGGCGAGCAGGGCGAGGGGGTGGCGGGCGGCTTCGAGGAGCCGTCGGCCGGGGACGCGCAGCGAAACGAGCAGCATGACGACGGGGACAAGCCATTGCGAGGCGCGGGCGTCGGCCATCCAGCGCCCCGGGCCGGGCCAGAGCAGTCCGACGGTCGCGGACACGACGATCGCGATGGGCAGCCAGGCACGGGCCAGACGGGAGGGCGAGGGCATCGGCGGCCAGTGTATCGGCGACCGAGCGCCAACGGTAGCCCGCCGCGAACCGGGTCAGAGAACGTCGAGCGACGGCGAAAGGAGGAGCCGGAAACGGCCGTCGGGCCCGGTGGTCGCACGGCCGACGTGAACGACGACGCCGCCGGCGGAGCGGCTGGGGACGAGCGCATCCACGGTGACGTCTGCGGCCGGCTGCGGCACGCCCGAGGCGTCCGGGATCTCGACGATGCCGTCGAGGATCACGGGGGCTTCCAGGGTGGCGGTGACGGGACCGTCCGGCGCGACGACGTCCGGCAGCAGGCGCCACGGGAAGCCGGTGGCGGCATCGGGACGGAGCACCAGCAGGTGCGTGCCCGGCTCGACCTGGAGGTCGAAACGCCCGTCGACCCACGTCTCGGCCGTGACAACCCGGTTGAGGTCGCCGGGATCGGCCCCGAGGACGTCGCCCGCCGGCCGGACGAGCTGCGTCTCAACGGCCAGCAGCGCGGCCGGGCGCGCCCACGGGTCGGTGACCACGCCGTGCAGCTCGGCGCGAGGCCCAAGCTGGAACACCTGGCCTCGCTGGACCCGCTCGCCGGTGGGCGAGGCGGGAGCAACGCGCAGGAAGGACATGTGCAACCCCGCCAGGCGCAGCCGGTCCGGCGGCGTGATCGTCACCGCGTAGTCGCCTTCGAGCAGGGCGACGCCGAGCAGATCCTCGCGGGCCGCGGTGGACGGCACGATGTTCCCCCCCGCGTCCGTCACCGCCACCTGCTCGAACACCGCCGACACCCGCGGGTCGCCGGTCTCGATCCGCCGGACGAAGCGCAGCGTGGCGCCCGGCACCGGAGCCGGCCGGGCCGACCCGGCCTCGATCCCCTCGACGGTACCCTCCAGGCGTACCGGAAGGCCGATCGCGGGGAACGCGATCGCCGGCTGCTCGACCCCGTCGAGCTCGACGACGGTGTCGGCGTCGAGGTCCAGCGCGCCGCACCCGACGTCCGGGCACTCGAACCCGTCCACCGTCAGCGTGGGGAACGTCGGCTCCTCGACCGTCGGCGAGACGACCAGCCGGAAACGCCGTACACTCGCCGGCAGCAACAGCTCGAAGCTGCCGGTGGGCGGGGCCTCCTCGGGGTCCCCGCCGGCGAGCGTCGCGATCGGCGCGGAAAGGTCGATCGTCGAAACGCGCCGGCCGGTGGCCGGGTCCACGGCCCGCACGGAGAGGTTCGGGATCGGCGAGCCGTCGCTGCGGACGACCAGCCCGCGCACCCGGCGGATCTCCGCCCCCCCGGGGAGCGTGACCTCCAGTCGCCGACCGCTCCGGTCGTCGAACGTGAGCCCTTCCCGCACGACCGGCGGGAACAAGTCGGCGTCGTCCCCCTGCGGCTCGACCACCGCGACGTACGGTTCCCGCCCCACCTGCGACTGCGGCACGACGACCGAAAACGTCCGGCCGGTCGCCCAGTCGTCGAACGTCGGATCGCGCTCGGCGCCCGCCTCCGCCTGCTCGTCCGGCTCACCCGGAATCGGCGACGCCCGGGTCAGCCGGATCCGCGCCTGCACCGTACCCGCCGAGTCGCCGCCCCGCACCCACCCCTCGACGGCGACCAGCGGCGGCAGCGTGACGTGCAGATCCATGGCGGACGCGAGCGGCTGGGACTGGTACTCCCGAACGGTGGTACCCGTGGACGAGGGGTACGTGAACCGCAGGAACACGCCCACCTCGGGCCGACGGCGCGCAAGGCAGATGCCGAGCGATCCGTCGCAGAGCGAGTCCGCGACGCAGTCGTCCCCGTTCGAGCAGTGGTTGTTGGCCGCGAAGCCGAAGTCCATGGCCATCAGTCCGCAGCCCGCGGACGCGACCAGGGCGGCCAGGAGCGCTACTCCTGCAAAAGCGTCGTGGCCTCGCCGCATGTCTTCACTCCGGGCCCGTCGGCCGTCGTGCCCACGTCCTTGAGAATCCACCACTGGACGATCGGCACGACCGTCGTATCCCGGCCCTCCTCGTCCGGTGGCGGGCTGCACAACGGCGGCATATCCGGCGTCCAACCCCGATCCGAAACCGCCAGCAGCACCCGCCCGCAGTAGACTCCCGAAACTGGCCCGAGCCGCGACGGACTGAGGCTCACCGTCCGCGAGATCGTCCTCGTGCGCGAGCGCTCCGCCGGCGGCGGAATGCTGTACCGCCCGAGCAGATTTTCGACGGCGCCGCAGCTCTGCCAGACGAGACTGTAGTACAAGGTGTCGTCCAGGTTGTATTCGAGCACCGGAACGGTCAGCCGCAGCTCGATATTCTCGGTCGCGCCCGCCGTGCTGACCACCAGCTTCAACGGGTCCGGCTGGACCCCCGGCAGGATGATCGGCGGGATGTTCTCCGCAGGTTCGTAGGGTACGGGGTCGGTCACCAGGCATCCGGCACCCACCGCGGCCCCCTCGACCGCGACGAACAACGGAAGCAAGGCGCACGCCAGTACCCGACCCGACGGCAACCGCACGGGATCACTGGGGCATCGCGTGAGCCTCCCCTGCGGTCCCGGCTGGTAGGACGACACGGATGTCAGGCAGAAAAGGCCGCCCGGCACGGCATGTCGTGGTTCGCGACCGGCTCGCCCGCGGCGCACCCTCTCCCGGGACCTCCGCACCCGCACTGTAGCGCGAGAATCGGGACCCCGCCAGACCGAACCCTGGCCCGCGGGGGTGGTCCGAGTCGCCCCCGCCGCCGGGTCGTCGGACGGCCGCGCCGACGTCCTACGAGGAAACCGACCGGGAGGCGGGGGCCGCCGCCGCTGCCCGCCCCCGCCCGGGGGACGGGGTGCTCACCGAGAGCGCGGCGCCACCGCCGGCGCGCGCCATCCGGTCGGGCCAGGTCTGATGGACGTCGATCCGGCCGAGAAGCGGAACGACCACGCTTCGTCCCTCCTGGTAGTCCGGCCCGGCCCACGCCGCGTCCGCCAGGACCCCCCAACGCCGGGCGTAGTCGTCGAGGAACGAACGGACGTGGGGGTCGCGCAGCAGATGGTCGGCACCCTCGTAGGTCGGACGCGCCTCCGTCCGCCGCACCAGGTCGCGCAGCACCTCCGGGTTGTCGATGATCTTGCACGGCCGCAGCAGATTCGGATGGTACGGCTGCGCGGCGCGGATGGCCCGGAAGAAGTCCGAGCGCAATGCGTCCTCGATCGAACCGTCGCGGATGTTCGTCGTGTAGAAATGCACGAAGGTGCATGGCTGAACGAGACCGTCCGCCGTGATGTACAGATAGCGCCCCCCGGACAGGCACCCGCCAACGCAGGCCCCGTCGTTCCAGAAGTCGCCGATCAGGATCGGTTTCGTGCGCTTCCAGTGCACCGACTTGGCCCGCAGGCGATCGCGCTGCTCCGGCGTCGCCATCAGCGCCAGATCGGGGTCGCGGCCCACCGGCATGTAGGTGAACATCCACCCGAACAGCGCCCCACGCTCGATGTAGAAGTCGATGAAGTCGTCGGTCGCCACCACGTCCGTGTTCCGACTCGTCGGAGTGGCGGAGAACCCGAACATCACCCCTTCCTCGCGCAGGTGCTCCATCGCCGCCAGAACCTTCGCGAACACCCCCTTCCCCCGCCGCCCGTCCGTCTCCGCCTCGTAGCCCTCCACGCTGATCGCCGGCCAGATGTTCCCCGCGCGCGCCAGCCGCCGCGCCAGATCGCGGTCGATGCGCGTGCCGTTCGTGTAGGTCATGAAGAGCAGGTCGGAATACTCCTCCGCCAAATCCACGAACCGCGGATGAAGGAACGGCTCCCCCCCCGAAATCGTCAGGAACCGGATGTGCAACCGGCGACACTCGTCCAGAATCTTCCGCAACAGCGCCTCTTCCATATGCGCCGCCTTCGAGAAGTTGTACGCATAACAGCCGGTGCAGCGCAGATTGCAACGCATCGTCGGATTGATCACCACCGTCACCGGCGACTCGAACCCGTGCTCCTTCTGGTACTCCTGCCGGAATCGGTGGTTGTCCATGCAGGTACCGATGAGGAAATTGTCCACGAACTTGTCGAAGGGCCCCGGCGACAGCCGCTGGAGTACCCGCACCATCCATTCGAGGAAGTTCGCATTGTGCTCCAGGTTGTTGAGCAGCACCGAGGCCGTCGCCGTCCGGTAGCCGTCGTCCGGAATCAACGCCGCCGCCTCCATCAGCTTCGCTTGCTTCGCTGCCGGCAGTGCAAGGAACGTCTCCCCAAGCTTCCGGACCTCCGGTCCGCCCATCGTCGCCAGTTTCGAAATCCAGTCCAACATCCCAACCTCCTTGCCTCGTCGTTCCCTGTGGTCCCACGCCACCCCCCGCCGTGGTGGACCACATGCCTCCCTTCGTGAGTCCCTTCCTACGGCATACGGCCGCGCTTGTCAACAAAATCGTGACATTGCCATGATGTTTTGGTGATATATGAAATGTGCAATTTCGAACAGATAGGGGAACGAGGGGCTGGAAGCAGGTCCGAGGGGGGTGTCACGCCGCAGCGCCGGAATGCCTCGGCCACGCGCCGCCGGGGGAGCGCGGAGCCGGGCTCGCGGCGAACCGTCCGCGCCGTCCGGCCCTCGGACACGCCACCGCCGACGGCCCGCCCTGTCGTTGCGGGCGACCCAACCCCGGCGGGAGGACTTGTCGCGGACGATCGCGCACCGCAGGTGCCTCGCGGCGGCTCGGGTTCCCGGGATTGCCGACCGGTACGAACCTCGCCCTGCGGACCGATCGCGAGGGCGGCGTGGTAAGCACCGCACGTACCGTTGCCGCTTCCACAAGTACGAATCCCTCCCTGCGGACCGATCGCGAGGGCGGCTGGCAACGGGGATTCAGGTCGGGAGGATCGGGCCGAACAGCGCCTGGTAGGCGAGCAGGCCGGGTGCGGCGAGCAGGAGGCTGTCGAACCGGTCGAGAATGCCGCCGTGGCCGGGCAGCAGAGTTCCGGAGTCCTTCTTCCCGAAACTCCGTTTGAACAGGCTCTCGGCGAGGTCTCCGACCTGACTCAACACGGCGCACGGAACGGCCACGGCGAACAGGTCCGCCCAGGCGGCGTCCCGGAGCACGATGAGCCGGGCCAGCGTGGCGCCGACGAGCGCTCCGACCAGGCCGCCCGCCGCGCCCTCGACGGTCTTGTTGGGACTCACCGCCGGGGCCAGCTTGTGTCGGCCGAGCGAGCTTCCGGCCGCGTAGGCTCCGACGTCCCCGAGCCAGGCGATCGCGCCGAGGAGCAGTAGGGCCCTGCCGTCGCTCGCGCCTGCGAGAACCGTGGCGGCGAAGAGCAGGCCGACGTAGAAGACGGTGCCGAGCGCGACGGTGATGCGATGCGCCGCCGATTCCACCGGACGAGGACGAAGGACGGCGACGGCCAGCACGGGCGTCGGGGCGAGCAGGACGACCGGCATCAGGTGGGTCGGTGCCGCGAAGGCGACGGCCGGCAGCAGCGCGCCGGTCGCCGCTCCCGCCCATCCCTCGGCTGGAATCCGGTCGTCAAACGCCATCCGCACGAACTCCCGGACGCCGAGCAGCGCCGCGCTCTGGAGGACGCCATAGAGCAGCCAGGGTGGTCCGAGCAGGCAAAGGGGGAGGAAGCCCGCCGTGAACAGGACGCCCGTGAGCACCTTCCCGCCCGTCACCGTTTCTCGCGGCATCCGCCCGTTCCCTTTCCCGGCCGGCACGAGCCCGTCGCCGCGGCGCCAATTGGTGCCCCGCGGGCGGACGGGGCGCAAGGGGGCGGTTGGCCCGCACGCCCGGTCGGTACGCCCGGCGGGCTCCGCCGGTGGCGTTGCGGCGGCGGGCGTTACCGGGGTCCTCGCGAGGCGACCGTTCCGGTGGCCGCGTGCCCACCACAGCGCCGACCGACCAAGAAGACCCGGGCGGACGGGCGAGTCTGTCGAAGACCGGAGGGCGAAGGCGGGCGAGTCCGGTCGCGGACGCCCCCCGCGGTCCCGACGCTCCATCCTCCCCGGGGCCGGCTCGGGGAGGACGAGGTGCGGGGGCGCTTGCGCCGGGACGGCCGTGCCGCGGCCGCGCGATGCTTCGCACGCCGCGGCATCCCGGGGAAGGACGGCCGTACCCTCCGCGCCGCCGGGAACGGTTGCCTTGCGACGAGGGTCGGGCATCCCGAGCTCCGGTCTCGCGACGGTCCGGATCGCCGTGCGGCCATCCCGCGTCCGGCCGTCGTCCGGAAGACGCGGGCCGAGGACGGCGACCCGCGCCCCTCGCCCGTGCGGGGAGACGGGGGCGCGATCCGGGGCCGTCAAGTCTGTTGACACCGGCTGCGGTCTTGGGCTAGTGGTCCGCCCGGTCACGGTTAGGGGGCCCGCGACCCGTGGGGGCTCGGCGATGCGAGCACCAGGTTCGGGTCATGGTAGGCTGGGGGAGCCCGTCCTGCTGGACGCTGCGGGGGTGGGGGGTTTGATCGCGGCCCTTGCCTCCCGATCGGGGGCGCGCGCCGCGTCTCGCCCGGGGCTGACGGCGGCCGAGGCGGAGGCCCTGTGCCGGGAGCTGGCGGCGGAGTTCCGAGCGGGCGGCGGCCCGGCGGCGGAGGGTCTCGACGATCTGCCCGATCGGCTTCGGGCGGAGGGGCTGGCCGCGGACGAGGTCGTTCGGCAGCTGCTTCGGGGGACGCCGGACACCGCCGCGGATCTGGCGCGGCGCCTGAAGGTCGACGCGGGCGCGTTCGCCGTCTTCGCGACGTACTGGGTCCGGCCGTTTGCTCCCCGGGTCGTGGAGGGGGGGACGACGCCCGGAGGTTCGTCGACGGGCGTCTGTCCGACCTGCGGCGCCGCCCCGGCGCTCGGCCGCCTGCGACGTCCGGACGGGGCGCGATGGCTCTGGTGCGCGAGGTGCGGGGCGGACTGGCGCGCGCCGGTCCTGCAGTGCCCGTTTTGCGGAAACGACGAGCCGGGGACGCTGGGATATTTCGAGGTGGAGGGGGAGGCGCGGATCCGGGTCGAGACCTGTTCGCGGTGCCGGGGCTACCTCAAGGTGGTGGACGAGCGGCAGACGGACCCGTTCGTCCCCACCGACTATGATCGGTATTACTGGTCATCGGCTTTGTACGATCTTCTTGCCGAGGATCGCGGATGGGGGGAAGGGATGCCGTCTTGCAGGAAGGAGAAGGGTCGATGAACATCAGCAGGCGAGGGTTCCTCAGGTTGAGCGGTTCGGCGGCCGCGGCTTCGGCGCTGGGCCTGTTCGGGCTCACGCCGGGAGAGGCCCGCGCGCGCGTCCAGGCGCTCCGCACGCTGGGGGCGACGCGGACAGTCACCATCTGCCCCTATTGCGGGGGCGGATGCGGGCAGATCATTTCCACGCGGGACGGTAAGGTGATCGCGAACGAGGGCGATCCCGACCATCCGGTCAACGAGGGGACGCTCTGTTCGAAGGCGCAGGCCCTCTTCCAGGTGGTCAACAACGAACGCCGCGCCACCAAGGTGCTCTACCGCGCGCCCGGCGCGGCCGCCTGGGTGGAGAAGGACTGGGACTGGGCGATCGGCCAGATTGCGCAGCGGATCAAGAAGACGCGGGACGAGACGTTCCAGGCGACCGACGGCGACAAGGTCGTCAACCGCACGATGGGCATCGCCGGCATCGGCGGCGCCGCTCTTGACACCGAGGAGTGCTACCTCTGGACGAAGCTCGCCCGCGCGCTCGGCATCGTCTACCTCGAGCACCAGGCCCGCCTTTGCCACTCTTCGACGGTGGCCGGCCTGGCGGCCTCCTTCGGCCGCGGCGCCATGACCAACCACTGGACGGACATCGCCAACGCCGACGTGGTGATGATCATCGGCTCGAACGCCGCGGAGAACCATCCGATCAGCTTCCACTGGGTGCAACGGGCGAAGGACCGCGGGGCGAAGCTGATCCATGTCGACCCGCGTTTCACCCGGACCAGCGCCGTCTCGGACGTGTACGCACCGATCCGGACCGGTACGGACATCGCCTTCATCGGGGGCATCATCCACTATATCCTGGAGAACAAACTGTACGATGAATTCTACGTCACGAACTACACGAACGCGGGCTTCATCGTGGGGCCGGACTACCAGTTCCAGGACGGTCTCTTCGCGGGCTATGACCCGGCAAAGCGGAAATACGACGCTGCGAAGTGGGGATTCGTCTTCGAGGAGAAGCAGGTGCCCGGCGAGCCCGTCCCGGAGATCGACCCCGCGACCGGACAGCCGAAGATCGACCCGGCGACGGGGCAGCCCGTGATGGTCACTCCCCTGGTGACGCAGCCGACGACGACGCCCCGCATCGACCGGACGCTCACCGACCCTCGCTGCGTGTTCAGCCTGCTCCGCCAGCATTTCGCCCGTTACGACCTGGACACGGTCAGCCAGATCACGGGCTGTCCCAAGGAGAAGATCGAGGAGGTCGCCAAGCTGTACGCCACCACCGGGCAGCCGGGCAAGGCCGGGACGATCCTGTACGCGATGGGGACGACGCAGCACACCGTCGGATCCCAGTACATCCGTTCCTACGCGATCCTCCAGCTCCTCCTGGGCAACATCGGCGTCGCCGGCGGCGGCATCAACGCGCTGCGCGGCGAGTCCAACGTCCAGGGCTCGACCGACATGGCCGTCCTCTTCCACATCCTGCCCGGGTATCTCAAGTATCCGGACGCCGACAACGTCTCCCTCCAGGCGTACCTCGACAAGTGGACGCCCAAGACGGACGCCCCCTGGAGTGTCAACTGGTGGTCGAACACCCCGAAGTATATGATCAGCCTGCTCAAGGCTTGGTTCGGGGACAACGCCACGGCCGAGAACGAGTTCGGCTACCAGATGCTGCCGAAGAAGAGCGGCAACTACTCGTGGATCCCGCTCTTCGAGGCGATGTACGCGGGGAAGGTCAAGGGGCTGATCTCGATGGGCCAGAACCCCGCGGTCGGCGGCGCGAACCTCGGGCTGGTGCGCAAGGCGCTGGACAAGCTCGAGTGGGCTGTGGTGGCGGACCTGTGGGAGACCGAAACGGCCGCGTTCTGGAAGCGGCCCGGCGTGAACCCGGCGGACATCCAGACGGAGGTCTTTTTCCTTCCCGCATGTTCCTCCGTGGAGAAGGAAGGCTCGGTCACCAACAGCGGCCGGTGGGCGCAGTGGCGCTATCCCGCCATCGCGCCGCTCGGGAACTCCAAGAGTGATCTGTGGATCGTCGATCGGATCTACAAGGCGGTTCGGGCCGAGTACGAGAAGGGCGGCGTTTTCCCGGACCCGATCCTCAAGCTGACGTGGGGGTACGGCGAGGAGGAGCCGAGCGCCCACGAGGTGGCGAAGGAGATCAATGGGCGGTTCCTCGCCGATGTGAACTTCCCGGACCGGGGGAAGTCGTTCAAGGCGGGCGACCAGGTTCCGAACTTCACGTTCCTCAAGGACGACGGCACGACGGCCTGCGGGTGCTGGATCTACTGTGGGGCCTACACGGGGCCCGGCCCGACCGCGGACAAGGGCAACAACATGGCGCGTCGCGACCGGGAGGACGCCCCCAACGGGATCGGTCTCTACCCGAAGTGGGCCTGGGCCTGGCCGCTCAACCGAAGGATCCTGTACAACCGCGCCTCCGTCGACCTGCAGGGCCAGCCTCGCGATCCCGAACACTGGGTCATCCGCTGGAACCCCCAGAAGGACGACGGGAAGGGGGGCTGGGACGGCGACGTGCCGGACGGCCCGGCCCCGCCCCTGCTCTTGCCGGACGGCACGCCGAACGAAAAGGGCAAGTACCCGTTCATCATGGAACGCTTCGGCCACGGCAGCCTGTACTCTCTGACGATCGGCGACGGACCGTTCCCGGAGCACTACGAGCCGTGGGAGTCGCCGGTTGCCAACGCATTGAACCCGCAGCCGTTCAACCCGTGCAGCATGGTGTTCGACACGCCCGACCTGGACGCTCGGGGGGACCCCGAGCGGTTCCCGATCGTGGCGACGACGTTCCGCATGACGGAGCATTGGCAGGCCGGGGCCATGACGCGCAATCTTCCCTGGCTGGCCGAGCTGGTCCCCGACATGTTCGTGGAGATGAGCGAGGTTCTCGCGGCGCAGAAGGGGATCCGGCAGGGCGACCGGGTTCGAGTGACGACCGCTCGCGGCTCCGTGACGGGCTACGCTCTCGTCACGCGCCGGTGGCAGCCGATTCAGGTGCAGGGCCGGACAATCCATCAGATCGGTCTTCCCTGGCACTTCGGCTACTGCGGCATCGTCACGGGCGATTCCGCCAACCTGCTCACCCCCCACATCGGGGACGCGAACACGACCATTCCGGAATACAAGTCGTTCCTGTGCGACGTGACCAAGGAGGGTTGAACGATGGCGACCACCAAGATGGGAGTTCTGGTCGACCTGGGCCGCTGCATCGGCTGCCGCGGGTGTCAGGTCGCGTGCAAGAACTGGAACCAGCTCTCGGCCGAGAAGACGACCTTCTTCGCCGGTCCTGCCTACCAGAACCCGAAGGATCTGTCGGACCGAACGTTCACCTACATCCAATATTTCGAGCTACCGGGCAACGCGGACAAGCCGGTGGAACTGCGGATGGTGAAGCGACAGTGCTTGCACTGCATCGAGCCGGCCTGCGCGAACGCGTGCATCGTCGGCGCGCTCCAGAAGACCGAGGGCGGCCCCGTCGTGTATGACGAGGACAAGTGCATGGGCTGCCGGTACTGCATGCTCGCCTGTCCGTTCAGCGTGCCGACCTACGAATGGAGCCGCACGCTGCCGCTGATCCGCAAGTGCACCTTCTGCGTGGATCGGCAGGAGGCCGGCCTCAAGCCGTCCTGCGTCACGACCTGCCCGACGGGGGCGCTGCACTACGGGCCTCGCGACGAGCTCGTGAAAGAGGCGCACCGTCGGATCGAGGCGAGTGGCGGGAAGTACGTGAATCACGTTTACGGCGAGCACGAGATGGGGGGTACGTCCTGGATGTACATCTCGCCCGTCGCCTTCGCCGCGCTCGGCTTCCGGACCGATCTCGGGACGGAGCCGGCCACCAAGTACACGGGGCCGGCCATGGCGGCGGTGCCCGGTGTCTTCGCCGGCGTCGTCGTCGCGATGGGCGGGCTCTGGTGGTGGACGAAGCGACGGGCGGAGGTGGCGTCGGCGGCGGATCGGAAACGAGGGGAAGGGGAGAAGAAGGGAGGCAAGCCATGAAGGGGGTGCCGCTCTGGGTGGCCCGGATCATCCTGGTTCTGGTGGCCTTGCTGGGCATCGGGGTCGCCATCTACCGGTATCGCCACGGTCTCGGCGCGGCCACGAACCTCGGCGACAACTGGCCCTGGGGCCTCTGGATCGCCTTCGATTTGCTGTGCGGCGTCGCGCTGGCGGCCGGGGGCTTTACGATCGCGGCTACCGTCTACATCCTCGGGCGCGAGAAGTACCGGCCGGTGGCGCGCGCGGCGATTTTGACCGCTTTCCTCGGCTATGTGCTGGTCATCGTTGCCCTCCTCGTCGACCTCGGCCAGCCGCACCGCATCATCCACATGATCTGGATGTGGAACCCGCATTCGGTGCTCTTCGAGGTCGGCTGGTGCGTCCTCTTGTACACCACCGTCCTGGCCCTCGAATTCGCCCCCGTGGTTCTCGAGAAGTGGAAGATGGACCGGCTCGTCGCGATCCTCCGGACGATCCAGATCCCGCTGGTCATCGCGGGCATCGGCCTGTCCACGCTCCATCAGTCGTCGCTGGGATCGCTGTTCCTGGCGGCCGGCCACAGACTCCACCCGCTCTGGTTCTCCCCCATCCTGCCCGTTCATTTCTTCCTCTCGGCGGTTTCCGTGGGGCTGGCGATGGTGATTTTTGAGTCGACCCTCAGCTCGAAGATCTTCGGTCGCTCCATCGAGAAGGAGGCGCTCGAAGGCCTTGCCCGTGCCCTCCCGTGGGCGCTGGGAATCTACCTCCTCGCCAAGCTCATCGACCTCGTGGGGGCGGGCGAGTTGAATCTGGCGTTCCAGGGAACGACCCAGGCCAACATGTTCCTGGTGGAGATTCTCGGGGGTGTGATTCTTCCCATCCTGCTTCTCGCCGCTCCTTCGGTCCGGCGGAGCACTGGCCTGCGCTTCCTGGCCGCTCTTCTCGTCGTTGGCGGCCTGATCGTGAACCGTTTCAACGTGGCGCTCGTCGGAATGACGGATCCGGCCGGCACGACCTACTTCCCCCGCTGGACCGAGTTCGCGATCACGGCGGGCATCATCGCGATCGGCCTGCTGGTGTTCGGTTTCGCCGTCCGCCACTTCAAGGTCTTTCCCGAAGAACACGATGCGGGAGGTGGCGCAAAGAGCGCTGCGGCCGCATGAGGTGAAGCGGGGGTGGGTCGTCCGCCGGTGCTCCGGTCGGCCGGTCGCCCCCGAAGAGCTGCCCGCGTCCCGGAAAGCGGACGCGGCGAAGGAAGGAGGTTCGGACTCATGCAGTGGAAGTCATCGATCCTGATCCTGGCTGTGTCGTTCTGCGTGGTGACCGCCGCGGCGGCCCAGCCCGTCGCGGGGGAGTCGTCCCCGCCGGAGGCGACGGCGACAGAGCCCGCGCCGGCCGAGCCACCGCCTGCCGCGCCGACGGAGCCTGCGCCCCCGGTGGCAGAGCCGCCGCCGCCCCCGCCCCTCCCGCCGGCCGCCCCGCCCGCGCCGCCGTCTCCGCCCGCCCCGCCGCCCGCTCCGGCACCCCCGGCGCCGGCGGC
>Ga0209162_1003112_pt1 | contig 13693 bp, 12 predicted proteins | sample YNPNPMetaG_FD_187121 | JGI IMG/M metagenome (GOLD analysis project Ga0209162, IMG submission 187121) | Anoxygenic and chlorotrophic microbial mat microbial communities from Yellowstone National Park, USA - YNP NP MetaG (SPAdes) (version 2) ...
CTCCTTGTCCATTCTACCGTAACAGATCTCGATACGGCCCTGTTTGCTCACCCTGCGAGCGACGCCAACCCAGGACGGGCCTACTCGATCAGCGCGCCTGTCTTTCGCCGCCGGCCGAGTCGGGCTGCGCCGCAGGCAGCACCGCCGATCCAGACGCCACCGCGCAGCCCATATCGAGCGGCGGGGATAAGGGCCCGGATGGTGCATGGCGTCTCCTTGTCCATTCTACCAGGTAAGTCAAATTTATTCCTGAGGGACTGCGCGATAGACCAGGAAGGTCGATCGCCCATCCTTGCCGCGCAGGGTCTTATCCTTTTGCATGCGCAGCCCGAGCGACGCCGCCACCTGCTTGATGGCATCGCGGCGCTCCTGGAAGATCGTGTCTTGGGGAACACGAAACAGGTAAAGGGTGTCCGGCCGCTGCAGATAAGGGATCACGCGCGCGGGGAAATCGGGGTCCGGCGCGTCCAGGCGCTCATATCCAAAAAGCTCGATGGGGATGACCGCGTCGAGGGTCAGGAAGCGCACGGGGGCCTCCATCCCCCAGTCGAGGGCGACCACTGGCCGCTCGCGATGCTTGATGAGGTGGCCAGCCAGTTGGTAGATGGCGTCCGAGTGCGTGCCCAGCCCTCCCGTGCGCGCCAGCACCTGATGATAACGAAGATCGGAAGCCAGATCGGTCGTCGCCCAGAGCGCGACGACCACAACGGCCACGACGACGCCGCTGCGTCCCCCCTGACGCAAGCTGACCCCGACCGCCAGACCGACCGCCAAAAAGAAGAAGGGGAGCGCGGCGGCGAAGTGAGTGATGAAAAGATCGGAGACGGTGAAAGAGCTTTGGATGATGTAGAAGGCCAGAAATAGGAGCGCGCCCGTCAGCATCCCGAGGTCAGAGCCGGAGGCTGGATGAGCGGACAGAGCCGAGGAAGCGCGACGGCGGCCAGCGCGCACGCCTGCGAAGAGGAAGGCAGCGATCACGCTCAGGCCGGCGAGCAGGGGCGCCCAGGGATTGCGCACCACGTCGCCGAGATACCACAGGTGCTCGCTATTGAACAGCGCGTACAGTTGGGAGACGCGTCGCAGCAGGTTGGCCCAAAAGTCAGCATTGTTGACGCCATAATACGAGCGATCGAGGTTGGTCGCGATCGTCGCCAGGGTGCCGCCGGTCTGCCAGTTGAAGAGGAGGAGCGGGAACACCCCGAGCACAGCTCCTCCCAACAGGGCCACCACGGAGCTTGCATCCGTCCAGAAGGGACGTGCGATGCGCTCGCTTACAGCGGAAGATGGACGCGCCAGCAGCCGACGAGCGATCCAACCCACAAACGCTACCCCGATTCCGGCGCCGATGATCCACAGGAAGAGGAGCTTCGCCCACAGGCCAAGGCCGCACACGATTCCCAGGCCGAAGGCCGTGCGCCGGCCTCCTGCGCGCGCCAGCCGTCGAGCGAGCAGGACAGCCGCCACCGCCAACAGCGCTGTGATGTTGGTGACGAAGATGCCTTGGCGGCTCCAGAAGACGAAGGTCGGGCTGACTGCCAGGAGCAAGGCGGCTGTAAACGCGGCGGGGCGGCCGCCGAGACGTCGCGCCAGGGCATAGGTCAGAAGCAAAGTTACGGCGGAGGTCAGCACGGGCAAGAGTCGCAAGGCGACGACGTTGTTGGCTCCACCCAGCACCAGGAACGGGATCGCCAGATAGACGTTGAGGGCGCCGACGTAGTCCTGTACCATGAGAGGCAACGACCACCCGCCGCTGGACAGGGCGGCGCCGCGGAACGCGTCGACCGGCAGGCCGCGCACGATCTGCATGGCGTTGACACCGGCCTCGCTGGCCTCATCGTAGTGAAGGCCGGGCAGCATCAACTGAGGCAATGTCAGGCTCAGAAAGAGGACGAGCGGAACGCACCAGGCTGCCCCAGCCAGCAGGGCGCGGCGATTGAGAGCGGACAGGCGGGAGCGATCGGGGTCAGCGTCTGCTAAACGGGAGGACATCGGAGGGAAGGCGGTCAACGCGCGATGATCCCCAGCTCGGAGACCATGCTCTGGTAATTCCAGCCCGACGCGTAGATTCGGATGGCGTTGAGGCGCGCCGGCCGCGTGGCCTGCAGCGTCTGGATGAGGTCGGGAGACTCGTAGGGATACCAGACGAACTGAGGGATCTTCTCGCCGTTGATGATCGGCCAGTTGCTGTTGGGATCAGGCTCCCGGAAATAAAAGCCCTGGACCCATTCCAGTTGCTTGCCATAGACGTCAGTGTAAGTGAGCCTGACCATGACCGGAAATTCGGAGCTTAAGTAGCCGCCGCCCGGCAGCGACTGTTGCATCAGCCGCACGTCCAGGCGCACGGTCAGATGTTCGAAATCGAGGACGTCCTTGTCCAGGGTCTGCTCGATCCAGGCTTCGGTGTGCACCCCTTCCTCGGCGTTACGGGCGAAGTAGACGGCCTTGCGCCCACCGACCTCCACCACCTGGACGGCAGCCGGCGCCACATTCGCGGATTGCTGATAGGTGCCCACCTGCCAGGAGTCCAGATCGCGCTCGAAGTTGCCGTTGGTCAGCAGGTTCTGGGCGGCGGGCAACGGCGACGAAGGAGACGCTGCCTTGCGCAAGACGGTACGTTCGCCCGTCTGGACGGTGACCACAGCGCCGCCAGCGGTCACGCGAGCCTGACCGGCGCGCGCCGTCACCTGTCCTTCCTCGCCGTCGACTTCGATCGAGAAACTACCCGCGCTGAGATCGATCTGACCCTGCGGGGTGTGGACATGAACGGACAATGCGCGATGCATCGGCTGCAGATTAAGGACGCGCATGCGGCCGCGATGCAATGTCAACTCCACCTTGTAGGGCTCGTTGCTGCGGGCGAAGCGCGGCCGGCTGGCGCGCTCCACGGTCAGCTCTGTGTCGTTGTAAAGCTGAACGGTCGTGAGCACTCCCTCCGGCTCGTTGGCCTCCTCGATGGTGAGGATCGCGCGCGCATCCATGGAGCGGATCGTATCGCCCTCGGCGACTTTGCGCATCGACTGCACGCCGGCCGGCTCGCGCGCGCCGGGGGAGATCACGAGCACCGTCCCGGACAGGACGTCCACGCGCGCTGGCTCGGCAGTGACCGAGTAGAGGAGGAACCAGCGAATCGAGAGCGGGATCGTGATCGCCAGGAAGCAAAACGTGATAAACGAGATCGTGAGGACGGTCCAGGCCACGCGCTCCGGCGCAGCATGCCAGCGGCGTGTGCCAGTCCAGGAAGAGGAAGCGGTCGCTGAGACCGGTGGCGCGTCCTCCACGACGGGGGCGGCAACCGGAGCCGACGATGGGCCGAGTGGACCGTTCACCAAATCCTCACTTCGAACCCGGTGTAACGGCCGGTGTGCGGTCCCCAGGTTACATCGACGCGTGTCACATGTGCAGCGGAAGGGCCACGTTGCACGGCGCGCAGCAGGCGCTCCAGTTGAGGGCGCGGCCCTTCGGCCTCCAGCTCGACGTCGCCATTGTCACAATTGCGCACCCATCCGTGAAGGGCAAGGCGTTGGGCCTGGTCGCGCACGAAGTAGCGAAAGCCGACCCCCTGCACATGGCCATGCACGGTCGCATGCAGCCTCGCCAACGGCTCGGTGGTCAAGGGATCGCTTGAGGCGGTCATAGAACAACTCCTCTACGAAGGAGACGCCTCAGAGGAGGAAGCGCCGTCAGCGTCGTCGCCGGACCTGGCTGGATCCGTCGCGTCGCTGCGTCCCAGAAGCTCGATCCAATAGCGCGCATCGCGATCGTCAGGGTCGATCTCTAAAGCACGCCAGAAGTGCGCCATCGCGCGCGCCACGTCTCCGCGCTCTTTGTAAATGAGGCCCAGGTTGTAATTGACGTGGGGGGTCTGAGGATCGGCGAGCAGCGCGCGCTCGAAGGCGTCGATGGCGCGATCCTGTTGGTGGACGTCAGACAATTCCAGGCGCCCCAGATAGGCGGCAGCCAGATTGACCCAGGCCATCGCGTTGTCCGGCTCCCGCTGGCAGGCGGCTTCCAAGAGGGGGACGGCTTTGGCGTAGCGCCGTTGCAGGATATACGCGCCGCCCAGGTTGATCGCTATGGCGACGTTGTGGGGATCGAGCGCCAGAGCGTCCTCGAGCAAAGCGGCCGCCTCGCCGGGCTTGTGTTGGGCCAGCAGCCGAGCGCCCGCATTGAGATATTCGCGGGCGCGCTGCTGAGCGCTGGCGGCAGCAGGATCAGGCGACGAGGCCGCCGAATCCTCCGCGTGAGCGCAATGTTTGCGCTTAGCCATCCTTCTACTCACCCCCACCCTTCTTCATCATCGTCGTCGGCGACGTAGTCTGCTTCCCAGAGATCGAGATCGTCTTCCCCGTCATCGTCGGCGTCATCGAGGTCGTAGATGGGGAAGCTCAAGGCATCCTCGCCAAACGCCAGCTCTTCGAGGGCGGCGTCGGCTGCCTCACGCAACGCCTCGTTGTCACTATGCAGGTAGCCGAGCAGGATGCGGCGCGCCTCGTTGCCACCGATACGGCCCAACGCCCAGAGGGCGATCTGGCGGATCTCAAAGTCCTCCTCTTCAGCCAGAGCGGCCAGATCGGTCACCGCCTCGCGCAGCTCCAGTTCGCCGCAAGCACGCGCCGCCTCATAACGCAACGCGGGCAGGCTGCTTTTCAATTCGGCCAGGACCGCGTTGCGCCAGTAACGATCGGCGCTGCGCCCCATGGCGAAGATCGCGCTGGCGCGCATGCTCTCATCCTCGTCGTAGTACGCCGCGCGAATGATATCGCGCACCCCCGACTCGCTGGAGTAGGCGATCGCTTCGACGGCCCGGCGCCGTACCGAGATCGCCTCATCAGGGGAGTGGATCGTGGCCAGAAGCGCCTTCTCGCCGACCAACGCCAGTGGCGCGTCGATCTCGCCCATCTCTCCCAAGAGCAAGAAGCGACCGAGGGCGGTCGCGGCGGCGGCGCGCACGGTCTCATCGGGATCCTCGCGCAGGAGGCGCGCCAGCGGCGGGATCAGGGCGGGATCCTCGTCCTCCCACAGTCCCTCGATAGCCAGGGCGCGCACCTGCGCATCCTGGTCCCCCAGCAGCCAGCGAAAGATCGGGTTAAAGTACAGCTCGACGCGTTCCTCCGCCTGTTCCATCAGATTGCGGGCGATCCAACGTCGGCGCGCGAGGGGCAAATCGCCCCAGAGGGCGGCGAACCGCTGGGTCTGATCGCGCGACAGATCGGAAAGGCCATATAATACTGCCAGGCTCGGCTCTTTGCGTGTGTCGGCCAACCGGGCCAACACAGTCTCGAAATCCATCTTCGTCTTCAAGCGCTAACTCCAGGTAAATCCCCAAATCGCGCTGCGCGGGCTGCGAACGGCGCGCCCGGTGATGCGTCCTTCGGCGTCGCGCTGGATCTGCTCGACCTGAACGTACCAGCGGAAAGCGCGCCCGGTCTCCTGCGGCGCATACGACTGAAAGACGCCCGGCACGCGCCAGCTCGTCCCCTGCACAGTGTCCTCGTAGAACCAACTGATCTGATCGCGCGCCACGAGGTACCCCAAATGGACGACGTAGACCTCGCCCGGCTGGAGAGGGCCGACATCGCGCCAACGCAGCTCGATAAACGCCTGATCGCCGCCGGAGAACGGCGTGTTGTCGCTCGGGCTGAGCAGTTGAGGAGCAGGATACACCAGCGCCACCGTGGGCGTGGGCGTTACCGTGGGAGTAGTTGCAGGCGCGAGCGGGGTCGGCGTCGCCTCACGTGCCCTGGGGATGATCAACTGCTGATTGATCTGCAGCCGTGTGCTATCGGTGATGTTGTTGGCGCGCATGATCTCTTCGGCGGTTACGCCGAAGCGACGCGCGATCGTGGCCACTGTGTCGCCCGCCACCACCGAATAGACGATCGCGTCGGCAGGCGGCGTGACGACAGCCTGCTCGCCTGAACCGGGGATGATCAGCCGCTGCCCCACCTGGAGCTGAGTGGCGTCGCGAATGTTGTTGACGCGCATGAGGTCGTCTACGGAAACCCCCAAACGACGCGCGATCACGCTGGGGGTATCCCCCGCCTTCACTACGTAAACGTTGCTGACAGCCTCCGTAGGAGCGGCGGTGGCTGTCGGCGCAGATGTGGGTGTAGATGTGGGGGCCGGCGGCGTCGGCGTGGCGACCTCCGGCGTCGAGGTCGGCGTCGGAGCCAGCTCGGTAGCGGTCGCCTCCACAGCGATCGTTGCTATGGCGACAGGCGCTTCGGTTGGCGTCGGTTGCGCGAGCGCGGCGGTCGCCTCAGCGATGGCAGCCGCCGACTCGAGCGTGGGCAGCGCGGCGGCGACGAGCGACGACAAGTCGCCGTCGCCCGGGAGGCGCTCCGCCAACGCGGCGCGCCATTTGCCGAAGGCGGGCACAGCGAAAACGGAGACGAGCACGAGCACGACCACGATCAGCGCGCCAACCCCCCAGGTAGGCCAGGCATCCTGGGGCCGTCGAGCGCGCCCACAACGCGGGCAAAGGGTCAGTTCGGCGGAAGAGCGATACCCGCAGCCGGGGCAGCGGATCGTCTGCGGCCTGGTGCGTAGTTGGGCGCCACAAACCGGGCAAATCGCTAATCCCCGGCGCAGTTGCGTGCCGCAGCGACTACATTCCATCCTGTCACAACCCTGGTCCCCCCCAGTCGATTGGAGGGAGACCCTGAACCACGTCCTGATAGGTGATCAAGATCATCAACGTCACCAGGAGCGCCATGCCGATCAAGTGCACGATGCCTTCCTTAGCGGGATCGATGCGTCGCCCGCGAATGGTCTCGATGAGGATAAAGAGCAGCCGTCCCCCGTCGAGCGCTGGCAACGGCAACAGATTGGTCACAGCCAGGGCGGCGCTGAGGATCGCCATCAGTTGTAAGATCGGAAACGCCATGCCGGTGGCCACCGAGAACTCGACGGCGCCGCCCGCGAGCTGCGCGATGCCGACGGGGCCGATGGGGCGGGCCATCTCAGCGGGAACCAGGCCACGCAAGAGCAGGACGGGGAGCATGAGCGTTCCCACCACGAAGACGGCCGTAGAAGTAATCCCGCTCATCACCGCTTCGCCCAGGGGAAGGCTGCGCACTGCGACGGGTGAGCGGACGGCGACCCCCATGGGGCCTTCGCCGGGGGGAGGCGCCACACGCGGCACGACATTGACGGTCAACGTCTGGCTCGCACGGCGCACGGTCAACGTCATGGGCTGGCCGAGATGTTCGCGGGTCAGGAGCGTCAAGTCGGTGGGAGCCGTGATCGCCTGGCCGGCGACTTCCAGGATGACATCGCCGGGGCGCAACCCCGCCTGTTCGGCGGGAGAGCCGGGGGCAATGGCCGTGATCTCTGCGCCAGGCGCGGGCATGGGGCGCCCCCCCAGCGAAGAGAGGGTGAACAACAACACGGCCAACAGCAGATTCATCGCCGGGCCAGCCAGCAAAACGGCCGCGCGCACACGTTTGGGCTGCGCGGTGAAGCCCTCCGGGCCGGCCTCAGCATCCTCGCCGCGCATGCGGACGAAGCCGCCGAAGGGGATGGCGTTCAGGGTGTAGAGGACCCCATTCCGCTTGAAGAGGACCGCCAGGCGCGGCGGATAACCGAACCCGAATTCTTCGACGATGATGCCATTGCGGCGCGCGACCAGGAAGTGGCCCAACTCATGCACGATGACCAGCACACTCAACACGATGAAGAACGACAAGATTGTGATCAACATCCACCTGCCTTGCGAACTCCGGCGCGAACTCCCTCCAGCACGATCAAACAGCCATCGCGATTATACTTGGTTTGCGCGGGCGTGGCAAGCATGGTCCTGACTGAGGAGCAATTCGGGTTGGAAACAGGTCTCCGGACCGGGCCTTCAGGCAGCCCAGCCGTCCAGCGGGCGACCGGCTACAGCCTTGAGTCCAGCCAGCGATAGGGAGGGAACATGATCTTCGTGGGAGTCGATGGCGGCACAAGCCACATGGAGAGCGTTGTGATCGATGCCTCCGGCGCAGTCCTGGGCCGCGGACGTGGAGGGCCAAGCAATCATCCTCTCGGGAGTGGGATGCATCCGCATGTCAGCGACCATCTGGTGTCCGCGATCGGAGAAGCGCTGGCAGCCGCGCGCTTGACGGCCAGCGACGTCACGGCCGTCTCGCTCAACCTCAGCGGCCGACGCGAGGAGCTGACGATCGCCCACGCGCGCGCGTGGCTGGCGCCCCTGGGCTTGACGCCGACTTGCCAGATCGAGGTGAGCGAGGATCATCTGTCGGCCTGGGCCGCCGCAGGCTTCCCCGATCCGGCGATCTGGGTCCTGCTGGGCACGCACTGGGGCTCCGGCGGGATCGTCGACGGGCGCGTGGTCGATCATCCGCTCGACTGCGCGGGCCTCGATCAGGACAACGCGGCCCTGGCCGAAGGGGCCGTGATCGGCTCGCTGGCGATCAGCGCCGCGCTGCGCTCGCAACTGGGGGGGCCGCCGACACGCCTCTATGCGGCCCTGTGCACGTCCCTGGGCGTCGAGGGGATAGAGGACCTCATTCGCTGGGCGCGCGCCCATACGGGGAGCGATCAACGGGCGTCGTTGTGCGCGCTGACGGCGCAGGTTGCGCAGGAGGGAGACGCCGTCGCCCGTGAGCTGTTCCGGCGAGCAGGCGAAGGGCTTGGGGCGGCGACGGTCACAATGGGGCGCTATCTGGGGGTCGCAACGCGGCCAGCGACGATCGTCCTGGCGGGCCAGGTATGGCAAGCTGGCGAGATCCTGCTCGAGCCATTCCGACGGACGGTGCTGGCAGGGCTGCTGCAAGCCGTCGTCCATCTCAATCGTCTGGCGCAGGCTCACGGCGCGGCGCTGCTGGCGATGCGGCTGGCGAGGATCGCGCCAGGCGACGATGTGTTTGCCAGGCTGGCAGCATCATAAAAACCGCTTCGTTATGTTATACTATGGCCCTGCACCATGGCCGCGTCCATCGGAAAGGGGGGCAGCGCGTGCACGAGCTGCTCGTTTGCCAAAATGGCTTCCTGGAGACCGCTACACCGGCGGCAGCAATCAAAGAGGCATTGTCCCGCCCGGATGTGATCGTGTGGCTGGACATCACAGGCCCAGACGACAGGGATGTAGCGCTGCTGCACGAGCAGTTCGGCTTCCATCCGCTGGCGATCGAGGATGCGACGCGCTCCCATGAGCGTCCCAAGGTCGACGCCTATGGGCAGTTTTACTTTATCGTCTTCTACACGGCCCGCTACAATCCGGAGACGACCGAGATCGAGTTTGAGCCGCTGCATCTGTTCATCGGCGCCAACTACCTGGTGACCGTCCATGCCAGGCCGATCCGCCAGATCGCCGACACCGTCGCGCGCTGGCAGATGCCGAACAGCCCGTTGGGGCATAAGGTGAGCGCGCTCGTCTACGCCTTGCTCGACAGCATCGTCGATGAATACTTTCCGCTGATGGATCAGGTGGCTGACCGCATCGAAGAACTGGAGGACACGATCTTCCAGCATTTCGACGAATCGGCGATCCAGACCATCTTCAGCCTGAAGTCCGATCTGCTGCGCCTGCGCCACATTGTGGCGCCGGAACGCGATGTTCTCAATGTGTTGCTCAGGCGTGATCTGCCGGTGTTCCGCCCGGACGAGGCCATGTATCTGCAAGACATCTACGATCATATCGTGCGTGTGACAGACAACGTCGACACCTATCGCGATCTGCTTTCGAGCGCCCTGGACAGCTATTTATCTTTGCAGTCGAACAACCTCAATCAGATCATGAAGCTATTGACGATGGCGTCGATCGTGTTGATGTCGAACGCGCTGGTCGCGGGCATCTATGGGATGAATTTTCGCTTCATGCCGGAGTTGAATTGGCGGTGGGGCTATCCGTTTGCGTTGGGCTTAATGGCTGTGATTAGCGTGATCTTGTTTATCTATTTTCGTATGAAGAGATGGTTGTAGCTGGCAACTGACCCCATGCGCATTTTGACGATCAGCGATGAGATCGTGTTGGCATTGTACAGCCCGACCCTGCCGGCGCGCCTGGGCAAGATCGACCTGGTGTTGAGTTGCGGGGATTTGCCCTTCTACTACATCGATTTCGTATCCAGCGTGCTGGGGGCGCCGTGCTACTACGTGTTCGGCAACCACGCGCAAGGACTGGAGCATGGGTACCCTGTGGCTGGACTCCAGATGTCCGGCTTCAATCTGGATGGGCGGTTGATCTGTGAGCGCGGCGTCTTGATCGCTGGCCTGGAGGGTGCCAGACGCTACAACCTGACGCCGCGCTTCCAATACACTGAGATGGAGATGTGGCTGAAAATCGCTGCGCTGATCCCGGCCTTGCTGCGGGCGCGCGCGCGTCATGGCCGCTTCCTGGACATCCTGATCACGCACGCGCCGCCGCTCGGCATCCACGACGGCCCCGATCGGGCGCATCGAGGATTCGGAGCGTTTCTGCGCTTCATGCGTTGGTTCCGGCCGCGCTTGTTGATCCACGGCCATAAGCACGTCTATGGCCACAAGGAGACGACCGTGACGCAATATCATCAGACGACCGTGATCAACACCTTCGGCTATCGCGTGATCGAGATCAGCGAGCAGACGGGGTGTATCGAACGGTGATCGAACGTAGGGGAGGATGCGATTCATGGCTGACAAAGTGACCCCCCGCAGCCAAGATTACGCTGCGTGGTACAACGACGTGGTGCAGGCGGCCGACCTGGCGGACTATGCGCCGGTGAGGGGATGCATGGTGATCAAGCCTTATGGCTACGCCCTCTGGGAGAACATTCAGGCCGCCCTGGATCGGCGCTTTAAGGAGACGGGACACGTCAATGCGTACTTTCCTCTCTTTATCCCGATGAGCTTCCTGCGCAAAGAGGCCGAACATGTCGAGGGATTCGCCCCCGAGCTGGCGGTGGTGACCCACGGCGGAGGGGAGGAGTTGGAGGAGCCGCTGGCGGTGCGCCCCACCTCGGAGACGATCATCGGGCACATGTACGCGCAATGGATCCACTCCTACCGCGATTTGCCCATCTTGATCAACCAATGGAACAGCGTGGTGCGTTGGGAGAAGCGCACGCGCCTCTTCCTGCGCACCACAGAATTTTTATGGCAGGAAGGACATACTGCGCACGCCACGGAGCGCGAGGCGATCGAGGAGACCGAACGCATGTTGGGCGTCTACACCGACTTCGCGTACAACGAAGCGGCGATCCCGGTGATCCCCGGACGCAAGAGCGAGCGCGAGAAGTTCGCTGGCGCGGTGGCTAGCTATACGATCGAAGCGATGATGGGGAACGGTTGGGCGTTGCAAGCTGGCACCAGCCACTTCCTGGGGCAGAACTTCGCGCGCGCGTTCGAGATCAAGTTCCTGGACGTCAACAATGAGTTCCAGTACGCCTGGACGACGAGCTGGGGGCTGAGCACGCGCATGATCGGTGGGATCATCATGGTGCACGGCGACGATCAGGGGCTGGTGTTGCCGCCGCGCCTGGCGCCCATCCAGGTGGTGATCGTGCCGATCTGGAAGAACGAGGAGGAGCGCACGGCGGTGTTGGGGGCATCGCAGGCCGTGCGCGCCGAATTGAGCGATGCCGGCGTGCGCGTGCGTCTGGACGACCGCGAGCAGTTCTCGCCTGGCTTCAAATTCAACGACTGGGAAATGCGCGGCGTGCCGTTGCGCATCGAGATCGGGCCGAAGGATGTAGCGAAGGATCAGGTGGTCCTGGCCCGCCGCGACATCCCCGGCCGCGAGGGGAAACAATTCGTCGCGCGCGGCGGGCTGGCGGCGCAGGTGACGGCGACGTTGCAGGCCATTCAGGAAGCGCTCCTGGCGCGCGCGATCGCTTTTCGCAATGCCAACACCCATCGCGCCGAGAACTACGCACAATTCCGCGAGATCTTGGAGACCCAAGGGGGGTTCCTGCGCGTGCACTGGGCTGGCAGCAGCGAGGACGAAGATCGGATTCAGGAGGAGACCAAAGCGACCTTGCGCTGCTTCCCCCTGGACGCGCCGGAGGGGCGCGGGCGCTGCTTCTACACTGGCCAGGAGACCGATCGCATCGCCATCTTCGCCCGCGCGTACTGATCGCCCTGCAACGCTATCACGACAGGGGTTGCACAGGAGAGGCCGATCCGCCACGGATGATACGGTTCTCACGAACGGAAGTTACGCAGACAATTCACCACGGAGACAAGGAGAGCATGAAACATCACAAAGTTCATGCTCTCTTCTTCTCTGGTTCCTCCATGCCTAGTATGATTGACGTCAGCACAGCGCCGCGTCCCCCGCGTCTAGTATGATTGACGTCGGCACGGCGCCGCGTCCCCCGCGGCTCCGCGTGCGTCCGAAGGTCTCACGCGGAGACACGGAGATCGCGAAGAAAAGGAGCTGCGTATCAGTGCTCCGTGGCTCCGTGGTGTAAGGTTTTTGAGGAAGTTCTCACCCTTTCAGGAACTCATCGAGGGCTGCCTTGCTGATGCGCACCTGGCTGCCGATGCGGCGTGCTTTGATCTCGCCGCTGTCGATCATGGCCTGGACATCGGCCTCGCTGACGCGCAGATAGGCAGCCGCTTCGGCGACCGTCATCACCTCTGGCGTTGTTCCCGCGGCGGGTGCCGCGCCCTGCGGAGCCGCCGCGGCGGGCTGCGACGAGATGGCCTGCGCGATGGCCTGGGCCATGGCGGCGCCCAGGCCCACTCCGGCGCCCAGGCCCATGCCAGTCCCGGCCGCGCCGCCCCCTTCGTTGGCGGCCGCATCGCGCATCGCCCGCGCCGCCTGGAACTGCAGGTAGGTCTGCATGTTGCCGATGGCGCCCATGCTCGCGCGCTCGTCGATGGCCTTGGCCGTCTCCTCGGTCGGGCTGATCGAGCTGACCAGGAACTGCTTGAGGGTCAGGCCGAGCTGGGCGAAGGCGTCGCTGATCTTGGCGCGCACGCCAGCGCCCACTTCGTCGAAGTAGGCGGGCAGATCGAACAACCCTTTCTTGCTCTCGCCCAGAAGATCGGTCAGGTTCGAGACGATGATGCTGCGCAGGAAGTTCTCGATCTGGCTGGTCTGGTAAATCCCTTGCGCGCCCACGATCTTGGTCACGAACATCTGGGGATCCTGGATCTGCATCGAGTAGGTGCCGAAGGCGCGCAGGCGCGCCAGCCCCAGGTCAGGATCGCGCAGGGCGATCGGCTCGGGCGTGCCCCATTTCATGTCCAGGAACTCACGCAAGTTGACGAAGTATACCTCGGCGGTGAAGGGGCTGCGCCCGTCGAAGAGGGTCCCCAACAGGTTGATGAGCAGCGGGACGTTGGCGGTGGTGATGGTATGACGGCCCGCGCGGAAGACATCGAGCGCCTTCCCATCACGGAAGAAGACGGCAGCCTGGCTCTCGCGCACGATCACCTGCGAGCCAAGGCGAAAGTCGCCGGCGCCCACTTCGGGCACGCGCACCACCATATCGGTCGGACGTTGATCAGCCGCTTCGACGACATCGAAGATCCGTGGCATGAGGAAAACCTCCTTTCATAGTTAAGCAGCTGCGTCGCCTCCCCTTACGACGTCGGCAAGGAGCGGGGGAGGCGATCTCCGGTCACAGGGCGCTCCCGACAACGGAGACGCCTCACTCGCTCGCGTCGCGCATCGCCTCCTCGCGATGCCGCCATTGCTGGTTGAGGTCGGCCAGGAAATCGACGAGATCGCGGATGGCCGGGCCGATCTCTGCCGCGCCGGTGG
>Ga0209162_1003117_pt1 | contig 13677 bp, 9 predicted proteins | sample YNPNPMetaG_FD_187121 | JGI IMG/M metagenome (GOLD analysis project Ga0209162, IMG submission 187121) | Anoxygenic and chlorotrophic microbial mat microbial communities from Yellowstone National Park, USA - YNP NP MetaG (SPAdes) (version 2) ...
ATCCGGATTCTCCAGGCGTTCCAGCAGCATCTTCGCCGCCATGGTCCCGAGAAAAGCCGCCGGCTGCCGGACGGTGGTCAAGGGAACGGGCAACCGGGCCGATCGCTCGTTGTCGTCAAACCCTACCACCCGCACGTCGTCGGGCACCCGCACGCCGAGCACCGCCAGGTTGTGCATCAGCGCTTCCGCAAGACGGTCGTTCGCACACACGAAGGCCTCCGCATGCGGCGGGCGCATCAGCTCGCGCACGAAGGCTTGCTCGTCTCCCCGCCAGTAGTGGATCCACTCGGGGCTGACCTGGATCCCGTGTCGCGCCATCGCGTCCATGTACCCGTCCACGCGCGCCGCTGCCGTGCTCACGTCCCATACATCCCGGATGTACTCGATGCGGCGGCAGCCGAGGCGCAGGAGGTGCTCGGTGACCACCGCACTTTCGCGCCGGTTGTTGATCCCTACCAGGTCATACCTGCTGCGCCCCGGATAGGGGCAGATCTCCCGATCCAGCAGCACCACAGCGATGCCCGCGCGGTCCAGTTCCTCGGCGATCTGGAGATTGATTGCCGTCTGGCCCGGGGGCACATCCAGCGGGCCGAAGAACACGCCGGCAACCCGCCGGGCACGGAGCTGTTCGCAGAATGCCTCCTTGCGTGGCAGGGCCACATCCCGCCCCGCCATGAGCGAGCCGGCCAGGAGCAACCCGTACCCGCATCGCTCCGTCTCCCGCATGATCGCGTCGCACATGGGCGCGAATATCCCCTCTCCGGGGCGCGGAACGATCAGCCCCAGGAGTCTGCCCGCGACCTGAGGACGATGGGCCACGAACGTCCCTACACCCCGCCTCCGGTTCAGGTATCCGGCCTTCTCCAGTTGCCGCAGCGCCTTGGCCACGGTGGGGCGTGAGGCGTCGAAAGCCCTCGCCAACTCGACCTCGGTGGGAATCTGCTGCCCCGCTGTGTACTCGCCGCCGACGATCGCGCCGTGGATCCTCTCGAAAATCTGGCGGTATTTCGCTGCCGGGTTGATGGGCATGGCCTTTTCGCTCTGGGGAGCCCGTCGAGTGGGCAGGTTACTTTACAACAAGGCTACTTCACAGCGACATCATAATGCCGCCACGCGCCCGGTGCAATAGGGTATCAACACCTATCAGGTTGCCTCGTGGGTGCCGACCGCCAAGTGATCGTAAGACCGATAACGATGATCATCAACCCACCTTGAAAAGCTAGTTTTCTATAACCTATTTCCCGAAATGATATTATGATAGCTACTCCCGTAAGAACTCTCAGGGTCGATCACTTTGTTACCGGCAACCCAAGAAGGGAGGTTTTTATGTTGCATCTATGCACCATCTCTGGTATCATGACCTTGGCAACTTGGGCTTTCTTGTGAGTCATGTAGGGTTTGCAAAGACTGCTTGACGGTTCGGCGGGATTGGTAGACGGCCACGGGTTGCAACTGAGGGGCCTCGCGCAACCCGCATCAGGAAGATGAAGGTCCCCGCAGCGGTGGCCGCGCGATGCGTCGCCACGCGGCCGACGAATCGAGACGGCGACGCCAATCGAAAAGGGGTGGCATACCCCCCAACATTCGGTCAGGAGGGTGACCCATGAGAAAGGCAATCGCGTTGCTGTGTCTGTTCCCGGCGCTGGCGATCAGCACTTCCGCCTCTGCCGGCGTGGCGTATCCCGATCCGCCTGGAGGGTGGGCGTACACCTACTCCGGGGACGGGGCCGCACCCGGGACCAACGGCGAGACCGAGTACAACTCCGACAACGGTCGGTTCGACGCCTTGGATGGCACGTGGGATCACACGAACGACTCGGATCAATGGAACGGTACCTACAGCGCGACCGACGGCGGCGTCCGGTCTCAGAACGGGTACCTGACGATCGTGGACAGGAAAACCTCCGGCAGCAACAAGAAGCTCTATTTCGCTCACGACATCGGACCCGTGGATACCGCGATGGATACCATCCTGGATACGGGTGTCACGCTGAGCTTCCGCGGCCGCCTCACGGTAAACGAGGACTGGCCGACCGCCAAAGGGCTCGAGATTCGCAACAGCGGCAAGGGCATGTGGGGCATCCACCAGGCGAAGATCCATGATCCGGCTAACCCCAATCCGGATGATGTCCGGGGCGAGCGGATCAGCTTTGGACTCGTGACGGGCACCGAGCATGCCAACCTCCAGGGCAAGTCGGGGCTCGTGATGAATCGGGGCGGCAGCATCACGGCCACGCGGAACGTGGACACCGATGATCCCATGGCACCGGCCACCCTGAGGATTCTTGAGATGCCGCGGGACAGCCTGACGGACTGGCACGAGTTCTGGATCACGATCGTTGCAGATCCGCGGCCCGGGGACGACGGCGGCACGCATCGCGTAGACATCTACGTCGATGGGGCGCTCACGCCGCAGACGTTCTGGGTAAGTGTCAGCTCAGGCCTGAACGACTACCCGTCGCTCGGACAGGGCGCCACGATCTGGCGCAACTATATCGCGATGGGTTCCTCGCGGAGCGGAAACACGGGCGCGTTCGACACGGACTTTTTCTCGTGGGCGCCCGGCGTGATCGCACCGATCCCGGAGCCGGCCACGATCAGTCTTCTCGCCATCGCCCTGCCGGTTCTCGTGCGCCGTCGGTAAGGGGTGACCGCATTCAGGATCCGAAGGAAGCCGCCTTTCCCGCCGGCCCGTCGCGCACGTCGGGAATGCAGGCGAACGCAGAAATGGAGGTGTGACCGTGCAGGGTCGGCTGGCTCGGGCGCTCGTGGTGTGGGGCGTCGTCTGCCCCATCGCGACGGCCCAGTTCATACCGGGCGATATCGGTTCCGTGGGGTTGACGCGAATCGTGGACGACACGACGGCCGGCGATGTGGGCGGACACTACGGGTACAACCCGTTGGGCAGCGGCAACTGGGAGCCGTACGTAAGCGTCCTCGGCAACCGGGTGTTTCTGTTCGAGAGCACCACGTATGCCGAGAGCGGCCCCGGCCTGCCCGACCTCACTCACATGCGCTATGCCCTGGCGTTCCAGCCGGCCGAAGGCGGGCCGGCGCTGCCCGGCGAAGTCTTCTTCGGCGATGACGGAAACCCCTACCGGAGTCAGATCAATGCCTCCCGACAGGATGGCAACCCGGGGCGGGTCGCCGGAGACAAGCGGCCCGGCGCCCGGCACTTCATCGCCGGAGGCGAGGCGAGTCCGCATACGTTTCCGGGGGTCTTCGGCGTGATGCCTCCCGGCCCGTCGTACACCTCCGCTTCGCGATATGGAACCGTCCAGATCTTCTCGCTGGACCCCGCGAGCCTGATGCAGGTCATGAGCTCCCAGGCCATGGACGTGCTTGCGGGCCGGACGGGCTCGCCGGCCGACCCGACGGAGGTCAGTCGATTCGGGGGCGAGCTGGCCGCACTGTCGGATGGCAATTTCCTGGCCGTGGTCGATGACAAGTCAAACCTGGTGGTCCCCTATCGTACGCCGACGGCGACCATTCTCAGGCCCGACGGCACCGTGGTGCGGGGGCCGTTTTCAATCGGCCCGCCCTACGCCTGTACCGTGTGGTCCAATGTGGCCGCCTGCAGGGGCGGGTTTGTCATTCGCTGTGGAGGGTGCGGGGGCACCTTGCGCTTCTTCGACAACGCAGGCAACTTCTTGGGCGAGGCGAGCCAGGCCGACCCGAACCTCAGGGACAGCCAGGGCAACCCGGTGGTGTTCCAAACCCATCGGGGCGATTACACCCGCATCGCCGGCCATATCCACAGCCCTTACGTGTACGTGGCCGGATACACCACGGGCAATCCGTTGTTCACCGATAAGGACATCGTCAGTGTCGCCGTCTGGGACGCGCGTACCCGGACCTTCGTGGCCCAGGCCAACGTGACCGAACTTACCCCGGAGCACGGGGGCGTTGGCGCCGACACGGAGGACTTCGCCCCGAACGCCAACACCGACACGCCGCGGGTCAACCTTGCCGTGGATGCCCTCAACCGGGTATGCGTGGTCTTCACCCGGGGCACGGTGGACTACATGCAGAACCAGATTGCCGCCCGGGTCCTCGCATTCGACCCGCACACGGGTACCTTCGCCCACCTGACCCACAGCTTCTGGGCGTTCAGGAACTACTGCGACGACATGTTCAGCGGCTGTGCCGGAATACGGGGCGTGGCACCCAGTGTGGCCATGACCACCCGGGCGATCTGCATCGCCGCCAAGGGTGAGATCAACCTGAGCAACCAGCCGGAACTGGGACCGGACTCCGCCTACGCCGTGAACTACTACACCGTGATCAGCCACCCTGTGCCCCAGGACGACCCCACATGTGCCGTCTCGCCCGGCGACGCCGATGCGGATGGCGACGTGGACGTGAATGACTTCGCGGTCTTTCAGACCTGTTTCAACGGCCCCGGTCAGCCATGGAGCGGCGCCGAGCCCGCCAAATGCGCGTGCATGGATCGCGACGCGGACGGCGACGTGGACGTAAACGACTTCGCGGTTTTTCAGGGTTGTTTCAACGGGCCGAACCGGCCCGCCGCATGCGGGTAAGGGCGGCGTGGAATCCGGGGGCCCTTCCGCGTCCCGACCGCCTCTGGGGCGAAGGAGGGCTGGAGCACACGGCGAAGGGCGCCGCGCCCTTCTGGGTATGAGATCGGTCCGGAATCAGCCCATGGAGTCCCTCTGATGCTTCTGAACACGATTCGCAGGCCTGCCCTCGTCGGGCGGAGTCGCCGCGGGGGCAAACCGGCGTTCACGCTGGTCGAGCTTCTGGTTGTGGTGGCGATCGTCGCCCTCCTGGTGGCAATGCTGCTGCCCTCGCTGGCCAAGGCCAGGCAGAGCGCCCAGGGGTCATACTGCGGCGCGAACCTCCGCCATCTCGCTCAGACGCTTCAGATGGCTGCGGTGACCGGCACGACCCAGAAGGCGGCCGGGCGCCTGGTCGCGACGTCGAGCTGGGCCGTGGTTGCCCTCAAGCAGTCGCGGGGAGAGACGGGTATCTTCGCGTGCCCCAGCGACAGGAGCCCGAAGTCGATGCCGGGCGCCTTTGTCTCTCAGAGCGCTTCCGACCTGGATGCCGGTCACAATCGGCACATCGACTCCTTTGCAGATATGAGCCCGGACGGCGCCTTCATGCGCCGCACGGCAGCCGCAGGAACGCGGGGGGTCGTGGTCACGGCGATCATGGAGACGGAAGCCGGGACCGGGCTGGACAAAGGCGGCGACGTAAACATGGTCTGGAAGGAGCCGGCCCAGGGGGCGACGACCTGTGATGCGGTGGCGATGAAGACCGGGTCGAGCCGGAGGCTCGGTTTCTACCGGTACGACGGCACCCCCATCGCAAGCCCCCTGACCTCCACGCGAAGCGCGACAGTCCCGGTGATCTGGGGCAGTTACGGGATCAATCCGTCGGCGTGTCTGAGAGGAGCCGGCCCTCAGCAGGCGCTCCTGCTCGAGTACAGCGACTGGGCCGCGGTGGTGGAAGACAGGCTGGAGATTCCCAGACCCGACACGGGCTTCCGCGAATACGTCCGCACGCCGTATCAGAGCCTGAACGGAAGCTGGCGCGTGGACGATCCTCAGGAACTGGCGGCCCCACGGCACAACGGAAAGCTCAACGCGGTTTTCGTCGATATGCACGCCGAACGGCTCACACGGGAGCGCATCCATCACCGTACCCCGACCCCGGGCGTGTGTCCGCCGGTCGGCTGCAACCGCCTGTGGCATCCCAGGCGGCCCGGGCCGCTGGTTCCCTATGCGTGGGAGTCGTGGAAGTAGAACCGCGTGTCGGGTGAGGGGCGGCTACGGAATCAGAAACGAGTCCGTCTCGCACACGGGCAGTTCCGTACCCGTGTAGTTCCGACGTGATCCGGCCAGGTAGATGTTGTCGTTGTTCACGCCCACCGCCGGGCTCGTGACCCAGTGGGCGTCGCCGCTGACGTAGAGCACGTTCTGGCCGGCGTTGGCATCGTGGACGTGCGAGTTCTCCGCCCGGAACGGGTTGAGGTCCTGCGACCGCCGGATGCCGAAGTAGGGGTTGGCGTCCGCGACGTACGCCATGCGGCGCGCCATCTTCTCGATGGGCACCGCCCTAGGCGTGTTGGCGTTCTGGCTGCTGTAAGTGAAGTTCGCCGCCTCCGCGAAGTCGTCGAGCCGCCGGTAATCGTAAGGCCTTTCCATCTTCATCGGAAGGCCGCTCTCATCGGCCGGGCACAGGAAGATGCGCGGGTTCGTAACATAGCCGTCGCGGAGCAGCTTGAAGATGTGCCTCGTATTGCTGGCCCGCGGCACGCCGGGCACCCGGACGCGCAGCCACGAACCGTCCGGAATCACCCCGGCATGCGGGAGGTACCCCGCGTTGGCCGCCTGGTACGCACCCGCCGCCGCTGCGATCTGGTAGAGATTCTCCCGGCACAGATGCTGCTTACTGATCGCCTGCGCCTTGTAGTAACCCGGAACGAAGATCCCGACGAACAGGACGATGCACGCGGCGATCGCCAGGAGTTCGCGAATCGACAGAATGGGGCTTCCAATCGGTGCGCGCTCCAGACCCGTGGGCAGGGCCGGCTGGGACACCGACGCGAAAGGGATGACCGCTTCGGAAGCCGCGATCCGTTCAAGCACCCGGGCGGTCAGGTCGGCCGGCGGCGACGGCACCTCATAGGCGTCCAGCTCGCGAAGCCACCGTCGGCACCGCTCGCTGCGGGCCTGCAACTCCCGTGAAGCCGATATCTCGTTGCGGAACTCTTCGGCCTGCGTCGGCTCCAGCAGGCCGAGATGATAATCCACGAGCAACTCCTGATGATCGGACAACGTCATGCTCTACCTACCCCGTGCCGGCGAGATCCGATGGCCCTTCTCCTCACTCGCTTTCCGCCGCCGGTCCCACCCGCTCACCCGCCCGGGCCTGATACTCCCGTGCGAAGTGGTTCACGGCGGCATGCAGGCGGCTCTTGACCGTCCCCAGGGGAATTCCGAGGACCTCCGCGATGTCCTTGTAGGCGAACCGGTGATAGTAGGCCAGCACGAGCACCTCCCGGAGATGGGCGGGCATCTCGTCCACCGTCCTTTTCACCAGTTGCCGGCGCTCCTCCTCTTCCAGGCCCGCCAGCGGACCGCTCTCGGGATCGGCCAGGAAGTCCGCGAATCGCTGTCCTTCCGAATCTTCGCCCGCCCCGATTTGTGCATCGAGCGGCACCTCGGGCCTGCGTGCCCGTCCCCGCAGCAGATCGCGAGCCTTGTTCGCCGCGATCGTGAAGAGCCACGGCTTGAATCGCCGCTCGCGGTCGAACCGCCTCGCCGCCACGTACACCTGGAGGAACGTCTCCTGGACGACCTCCTCGGCTACGGCGGCGTTGCCGACGAAACGCACCAGAAAGTTGAACAGCTCCGGACCATACCGCTTCACGAGCGCCTCGAACCTGTCGGTGCGGCCCGCCAGGTATTCGTCCAGCAACTGCTCGTCGCTCGGCGCGTTCACCGCTCCGGAAGTTCCTTACGCAGGGGCAGATGGAAAGGTTCGCATGGTCCTGGGACGACCAACCCTATGATATCTCCGCCTCCGAGGGGGTCAATTGCCGCTCCCGCGCCCGCCGTTCTAAAGCCCGGCGTGGCCCGAAGCTTGCGCACCGTCTCTTTTCGGACCCCCGCCGGCGGGCCGCCTCCGTTCGTCGGCCGCCCGGCTGAACACGGCCGCCCCCCCGTCCGATACTACACTCGGGAATCGGAGTACCCGTGAAGGTCACGGCTTGCGCAGGACTCGCTCCGGGGCGGCCCTCCTCGGCCACAGCCGGGATTTCCCGGCACGGGCGGCAGGTCCCGCCGGCGGGCAACAGTCCCCCAGCGCGGTACGCTTTCTCACGCACGTGTCCGGCCTCGGCTGCGGTCGCGCGGATCGTCGTACGACCCGGCGGGCCCGCGGTCCTTTGCGAATCCGCACGGCCGCTGCTAGTCTGACAGGACGTCCGATCGCCGGGATCCGCGGGACCTTCGGACGACGCGTCATGGAACTCGAGCACCGCCCACTGCCGCAGCGTACGATGTCGGCCCTGATCGAGGCCTCGGCCGCCATCAATGCCTCGCTCGACCTCCAGCAGACCCTGGAGGCGATCGCCCGCTCCGCCGCCCGGGTGATGGAGGCGGAGGCCAGCAGCGTGCTCCTGCTCGACCGCCGCCGCAACAAGCTCGTGTTCAAGGCAGCCATCGGCGACCGCGGGGACATCCTGCTCGGAGAGGAGTTCGACGCGAACCTGGGAATCGCCGGTCGGGTGGCCGCGACCGGGCGTCCCGCGCTCGTGACGGACGTCCGACAGGAGCAGTCCTTCTTCAAGGGCATCGATGACAAGTCAAGCTTCACCACCCGCGGGCTGATCGCGGCACCCCTGGTCCACAACAACGAGGTGATCGGAGTGGTCGAGGTCCTCAACCGGATCGGCCAGGACAACTTCACCGAGCAGGACCTCGATCTGCTCCAGATCTTCGCGAACCTGGCCGCCACCGGCGCCGTCAACGCCCAGGCCCACGAGCGCCTGCGGATCGAAAACCGCGGCCTTCGCGAGACCATGCGGCTCGGCGACCGGATCATCGGGCAGAGCGAGGCCCTGCGCAAGTGCCTGGACCTCTGTGCGCGTGTGGCCGGCAGCAACGCGACCGTCCTGCTGCTCGGCGAGACCGGCACGGGCAAGGAACTGATGGCGCGGCACATCCACGCCAACTCCCCCCGGCGCGACAAACCCTTCATCGCCATCAACTGTGCGGCCCTGCCCGAGACGCTGCTCGAGAGCGAACTGTTCGGCCACGAGAAAGGTGCCTTTACAGGGGCCGTCTCGCAGAAGATCGGCCGGTTCGAGCTGGCCGATAACGGCACGCTCTTCCTGGACGAGATCGGCGACATCAGCCCCTCCACGCAGGTCAAGCTCCTGCGGGTGCTTCAGGAGCGGGAGTTCATCCGCGTGGGCGGCGTGCGCACCGTCGCCTGCGACGTCCGCATCATCGCCGCCACCAACCGGAACCTTCAGGACGCGATGGAAAAGGGCCAGTTCCGCGAGGACCTCTACTATCGCCTGAACGTGTTCCCCATCGCCCTGCCGCCCCTGCGGAACCGCCAGGAGGACATCCCCGCCCTGGTCGAGCACTTCGTCAGGCGCGCCGCCACCGACCTGGGCCTTTCCGTCCCCGAGGTCTCGGATGATGCCATGGCCCTCCTGGCCGGCTACGGCTGGCCCGGGAACATCCGCGAACTCCAGAACGTGGTCGAACGCGCCGTCCTGCTGTCCGACGGCGTACGGATCCTGCCGGTTCATCTGCCCCGGGAAATCGTCGGCGACGCCGAGGCGGCCGTCCCGGCCAAGGGCGAGGCCGGGTTGTGGGGCTACGAAAAGGCCCTGATCGTCAAGGCGTTGCGCGAACACAAGTGGAACCAGTCGAAGGCCGCCCGTGCCCTGGGCATTTCACGTGACAACCTGCGCTATAGGATCAAGAAGTACAATATCGAAAAGCCGGGCTGAGCCGAGAAAGGCCCTCCGCCGGGGCATTCCGGCCGGCCCCGGCCCGGCCGCGCACGAAAGGCAGGCGGCTGTCCCGCTGCGATCTGGCACCTATGATTCCCGACCCGTCGGAGTTTCGCGATCGTGAATGGAAGGTCATTCGGCGATGTCGGACGCCGGCCGCCGTTCAGCAGTTCCTCCGGAGACTGCCCTACAACGAGGAGCCCGACGGCGACACCATCCGCAGTTTTCGCGGGGTACTCAAATACAGGACGGCTCACTGTCTCGAGGCCGCCCTCACCGCCGCCGCGATCCTGGAACAGCACGGCTACCCGCCGCTGTTGCTGGACCTGGGCTCGGCGGATGACCTGGACCACGTCGTCTTCCTGTTCGAGCACCGGGGCCGATACGGCACGGTCGGCCGGTCACGGTTCCCCGGGTTGCATGGCCGCAAGCCGGTCTTCCGGACCGTCGAAGAGCTTGTCGCCGACTACGTGGAGCCGTTCGTCGATTACACGGGACGACTGATCAGCTATGCCGTGGCGGACCTGCGCGACCTCCGAGGTGTCGACTGGCGTTTTTCGGAACGCAACGTGTGGGCTGTCGAACGCTGGCTGATCGGGATGCGGCACCACCGCGTGCACACGTCGGACCGGCAGTACCGTCGTCTCCTCCTGCGCTATTGCCGCTACAAACAGCGGTTCCGCAACCGCGAGCCCTCTTACTATCGCAACCGGCACCGCTGGCTCTGATCCCGCGACGTCGCTCGCGTAGCCGTCGACCGATCGGCTTTCGCCTACGCGGTCATAGGCCTGGCCGCTACAATGCCCTCCATGTGTGGGATCGCCGGGGTCATCGACTTCCGCGGTCGGCCGACCGACCGCGACGCACTGGCCGCCTCGCAACAGGCCATGGCCCACCGCGGCCCGGACGACCGCGGGATCCAGGTGTTTACCGCCGACGGGATGAGTGCCGCGCTCGTCCACACGCGGCTCGCCGTGCTCGACCTCTCCCCGGCGGGGCATCAGCCCTTCACCGATCCGGCCGGCCGCTACGCCCTGACCTACAACGGCGAGATCTACAACTTCCTGGACCTGCGGCGGGAGCTCGAGGGCGACTATCCGTTCCGCACGCGATGCGATACGGAGGTGCTGCTGGCGGCCATGGCCCGGTGGGGCCGGGAAGGTCTGCACCGCCTGCGCGGAATGTGGGCCTTCGCCTTCCTGGACCTGCACGGGCGGACCGGCTGGCTGGCCCGGGACCGCTTCGGCGTCAAGCCGCTTTACTACGCGATCGAGCAGGGAAGGGACGGCCGACCCGCCCGACTGTGTTTCGCCAGCGAAATGCGGGCGCTGATGCCGCTGCTGCCTGATTCGGGCCGGCGCCTTCGGATCGATCGCGTGGCCCTGCACGCCTATCTGTCGCTGGGTTTCATTCCGCATCCGTGGTCCATCTACCAGCAGGTACGCAAGCTGCCCCCCGGGCACATCCTGCCCTTCGACGCGAACGGTCCGCAGCCCGTCGAGCGCTACTATCGCATCCGCCCGGGCCGGCCTCCGGCCGATTACCGCGACGCCCAATGCCGCCTGCGCGAACTCATCGCCGAAGCCGTGGCCGTCCGCCGCATCGCGGACGTTCCGCTGGGGGCATTCCTGTCGGGCGGCCTGGATTCGAGTGTGATCGTGGCCGAGCTGGCCCGCGCGGGCGGGACGGTGAAGACGTTCTCCATCGGCTACGCGGAACACGATGCCTACGACGAAACGCACTACGCCAGGCTCGTCGCCGAACGCTTCGCGACGCAGCACCACGTATTCCGGTTGACCTGTCGTGAAGTGATCGAGGCCATCCCTCCGCTGCTCGACCACATCGCCGAACCCTTCGCCGACGCCTCGCTCATCCCCACGAGCCTCGTGAGCCGCTGCACCCGCCGGCACGTTACCGTGGCCCTCAGCGGCGACGGCGGCGACGAGCTCTTTGCCGGCTACTGGCGATACCTCGGCCACGCGTATCTGCGTCGCTACCGCCGACTGCCTTCATGGCTTCGCCGTCGCCTGCTCGAGCCGATCCTTGCGGCCGCGCCGTCGGCGCGGAGCACACGCTGGCTCAACCGCCTGCGTCAGGCCCGCAAGCTCCTTCGCGCCTCCGCGGGCGATGCCTTCGAGCGGCACTCCGCCTGGGCGCGGATCGGTGAGGCGGATCTGGCCGACCGCCTCTTGAACCGCGCTGCTGCCGAACCGTCGGTGCCGACGGACGTGGCCTCGGCAGACGGCGATCCGCTCCGGCAGGCGTCGCGGGAGTGCTCGCCGTCGGTCGGCTTCGATCCCGCAGTCTGCCTGCGGGCTGCCTGCAACGAGATCGCGCCCGAGCTGACCGCTCCCGACGAACTCTCGCCGCTGCTGTTGGCCGATCTGGCCGTCAGCCTGCCCGCCGACATGCTCCACAAGGTAGATCTCGCAAGCATGCGATACGCGTTGGAGGTCCGCGTGCCTCTGCTGGACCCGGCTGTCGTGGAGTTCGCCGCGTCACTGCCGATCGAATGGCGGCTCGGGCCGGCTCGTGCCGGGAGCCAGAAGCGGATACTCCGGGACGCCTATCGCGATCTCCTGCCGCCCGAGGTACTCGCCCGCCGCAAGATGGGCTTCGAAGTTCCCGTGGGCGAGTTCCTTCGCAACGAACTTCGAGAGCTTTATCACGAGACGGTCCGGCCGGATGTCTTGGAATCACTCGGCATCCGGCCGGATGTGGCCGCGTCCCTTTACGAGGAACACGCCTCCCGCCGCGAGGACCGCGCGGACATCCTCTATGCCCTGCTGGTTCTGTGCCACTGGCACGTAACCTGTGGGGCGCCCGTACCTTCGCGACAGGCATTCGACGCCTGAACCACAGGGCAATGGCGGGGCACGCGGGGACCGATACGGCCGCTGCCCGAGGCGTACCCGAAGTCGGTCATCTCCGCCTTACGTGCCCGGCGCAATGAAAAAGGGTCCCGTCGGGGTCGACGGGACCCTATCGTGATCAGCTTCGGTTACGAAGCAGGGCGATCGTCAGGCCATCCGGCGCCGGATGAGCAGGCCGGCACCCGCCAGGAGCAGCAGCGTCGTCGGTTCGGGAATGTAGAACCTGAACTCGCTGCCCACACCGGTCGCCGGGCTCGCAAAGTTCCCCGTCAGCGGCTGGCTCAGATCCAGCCCCATCTGGAGAATGTTCGTGCTGCCGGGGATTACCTTGACCGTGTACCAGCCGTCAGGCAGGCCAGCCGTGTCGATGACACCGCCAGCCACATCGTAATTCCCGGCCGGGTCGAACAGGAGCGCGGCCTTCCGGCTCTCCAAGCCAAGGCCCCACACCATATCACCAATGTAATTCTTTCCGGAGAGCCGGACCGGGTTCCACGGCACGGCGTAGCCCGCCCCGAATCCCTCGAGCTTGCCGGGGGTCGCATTCGTCCCCGTGCTCAGCACACCGGACATGCCGAGCCCGCCCAGTCTGCCCGAATCGGCGAGGCTTCCGGGCCCTCTACCCAGGTAGTTGAAGCTGTAGGCCCACTCGGCCAGGCCCAGCGTCTTATTGATCAGCACATCGCCGGGACCGAGAACCAGCACATCCGCCACGAACGTGGCCACGCCCTGGTTGTCTCCCTCCGACGCCACGAGGCTGACCATCCAGTCGACCGCAGTACCGGCGGCAATCGTCTGGCCAGCCACTGAGCTGGAGATGTTGTACGTGACCGTTGCACCCATGGCCGTGCTGGCCGTCAAAGCCACTGCCAACCCAAAGACCTTCATCGCTTTCATCTCAGCCTCCATCTGAAAAATGGCTTGCTCCCTTCAGGAAGCCCGTATGCGAACCGCACATCCGGGTTCCCCGCCCTCCCAACCGAAATGGGGGCTCACTTGACTCCACCTCAGAGCCGCGTGGGAACGTACACGACCCGAGGCCCACAACCGAACGACACCGACGACGTTACGGCGGTCAAGAGTAAGCGAACGGACCTTTCGCAAGGGTTAGCAGGCAGAACCGGCTTTCACCGGCAGAGGTGACCCTCTCTCCCGCTCAGCTCTCCTCGCCCTGCTCCCGTTGCTGACCCTCTCTCCCGTCTGGCTACGGACGTACCGGGCGCCCGACACATCCGTCGCCACACCGTCTCTCTCGTACACAATCGTAACGCGCCTCATCGCCAAAAACAAGCCCAAAGTTGCCCG
>Ga0209162_1003118_pt1 | contig 13676 bp, 12 predicted proteins | sample YNPNPMetaG_FD_187121 | JGI IMG/M metagenome (GOLD analysis project Ga0209162, IMG submission 187121) | Anoxygenic and chlorotrophic microbial mat microbial communities from Yellowstone National Park, USA - YNP NP MetaG (SPAdes) (version 2) ...
TAAAGGTAAAACTATAGTTCTTGGCATAACAGGAAGTATCGCCGCCTACAAAGCTATTGAACTCATAAGAGCCCTAAAAGGCAAGGGAGCAGATGTTCATGTTGTCATGACCAAAGCTGCCCAGCAGTTTGTAACTCCGCTTACAGTACAAACCATTTCCCAAAATCCCGTAGCAACCGATCTTTTCTCGCTTAGAGAAGAAGCCGACATCGGGCATATAAAAATAGCTCGCATGGCTGATGTCGTCGTCATAGCTCCAGCTACAGCAAACATTCTTGCCAAAGCGGCTCATGGAATAGCCGATGATTACCTTTCAACGATTTTACTGGCGACAAAAGCACCGATTGTTATGTGCCCTGCGATGAATCCGGCAATGTATGAAAATACATCCACTCAAAAAAACATCGAAATCCTTCGGCATCGTGGAGTATTTGTGGTGGAACCGGAATCGGGTCACATGGCTTGCGGAGAAGAAGGACAAGGTAGATTCCCCGCCATCGATATTATTGTAGAAGCCATAGCAACCAGTATTACTCCTCCAACATGGAAGGGAATCAAAGTGCTTGTATCAGCCGGGCCAACGAGGGAATTCTTCGATCCTGTTAGATTTATATCCAATCCATCCAGCGGCAAAATGGGATACGCCATAGCAAGAGCCGCTCTCAGGCGAAGGGCAGAAGTTCATCTCCTATCAGGTCCGGTGGATCTTGTTTACCCTCCTGGAGCCACCATTTATTCCGTAACATCGGCTTTGGAAATGTATGAAAAAGCCATGAAGCTTGCTCCAGAAATGGACGTTATAATAATGTCTGCGGCGGTGGGAGATTACCGGCCAAAGGACATACATTCCCAGAAGGTCAAAAAAACAGGAAAAAGTCTTATTCTTACGCTTATCACCAACCCGGATATCATAGCCGAAATAGGGAAAATAAAAAAACCGCACCAAATCACAGTAGGTTTTGCTGCAGAAACGGAAAATATTGTGGAACATGCCACTAAAAAACTCACTCAAAAAAATCTGGATCTTATCGTTGCAAACGATGTTTCTAGACCAGACTCCGGCTTCTGTGTGGACACAAACAGAGTAAAGATAATATTCAGGGGAGGAATGATAACCGACCTTCCCTGTCTTCCGAAAGACGAAGTAGCGGAAAAAATACTCGATATCATCGAAACACTCAGGCAAAAAACATAATGTCAAGGGATAGAATAGATAGAACCACTTCACATCGGGAAAATGCTGAAATAGCTAAATGGCTTGAATTGATGTGCAGGTCATGGGAATTCTTTGGAGTAGAAACAATCCCTAGAAAAACTTTTTCAGGGTTTACAGCAAGCAACGAACAAGAAAAAGAACTTAAAAATCTTGCGAAATCCATTGAAGGTTGCAAACGTTGCAGACTTTCGGAAGGTCGAATTCATATCGTGTTCGGAGATGGCAATCCCTATGCTCAGCTTGTTTTTGTTGGCGAAGGCCCAGGCCAAGAAGAGGACGTTCAAGGTCTTCCTTTTGTTGGGCAAGCTGGAAGGCTTCTTACAAAGATGATCCATTCCATTGGTTTGACCCGTCAGGACGTTTATATCTGTAACGTGGTTAAATGCCGCCCTCCACAAAACAGAACTCCTCTGGCTGATGAAATCGCCGCATGTAGCCCCTTTCTTTTCAAACAGCTTGAAATCATACGCCCTAAAGTAATATGCGCTCTTGGCGCCTGTGCCGTAGAAACTCTTCTTAAGACGAAACAGCCCATGAATAGACTAAGAGGTAAGATTTTCAACTGGCAGGGCATACCTGTAATCCCGACTTTTCATCCAGCCTATCTACTTAGAAATCCTATAGAGAAAAGGAAAGGCTGGGAGGATTTTCTAATGATCCGTAAACACCTTACAGGCTAAATTCCTGTAAGCAAAGGGGACACAATGATTTGTAAACCTAAGAAGCCAGAAGTGGGAACAAACCAGCATTCCAGTCAAAGGGGGTTTAGGAATATGATCCCTAAGTTGAACTCTGGCGTAAGATTCATCCTAATTGTGCTCTTGGTGTTAATTGCGATTTCTTCAAAACTACTCTACGCCGCCGATTCGGGAAAATCCAAGACTCCAACTCCCCCGAAGCACTACTGCATTATTTCCATCCAGGACACCATTAATCCCGCCACACAGGACTTTCTTGAACAAGCCATTAAAAGTTCTAAGGAAAGCGGTGCAGAATTTCTCCTTGTTCTTCTAGACACACCCGGTGGTCTCGTAACATCAATGCGGAAGATGGTTCAATCGATCATGACATCGCCAATTCCCATTGTGGTTTTTGTCTATCCATCTGGGGCTCAGGCAGCATCAGCCGGAGTTTTGATAACCGTTGCAGCCGATATTGCCGCCATGGCTCCCGGCACGAATATAGGAGCAGCCCATCCTGTAACCGGCTCCGGAGAAGATGTCCCCAAAACCATGAACGAAAAGGTTTTAAACGATATGGTGGCTTTCGCAAAAAGTATTGCAGAAGAGCGATTCAGAAATGCTGAATGGCTCGAAAAAGCAGTACGGGAAAGTGTATCAGCAACGGCTACGGAAGCTTACAAATTAAACGTCATTGATTTGGTAGCTCACGATATTCCAGACCTTTTGCAGAAAATCGATGGAAAAGAGATTGAGCGCAAAAATTTCAAAAAAGTCATTCATACCAGCGGACTAGAAGCGAAAAGAATCGAACCAGGGGTAAGCCATAAAATTCTGAAGACCATAAGCAACCCTACCCTTGCTTACATTCTGCTAATGATTGGCCTCGCAGGGCTTTATTTCGAGCTTTCCCAACCCGGAGCCGTTTTGCCTGGCGTAATTGGCGGCATTGCTCTCATCCTGGCATTCTATGCACTGCAAACGCTACCGGTTAATTATGCCGGTATTTTGCTTATTCTTCTCGCCATCATTTTCTTCATACTGGAAATCAAGGTCAGTTCCTATGGCATGTTAGCCATAGCGGGACTGGTATCAATCACTCTTGGTTCCATTATGCTCTTCCGTTCACCATCGGGTGATCTCATGCTACCTTACTCGGTCCTTATTCCGTCAGTAATTGGCGTCAGCCTGTTTTTCCTGGTAGTAGCCTGGCTTACTTATAGAGCTCAACGTATGAAACCCAAAATAGGAGTAGAAGCTCTCGTCGGCGCAAAAGGCATTGTAGAAGAACCTCTTACACCAATAGGAAAGGTTTTCGTCGAAGGGGAACTCTGGAACGCCGAAAGCGATGAATTTCTTCCTAAAGGCACAGAAGTGGAAATTATTGAAGTTCGTAATTTAAGGTTGCGTGTAAAAAAAATCGGTGTTAAATAATGTTAACCTTTGTTCTAGATGGCTAACCGTCCAGGAAAATGCTGGGCGGAAAAGCCAAAAAGGAGGATGAAGATGTACGGGATTATTTTGCTTGTGATACTTGGTGTTATCTTTCTGGCAAATGCTCTCCGCGTGCTCAGAGAATATGAACGAGGAGTAGTGTTCAGGCTTGGTAGAGTTATCGGAGCAAAAGGTCCCGGTCTTATTCTGCTTATTCCTCTTATCGATCGTATGCAAAAGGTAAGTCTTAGACTCGTAACCATGGATGTAGCACCCCAGGACGTCATAACAAGGGATAACGTTTCAATTAAGGTCAATGCGGTAGTGTATTTTCGAGTAATCGATCCGGTAAAAGCTGTAATTTCAGTAGAGAATTACCTTTTTGCTACCAGCCAGTTGGCTCAAACAACTTTAAGAAGTGTGTGTGGACAGGCGGAACTTGATGAACTTCTTGCAGAACGAGATAAAATCAATGCTCATCTTCAGGAAATTCTCGATAAACACACAGATCCCTGGGGGATTAAAGTAACGGTTGTGGAGTTAAAACATATAGACCTTCCTCAGGAGATGCAGCGAGCTATGGCAAAACAGGCAGAAGCCGAAAGAGAAAGGCGAGCAAAGGTTATAGGTGCAGAAGGAGAATATCAAGCTGCACAAAAGCTTGCTGACGCTGCAGCAATCATTCAGCAATATCCTGTAGCTCTACAGCTTAGATATCTTCAGACTTTGCGAGAAATTGCTTCAGAAAATAACTCAACTACACTCTTTCCTATTCCAATAGATATAATCACTCCTTTTTTAAATCACAGATTAAACATGGTGGATAAACCAGGTGAATAAAAACTAAGCGGAGCAAAACACAGAGGATGTAACATTTTAATCGTTAGAAAGGAGTGAAACAATATGGGCAAAAAGGAAAAGGCGCAAAAGGAAAAACCTCTAGAGAAGATGACGGTAAAAGAACTTAGAGAAATCGCTTTGACGATTGAAGGAGTCACCGGTGTTCACGGAATGAACAAGGAAGAGTTGATCAAAGTAATCAAAGAAGCTCGGGGCATTGTTGAGGAAAAGAAGAAGGTAACCACAATTGACGTAAGAGCTTTTAAAGCAAAGATAAAGGAATTAAAAGCCAAACGAGAAGAAGCTCGAGCGGCTGGCGACAGGAAGGCGGTGGAAAGGCTTCGTAAAGCAATAAGTAAACTTAAAAAGAAGACCAGACGTGCCGCCGCATAATGTTCTAGAAAAGGCAAAATAGAACAATGAACAGCTCACTTAACATAACAAGAGATCAGGCTCTTGAGCTTCTTGCGACCTATGTGAAGTCCGATAATCTCAGGAAACACTGCATTGCTACAGAAGCTATCATGAGGTCTCTTGCAAAAGAACTTGGACAAAATCAAGATCTCTGGGGACTTGCTGGCCTCCTTCATGACCTTGATTATGAACTCACAAAGGACTCTCCCCATGAACATGGGAAGAAAACCGCCGAATTGTTGGCGACTTTTGATCTTCCCGAAGAATTCATTCATGCAATCATGCGACACAATGCGGAAGCCCTAAATCTTTCTCGGGAAACTACTCTAGATCTTGCTCTAACTGCCGCGGAAACCATAACTGGTCTTATTGTGGCGGCAACTCTTGTTCATCCTGAAAAGAAGATCGAAAAACTTCAAGTAAAATCGGTTATAAAGCGTATGAAAAGCAAAGACTTTGCAAGAAATGTTAACAGAGAACACATTATGCTTTGCGAAGGCATAGGAATAGACCTAGGGCGTTTCATTGAGCTAAGTATTGAAGCAATGAAGGAAATATCTGACGCTTTAGGACTGTAAAGTAAAGGAGCACATTATTATGAAAAATCACAAAGAAAAGGTGGTAGCTGCGATTGCCGGAGCGATTACCATGTATCTTCAAACTGAACGTGAAGCAAAAGTTCCTGCAGAAATTCCTCGCGAAGAACTGGCTCAAATTTATGCCCCCATGAAACCGATGGTAGCTCCCAGTTTATGGGCAATCTCGGGACGGCAGGCAGCTATGGAAATGAGGCGAATGTTGCAGATGAGGTTGTTTAGATAACATCTGATTGCAATTGAACGAAATTTGAAAAGGAGTAGACATTATGGCTCAGCAACATGGAGTTCTTGTTGCCGGACTTTTAGACAAAGACCAGGTTGAAGTTACTAATCCCGTTAAGGTTCAAGACCTTACTTTTCGGGATGGGCATCAGTCCCTATTTGCTACTAGAGGGCGAACAGAAGATTTTATTCCCATTGCCGAAGATATGGACAAAGTGGGATTTTACTCAATGGAAGTGTGGGGCGGTGCCACCTTCGATACGATGCACAGATTCCTGGCAGAAGATCCATGGGAGAGGATCAGAACGCTTAAAAAATACATCAAAAATACCCCTTTCTCCATGCTTCTTCGAGGTCAGAATCTTGTAGGTTACAGGAATTACCCCGATGATGTAGCAGAAGCATTTGTGGAAAGAGCTTGCATCAATGGAATGGACATTTTCCGAGTATTTGATGCATTGAACGATTTCAGAAACTTTGAAACTGTTGTTAAGGTTATCAAAAAATTCGGGAAACATTTTCAGGGCACTATTTGCTACTCTCTCACGGAACGGAGAATGGGCGGTCCCGTCTATAACCTCGAGTATTACCTCAAAAAAGCCAAGGAACTCGAGGACATGGGGGCAGATACTATATGCATCAAAGACATGGCGGGACTCATTGCTCCTTACGATGCCTACGAACTTGTAAAGGCATTAAAAGAAACTGTTAAAGTTCCCATCCATCTACACAGCCATTTCACGTCCGGTATGGCCGACATGGCTCTGTTGAAAGCTATTGAAGCAGGAGTTGACATTGTCGATACATGTCTATCTCCATGGGCTTACAGAACATCGCATCCTGCCATTGAACCTCTTGTAGTAACTCTTAGAGGCACAAATCGCGATACTGGTTTTGATCTTAAACTCCTCGCCAAATGCAGTGAATATATGGAAAAGATCTCGCCAAAGTATCGTCACCTTCTCGATGATCGCATGTCTATTATCGATATCAATGTTCTTCTACACCAAACTCCTGGTGGTATGCTTTCCAACCTTATCAACCAACTTCGTGAGATGGACGCTCTCGATAAGCTTGATGAAGTGTTCAAACAACTTCCCATTGTGCGTCGCGAACTGGGTCAGGTACCTCTCGTTACACCAACAAGCCAGATTGTCGGTATCCAAACTGTAAACAACGTTCTTTTTGATACTCCAGAAGAACGCTACAAAATGATAACAGCTCAGGTAAAAGATCTATGCTATGGACTTTACGGTAAAACCCCCGTTCCTATAGACCCGGAAGTCCAGAAAAAAGCATTGAAAGGCTATCCAAGAGGCGAAACACCTATAGATTGTCGGCCAGCGGATATTCTAGAGCCAGAACTCGAGAAAGCCAAAAAAGAAGTAGAAGGACTAGCTAAAGATATTGACGATGTACTCATTTACGCTCTATTTCCAACAACGGGAAAACGATTCCTTAAGTGGAAATACGGGCTTGAACCAATACCTGATGAAGTTAAACCAAAAACATTGGAAGATGTGAAAAGGGAAGAAGAACTTATTAAAAAAGCAAAGGCGGGGTTGCTCGTGGAAAAGGTAAAGAAAGAAGCACCGGCAAAAGGTCCTGGCATTAGGAAATTTAACGTGTTTGTTGATGGAGAGTATTTTGAGGTTGAGGTGGAAGAAGTTGGTGGTGTGCCTTCGGCTGTAACCGTAGCACCGGCAACACAACCCACACCAGTTGCAAAGCCGAAACCAGTAGTGGCTCCACCACCACCTCCTCCTCCAGCACCAACACCATCGGCACCTCCAAAACCAAAGGCAGCAGCGCCCACAACTGGTGTTGCAATTGAAGCTCCTATGCCTGGTATGATTGTCCGTTATGAAGTGGAGGAAGGAGCTCAAGTCAAGGAGGGAGACGTTATACTGGTTCTAGAAGCAATGAAGATGGAAAACACTATAACGACGCCGATATCCGGAACGGTGAAGAAAATCAATTTCAAGCCTGGCGACAGCGTGCAAAAAGGTGACGTGTTGGCAATTATTGAATGATTGAGTGATCACATAAAGGCAGAACCGTCTCGCATTTATAAAATCTAGCAGGATGGTGTCTGCCTTTTCTCACAGGAGGTATTAAATCCATGGGATTAACTAGAAAAAAAATCACCGTAGTGGGAGCAGGATTTGTGGGAGCAACTGCTGCTCATTGGGCAGCGATCAAGGAGTTAGGTGATATTTGCCTAATCGATATAGTCGAGGGTATGCCTCAAGGAAAAGCCCTTGATCTCCTTGAAGCATCACCAGTTGAAGGTTTTGATGCGCAAATCATTGGTACAAATGATTACGCTGATACGGCAAACTCAGATGTTGTAATTATTACAGCAGGTCTCCCAAGAAAACCGGGCATGAGCCGTGACGACCTTCTTTTCAAGAACGCAGAAATTGTCAAGAATGTTACAGAACAGATCGCTAAGTATTCTCCTAACGCATACTTGATAATAGTATCAAACCCCTTGGATGCCATGGTTTATGTGGCTCATAAAGTCAGCGGATTTCCAACGAATCGAGTAATGGGTATGGCTGGCGTCCTTGATGCCGCTCGCTTTAGAACTTTTATTGCAATGGAACTAGGAGTATCAGTGGAAGACGTCACAGCCTTTGTGCTTGGTGGACATGGTGACACCATGGTTCCTCTACCCAGATATAGTACGGTCGGTGGAATTCCTATTACTGACCTTCTTAGTCCTGAAAAGATAGAAGCGCTTGTAGAGCGAACCAGAAATGGGGGTGCTGAAATCGTAAATCTTCTAAAAACAGGAAGTGCATTCTTTGCACCTTCAGCTTCGGCAGTTACAATGGCAGAATCAATCATTAAGGACAAAAAACGTATCCTTCCTTGCGCTGCTTATTGCGACAAGGAATACGGAGTAGGAGGATACTTCGTGGGAGTCCCAGTAATTCTGGGAGGAAATGGTGTAGAGAAAGTTGTGGAGATCAAGCTAACACCAGAAGAAGATGCAGCTTTTAAACGATCGGTTGAAGCTGTTAAAAACCTGGTGAGCAAATTATCTCTGTAAATAAAAAAACAAAAGGGCGGAGTCCATGACATATTCTCCGCCCATAAATCTCATCTTAACTAGAACCATAAAACGCTGAAGAACCTTCTGGATTGTTAAGAGGAAGCTTAACAATTAAAGTTGTTCCCCTTCCTTTTTCTGATTCAACGGCCACTTCACCACCATGACTTTCTACCACTGATTTTACAATAGCCAGACCTAATCCTGTTCCCTTTTCTTTGGTTGTAAAAAAGGGTCTGAAAATCTTTTCTTTAAGATCTTCTGAAATACCACAGCCTGTATCTGCAATCCTCACTTCACAGAAAAAACCGTTTAAATCAACATCTATGGTTAGATCACCGCCGTTAGGCATCGCCTGCAAAGCGTTAACAAAAAGATTATAAAAAGCTCGGTGGAGAAGCACGGAATCTGCTCGAATCAACAAAGGCTTCAATAAACTGCTTTTGTAATTTTTATAAATCTCTACACCCCGATCCTTACATTGATTCTCGATGAAAGACACAGCTTCATCCAGCAGGTCCTCCAAAACAACAGGAGCAAACTGAGGATCTTTAGGTCGAGCAAAATCAAGAAATTCCGTTACTATGCTGTTTAACCTTGTGGCTTCGTCTACAATAATACTGGCAAGTCGTTGATTTTTTTCATTTTCAAGACGTTTGCGTAACAGTGATGCTGTACTATGAATAATGCCAAGAGGATTTTTAATTTCATGCGATACCGAAGCAACCATTTCTCCCAGAGTGGCAAGATGTTCAGCTCTATGTAATTTTTCTTTGAGCCTTATACGCTCCATGGCTCTTTTTTCTATAATCCGTTCTGCTCGCCTTGCAAAAAACAGCAAAGCAGAAAGTAAAACCGCCACAAACACTGTAACTGAACTGATAACGATCCATTGAAATCGAAAAATTTTCTCATAATCCCCGGAAATATCCTGAACAATTTCAAAAATAGCCACTGTGCCAACCGTTTCCTGGTGTGACTTCAGTTCCATTACTTCAATCCACATCGGAATGTAAGTTATAAGAGTGCGCTTTTTATCACCCCAGGGCCATTCAAACCCAAGAAAAGATCTATCACCTTCAAAAACTGATACAATCTCACCACCAAGTGCCCTCTGAAATGGAACTCCCGATAGTTTCTTAACACCTAAAGGGGCATTTCTAGATGTACTATAGGTCAAAACTCCCTTCAAATCGTAAATATTTACCTCTTTAACGGGAAATACATGGATGGTACTTCTAATTATCGCGTCAAGTTTTTCATATTGCTGTCGCTTGCTTAACCGAATTTCCCCTTCTGTAGCAAGGGCATCTATAATGAACTCTTTAACGACGCGATAATTGAGGTTCTTTGCTAACAGAGTTGCATTTTCTTCGCTCTTTCTCAAAACAATCTTTTTCGCACCACGGGCTATGAAACTTGAAAAGACAAAGGCTCCCATAAGAACAACGCACAACCCCACCACTGATAAGTACTTCACCAACTGGAAAGGTTTAATAGTTTCCATTTCTTTTGATTTAGCTACACTAACTTCGTGGGAATCGGGAATCACCTTTTCCATGCAGCAAAATTCCTCACCATAGCGGCGTATTCCTCAAACCCTTTGCGCCCCATCAACCCATAAGTCATCATCTTAGACAATTCAACGCCCGGTTGATCAAAAGGATTTATCCCGTAAAGAAATCCCATAAACGCTGTCTGAAGCTCAAATATAAAGAAAGCTTGACCCAAAGTGAATGAGTCTAAAACCGGAAACCACACGGTCATGTTTGGGCGACCAGCTTCAGCCAAAGCACAGGCAGTGGCATGTTGCTCAGCATGAAACAGTTCACCTAGAGTATGTCCGCCCAAATATTCCAGAGCGGATTCCCCTTCTTCAGGTTGAGGAATTTTTACATCGCAATCCCAATGCTTGACCCCAAGAAAAATTATCACTTTATCATTTGGTCCTTCCCTGTAGAGCTGCAACTGAGAATGCTGATCTGTAACGCCAAGAGCCTTAACAGGTGTGATTCCTACAAAAGAACCGTCAGGTTTTATCTTGCCAAGACTTTCAGCAATAAGCTGACGTAACCAATCGGCAAAATAATACAACCCATCAGCATAAGCCCAATAAACATGGATTGGCTTCTTTTTTTCACGGTCAAATACAAATTGGTATAAGCCGGTTTTGACAACAGGGTTATTCATAAAATCTAAATTATTCATGGTGTCGGCTGCCATAACGGCTCCCTGCCAGAGAGCTTCAATGTCAATCCCAACACACAGAGCAGGAACAATGCCCACAGGAGACAATACTGAAAATCGGCCACCTAAAAGAGATGGAACGGTACAGGATGGAATATCCATGGCTCCGGCAATCGACCTGAGAATGCCTTTTTCCGGATCGGTAATAGCAATAATGTGATCCTTGATGGCATTCATTCCAACAGCTTTTTTAAGCTTTTCTCTCACTATAAGAAACTGGCTCATTGTCTCAGCCGTAGTGCCAGATTTGCTTATTACAATAACAAGAGTTGATTCCCAATTGAGCATATCCAGAAGAGCCCCAAAGGTAACCGGATCAATGTTATCCATCACAAAGAAGCGTGGAGAAGACACAAGGTTGTGGAAGGGATGTCGTAAAGCCTTAAAAATAGCTGTAGCTCCCAGGGCGGAGCCACCAATACCAAGCAATAGCACATTTTCCCAGTTTTTCCGACGAATTATTTCTTCAATACCTCGAACTTCCTTTATAACCGAGTCGCTCTGGAGTATATTCCAGAAGGCAAGCTGATATTTATCACGGCTTTCAATAATTTTGCGCCAGGCTTGTTCCGCTTCAGGTAAGTATTTTTCTAGGTCACTTTGAGCCACGCCATGTTCTTTGCCCACAACTTGAGGGTCAAAAAATGACCAATCAAATTCAAGACTTAGCATGCTTTTACTGTTTTGCATCATCGGAAAGGTCTCCTTTTTTCAAACGGTTAATGATGGCCTTGATTTTCCTACGGCGTTCTAAAAGCAATCCACTCCACTTTCCTTCCCAACCTCGATTTGTTGGTTCATAGAAATAAACATCTTCCCAGCCTTCTGGCATATAAACTTCTGGAACCCATCCCCCTGTATAATCGTGGGGATACTTATAGTCTTTTCCATAACCAAGGGTTTTCATAAGTTCTGTTGGGGCATTTCTTAGATGCAAAGGAACGGGAGCAGTGCCTGTCTGAGCCGCCAAGGCTCTTGCCTTCCCAAAAGCCTTATATACACTGTTACTTTTTGGAGCCATGGAGAGATATACAACAGCATGAGCGATCGCAAGATCACCTTCCGGACTGCCCATAATCTGATAAGCATGAAAGGCCGAGACTGCTTCCACCAAAGCAAAAGGATCAGCAAGCCCCACATCCTCATAAGCTGCCTGAAGCACTCGCCGCATAATATAGAGAGGATCTTCACCAGCTTCAAGCATTCGAGAAAGCCAGTATAAAGCAGCGTCAGGATCACTTCCTCGGATACTTTTGTGTAAAGCAGAAATCAAATCGTAATGCTGATCCCCGGCTCGATCATAGCGAATAGCCGGTCTTTGCATAGCTTCTCTCACAGCCTGTTCGTCGATAATACGAAATCCTTTTTCAAAATCTGGCGGTGTAGTCATAACCACTGATTCCAAAACATTTAAAAGTCGTCTAGCATCCCCACCAGCCCACTGTATTAACATATTCCTTGCATTTTCGGTAATCTTTGCAGGATAAGCCCCAAGTCCCCGCTCTTTATCATTCAGTGCTCTATCCATGATTATACTCAGATCTGTTGCGGAAAGCGGTTTCAGCAAAAGCACGTGGACTCTAGAAAGCAAAGGGCTATTGATTTCAAAAGATGGATTTTCTGTAGTAGCCCCTATAAGCCGTAATAGTCCTGATTCTATATAGGGGAGGAGGACGTCTTGCTGGGCTTTATTAAGCCTGTGAATTTCGTCTATAAAAAGCCAGGAACGTTTAGCTTTGGTCTTCCATACTGTCTCAGCTTCATCTGCTGCACGACGTATATCATGAACTCCAGCAGTGACTGCCGAAAATGAAATAAAATGACCGTCGCAATGTTTAACAATAAGCCTAGCCAGAGTAGTTTTGCCGGATCCGGCAGGTCCCCAAAGGATAAGAGAAGGGAAATCTTTTCTCTGGAAAAACCGCCAAAGAATTTTTCCTGGAGCTAATAGGTGTTCCTGTCCAACAAATTCTTCAATAGAATTCGGACGCATACGCTCAGCAAGGGGCTCTCGTCTAGAATCAGCACCCATTATATTTAACCTCGCATAAGGAACAATTTGTCGCTTTTCTTCCAGAAAATTATAGCCGGTCTCAATTGATGGTCAAATCGTATTCATGTCGTAAAAATGAAGATAAAATTTTTTTGAAATTGTGTAGAGGAGGGCGGCGCGAACCGCCCCTCCCAAAAACGGTGGCATTAAGACCGTTAAGACAGGTCAGAAAAGTGTAACTTTAAGGGTATACATAGACAGGAGTCCCTACGCGAACTATTTCGAACAGCTCATCTATATCTGAATTATAGAGAGCGATACAACCTTCTGTCCAATCAGAATGAGCACCTCCACCGTGAATAAATATATAGCCTCCAAGGGGCGTATCCCAGGGAGGAGTATCATAACGGCGGTAAGCATTCTCTACTCTACGATAATCGCTCACCGAAATTAGGCCGTTTAGCAAAGCTCTTTCAGCATGAGTAAGCGATGGATAACTTAAACCAATAGACTTATAAAATTTACTTCGTTCATTTTTCGTGCACACATAAAACATGCCTTCGGGAGTTTTCCCATCGCCTTCTCGTTCCTTATCACCTTGGGGATTTTTTCCTAAGCCTATTGGATAATCGCGAACAATCGTATCGCCATCAAAGACGTACATCCTACGTTTAGACTTATAAACAAAAATTTTGGGATCCTTAACCATGTAAGCTGGGCGAAGGTAATCAAATTTGAGTTCAACTTTGGGAGGCACAACAGGCTTTTCTACCTTGGTTTCCTTGGGTGAAGATGAAAAAAGGGAACAACCAGACAGCACCAGAAAAACCGATAGCAAAAATCCTAGTGCAACTCGCATGAATCAACCCCCCTATCAAATTTAGATCAAGCTACTGAGCTGAAAGTTGAACCTGCAGGAGTTCTATAATCTTTGGGCGAATAAAAATCAAGAGTTCGTTTTTCTCAACCTTGA
>Ga0209162_1003119_pt1 | contig 13672 bp, 13 predicted proteins | sample YNPNPMetaG_FD_187121 | JGI IMG/M metagenome (GOLD analysis project Ga0209162, IMG submission 187121) | Anoxygenic and chlorotrophic microbial mat microbial communities from Yellowstone National Park, USA - YNP NP MetaG (SPAdes) (version 2) ...
TGTCTATCTGAATGCTATGTATGGAGCCCACCACCTCCTCGCTGCCGTCCGGCTGTGTCTGCATCTGCCAGCCCTGCACACGCAGACCTGCGGGATTCACCAGATAACCCTTTTGATCCACTGTAAACTGGCCTGCCCTCGTAAAATACTTACTATTTTCTATCTTTGGGTCGGTCACCACGAAGAAACCATTCCCTGCGATGGCCAAATCAGTAGGAGAGGCGGTGCTCTCAAATGACCCCTGGCTGAAAATGGATGACACATCAGCCATGGCCGAACCGCGACCGATCTGTGAGCTGCCCCGGGCCGTGTTGATAGACTGGGCCATGATATCCTGAAAGGTGGTCCTGGCCGCCTTGAAGCCTGTGGTATTGATATTGGCTATGTTATCGCCCATAACCTGCATGGCATTGCCGAGATTGACCAGTCCTGTTACGCCTGCATAAAGTGAGCTTGAAAGTCCCATAGTATCCTCCTTATATTATTGTCTTATTGTTTTTACCAGATGCTGTCCACATCGGAGAGCGCAAGTTTCGGTCCCTCTTGCAGCCCAAGAGTAGGCAGACCATCCTTGGCATAGATGAGATTGGCCACAGTACCTGTAGTCCAGGAAGTGACCTGCACATCCTCCTTCTTTTCATTTACGGCCTTGACACTCACCGAATAGACCCCATCAGGCGCCTGTTCTCCAGCATCGGTAAGACCGTCCCAATTGAGGTCATGAGAACCCTTGGTTAAGGCGCCCATGTCCAAGGTGCGCACAGCCCTCCCAGTTGAATCCTTTATAACAGCCACGGAATCAGCAGCATCCGCATTCAGATCCACCTGGAATTGACGATAGTGCCCACCCTTGAGATTCAAGAGATTGCCTTTATAGCGCACCTCATGACCGATATATGAAAGGGCACTCAGATTGTTTCTGGCCTGATCTGCGGCAACCAGTTTAGCCATGGCCTCGTTATTCTTCTGAAGCAGATCCACCATGTTAAACTGGGCCATCTGAGTGGCCATCTCGGCGCTCTCCATGGGTTTAGTTGGGTCCTGAAACTGAAGCTGTGTAAGAAACAGTTTCATAAAATCATCCCTGTTCAGGGATGCCCGCTCTTTGGGATCCACATACTTAGGCTGAGTGTCTGCGCTGTTTGCCCCACCTATTACATTCGTTATATTTGAGGTGACCATTCTGAATCCTCCTTGAAAGGCTCATATTATCAGGTGCAGTCTGCCATTGGAATTTGAGTGTAATAAAACCTGCGAGACCTGCACCGCTTCCTCTTCGGCCATATTTTTTGCAGAAACCATGCCATGCCAATCGCCCTTAAAGGATGCCCAGCGCTCCTGGGGAGTATTCTGCTGAAAACCCTGATCCAGCGAGGCAAAATCTGCGAATCTACCGGCTTCGACCCTCAATTGAGAGATATCCAGGCCTTTTTGTACCAATTGGCCTCTCAGTTGCTCCATATGACCTTCTAATATATTACGCACCTCCGTACGCTCAGCCAAAAAATGCACAGAAAGTTGGTTACCAGAATCCAACACCATATTCACTCGGACACGGCCCAAATCAGGCGGATCCAGGTATAATACCACGCGTTTAGGCGAGATCTGGCCATATTCTATGTCCTTTGCAAGGATCCCGACCACCTCTTTGGTGACACCATCCACCGGCACATTTCTCTTGATCACCACCTGCTCTCCTTGCCCGATCCTTGAATGAGATGAGATCTGCTGGGAGGGGATGGATGTATCACTTGCCTGGTCATCTGTATTTTGTTCCGATGCCTGTGGCACAAGGGTATCTGTTTTGGAATCAGTCTGTACAGACAAGTTCGGCTCATTCGGTAGTTCATGGCCATTAGAGTTGTTTTTTGCTTCTTGGTAGAGTTTGTGGAGCGATTCCTTCAAGTCTGCAAAAACAGCCTGTTTACCCGATTCCTGGGCAGATTTTTCCTGGTTAAGACCGTCAAGAGACTCTGCGGGCGACATCTCCTTTATCCCATGGGTAAAAGCCGTATTACCTCCGCCACTACTATCTGTTCCAGCAGACAATGTTGAAGAATCAGTAATTGCTATAGTAGAAGAAGCAGGGTTGTCTTTAACACCGTTGCCATCTGTTATCAGCTGAGCCAAAACAGAAGGCAGATATAAAGATGGTTGACCATCGAATTTCGATGACCTCTCCAATGCCTCCAAAAGTCCAGGGGGAAAAACCGATAAGGATGCTTGTTGCCCCGAATCGGACGAAGAAACAACCCCCAAACCTAAAACATCCCTGTTGCCCGATTCTGACTGCAATAACCTTCCTAAAACTGAACGCAAATCCTCTACCGATGGTTGACCATCGAATTTCGATGACCTCTCCAATGCCTCCAAAAGTCCAGGGGGGAAAACCGATAAGGATGCTTGTTGCCCCGAATCGGACGAAGAAACAACCCCCAAACCTAAAACATCACTGTTGCCCGACTTGACAGGCAAAAATATAGACAAAGATGAAACTCCAGACACCCCTATCTCCTCTTGATTCCCTGTCTGAACACGAGGTTCAAAAGACAAATCAGTCTTTATAGCCAGGGGGTTATCTTGAATGACCGCCTGCCCTTCTTTTGAAACGGCCTCTATGCCTGCCTGGGTTTGCTCGCTAAAGGAGGTCCTGGAGTTCAAGTCCTGCTTGTATTGCCCGAGGAAATACATAAGCCAGACGGCCACTGGAAGCTTATGGGCCTCCTGTATATTCGTCATGGGCTGGTCTTTGGGGGTATCTAAGGAAGGCCCATCCACTTCATATGGATCTCCCTTATCCACTACAGGCATGTCTTGAGGAATCTGCAGGTCTTGAATGCGTTGCAGCACCATCTGGAGCTGCTCTATATCGCCCTGCTCCACTGCTTTGATCAACATCTGCTGAATCTCGGCAGGGAGTTGGTGCACCAGCACAGCAAGTTGTAACAGCCCTTGTTCCTCAGGCATCTGTTGCGTCGAGGCAGGCATCACCACATTGCTATCGCCATTCATTTGTAATTCCGTCTGGGCCCCCATGGTGACCTGGCCTGAGGAGTTTTTTTGTGCAGTTAAGGCGGTCAATTTGGTCATAATTGTCATAAAGCCGCTGTCCTGGCCCATAAGATTGGCCTTTTCTAAAAAACCATTGGCATTCGCCATGCCCCCAGGGTCTGCCAAAGGCTGTCCAACAGTCAACATCGTCATGGCATTCATCATATGTCTCCTCCATGAATGAATAATCACGGTTATCTCAGCAAAGCCCATGCCACTTTCAGCTCACTGAAAGACTGTAGGCCAAAAAACCGCACTGGCTCATTGACAAGCCCCGCTCTCTCTTATATAAAGTTTCCAAGTCGGGACGTGGCTCAGTCTGGTAGAGCACAGCGTTCGGGACGCTGGGGTCGGAGGTTCGAATCCTCTCGTCCCGACCATTTTTAACATCTTGAAGGAGTAATTACCCATGCTCATTCCCATAAAAAGGGCGTTGATCAGCGTAACAGATAAAAGCGGCATAGATATGCTGGCAAAGGAACTCTCTAAAATGGGGGTGGAGATCGTCTCCACAGGCGGCACTGCCAAGGCCATTCGAACCGCCGGTGTACCGGTCAAGGACATCTCCGAACTTACAGGCTTTCCTGAAATGATGGACGGCAGGGTCAAGACCCTGCATCCTAAGGTACACGGCGGCATCCTGGCTGTGAGGGGGAATCCCACACATATGGAACAGATGCAGGCAAACGGCATATTGCCCATTGATTTGGTGGTGGTTAATCTCTATGCCTTTGAAAAGACCGTGGCCAAGCCAGGTGTCACGCTGTCAGAGGCCATCGAAAATATTGACATAGGAGGCCCGACCCTGCTCAGGTCCTCTGCCAAAAACTTTCGCTATGTCACCGTAGTCGTGGACCCCAATGACTACAACCTGGTACTAAATGAGATGAAGGTCAATAACAATGCCACCACGCTTACCACTCGCTTTCATCTGGCCAAAAAGGTCTTTGCCACTACTTCAGCATATGACCAGGCCATATCGGCATATCTTGCCAATATAGACACCTCCAAAGAGGCAGAATTTACCTAAAAAGCTAAGGCCCTCAAAAAATCTTCCCTCATAACCTATGATTACACTGGGGAAAAAACCGCTTATATGCGCATCAGTCGCCTGTGAGACTGAGACATCCCTTTACAACCTGTTACAACAGGCTGTGGAACAACAGGCCCATGTGGCAGAAATCCGCTTGGATCACCTGACAGACCCCCATCGCATAGACCTCAAGACATTATGCAACAAGATACCTATCCCCATCCTCTTCACCAACAGGGCCTCCTTTGAAGGAGGCAGGTTCAGCGGTCCGGAAGAAGAACGGATATCCCTGCTAATAAATGCCATTGAAGCAGGTGCAGCAGGTGTGGATGTGGAGTTTGCCACTGAGAAAAAACTGAGCCAAAAGGTACAGACAAAGGCCATGGAACATGGCTGCACATTTATAATATCTCACCACGACTTTCAAGGTACACCGGATATGGCTACCCTTTGCAGCCTGCTTTCTGGAATGAAGGCTACTCATGCAGATATCATAAAACTCGTAACCACTGCGGAAAACGCAGATGATGTCAAGAGGCTCCTTTCCCTCTATGCTTGGCAGGACAGACAAAATGGGAACCCACCAGCCCTACCGGACAGAGGAGGCCACCTCATCGCATTCTGCATGGGAGAAAAGGGGCGTATAAGCAGATTGTGTGCCATGACCCTTGGCTCTGGATTTATCTATGCCGCCATTGCATCAGGGCAGGAAACCGCCCCTGGACAACTTTCAATCTCAGAGGTGAAAAGATTTCTGGACTATTGGTAACAACCTGTTTCCCTCTTGTTTTTCCCATAAAAACAGTTAAACAATATTCACGTTTGCCATTTTGCCAACTAAACTTAATAAAGGTCAACAACCATTGAAAAAACACATTTTGATTCTAATAACCTGCCTTTTATCCCTATTCTCTACAACCACTGGGCATGCTGAGGTAATTGACCGGGTTGTAGCAGTGGTCAACGATGAAATCATCACACTCCTGGAACTGGAAGAAAAGGCAGCCCAGATACTGAAACAACTGCCCAAAGACCAAGCAGATGGAGCCCTAATGGATACCAAAAAAAATGAATTGCTGGCACAGGTATTACCGCAACTCATAGATGAACACCTGGCCCAGGAAGAGATTAAAAAACTCCACATAGAGGTTTCAGACCAGGAAGTCGATGATTATATTCAACGCTTTGCCCAAATGAACAACCTGACGGTAGAAGAACTCAAAAAGCGCATGACGGCAGAGGGCATCAACGAGAAATCGTATCGTGACGAGATGCGAAAGCAGATAGAGAGACATAAACTCATCAATTCCCAGGTGCGCTCCAAGATTGTGGTAACAGACGAAGAGGTCCTGGCCTATTGGAAAGAGAACAACCCGCAGACATCGGCTGCCAAAGGGGCTTCCATTTATCTACAGCATATCTGCATCCCCTACACACCTGAAACCAAACAGGAGGCCAAGGCCCAGGCGGAAAATGCCTGGAAAGAGCTCAAAAAAGGAAAGACATTTGAAGAAGTCGCTCAAACCTGGTCCATGGTGCCCTCCAAAACAGAGGGCGGGGATTTAGGTGCCTTTACTCATCAAGAGTTGGCTCCCTTTATCAAAGAGGCCATCGCCGGCTTGAAACCAGGGGACTACAGCAAGGTTATTGATACGCCGGCAGGCTTTCAGATCTTTCGCATAAAACCCGTAAAGGCTGATGCAATGGCTGAACTGCCCTCTGATATACCCAAGGAACAGATTAAAGAGATACTCTTTCGTCAGAAGATCAACAAACGCTTTGAAGACTGGATGCGAGAACTGCGCTCAAAGGCAACTATCCGCATATTATTATAGTTTTGACTAACCACACATCTTCGTTTAATAAAATAAGGAGAGCTGATTTTGAATGGACGACCTTTCCCTTGGTGAATACTTGAAACATGGCCGTGAAAAAATGGAACTGACCATCGAGGACGTCTCTTTAGCCACCAAAATCTCAAAAAGAATGATAGAGGCCATGGAAAATAATGCATGGCACGAGTTTCACTCAGAGATATTTCTTAAACATTACCTCAGAAGATATACGGAGTTTGTGGGCCTCGACTACAACGAAGCCCACCTCTTATACCTTGAAAAGGTCAAAAACAACCTATCTCAACGGCATACACTGGGATATGGGATCAAATGGTTCATGAGACCGTCTGTCTTTGAAATAAGACCTGTTACAGCTGTTTTGTTGGCCATTCTTCTGATGATGGGGGCATGTTATATCTGGCTTATGAAATGAGGGAACCCATGAGTTATGAATAAACCCATAGAAACTCCGGCTATCATCCTTTCCTCCGCAGACCTTAACGAAAGCGACAAGCTTCTCACCTTTTACACTCAGAACGGCAAGGAACGGGCCATAGCCAAGGGTGCCAAGCGAAGCCAAAAACGTTTTTTAAATGCCTTAGAGCCCTTTACATATCTCAACCTTCAGATAGTGCCCCATCGCCTAAGTGGTCTCGGCCGCATAGAAAGCGCCGATGTACGACACAGTTTCGATGCCATTCGATTCCATGCCCAACACTTCATGTTTGCAACCCTGGCATGTGAACTAATAGATAAATGGACCAAAGAGGGCGATCCATGCCAACGAATATTTCAGTTGTTGCTTTGGCTGTTGCATAAGCTCCACGCATATGCCACTTCCGCCAAACAACATTCAGCTATTCAGGCAAAAACAGCCATGGTCTTTTTTCAGATCAAACTGTTACAATTTACAGGTTATGGATTAGACTGGAGCCGATGTAGGGTCTGCAATAGGACCATTCAAGGGGGACGCCTTCTGCAGGTCTCCGAAAAGGGCATTATATGTGAGGCATGTGATACCGATTCCCTAACAGCAGATACTATTCATACCTGTGCCGGAGTCATAAAGGCCATTCAATACCTCCAAGACAGGGAACTGCACGAAATACAACGACTTACTCTCTCAGATAGGATGTGGGCGGAGATATGGGATGTACTGGAGCGGCTGCATAAAAGGCATATCAGCCGCCTGTCTTCAGTGAAACTCAATAGCTACGATATCATCAGGACACAAACAACATTATCTGGGAAAATGGCCCAACAACCCAATAACTCCGCCTCGTTCCAAAGAAATCAGGCAGCTTAACACCTCATCAGGCCATTCCAGCTAATTCCTTAAGTCTCTGGACCCGCTCTGAAATAGGCGGATGGGTACTAAAAAGGTTTGCTATAGCCCCGCCGCTCAATGGGTTCACTATATACATCTGGGCTGTAGCAGGATTTACATCCATTGGCAGCTGTCTGTTCCAAGCCTCCAATCGTTGCAGGGCACCTGCCAAGGCCAATGGCCTGCCGCAGATATGGGCGCCTGTCTCGTCAGCCAAAAATTCCCTGCTTCTCGAGATGGCCATCTGAATGAGCATGGCAGCAATGGGGGCGACTATCATCATCACAAGGCCGCCTATCATACCACCGATGCCACCACCTTCGTCATCATCAGATGAACGACCAAACCCACCAAACATCATTGCCCATTGAGCCATATTTGCCAGATAGCTTATGGCACCTGCAATCATGGCAGCAATGGAGCTGATGAGGATATCTCTGTTCTTGATATGCCCTAACTCATGGGCGATCACCCCCTCCAATTCCTCTCGAGAAAGCAGCCGCAGGATACCATCTGTGACGGCCACAGCGGCATGTTCAGGATTGCGTCCTGTGGCAAAGGCATTGGGGGTCTCTTCTGGTATGATATAGACCTTGGGCATGGGCAACCCCGCCTTAAAAGCGAGACGCTGCACAATGGCATGGAGTTCAGGGGCCTCCGCCTCTGAAACAGGCTGTGCGCCGCTCATGGCCAGGGCAATCTTATCGCTGAACCAATAGGCGGCTAAATTCATGACACCTGCCATCACAAGAGCGATGGTCATACCGCTTTTGCCTCCCACGGCCTGCCCTACCATCAAGAACAACACCGTTAGTAAAGTAAGCAAAAAGGTGGTTTTAAGGGTGTTCAGCATATTTACCTCTTGAGCACAATCTTTATTAAAATGACCTGTAGTTACAGGACATCCGCACAAACTATGTGTATTTTTTATGTAATTGCAAGGGATATCAGCAAGTCCCTTGCATCATTTTGGTGGCCGCCTCCACATCGGCTTTACTGCCTATAAAGAGGGGGACCCGTTCATGCAAGGCCTGGGCTTGAATCTCCAGAATCCTTTTGGAACCATCCGTTGCAGCACCGCCAGCCTGCTCCGCCAAAAAGGCCAGAGGAAAGGCCTCACACAAAAGGCGCAGCTTGCCACGGGGCTTTGCAGGGTCTTTTTTATCGGCAGGATACATGAAGATGCCGCCTTCCAAGAGATTTCTATGAAAATCAGCCACAAGTGCACCTATATAACGGGCACGATAGGGTTTGTTCCTTTCATTCTGGTCTGACTTAAAGAAGGCCACTGTCTTTTTTGTCCTTTCATCCCAGTACATCTCATTGGCCTCATTAACAGAATAGGTCTTGCCCCTTTCAGGCATGACTATCTTGGGATGGGACAGCAAAAACTCCCCAACCGAAGGGTCAAGGGTAAAGCCTGACACTCCATCGCCAGTGGAATAGACTAACATGGTGCTGGGACCATAGAGGAAGTAACCAGCGGCCACCTGCTCCATGCCGGTTCTTAAAAAATCGGAAAGCCTTACCGTATCACCCTCGCTGACCTTGCGATAAATGGAAAAGATGGTTCCTATGTTCACATTCACATCTATATTAGAGGAACCATCCAAGGGATCAAAGACCAATAGATAATTGCCCCGTGGCATATCCTCTGGCACCTCGATAATGTCGGCATTTTCCTCTGATGCCATGGCGCACAATACACCACAGCGCTGCATACGATATATGAGCACTCGATTGGCAAAATCATCCAACTTGCGCACCTGTTCACCTTGCACATTGATCTCGCCTGTGAGCCCCAGGATATCCACAAGCCCTGCCTTCTTAACCTCTCTGGCAATGATTTTCGCCGAAAATATCAATTCCGTAAGCAATCTTGTAAACTGGCCTGTAGCAGCAGGAGACTCTCTCTGGCTTAGCAAAAGATGCTCCATTACACTTATACCGATTCCTTCCATAACTCCTCCTTTTATATGACTATAGGGTCCCTTGAAAAATAAACCAGTACCATTTTGTAATGCACCCCATCCATTTCTCACCCATGCCTGGCGTACACAAGTCACTCCAGCCGGCTCGCAACACTCACCGCTGCCCTTCGCATTCTCCAGGCACTTCGCCCCGCGAGGATGCGGAGTGATAGTGGAACGAAATGACCGCACACAATAAATATGCTATCAACACTAAATTTCATTGGGAAGCCTGGGCTGCGTGCGGCGCCATTTTTCAGTCTTATGGACCTGCCCTCAACGCATCTATAACCAAAGGTGTCTCAGTTCCATTGACACCTTCCATCCCCACAACAATTCTGAGCATGAATCTGGTTATAAGCGCCTGGGAAACCATATCCCCGATAGAGGCGTTCTCGAATGACAAACACTTTTGCAAGAGGCCCTGTTTCCACTGTTGTTCCACGGACAAGGGGCTACAATGTACGCCTTGTGGCAGGGGCTGAGGCATTGGCATTGGTTACAGTTGACCCGTGATAATGACAGTTGATGCATGGGATAGGAGTGCCAGGGCCACCATGGCAGGAGCCACACGAGGACTGGATATATGGATAATCTCCACCAACTGTACATACTCCCAGCCATTAATTGTCCCACCATTTATAAGCCTGGTCATCCATATGGCACTGCCTGCAGAGGTAGCCAAGGTCCTGTGTCCCTGTGCCGATTGTTCCGAGCAGCGCCCCCCATTAACCGTTTTTCTGAAAGAAAGGTGTTTGGCGAACCATGCGGCTCATGGCAGTCCAGACATGAAAACACCTTACCCAGACCTGAGGTCGTACACGAAGAAGCAGGATTATAAGGTGGCTTAATGCAAATATTAGTAGTGGCGCTGTTCTTTCCGTGTTTATCGCCGCCTGCTGCGTCACCGCTGATGCCAGAATCAACACCATCCATAGGAGGTGCAGCAGGAAAGCTGTAAAAAAATATACTCCGGCATCCCTTCATCCTCAGTAGATCTATCATCTATATGCTCCTCCGAGGAGTAGCTACATTTCTGTATTTCTTTTATAGAATAAAAGCTTTCCATCGAATGTCAACCCCATGTGCCCCTAACACACCATATCTGTCCGTAACGTTAAACATACAATCCAGGTTGAAGATGATTTAGACTTGTATTGTTGACTTTGTCATTTGTGTCATTAGATTTTGTTAAAATCCATGTAAAGGAGGGCTTATGCCTGAAAAGGATTATTACAAGATATTGGGGGTTTCCCGTGCAGCTTCTGCAGATGAAATAAAAAAGGCCTTTCGCAAACAGGCCATGAAATATCATCCCGATAAAAATAAGGGCGATAAACAGGCGGAAGAACGATTTAAGGAGATAAACGAGGCATATGCCGTACTGAGTGATCCTGAAAAGCGGAAACAATACGATACCTTTGGTTCTTCGGATTTCAACAAGCGTTACACCCAGGAGGATATCTTTAGAAACTTCGATTTTGCCAATGTCTTCAGGGACATCGGTATGGGCGGCCGTTTCAAGCAATATGGCGGCTCCAGGGGTGGCATGAATTTCGAGGATATCTTTTCGAGCATTTTCAATGTGGGGGGAGGGCCTGATTTTGGAGAGCACTTTCAGCAGACCGCACCGAAGGGGCAAGACCTGGTGCTGGAGATGGCTCTCACACCTAAAGAGATGCTGGAGGGTTGTCAGAAGCTCATCATGTTGGACAACGGAGGCAGACAGGAAAGGCTTTCGGTGAAAATACCTGCGGGTGTGGCCCCTGGTAAAAAGATCCGGCTGGCTGGGAAAGGGAATTACGGCCCTGGGGGCAGGGGGGACCTGTATCTGCTCATCACGCCTCAGGATGACGGCCGTTTTAAGATTCAGGGCGTGGACGTGTCCTTGGAGCAGGAGATTGCCTTTAGTGACGCCTGCCTTGGGACAGAGATAGAGGTGCCCACCATAGAGGGTGGCAAGGTGCGCGTAAAGGTGCCAGCGGGCACGGGTGCAGGTCAGCGCCTGCGCTTACAGGGCAAGGGTCTGCCCGATGCCGCGGGTAAAAGAGGTGACCAGTATATCCAGTTTTTTATACGTGTGCCGAAACGGCTGACTCAGCGGCAAAAGGAGCTGCTTCAGCAGCTTAAAGAGGTCGGGCTGTAAGGGGCCTTGCAAAATTGCCATTAATTCTAATTTTTCAAGGCCCCCTGTAATTATAAGGCGTGTTTCTCCACAAACGCCTTGACCTCTGCCACGGAGCAGGGCATCACCGTAAGACGCTGTGGTTTCTGTTCGATGCCACTCAGGCTCGAAGGTCTGGGCGGTTCCACACCGGTAGCCGCCCTGACTGCCTCTGCAAACTTGGCAGGGTGTGCCGTGGCCAGACATACGATAGGGCCTGCGAGGGTCTTTCTGTGGGCCATGGCAGCGGCCACCCCCACAGCGGTGTGAGGGTCGAGGATGTAGCCTGACTTATGATAGAAATCTTTGATGGTCTGAGTGGTGAGCTTCTGGTTCACTGCAAGGGCTGACATGTCCCCTCGCGCCGTCTCCATCTGTTTCTCGTTGAATTTGATTTCACCCTGCTGTTCGAACAGGGTCATGGCGTCTTTGACCAGTTCACCGGACTCGTTCATGAGGTAATACAGGTATCGTTCGAAATTGCTGGCTATCTGTATGTCCATGGACGGACTGATGGTGGGAACCACCTGTCTGGCCTTTTTGTAGCGGCCTTCTGTGAGAAAACGGGCCAAGATGTCGTTTTCGTTGGTGGCCAAAATGAGCCTTCCGATGAGGCCGTTCAGCATGCGTTTGGCCACATATCCAGCAAAGATGTCACCGAAGTTCCCTGTGGGCACGGAAAAATGCACCGGGTTCAACGGAGTTCCCTTTAATCTGAGGCAGGCATAGATGTAATAGACCACCTGCGCCATCACTCTGGCCCAGTTGATGGAGTTCACCGCACCCAAGTGGTGTCTTTCTTTGAATTCCAGGTCGTTGAAGATGGTCTTCACAATGGCCTGACAGTCATCAAATGTGCCCTCAATGGCTATGTTGAAGACATTGGCGTCCGGCACAGTGGTCATCTGCATGGCCTGTATGGGGCTTACCCGTTTATGGGGGTGCAAAATGAAGATGTGAATGTTCTTTTTGCCCTTGACGCCATAAATGGCGGCACTTCCGGTGTCTCCTGATGTGGCACCCAGGATATTGAGCCTGCCGCCCCGCTTTTCCAGTATGTAGGCAAAGAGATTGCCCAAAAATTGCAGGGCGATGTCCTTGAATGCCAGGGTAGGGCCGTGAAACAGCTCCAAGATGTGCAGACCGTTTAATTCCACCAGAGGGGTTACTTCGTCTGTGTCGAAGGAGGCATAGGAGGTGTCGATGAGTTTTTGCAGGGTTTCCGTGGGTATATCCGTTGCAAAGAGGCGGATTACCTCAAATGCCAGATCTGCATAGCCGAGCCGTGACCATTTCTGCAATGTCTCAAATGGAATCACCGGAATAGTTTGGGGCAGTAGAAGCCCGCCATCCGTGGCCAGGCCCATCATTACCGTATCCTCAAAGCTTATGGGGGTTATGCCTCCTCGAGTGCTGATGTATTTCATAGGCTAATTCCTGAGTTAACTTCCTTGAATTATTTACTGGGGCACGGGCCCAAATACTTACCCTTGGCAGTTACTATCTGTTTCATGGGTGGTTCACCTTTTGCCTGCGTGTTAATTACCATTTTGCTCTCCATGACATTGCCGGTATAGGTGGCAGTGCCTTCAGTGGTCATTTTCATGTCTTCTTCATTGCAGACAGCAGTCCATTTAACTGTGTTGCCCCTTTTCTCCTGATTTATGATTTTACAGTTATGTTCTTTCATGTCTTTATCCTGGGGCACCATATTTTCCTTTGTGATACACTGTTTGACTGTGACCTGCATGGTATTTCCCTGAGTGGACATGCTCATGCCAGGCGGAAGTTGTACGCCTGGTGGCAGTTTGGGCATCTCTTCCATGCCTTCCATCTGCATGTGTGTAGTGAACTCCCACAGACCCTCTTTGACTTCTGAATCAGTGGCATGGGAAGTGCCATTGGGCACGAAAATGGTGATTGCGGATATACACATTGTACAGGCAATAGCCGCTGTGGTTGTTTTAAATTGTGGCATTTTCATGCGGGTTCTCCTCCTTTTTCTTTTGACATAACTAAAAGTTAAAAATCTGCTGGCCTGTTTCTCGACTTCTATTCCACCCTTGGCATAAAGCCAGGCCCATTACAGGGTTGCGTCGTCTCCCCTGACTGTATGGCATAAAAACCAATAGTAAGGTCAATGTAGGGTGAAAGATGGGGAAAGGCAAGAGAAAAATGAATGAGCATGACTCCTTGGGGGTGTTTGAGAGGCGTTGAGAGGCGTTTGGTGGGCGTTGGGGGGGGTTGAAAGGCGTTGGTGGGCGTTGGTGGCGTCAGCGGTGAAGCATTTGT
>Ga0209162_1003120_pt1 | contig 13666 bp, 5 predicted proteins | sample YNPNPMetaG_FD_187121 | JGI IMG/M metagenome (GOLD analysis project Ga0209162, IMG submission 187121) | Anoxygenic and chlorotrophic microbial mat microbial communities from Yellowstone National Park, USA - YNP NP MetaG (SPAdes) (version 2) ...
GATCCTCAACATCAACACATCCCCAAAACTCAGTTTCCCACCCTCCTCTATCACCTCCATGATCTCCTTGTCCCTCAGCGCGGCGCAACCGCAACCGAATGGTCACGGTCAGATAACGGCGCTGGCTGCACGCTCGGCGTTTCTATGGCCGGTCGTGCCATCGGCCTTTTGAAAGGACAATCACATCCTGATTCCGTATCATCCTGCGCTTCCCTTGCGCACCGCATCCTTGATCCGTTGGATGTGCCCCCGACCGAGTCCCTTTACCTCGCAGCCGAGCTCAAAATACCGGCGTATTTTGGCGTCGTCCAAAATGCAGAAACAATCAACAACGGCGATGGGCTTGCCGGCGCTCTTGACCACCCACTCCGGGTCCAGTTCGAGATACTCCTTGTGTCGAACGGCAAGGACCACAGCGTCCATGTCTTTTAGCGCAGTCGCAAGGTCGCGCTGCACACGCAGATTCTTCAGCCCATCCTGCCGATGGAAAAACCGCGCCAGACTGTAGCCCGGATGAGGGTAGGTATCCTGCGCCTCGAATTCCCACCAGTGTTCAACATACGGGTCGTGAACATGCACATTGGCCCCCATCTCGGCCAGTTTGCGCACGATGATTTCCGACCCGCTGTAGCGGGTGTCACCCACGTCTTCACGATATGATGCGCCAAGAATCAACACATCAGCCGCTGCGAGCGGTTTGCCCATGTTGCGAAGCGCGTCCCGCACAAGCTGCGGGGGGCGAAGCGACCGCGTGTCGTTGATATCAACCGCCATTGGCGTGATTCTGAATATGTCATCGTTCCACCCAAAAATGTGCTCGTAAGCCCACATCCCCAATCCACCGTCCTTGGGCAAACAGTATCCGCCAATGCCCGGTCCGGGGAAAATAATGTTTGAATGTGTCGGTCTGACCTTGATCGCGTCGATTACCTTCTTCAGGTCCACGCCATTGCGTTCGGCAAACACCGACCATTCATCGAGAAATGCCAGGATGGTAGCGCGGTAGCTGTTTTCGACAATCTTGGCTGTCTCGGATTCAACCGGTTTGTCGAGAACCGTCAGAGGATACTTCTCCGTGTTGAGCACGCTTTCGAGGAAACGCACAACACGTTCGCGGGCGACTTCATTGATGCCGCTGCAAACCCGCCAGAAATCTCGAATGCTGGCGACATAGTTTCGCCCCGGCATGACACGCTCGTAACTGTGCGCCAACAGAGGGTCGGACTGAATGCCCCGCCGTTCAAACGTTTTCTTCATTATGGGATAGGCGACCTGCTCGGTTGTGCCGGGTGCAACAGTGGTTTCAATCAAAACAAGGGCATCGGGTTGGATGTGTTCCGCAATGGTTGCGATCGACGCCTCCAGAGCCTCCATGTCAGCAGCTCCTGTGCGAACGTTGCCGAGCGATTCTTTCAAGTAGTCGCACTGCACGTCCACAACCACAACGTCGGCCAGTTTCAACGCCTCCAAATTGTAGGTCGCAACCAACGTCCGATCCTCCTTCACGCAGCGTCGAATCAGCTCGTCCACCTCGGGATCCTCGGACTTCACCGGCGATACGCCGCGGTTGAGCAATGGAATCTTCCAGAAACTTCGCGGACTCGGGCGTTGCACGCCGATGACAAACTTGGATGGTTTGCCGGCCTTGTCACGCGCGCTGGCCACAACGGCCGCCATCACTGCACCGACAAAACCTAGCCCGACGACAACCACAACCTCACGACCCAGCTTCCGGTTTTGTGCGGCCATCTTGCTGAGTCGCGCAAATTCCTTCCTGTAATCATCAGATTTGGGCAGGGGGAATTTCTCACCGGCAGGACTTGTGGAAAACACATCTCGCTCTTTCATAAGGGACATTTTGCGCATATACAGCCCTATTTGTCCCCCTTAGGTCAATTACAAAACTCTCAGCGCGGCAGAGTTGCACGCAATTCGCTTGCCCATCAACTACGATTGTCCATACTCGGCCTGCAATGAACGCGGCAGAATCCAAGCCCGTCATAGAATGCAATCTGAAGTCGCACAAACCGAGATCAAGCACCATGGCATCTTCCAAAAAACAATCACGTTTGCCTCATCCTGTAAGAACGGTTCGTTCCGCCAATCGTATCTGTGTCGCGCTGGGCCTTTTCCTTGGCATTTCGGCCACCGCGGCCGACATTTTACCGCCCATTTTCGCCCCGCCCGAACCCCCGGGAATGAAGCAGCTCTTCAACGGCAAAGACCTCACCGGATGGGATGGGGACCCGCGGCTCTGGTCCGTGCGCAACGGAGCAATCCACGGCGAAACAACCCCAGAGTCGCCAGCCAAGGGCAACACTTTCCTGATACTCAAAGGTCAAACATTCGCGGACTTTGATCTGCGGCTCTCGTTCCGGTGCAGCTCGAACAACAACTCCGGCGTTCAATACAGGTCCCGCCACGTCACGGAAGGTAACCCGCCCAACAATTGGGTGGTCCGCGGTTATCAACACGAAATCCGAAATGAGATCAACCTCCCAAATGTGACCGGGTTTATCTACGACGAAGGAGGGAAGCGGGGCAGAATGTGCCTCGCCGGCGAAAAAGCCACATGGGAAAACGGAAAGAAAAACGTCACCGGCACACTCATCGACCAGGAATCTTTCAAGAAACTGTTCAAGTTGGACGACTGGAACGACGTCGTCATCGTCGCCCGTGGCAATCACATCCAGCATTTCCTCAACGGCAGACTAATAATGGATTTCACCGACAACGACCCGCAACTGGCGCTCAAGGAAGGAATCATCGCCTTCCAACTCCACGCCGGCAAACCGATGTGGGCCGAGTTCAAAAATATCCGCATAAGTGAATAGCCGGGACCTTGCTTTTGTCCGGCGATGCATGCGATGCGAGAACGCCAATGTGCTGTCGCCACTTTGGATCGAAAACTTCACCGGAATGACGATCCGGGCGTGCTTCATAAACCACCCGGCGAGATCTCCTTCCGGATCCTGACCCAAAGGCAGAAAACGCATTGGCAGAAACATCACTGGCAGAAAAATGAGGTTGCTGTGGGTTCGCAGCAGTGCCTCAGAGGGTGATTTGTGGCATGCACCGTCTTTCTGCCCTGCATTTTTCGTCTCGCCAGAATGTCAATCCCTGAGCCATGGACGGCCGCCAGTGCGGTTCGCGCGCTGAAGCCGATATCGTGTCTGTCCCCTTTTATTGCTCCGCGAGCGCCACCCCCCCCAACGGTCCCCAACAGTCTTCGGAAACCTCACGCATGACCCCAAATCTCGTCTGCCCCTTGAGCGACGAAGTCGCCCCTTTCAGCGCGGCACAACACAGCGCTCAGCTTGGAACGAACGCATTTATCTCGCCGCGATCCTTCGGTTGCGGTTGCGCCGCGCTGACAAGGGTCCGGGCTAAGCCGTGCGTGCCGAAACGAGCCCACGCCGGAAACGTACGCATCCGGCAACAACAATCAGAACCATCACCAAACACCCAAACCGCCACATCGCCGGCGCCGGCTGAACAGCAGTCGCGTACAGCCGCACACCAAGGTCAGCCCACGGGTCCACTTCCAGCGGCCTGACAAATGTCAGCACCCTGCCCTGCTCAGGGATAGTCGCCCGAATCGCAGCCGGACTCGGCAATGCGGCTTCCTGCTGCTGAATGATGCGCTCAGCCAGTTTCATTTGGACGGCGCTGTCGTCGGCAGTGTTTCTGTCGATCAACTGTTTTGCTTCTTCCTGCGTGTAAACGGTCTTTCCCTCGCGCAATGCACGCGGAATGGCCGAAATCGCGCCTGTCTCACCTGCGAGTTTGGCCTGACCGACATTGAGACCGACCAGGGCCTGCTGCATTTTCAGGTTGTGCAACTGCACACGCGCATCTTCATTGAATGCGCTGTCGTGCTGCGACAAACCAAACGCTGCCTGGAGACTGCGCCGCGCCTGTTCGGGATCGCCCTTTTCGAGCAACTGATTTGCCGTGTTAAGGTACTTCTCGGCTTCGCGGGTCTTTTGCATTTGCATCGCAAATTCATTTTGAATGTAGGAGTTGAGATCGAGTGCAACCCGCGCCGGAATTGCCTGATCGCTCTGCAATTGCAGTGTGCCGGTCCAATGCGTCACCTTCCATTTCTCGCTCAGGAAAACGCGCCACGTAATGTTCTCAAGCGGCAAATCAAGCTTGGGCCCGGCCATCCGCAAATCCAACGACCTCGGCCTGCCACGCCCGACGCGGCTCGAATAAAAGAACTCGACAGTGGTGTTTTCCCCGATCTTCGAGTGTTCCTGCAACGGGATGAGGACCTGGTTTGTCTCGCGCCATGGCCACACGCTGTTCTGGTTGACAAATGCGAACCAGAACCGCGCCTGCTCCGGCAGCGTGACACGGAGCAACCGCTTGTCGCCGGGCACAAGTTGCAACGTCACCTGCGTAAGCATCATGCCGTCATCCGACAAAGCCGATGTCAAACCAAGGCTCTGCACGCGCGCCGGTAAAAGCCGCGCAGCTTCGTGCCTGACCAGTTTGACCGGCAAACTGAACGCGGGATCGACAACGCGATAGGTATAGTTTGCCGCCGAGGCAGCAATGCCCTGCCGGAGAACGCGCGGGATTGATTGCCACTCTGCCGACTGGAGCGCCGGCGGCAGCGAATCGACGTGAATCTGCAAGCGCCCTGCAGTCTGAACCGTCACAAACCCGCGCTGAAGGTTGACTTCCTCCGCCTCGATGCCCAACAACGTCAGTTCACCCGCCGATTCCGGAACCTGAATTCGGTAGCTGACCTGCATCAGGTACTTGCCGATCACGCGCCGGTGCAACTTGATTTCCCAATCGCGCCACACCGTGTTCGTGCCGGGCTCGCGCTGGACAAAATCTGAAACCTGGTCGCCCCGAAACCGCACGCTGTCCGCATTTGCCGGAAGCCGCACAACGAGGCTCTTCAAACCTGTGTTTTCAATCTCATACTGCATGTTGGCGTCCACCCGGACTTGAGCGTCGCTTATCGTCAGATGCTGAAGGCTTGTGACCTGTATCCATGCATCGACACGTTCAAGCGCAAGAGCAAGGCGCCAGTCCCGCTCCAACAGCCGAAAGGCGAGCACGCCCTTCTGTCTCACACCCACCGTCACGGGGTCTATTTGAGTCACGCCTTCCCTTGTCGTCACTTGGAGGCGCAAACCCTGTTCGGGAACCAACACCAGTTGGCCGCGCTGTTTTTCAGCCTCGTTCAAAACGATCCGGGGAACAACCCAGTTGCTGGCCGACCGCACGCCCGAGCCAACAAGGCTTATCGCGAACGAATGTTTGCCCTCGGTCCGGCTCTTGAGATGCAACGTCACAAGCCGGCCAGAATCGGACTTGATCTCTGTCCAGTGACTCATTGCCTGGCCGCTGATGGACTCGACATCCATCCCGGTTGGCAGTTCAAAGCTGAGCTTGAATATCCCGGCCCGGGTTATCTGGGCTTCGAGTGTGGCAGCCAACAGCGTGCGATCCTCGGCAAGCGACAGTGTTTGTTGAGATTCAACTCTGACGTCCGCAGCAACCGCTGACGCCTTCACAACCACCGCCCCGGTGGGCTCCGAATACCGAAACGCGCGGCGCAAAGCCAAACCCGGTATCTGCGCCCGCAGCGTTTCCACCAATCCCCCCGGAAAATCCTCGAGATTGATCGGTGACAACCCCGTCGCGACAACGTCGTCCAGTTGAACTTCCTGGCCGGTCGCCACAGCCACAAGCCCAACCTGCCCTGCCGCCTTGTTGACCGAAATCAATCCGGCCTTTTGTTCGAACGGGAGCGCGCCGCTGGCAATTTGTGACCTGATAAGAATGGTCATTGGTCGCGATTGCGCCGGGCTGAGTGTCACCCGCAACAAGCGCTCGGCAGGATCAAACCGCCAAACCGCCATCGAAGGCATTTCCACGTCGCTTATCGTGATCCCCTCAGGAACATTGAATGTCAGTTCCGACACTTCACCCTGCGCGGGCCGAATGCTGACACTGTGACGTCCTTCAATCACCCCGGCAGTCGGCACGTAGAGCTGGCTCATTTCAGCATAAAACACGACCGCTTCACGCCGCGTGTCGCGCGCGCGCGGTTTCCACCCAATCCATGAGTCAACCGCAGGTGCAAGCACAAGCGTCGCAACTGTGTTCGTCGCCGGAGCGATCTGTTTCCGCACCACAGACACCGCTCGGGGGGACTGCACATCCACGTCCTGACCAACCACGGTCACTGTGATCTGGTTGACGAGACCGGGCTCGACCGGCATCGCAAACCCCCGTTCGCCGTCCCGGTCAACAACCCGCACATGGTAGTGCAAATCGACCTCGATCAACCCCGCTTTTTCGGCAAGCAAACCCTGCGTGGGCCGCGGTTCAGTCGCAAGCTGCACCAATCGCCCGGCATCTGCAGGAAATCCAATCCGCGTGATCACCCCCGGCGCATGAATGATCGGCAGCACCTGCCCTTTGTTCGCCTGCCATTTGATCTTTGCATTCCCAATCGCAAACCGCTCTTCTATGCGCACGTCCTGAACAACCGAATCAGCCCGCCACACCGCATTCGCACCAGGCACACCCGGCGCCTCCGCAGACAGCCCACGACCGCACAGCGCAAAAAGCCCGATCAACACGCCGATCACAGCCGAACCCGCTGCCGCACCGTTCCCAACCCCGGGCGTCGGCCCGGGCTTCTCGCATGCTTTTCCCCAGCATTTCACCGCGGGCAGGAACAACTCCAGCACCAGAAAGACACACGCCACCGCAAAAAATCCCACACCGCCATCGGGCAGCCGCAGCGCCGCCCAGAAAACCAGAACCCAGGCAAGCGTAACGCCGTTCTTTGCCAGCCAAGCCCGCGACGTGAGCCTGCTCCACGCCCACAACACCAACCCCGCCAACCCTGGCCACAACACCCAAAGAAGTGACACCACCGACATCTGCGCATCCACGTTCCCAACATCAACCGCCAGCGCCACGTCGGACTGTTGGATCGGAGCAACGAAATGCAAATCCCGCACCTGCGCGCCACGCGCCGATTTCACCTCGAACGCGAGCCACAAAAGCAGTGCCACCGCACAAACCCCGGCCAAAAACGCAATAACACCGCCAAACAACCGCCTCAGCGTGAATCTTCCAACTCCTTCAGTCGATGCGAACCGGCACGCCACCACCGCCAAAACCGCCAACAACAGGCTTACCCCGATTGTGCCGCCTGTCCGCCAGCTTTCGCTGCTGGACAGCATCCGCCGCAACCCGGCAAAACCTGACGGATCAACCATCCCGCCAGCAGGCGTAAGCGTGCCGCCCCGGTACATCAGCCTCTTCCCCTCGTCCGGTTCAATCCGCCATTCGGTCAACAACACCGGCGCGGCCAGCACCGGCGCCGATACTCTCATTTTCGAGGCCGATTTCGCGCGCGACGCTATCTTGACCCGAAGTTCATGGAGTGTGTTCGGGTCCGCCTTCTGCGGCAATGGGATCAGGTTCGTCTGCCCATCAACAATCGGCACAACAACGTTGCTGTTGACAATTGTTGACCATAGCCGGGCGCCCTCCGGCAAAGACAGCCTGAGATGCGGCATACCTTTGTTTTTGACGAAATACCTCGCATCGGTGACCACCTGCCCTTCGCGCGTAATCCGCGTCACAATCGATGCGCGATCAATCACCTGGCTCACCATGTCGCCTTGCGCCAGCGGTTGCAGCGCCAACTGCAGGTTGAACGGGCGGCTCGTGTACCGGTACGCGGCCAAAATCGGCGCGTCGAAAAACAATCTGTGCTCGGGTGGAACCTCGCCGGGTTCAAGGGGAGTCAGCGACGAAGACACGTTGACAGGCTGCACATTGAACTGATAGCTGCTCACAACAACGGTGTGCCCCTGCTCGGATGCTGCGTCGAGCGGTCGCGCTCCGGTAAACGTCAGAGTTTCGCCCTGCGCCTTGAACGGACGTTCATAGGTCACCAACAACGTGTAAGCCCCTGAAACCGGCGTGTGCAACTGCACCAGATAACCGCTCTCGGTCTTTTGCCAACCTCTAATGTCTTTGCCCGTGAACTCGACGTTGAAGTACTCGCCGGACAATTCAACCCGGAACGCAGGCGTTGGCGCGCCGGAAACAAGGTAGTTGATTATACTGCTCCCATAAGCAATCCCCTCGCCCACGGAAAAAAGATGAAACGCGTCAGCCTGAATCGACTGCGGCAGACGCTCGACATTCATTGTCAGCGCCCACCCCGCGTCACTGATCCTGTACGCCGCCTGAATCCCGACGACCTTCTTCGGAAAAAACGCCGTCGCAACTTCCGTCAGCCCGCTCACAGCCCCTGGCGTCATCCGGTACCCTGTTTCTGCTGCAACCCCCACATGGCCGCGGACCGATTTCGCCTTCAACACTTCGATCCGTGGCAGTCGCCATGTGCCCTCGCCCAGAGCCTGGTTGCGCTCGAAACGAATCTCCACAAGTTGCCGACCCGACACCGGATTGGCATAAACAAGACGCAGGCTTGTCTCGGTTCCGCTGTCGGTCACAAAATAATCGCTCAGCCCGGACGCGTTGAGCCGTGCAACAGCATAACCCGGCGGCGCACGAACCATCAGTTCCCGCACCGGCGCCTCGCGTATGTCCAATTCAATCTCCGCATCGATCGCCAGCTCGGTCTCGCCAAGACTGTATGTCAACACCTCCGATACAGCCACTTCGGGCAATATGTTGTCCGCCTGAAGCCTCAGTCGGAGATCGCCGCCAGAGTACCTGTACGCAAAGGTCTGCGTCGCACGCGGCGCCGCCAGACCTTTGCTCGAGTCGGTTTGCGGAAATTGTTCAGGCGATATCTGCGACAGCCCCGTCGTCTGCACAACCTCGATCCTCACTGCGCCATCGTTCACAACCCGCACCCACCCGGCAAACCGCGTCGCGCCTTCCGGGCGCAACGTGATCGCATCCATCGTTTGCGGAAACGAACCGAGGGGCGTTTGCATCTCGACCTGTACCACAAACCGGTCTTTCTGCGGCTGGTTAAGCCGAACCTCCAATGGGCGCTCGCCCTTGCTCGAACCAGGGCCAACGTTCCATGCAAGCACTGCCGGCCCTTGAACGCGCGTGACTTCGCCTTCCCCACCTATTACCAACACAACCCGGCTCAATTCCCCTTGCATCACTTTGAAGTCAAGCACCGCGCTCTGCCGCATCAAACCCGGCCCCACCGAAACCTGCGAGAAAAGTTCAGCCGCATAGAACAGCGCACCCTCCTGTTCGCGGCGGGCGCTCTTCCACGCCAGATCAACCGTGCCATCCGGCGGCAAATGGCTCGCAAACTCATTGCCGGACCGCTCAGGGCGCGCAGCCCCAACAAATTGAAACTCGGTTTCCGCAGGCAAACCGCGCAGTAGAATCGGTTGCAACGTCCCCGGCGCAGTACGAAAACTGATCTTGTTCCACCCGTTTGTGACACGAACCGCCGCGTTGAACCGCAGCTCGATCGGAAATTCGCCGGGCTTGTCAAATACAGCCGCATAGCCACCCTGATCGAATTGAAGCCGCCAGCCGCTCGCCTGTTCATAACCCGTCAAAGCTGCGTCTCCGGACAAAATCGTGAGCTTTCCGCCCCGCTGATTCTTCACCCTTGCGACAGCAGTCAACGTGAAAACCGCCTGATCGTCGCTCAACTGCCCAACCATGCGGAAATCCTTCAACACCACACGACCGGCTTCAGGGTCGGCAGCCGCAACTCGCAGCGGTAATGAATAGCCGCTCCCGTGGAAACGAAATGCCTGTGTCTGATCGTCCGCGGCCTTGTTGAGCGATTTGAGCTCGACAGGCAGATACTCGGGCTCAACCGGCACAACACCGACTGGCTTCGCCACTTCAACACTCAAACCCAAATCCGAGTCGATACGAATGTAACCGTGCGCAAGCGTCGCGGGTTCGGTCACCATCGACAACGGCGTCACTTCGACTGGTATCTCCGTTATCACCGTTTCCGCAGTGGCACGGCCGGTGAACGACATCAACCGTTGATCGGTCTTCTTAAGCTGCAACACGAGGTGCCTCACTCCGCCAGTGCTCCATCGGATACTCCAGTTCTCGAGGTTCTCGCCGGTCACCTCCCGTATCTCCCCGCTCCCGCTCAACGCAAATGCCACCTCCCGCAAATCGCCCTCGATCGCCTCCACATTGAAGCGAAACTCCTGAGCAACCACCGCCGTTGACACCTTTGTCCGGCTCTGGATCGAAGCCGCATAAATCGATTTCCGAGCAGCACCGGTCAACCCCCGCAGATCAGCCTCGATAACCAACCGCGCCTTCTCTTCATCGACAACACCGGCAACAGAAGCTTTCTTCACCTCGACGCTGGTTTTCTCATCCGCACCGAAAACGCTGCTCGCCAGCGCAAAAAACAGACCTGCCAGCATGTGCTTTGTGTATTTCATATGATTCGCTGAAAAGTTTGCACCGTCATCGCAGGCTATTCTCCCGAGATTCTCTGGTACTCGCGCAACATCCATTCAAGCTTTCTTGGCCGCGGATCAAGATCGAACGCCTCAGGCACCCCGTTCAGGTAACTCAACAGCGCCCCGACCTTCACCTCGCTTGCATACGGATTCGTCGCCAACCGCTCAGAAAATGCTCCCGCCACCACCGCCAACCGCATCGACGCACTGGCGTTCTCCAACGGCCTCGCAACCCCCGTGTACGGCACCGGCCAACTCATCTCCCGATACAACCCGCTGGCAGGTTCACGATACCGAACACGCACGACACAAATGTTGCCTTCGCCATCAGGTTTGGTCTGGATGACGTAAAGCGCATTGCCCGATTCGGCCGCCGCAACCTCCGCCGCATCCACCGTGTTGTCGCGAAACTGCTCGGCCGTGAGCTTGTGCTTCGCATACCCAATCTGACGCCACGAAACCACACGATGCGGATTGAACTCGACCTGCACTTTCACGTCTGCGGCTGCCACCTGCAACGCCCCGGCCAGCTTCGCCGCAAAATCAGTCGCAGCCTCTTCAGGAGTGTTCACGAAACCATAACGCCCATCCCCGTTCCGTGACAAAACCTCGAGCAGTTCGTCGTTGTACCCCTCCCATCCGATCCCGAAACAATCCAACGCTATTCCCCGTTTCCGTTGTTCTGTCACCATTCGTTTGAGCGATTCCGGCTCGACATCGCCAAGGTTCGCAGCGCCATCAGTCAAAAGCACAATTCGGTTAACACCGGTTGGCAGGAAATGACGCGCCGCAGTCTCATACGCAAGCTTGAGCGCGTCCTCCAGATTCGTGCCGCCTTCCGGAGTCAGGTTCCCCACTCGTTCTACCAACTCCTCCGCGCGATCACCGCTCAGCGCGTCCACCCAAAGCCGCGCTGTGCGCGCAAACCCAACAACACTCACAACGTCTTCCGGTCTCAATTGCTGCGCCAGCACCCGCAACGCTTCACGAATTATCAATACACGGTCCGCCCGCTCCATCGACCCAGAACTGTCCAGCAGCAAAACAAGATTCAGCGGGCGCACCGAATCGCGCCCAAACGCCGCCGTTCGAATCGAGAACCGAATAATGTCCCTGTTGTGCGCAAAAGGATAATGAGCGCGCTCCCAGTTAAACGCCATCGGCATCCCGGCTGTCGGCTCAGGGTCGCGGTAATCAAACGCATTTATGAATTCCTCGCTCCGAATGCTGGCAGGCGCCGGTACTGTGCCGTTCTTGAGGCTCGCCGCTGCAAGCCTGAACGACACATCCGATATGTTCAGTGAAAAGGTCGAAAACGGGTTCTCCACCGACAACACCTCCGGCTGCGGCTCCGGAACAGCATTGGTAATGATTCCCAAACTCTCCACACCGGCGTCTTTGTCGGCAAAGTTGAAAACCTGACCTACTGCCGGACTGTCGCCAAGCACGGGCACGAACTTGCTGCCTGTAACTTTTTCCTTTTCAGCCAGCCCGGCAATTCGCTCTGTCACCTCCGTCTCTCCAGCATCACGCCCATTCATCAACTTGAACCCAAGCCGGCCTGCAACGCCTGTGTCGGCAGCCGGTTTCCCTGCCGTCGCCGTTCGAGCCGGCGCAGCCTCGGCCCGAGGCTCGCCAGCAGCAGATGCAGTTGCCTGTTGAACCGGTCGGGAAGCCGGCGGCGGCATCGTGGCTGGAGGCGGAATCGCCTGCACTTGGGCCACCCCAAGTGCAGGTGCCTTGACCGCCTCGGCGGCCTGCCTCGCAGCTTCAACGCGCCCAGCGCTGGCATACCCTCCCAACGCCGCGCCGCCAACTCCCCCAGACGCCGGAACGGTCGCTCTCGAGCGCTCGACGCCCTCAGCCTGGCTTCGATCCTGCACAGAAACCTTGCTGTCCTTGGGAAGCAACCCGTACCTCATCAGCATTCGAATGTCCGTCGGCGCTTGAACGCCACTCGCCGACTCAGGTTGCGCAACAGGCCGACCAAATGCTGCCTCCTCTTTCCCGGACGTATCTGCAGCAGCAAGCTTATCCGCCTTCTCGAAAAGCTTCTCCGAAACCCGGGCCTCCGTCGGCAAATAAACCCGGATGTTCCTTCGCTCAGCCGCCTTGGCCTCTTCCGCCCGTTGACCTTCCGGCGCAGACTCCACCCCAAAAACCTGTGTCCCTTTCCGAACCTCTTCCGACGCAGAAGGAACAGCCTCAACAGCCGCAAACTGGGCCTCTTGTCCTGCCACTGGTCTCCCACCCTCAACCCTTCGTGAAAAATCTTCAGAACTCTGGCCAACCGACGCGGACGGCACCAGATCCGATCCCAATCTTGTTACGAGCCGCGGCTTCGCTGCCATGCCCTCCATGCCCTTCGTCTTGCCAAACGACCCAACCCCGACCAGCAAACTCGCAAAACCAATCAACACAACAAATGCCGCCGCAATGCTCAGCGGCACAGCCCGGTCCATGCTCGCCCTGAATCTCAACCTGCGACTCTGCACATTCCTGCTCGCAAACAATTCCATCAGCCGTTCCCGCCTGGCATCAGAAAGACGCGGCGCGTCGCGGCCGGAGTTGCTCGTCGCCCCACGTTCGCCCACGGCTTCTCCGATCAACTCGATCGTCCGCTCGATCCTCGCCTTGCTCTTGGCCAATTCAGGATCGGTTTCAACCGCCCGCCCAACCTCAGCCGCTTCGGGTGGATCCAGTTCGCCCAGCAGCATGGCTGTGACGCGGACTTCGAGTTCTTCGCGCTCGTGCTCTCGAGAATTCGCATTCATTTAACAAGGCCGGCTCTAACAAGATCAGCAGTAAGTCTTTTCAACGCGTGGTGCAGCAGGTAACCAACGTGGCCAACGCTCAGCCCGGTCCGCGCGCTTATTTCCTTGTACGACAATCCATCATAAAACTTGAGCATGATCAGCTCCCGGCTGCGCGCGTCCAATCCCTCCAACCCGAGCCTCACAAAACCTATTCCCTCGATCCGCATCAATTCTTCATCCGGCGAAGGGCCACCGTCAGCCGGCTCTGTAATGGCCATCGATCCGGTGCATACGTCCTGTTCCAGCGGTACCATCCTTGCGGTCTTTCGCTTGTGATTCAACGCGAGGTTGTGCACCGTGCGAAACAGCCAATTCCGCGGATCACGCACACCGTCCGATTGACCGTGCAACCTTACAAAAGCTTCCTGAACAATCTCTTCAGCCGCGTTATCGTCGGACAGCAGACATCGAGCGTAT